>Ga0114940_10000052_pt1 | contig 75234 bp, 69 predicted proteins | sample ColdCreekSource_FD_87195 | JGI IMG/M metagenome (GOLD analysis project Ga0114940, IMG submission 87195) | Groundwater microbial communities from Cold Creek, Nevada to study Microbial Dark Matter (Phase II) - Cold Creek Source | ecosystem: Environmental > Aquatic > Deep subsurface > Groundwater ...
AGCGGCGGCAAAGGTGGCTCCGGCGGCAAAGGTGGCTCCGGCGGTGCCGGTGGCAAAGGCGGCGCGGGCGGTGCAACGACTGGTGGTAAGGGTGGCGCGGGCGGCTCAGGGGGCGGCGCTAGCGTGTCCGAGTGCAAGACGCAAACGGATGAAGCGAACCTCCCGGACGGCTGTTCGATGTGCGCATGCGAAGCGAACGCGCAAGCGCTCTTGGCATGCGACGATGCTTGCTGGGCTTTGCTCGCGTGCTCCGCACAGAAGTGCCCGGGCCTGTCGGGCACAGAGGCTTCGGCATGCGCGCAGAGCATGTGCGGGGCTGAGATCGGCGCAGCGTCCGCCAGCGGTTCGGTTGCCAGCGTGCCCACGGTGGCAGGCATCCTTCAAGGCGAAGCCTGTGGAGAGACTTGTTCCGCGTCTGACGTCGATGCTGGTAGCTGAGCGGATCTTGTCGAACAGATAGGAGCAACCCCGGCGGTACGTCACGAATGGTGCGGCACACTCGTCTTGGATTCGAGCGCTGTGTGCCGCCCCATTCGATTCCGGGCTTCACCGAGCTGCGCGTCTGCGCCCCGTGCGCAGCAGCGTGGCGCCGAGCACGACACTGATCAGGCCCGCCAGATCTCCGCCAGTGTTTTGACCAGGCGTGACCCTGCAGCCGCAGCCGCCCGCGTCGGGGCTCGGATCAGCAGCTGGCTCGCTTGCATCGCTGGCGCCGGCGTCCGCTGAGGACGCGCGTGCGGCCTCACGAACCGGCCAATCGACGGTCTGCGTGGGCGCGGTCTCGGGCTGACAGCTCGCACTGCAATTGCGACTCCCGTCGCAAGCTTCGCCCTCGTCTACGACGCCGTCGCCGCACACAGGTTGTGTGCAATCTTGTTTGCACGTGCCCGATGCACGTGCGCCATCGTCGCACTGCTCTCCTCGATCGACCACGCCATCCCCGCAGCGGTACGTGCGGCAATCCTTGCGACAAGCGTCGGCGCGGTCGTCAGCGTTCTTGTCGCCGTCATCACATTGCTCGAGCGCATCGACTACGCCGTCACCACAGTGCGCGAGACGGCAGCTCGTGCGACAGCCGTTTTGGGCGCTGTCGTCGTTGCCTTCGCCCTCGTCGCACTCTTCTTTGTCGTCTTGCACTCCGTCGCCGCAGTGCGGTCGCTTGCAGTCCTTACGACATGCATCTGTCCTGCTGTCGCTGTTGTTGAGACCGTCATCGCAATCCTCGCCTTGATCGCGCACGCCATCGCCGCAATATGCTTTCTGACAGTTGCTGCGGCAGCCGTTCGGCTCCAGCTTGCTGTTCCCTTCGACACCTTCGTCACATTCTTCGGTGGGATCGAGCATGCCGTCGCCACAGCGTGCGGACCAACCGATGTCTTGTAGAAACGCGCGTGTCAGAGTGAGGTCGTGCGTGGCGTTCGGTGTTGCGTTGGGCTCCATCATTTGGTTCGGGCGCATCGACTGATCGACGTGCGAGACGCTCGATCCTGGACGGACCGGATTGGGCGAAAACATCAGCGGTCGACCTGTTTCGTCCGTGCCGAGCCGTTGGCCTGGAACCGATGCGATCGTCGCAGTGAGCCCCTGGCGCGCGAGCGTTAGCTGCACGTTGCGAGCATCCGCGGGCGAGAGCACGACGAGCGGCATCATGTACGGTGTCGCCACGCTGGCCGACTCCACTGGCGATGGAGGGAACGGGTAGCCCTCGGTGACCAGAAACGCACCGGCCGCGCCTGCGGTGGCCGCAGTGCCTGCAGCCGCAACTGGATTGCAATCCTTGAACAGCGCGATCCAAGGCGATGTGGGATCGGCCGGCGCGGAGATGTTGCAACCTTGCGCGAGCACCACGACGCCGGTCACACCAGGCTCGTTCGCTGCGCGACCAAAGCTGGTGTCGCTGACCATCCCGCTCCACTCGGGAACGCGCGGCTGAAACACCACACGCGGTTGATCGACGTTCAGCGCCTCGGCGGCGACACGTCTACCTGCTGCGCCTGACCATGCGAGCTTGCGCGGGTTCTGTGCCGAGCGCGCGCGGTCAGCGGCTGTCAGCTGCGGCCAGGAGAGCTCGCTGTCGAGATCGAACAGCTGCGCCGAGAACGCATCGACATAACCATCTGCGAGCTCACCCGTCTCGTCGTCGACGATCGAGGCGAAGCCGAGCCCGTGTGCGAGCTCATGCAACACGATCTCGACCAGGTCATTGCTGTCACCTGCTTGGCCATCGAACCCGTAGTAGAAGCCACCCGTACGCGAGCGACACACATCGTCCGGTGCCGTGTTGAGCGTCACCCGAATGTCTGGACGCGCGATGTCCAGGTCCTCGCCGGCCAAGCTGTTGGCCAGCGCGATGGGATAGAGCCACTCCGGGTTCGCTCCAGGTGCCTCGATGCCCGCGACGTATTGCGTGGCGCCTGCTTGTCCGAGTACCACGCCAGTCGGCCCGCAGCCGAGGTCGTCGAATTCGACCTGCACGTGGATCGGAACGCTGCTGTCGAGCATGGCGCTCCAGCGCTCGAACGCATAGGCGAGGGCGAGATGTCGCTGCTCACCGACCGTCCGACCTTCGTTGCCGCCGACGGGCACTGCGGGCGTCTTGTCGTTGAAGCCAGCACCTTCTTCGGTGATCTTGAACGTCGCGCGTGCCTGGCACAGCGCTGGTGTGAACGAGAGCAGCGCTAGCGCTGCGAGCGCGATCTTCACGGTGATCCTCCCAGCATGTGATCCAGCTCGGCCGCGTTGTCGAGGCAGCGCTTGTTCGCATGACCATCCTTGTCGAACGTGATGACGGTCGCGGTTTGAAAGGTGCCCGCTACGTCGAGGTGTAGCCGCCCAGAGCGGCGCTCGATGTTGACGTTCCGCATCGAGTGAGCGAGCGCATGGCGCAGGGGCTTCATCGCGTCGGCTGGTGCCGCGCCCAGCGCCGCCCCGGAGTGACCGGGTGCGGCGATGGACGGGACGGCCACGCTTGCATCGGGCGCGCTCACCGTGTCTTGCACAGGAGCTTGGACAACTTGCGTGCAACCACACAGCGCGCACGCCACGAGCAAGCGGCGAATCATTGAGAACCTGCGCAATCTGCGGTGTCCGCGCCTGCTACGCAGTTGCCGGTGCCTAGGGGAATCGGCTCGTCGCAAACGCCGTTGTTAGTCGGGCATGGCGCAGTCGGAGTCGCGCAGAATCCAACTGTGTTGCCTTCTTCGCCCACGAAGCACAGCAAACCAGCGTCACAATCGCGGTCAGAGGTGCATGTTTCGATGCACACTTTGAACGGCGCTTTGTCACCGCCGACCAGGAGAGGTGCCGTGCACAAGCCGCCCAGCACGCAACCCTCCACGGCTGACGACGAGCTCAGCGCGTTGTCGTCGCAATAGTGTCTGCACACGCCGAGCATGCAAACGTTGCCGGCCTCGCACTCGGAGCTCGCAGTGCACGCCGAGTTTCGGGGCAGCTGGCCCGTGTGCGCTTGGCATGTGGTAGTTCCCTCGGTGGCTACGCATGCGGTACCAGGCATGGTCTCGCAACCATGTTGCAGTGTGAGGTTGCAGGTGCCGCCTGGAATCTCTGGCACGAAGGGTTCGCAGAAGTTTCCGTCTTCGCGCTTGACGCAGCTGTTGTTAGCTGGGCATGGACTCGAGTCATTGCAACCCCTGACACAAATCTTATAACCGGGGATGTCTTTGCCGCCGGATGTGACCTGACCGCAGATATCGTTCTCGCCTGCGCAGTCAGTCCGGTCAGCGCAGTATTTGTGGCAGGAGCCGTACGGATTGAATGTGCATGCGAGTCCGTCGTCGCAATCATCGTGGGTCTTGCAGAGCTCGTCGCTCTTGGCCGTTCCGACGCGCTCGACACAAATGGGTTCGAACGAGGTGTTCGCCAGCTTGCAGCTTTTGCCTTGTGCGCAGCCGCACTGGGAAACGTGGTCGCAGTTGACATCAGCGGGTTTATCGCAGCTGCAATCGACCGAGTCCGTTCCCGCTGCACACATCACGGGCTCGTCGCATATGCCGTTTTCGACAGTCGGGCACGGATTCGCAGGCGGGATGCAGAACGAAGCTCTCTTCCCATCTTGCTCGCGTGTCTGGCACGTGGTCCCACTCGGGCAGGCATCACTGCTGCCGGCTTGGCACGCTCGCCAGCAAACCTTGACGTCCTTGATAAGCTTGTCGCCTTCGCCCGTCGCAGGCAGACATTGGCCTTGGTCGCAATCACTGGCGTCATCGCAGTACACGCGACACACGCGCTGGTCGCACGTGCCTTCGTCGCATTCGTCCGCTGAGCTGCAGGTCTCGCCGAGCTTCTTCTTTCCGCGTTTGACGCAGGTCCACTTGGCGTCGGCGCCGCGCGCTTGGCAGTGCTCGTTCTCCTCGCAACCGCATTCGGTCGCCCAGTTGCACTCGGAGCCTTCGGGGCGTTCACAGGGCGGCATCGCGTCCCCGCCGTCCATGCCAGCATCCTTCGGCCCAGCATCACGACCGTCGCCTGCGGAGCCACCGGTCGCACCGGTGCCTCCATTCGACCCGCCGGAGCCTGCAGCCGGCTTGATCGGGTCCACTCGCGTGCCCGGGCTCGCGTCAGGTTGATCCGGCTCGGGATCGATATCCAAAGGAGCAATTCCTGACACAACCTGACAAGCGCTCAGCGCGCAAAACACCACGGCCCAAGCCTTCTTTCCGAATCTCATAGTGAACCTCGCAGCACGGCGCCCGTGCCTGTAAACTCGAAGTGGGTGCCGCTCGCGTGCTCTGCAGCAGGTGCGCTCGGCAGCGTCAGCAGCTCATACAACCCGTAAGCGATGCCGATCACGCCGATCGGCAGTGTGATGTTCGAGATGTTCGCGAGCGTGTTTGCGGTAGACAGTGAGCCACGCTGCGACGGATCACACAGGTTGTTCTCACAATGGCCTTTGACATCAGAGCCCATGCTCAGGGCCATGACACCTGTGATCGTACCCGCGACGAACGAAGCCCCGCCGACGCCCAACCCGATCACGCCGCGCAGCCGAGCCGCATCGCGTGCGTCATCTACTGCCTGATCTCGGCGAGTGAAGCTCGCCGCTGCCAGCGGCGCCCCCTGACTAACCGATTGCGGAGCAGCCGCCAACGGCTGCTGCGCCAGCAGGATCGACACTGTCTGTGTTTCGCCATCTGTGAGCGTCACCTGGCGATGTGCGGTGTCGTAGCCGGCTGCATCGACGCGCAAGCTGTGCGGGCCGGGGTTCACCTTGTACGGCAGCTTGCCGATCTCTGCGGGCAGGCTCACGCCGTCGATGCTCACCGTGTAGCTCAGCCCAGCGGGCTGCACATCGATCTTGACCGAAGGTACGCGCGTTTCGAGGTCGTTCGCCAGGGCGGTCGCCTCTTTGCGCGCCGCACCGAAGACCGCAGGCTCCGAAGCCGCAGCCGGGTGATGGATGACTTCGGACGCCGTGCTGCGCGCCTCGACGAGCAGACCCAGCTGCGCTTGCACGCGGGCCAGGTCGAGGCCTGTCGTAGGCGCATGCACGATCGCATGCGCCGCCTGATAGCGCGTCAGCGCAGCACGCAGGTCTCCGGCCGCGCGCAGCTTGTCGCCTTCGGTCATCAGCGCGCGGGCTGTCTCGCGCTCGGACGCGCCGGGGTCGGCCGCCGCCGGCTGCATAAACAGCTGTGAGCTAGAGCAAATTACAAGCAGATAGAGCTGCGATCTTTTGAGCAGTCTGTTTCGAGCCATGTTTGGGCTCCGGGGGGTTGAAAGGGACTCCGGCGCTCTCGAGCCCGTCCCACACGTGCTTCGAGCGCCACCCCCCGGATGACGCCAGCCGCTGCGCCCCCGTCAGAACGCCGAAAAAAGTTTCTTTCGGGCCAGCGGCTCTGACGGAAGCGCGCGGCCTACCGTCCGGTAGAGCAAGCAAGGTGAACCCGTGGCCAAGATCCTCGAACCAGGCAGTCTGTTAGACGGCGACAAATACAAGATCGTGCGGCACCTCGGAGAGGGCGGCATGGGCACTGTGTTCGAGGCGGAGCAGCGCGAGACGCACAAGCGCGTCGCGATCAAGTGCCTGCACCCGCACCAAGCGGGCGACCCCGAGATCACGGAGCGGCTGCTGCGCGAGGCGCGTGCGACTGCGCGCGTGCGGCATCCCAACGTCGTCGATATCTACGACGTCGGTCGGGACGGTCCGACTGTGTACCTGGTGATGGAGTATCTAGATGGCGAGCCGATGTCCCACGCGATCGCGCGCAACACGTTGCCGCCGTGGGAGGCAGTCGCGCTCTTGATCGACGCCATGCGCGGCGTCGCGGCGGCGCATAACCAAGGCATCGTTCATCGCGACGTCAAGCCTGACAACATCTTCCTCGCCAAAGTGGCAGACGCACCGCGGCGTGTGCCGAAGGTGCTCGACTTCGGGATCTCTAAGCTGGCGTGGAAAACCGCCGAGGGACGCGTGCTCACGCGCTCGGGCACGGCGGTGGGAACGCCGAGCTACATGTCGTTCGAGCAGCTCAACGGCGAGCAGGATATCGATGGTCGCGCCGATGTGTACGCGTTCGGCGTGATCTTATATGAGATCCTGACAGGTCGCGTGCCCTATGAGGCTGACACCTTTCCGCAGTTGCTCGTGCGCTTTGCTACGCGTTTGCCTGTGCCCCCCAAGCAGCTTCGCTCCGAAATTCCGGGCACGCTCAACCGCGTAGTGATGTGGTCCCTGGAAAAGGAGCGCGACGTGCGGATCGGGAGCTTGGATGCTTTTATCCGCGAGCTCGAGCCGTTTGCCACACGTCACAGCTTCGAAGCCGAGCAGACCGGGTCAGGTCGCATCCCCACGCCCTCGAAGATCGATGGCGAAGCGCCGACCGCTCAGCACAGCAGCGCTCAGCCGCGCACGCATGCGCGTGTCACGATGCCTGCCAAGCGCATGCGCAGCGTGGCCTTGCTGCTCACAGCGGCGGTGCTTGCGGCGCTCGCCTTTGTGCTCACGCGCGGCATGCAGCCAAGAGCGACAGAGCAAAGCACCTCTGCCGCGACCAGCGCAGCGCCGATGCGCCCCGCGCCTCCGGCACCTGTGTTGATGCCGACCAAAGCCGCGGCCGTGCTGACACCAGCGGTTGCGCCCCGGTCACAAACACAAACACCAGCGCCCAAGCCGGCCGACGCCCAGCTCCCACAAGGACAGACGCCGCCCAAAGGGGCAGTCCCGGCCCCGCGCCCAGTGGTTCCGGCGCGTCCGGTCGGACCGCGCCCGCGCGACATCGGCATCTATTGAGCAAGCGCGGAAGGCCTGCGCGAGCAGACCTCCCAAGCTGCTACGCGCTCAGCGGATCTTCTCGAACATGTAAGACCAGCCTGGCACCTTCACGAACGGCTCGGCGCGCTCGTCTTCGATCTCGTAGAGCTGCGTGGTGTCCCAGTCGGTGCCCGGCACCATCAGGAATAGACGCCCGTCGATCTTGACTGGCGTGTAAGCGCCCGTGTTCTCGGGGATGCCTTTGAGTGGCTCGCCGCTGCGAGCTTCAAGGTCGACGTTCCAGATCTCCCACTTGGGATTGCTCGCAAACTCCCACGGGTCGGTCGTGTCGTCGCGCTCGATGCCCTCGTCTTTGAAGACCGAGAAGATGCCTTTGCCATCCGCGACGTAGGTGAACATCGCGCCTTCGCGCCCGTCTGTGATGTCTTGAAAGTCGAGCGCCCAGTCGGCGTCGTAGTTGTCCTCGCCGGGCAAGATGCGCAAGATGCAGTTCTTGGGCCCGTCTTTCAGCAGCGTCTTGGAGACTGCCCAGATCCAGTTGCTGAAGTAGATCGTGCCGTCCTCCGCGACGAATGCTCGGTTGCCAGGTGCGGGGCAACGGCGCTCATCGAACGACTCCACCAGCTCGTTGTTCTTCGTGTCGTAGACCAAGAGCTTCTGATCGTCGGAGCGATCCCCGCTATCGCTCTCTTGCCAGTAGAGCGCGCGATACAAGCGGTCGCCGCGCACAGCTGCGGGGTTGCTCGACGTCTCCAACCCTTCGCGTAGATAACCATCGGCTGCAGGGATCTCGCCGGTGATCTCCATCTCGCTGGGATCCCAGATCACCGTGACGCCGGTCTCTTGGATGAAGAAATACGCTTTCTCCGGGCTGATGAAGTTCACGCCCCAGTCATCGATCGATGCCTCGTTGAGGCCGTAGTTTCCGAGGTTGAGCTCGCCGTCCTGTTTCAGATTGCCCTTTTTGTCGACGATGAAGCGCAGGATGGTGGGGCTCGACGGCTCGCCTACGAACACCCAGTCGTTGTACGCCTGCAAGAACGCCCGGCCGCCCGCGAACTCACGCGCCTTGGCCGTGTCGAGCTCTTCGATGTCGAGCGAATCGAACACGCTCAGGTACGAGTCCGAGTCGGTCTCCCCGAATACCTCGTACATCACGGCGTAGAGCGACCCTTCGCCGTTGATGCTCTCGCCCTCCTTCGCGGGCTCATCGTCGCTGCAAGCGAAAACACCCAAACAAAGCGCTGCCACCGCTGCGAGCCGCGCACGTCCGTCTCGAATCATCATGGGGAAACTCCTAGAATAAGCCTGTCTCCCTCCGCACTATTGCGAACGATTATCAAAGTCAATAGATGCGCGGTGATTGACCCACTCACAGCCAGGCGCTTCTCAGACGTCGATAGTCGCGACTTTCAAGCGCGCCGCCGCCACAAGCCGGCGAATATCCTCAGCATCGCCAGTCACGATATCGGCTCGATGCTGCGCCGCGACCGCAGTGACAGACGCGTCGATCACATCGCTCGTGTGTGCTTTTGCGAGCAGCGCAAGTGGTGCCTACGTTCAGGAGGAGAACGCCGCGAGCGGGGCAAAGACCAAGCGAGGCGCGCTCACCTCAAGTGGGTTGGGGGGTAGGTGGCACCACTTCGCAGCCGCGGAGTAGGCGCCGCATCTGCGACACGCAACGCAACCGCTTCGCATGCCAACTTCTGTTCAAACGTATTCTGTTCGTAAACTGCGCTCCGCCGCTGGTGGGTGCTTAGGGGTTGTTTAGATCGCTAACCGACGACTTGAAGGTTGCGCGTGACAGAACTCTTCGGTACGTCAGACACATGCCTCAGCGGCAGGACGGCCCAAGTTTCGACCCGACCTCGAGTCAGTCCGTGCGGACCGTGACGCGAGCGCCCGCGACCGAGAGCACCGAGACTCGGCAAGTGCTTATGCATCGCGTGATCTCGCTCAACGGCGTGCCCGAAAGCGCGGCGGCGGCGCACAAACCCAAGCCCGTCGTAAAAGTCGAGCGCGACCGTGACATCGACTTGTCACGCACTGTGCACGAGTGGGGTCTGCAAAGCCCCAGCGCGCCGCAGTTGACGGCGTCTACAGAGTCCGCAGAGCTGGCAGTGTCCACGGTGTCGTCCTCGCAAAGTCAGCCTGCTCACAACTTACAGGCCAGCTTGGAGGCTCAGGCTCACTGGGCGACTCACTCGTCGATCTCGCTCGAGGTCTTTGAGGAGACTCCACTGCCGCCACGCATCCTCAACGCCAACATCGAAGACGCTGTCACACAGCAATACAACCCCGCCACGGTGAGTAGAGCGCTGGCGTTCGCCAGCTCCAGCTCAGACCTCGCCAGCCTCGACCGCGCACTAGAATCCGCCCGTGTGCTGGATGACGATCAAGAGTTTGGTCTCATCACCCACTATCAACCGACTGGCACGCCGGAGCCCATCCCAGCCGAGCCCCGAGCACGGCCCGCGCCGGCGCAGCTGGAGCTCTCAGAGGAGCTGCTGCGTCTAGAGACCCTGCAGCAGCCGCAGCCACAACAACCGCGCATGCTCCTCGTCCCCGCGTCCATCGTCTGGACGGTCCTGACAGTATTCTTCCTGTGTGTGCTTGCCCTAACAGGGCTGATCGTCGCAGCCGTGCTCCGCGGCCAGCTCTTCTGATCTACGCCGCGGCGCCAGTGGGATTCGGCGAGTTTTCGACGCGATTGCGGCCTGAGCTCTTGGCTGAATACATGGCTCGGTCGGCGCGATCGATCAGCTGCTCTAGGCTTTCTTGCGGGTCCAGCTGCGCCACGCCGAAGCTGGCGGTCACTGGGATGTGTTGCCCTTCGGCCGTGACGATGCTCGCGGTTTCGAGCCTGCGGCGTGCGCGCTCTGCGACTTCGCTCGCGCCTTCGAGCGGCGTGGAGGGCAGGGCGAGCACGAACTCCTCGCCGCCCCAACGCGCCACCACGTCGCAGTTGCGGATGCCCGACATGAGTAAGCGCGCGACCGAGCCGAGCACCAGGTCGCCCGCCGCGTGCCCATAACGATCGTTGACCTGCTTGAAGTGATCGACGTCCAACAAGATCACCGCCAGCGCATCGTGATAACGCTGCGAGCGGCGCAGCTCGCGCAGCGCCCAGTCGGAGAACGCGCGTCGGTTCACGAGGCCCGTCAGCGCATCGGTCGTAGCCAGCAGCCGCGACTCCTCCACCAACGACGCCATACGCAGCGCGGCGCCGAGCTCGCGCGCGATCGTCTTCACAAGCAGCTGATCGTGCAGCTGCCCTTCGGTGTTGGGCGCGAGCGCAAACGATCCGAGGACCTGCTCGCCGAACGGGATCGGCTCGATGATCGGCGCTGGCCCCGAGCTATCGGAGACCGCGTCGTCGTCTTCGACGAGAAACACCGGCACATCGCTGGCGACGCCCAGAGCGGCGCGCATCTGGGCGACCGATGCGTCTCGCGAGCCGCTGTTCGTGTGTACGGCGGCTCGCGCAGGTTGGTAGCGGGTGACAGCCAACCAACGGTACGTCGAGACTTGCGACACGAATTGCGAGAGCAGATCGATCAGACGGTCGAAGGACTCACTCGTGCCCAGGCGTCGCAGCTCAGCCGCCACCACTGAATCGAACAGCGCCGAGTCGAGGTGCGATGCGATGCGGTCGCGAACATCGAGGCCCTCCGCATTCGATTGCACGAAAAAGTCGCCGCCACCAGCTGCAACCTCCGAGCGCTCGATCGCGCTGCGCAGCGCGCGCACGAGCTGGCCCATGCGGCCCTTGACTACGTAGGCGTACGCGCCGCACTGCTCGGACCAGAACTGGTTGCGTCGCCCATCCGGCCCGCGCAGTACCACCGGCACGTGCGCTGTCCCACCCTCAGACTTGAGCAGCCGGCACAGCTGCACACCAGAGATGCTCGGCATCGAGAGATCCGCGATCACTGCGGCGGGCGGATCTTCCAGCGCGAGCACGGCGCCCTCGGCACCGTCGCGACACTCGGTCACCAGAAAACCCTGCAGGTGGAGCCGCTCGGCCAATGTCTTACGGACCGTCTCCGCCGGGTCGATCAGGAGAATGCGCGGCACTCGCAACATGATCAGTAAAATACGTCGGTTTTAGCCGCAGCATGAACGGTCCTTTGAAGATTCACGCGAAGCATGCGCACACGGGCCGACAGTGCCGACTTAGAGGGCCACGCAAGCGACAGCTCAGGCCCCCCAGTGACTCAAGCGGGTGCAGCTGGTGGCGGCTCGATTGCGCGCACGAATGCGTTGATGCCGCGCGTGGTATCCCACTGCCGCGGATAGCCGAGTGACACTTCTTCGAAGCGGCAGCCGTCGATCTCACGGCTCGAGCGAATGTGTAAGTGCCCGCTGATCGCGACCGCCGCGCGAAAGCGCCGATGCCAATCCTCGGTCTGGCGTGTGCCGCACCAGATCTGAAAGCGCGGGATCGCCGGCAAACGCGCGAGCTCTCGGCGCAGCGGAAAGTGGTTGATGAGCACAGTTCGCAAGCCGGTCGCGCGCTGCGCCTGCTCGATGCGCTGCGCGGTCTCGGCGCAGCGCGCAGCACACCATGCTTCACGGCTCGCGTACGGCTCGGGTGACAACAGCTCCTCGTCTGTGCAGCGCAGGCCAGCTTCCGCTGCCCAAGCGACTGCATCGCTCGGCGCGACACCGTCTGGGCAAAACGTGTAGTCGTACAACAAGAACATCGGCACGATCAGAAAGCGCTCGTAGCCGATCGTCCAAGTTGGATATTCCGACTCGGGGTGGAGCACGCCGCGTCGCTCGCACAACGTCACGAGCTCGCGGTACTTCGCTTCACCGGCGAGCGAGCCTTTGCCGACGGTCCAGAGCTCGTGGTTGCCGGGGCACCACACGACCTCGCGATAGCGCGGCTGCACCACATCGAGCGCCCTTGCCAAGTGGTCGCTGGTTTCGCCGACGTCACCGGCCAGCACCATGACAGCCTCCGGGCGGGAACGCAGGCCCTGCAACGCTTCGAGGTTGGCCTTGAAGCCCACGTGAAGATCGCTGATCGCAAACATCTCCATATGACAGGGAATTCTACGGCGCGGAGCACGCGGCGCAAGGTGGCTTGAGCCTTCTCTTGTACCCAACCCGGCTCCCTGGCGGGGGACGTGCCTGCAGCTGAGAGCGGCGGTTCCTGCGCACCTGTGCTACGACCGACCCGCTGACGCGAGGGTCGATGTCCGGCCCCGAAGCAGAACGCGCGGTGGCAGTGGCAGTTGGGAAAGCAAAGAGAAGTGTGCAGGCGCTGCTGACGGCTGCCCTGGTGCTGTGCGCGTGTGGCGAGGGTGAGCTCGAGACGGTGACCACGATCCAAGGCATCTGTACGGACGAGCTACGCCTCGCTGTGCTGGTGACGGTCGTCAATCCGAACGATCTGGAGATCGACTCGGTCACGGCAACGCAGTTGAACGAGGAGCCATGTTTTCTAGAGACTCGCCGCAGCTCGGTCGCAGTCGACGACGCCGGTGCGATCGACGAAGGTGCGCTCTATTCGTGTTGGGAGCAGGGCGTCGGCGTGTACGAGGTGCGTGTCCAAAGTGGCAAGCAGACGTGGACCCAGACCGTCCCCGTGCCCGGTAACACCTGCCATGTGACCAAAGTGAAGCGCATCTCGGTCGAGCTGAAGTAGCCTGCTATTCGCGCAGCTCAAACTCGCCTAGAGGATACGCTTCGCCGTTCGCCAACACCTCGATGTGGTGTCGCCCCGGATAGTGTTGCCGCGTGGTCATGCTCGCGAACGAGACGCGGCCTGCGAGCTCGACCGAGCCGCGTGCTGCGAGCGTCACGCGCTTGAGCTTGAACACCTTGGGCCGCGACGAGCCGTTGGCTTTCACGAAGTGCACGGAGTAGTCGACGATCAGGTCCTGCGCGCGGCTCGCGGTGCTCTGCAGCGTGAACGCGAACTGGAGCTGATCGCCGATCCGGACGCGCTTCGCGATCCGCGCCGCGTTGATCGAGAGCTCTTGCGCTTGTTCGAAGAAGCGTTCTCCTCGGGCTTGGGCCTCGGCTTCCACTACACGGATCGCGAAGATCGCAAGAGCCAACGCCGCGCAGAGCCGCACGGCTTATGCGTGGAGCCGCCCGTCTGGTACATCCTCGCTCGCGACATCGACAAGCGCGAGCCGCGTACCTTTCGCATGGATCGCATCGCGCGTCCGCGGATCCTCGCTGATCAAGTCTTCCGCCCGGAGATCGCAGTCATCCAAGCGCAGCTGCAAGACCTCGAACGCTGGCAGCCCCTCACCGGCCGGTGGAACTGAGGCGCGGAAGCGTTGTGTTGTGCTTCGCGATTTTCGCATGGCGACGGCGAAGCCACCTTGAGCGTGGACGGTCAATGGTTCCCGCTGACACTGGCGCGGAGCACCCCATCAGTCTGTTAGGTCGTGCTGAGGTTTGACCCAGCGAAACGCTTCGAATGCCGGGTCGAGCGGCGCGTCCGTGAGGATGTTTGTGTACGTGCTGAGCAGATACACGTTCGTGCCGAGCAGCGCGTCGAGGGCTTGTTGACCCGTGAAACCAGCCTGCGTGAACGCCTGCCACGTCGCTGCTGGCACGTGCGCGTGGTGCGTGATGGCTGCGCGTACGAAGTCAGCCAAGGCCTGGAGGCGTGCGTCCGGCAAGCACGTGCCTGCGCGCAGCGCGGTGACCAGCTCGGGGTGCTCGCGTGAGAGCAGGGCAGAGTGCATCGCCATGCAGTAATGACAGCCCGTTTCGAACGCCACGGTCATCGCCACGACCTCACGTTCGCTGGCGTTCAGGGACGAGTGCTCGAACGCCGCGAAGCTGGCCAGCATGTGCTTGAGCAGCGTGGGCGACTCCGCGGCCCGCGCAACCGGGGACGGAAGAAAGCCGAACTGACGTTCGCTGGCTCGCAGAATAGGCTTGGCGGCGTCGGGCGCCGTAGTCTCGGTATGCGATTTGAACATTGTGTGCTCTGTATTAGTTGTCAATGCAAGTATAAGAGCGCTGTGCGAGCGGTAACGCCCGCTGCGCTACGTTCAAGAAAGATTTTCGAACATCTTACGCAGCGCGGCGCGCGTGGTGCGAAGGCTGCGCTCGTCGATGCCGGCCAGCAGTCGGCCAACGATGTCCTCTGCAACAGGCACAAGTTTGGGCTTGAGCTCGCGCCCGGCGCGCGTGAGAAACACCTTACGTGCGCGCGCATCGTCAGGATCGGCGCGCCGCTCCAGCCAACCGCGCTGCTCCATACCAGTCACGATCCGACTCATCGTAGGTTGATCGCGAAAGGTCGCATCCGACAGCTCGCTCTGCGAACAACCATCACGCTCCCAGAGTCGGATCAGCACGGCCCACTGCTCAGGCGTAACCTCATACCCGCACTCACGAAACGCTCGAAACATCTCATTGCGCGTGGCCTGATAAACCCGATGGATCCAAAACCCAATCGCGTTGTCGACGACAATCCCGCCGTCCTGAAACTGATCCTTCATCCCCTCAACCGTAAGCGCTGACGGTATACTTGTCAATGCAACTATCGTCGATAGTGCCGGCCGCAGCGTAGGCCGTGCTAGTCTGCGGGCTATGAATGAGCGGGCGAGCGTTGATCGGCGTAACCAGGTCGTTTTCCTCGAGCTGCTCCTGCTTGCAGTGCTGGTGGCGTTCTGCTGTGTGATGACGCGCTCGGCCTACTTCCGAGCCGAGCCTGAGCTGATCGGTACGGCGATCATGGTGGACTTGACGTTCACCGCGGCGCTTTGCCACTGGCTTCTGGGTATTCGGCTAGCTGGTCTGCCACGCTGGACAGTCGTGCCGGTGCTCGCGCTCGGGTTGGGCATCGGTCGCGCGCTCTTGCCGGCTGACCTTGCGAACGTCGGCACTTTCTCGATCGTCGCGGTTGCCCTCGTCGAGAGCTCGGCGCTGCTCTTTGCCATTCTCAATGTTCGCAAGATCGTGCGGTCGGTTCGGGCCGCGCGGGACTTGGGCATGAATGGTTTCGATGCGCTAGAGCGAGCACTGTTGTCGCTCGTGCCGTCAGCGCCTGGGTTCGTGTCCTATGCGCGCTTCGAGCTGCAGATCTGGGTGATGTGTTTTGTGGGGTGGTCCTTTGCGCGGCGGCCTCCGCATGGACCAGGCGTGTTCACGCATCACAAGGCGCCGCATTGGTTTGCGCTCGCGGGTGTCCTTATGTTTCTGGTCGTGGTCGAGGGTGTCGTCGTCCACGTTTTGCTCGACGCCTATCACTTCACCACAGCGAAATGGATCTTTGCCGCTATGAGCGGCTACGCGCTGGTGTGGTTGTTCGGCGATCTGCAAGCGCTGCGCGTGTATCGCTCATCGATTCGCACGTGCGGCGGCGAGCCCGTCCTCGAGCTAAGGATCGGCGCTCGCGGGCATGCGACCATTTCCGTGCGCAACATCGCCAGCGTCGAGGTCGGCTCGTGGGACAAAGCTGGTCCCGACGAAGAGCTGCTGGTGCTGTTCGGCAAGCCCAACGTGAAGCTGTCTTTACACGCGCCCAACGCATACAAGCCGGCGATCGGGGGTGAGAAGCGTGTGCGCACGCTCCTCACCCAGATCGACGATGCAGAAGGCTTTAGCGCTGCGCTCACGCGCTAGGGGTTGGCTTGTCTGCTGTGATGATCACGTAGCGCGAGAACCCGTACTTGCCCCAGTTCACGATGGTTTGCTGCTTGTACTCGTGCGTGAGCTCGGGGACCACGGCGTCTTCGACACTGCGTCCGGCCAGCCGGAGCAGCGTGTACGCGTGGTGTTGTGGGAAGATTTCATGCTCGATTGGTCGACATTGTATGTTGACGAACCCACAGGCCAAGAGCTTACGCTTGTACTCGTCGATGTCGTAGTAGTTCACGAGCGGCGTGGCGAGGTGCCAGAGAAACATTCGCGCGCGCAGCGTTGGGGATGTGCGGCCTTCCGGTGCAGCACCGTCCGCGATCGCCAAGCGCCCACCTGGGCGCAGTACACGAAACGCTTCGTGGAAGAACTGCTCACGAGATTTGAAGTGGAACGCGCACTCGAGCGCGGTCACTTTTGTGAACGATTCGTCTGCGAACGGTGTCTCGGTCGCGGAGCCCAGGCCAAGTGAGATCCGGTCATCGAGCCCACGCGCCCTCACGCGTTGCCGAGCGCGTTGCACTTGCATCGGCGTGATGTTCAGCCCGGTGATGTGTCCAACGTTGTACTGATTGACCCAGTACATGTCCTGTTCTGCGAATCCGAAGCCGACATCGAGCTGTCGATCCTCCGGATTGAGCCCCGCGGCGTCGCCGAGTATCTGTGCCAATGCTTGGCACGCTTCAGGATAGGACCGTGCTTTCTCCCAATATCCAAGGTTCAACCAAAGAGGCTTCGCATCGCGCGCCTCCGGGGTCTTGCCTTTACCTTCAACTACGTCATCGCCGAGAAACTCATAGTAGTCTTGCGGATTGGAACGCAAGAAAACACTTCGCCTCGCGACGTTCCCAAGTGTTTTGACTGTGTTCAGAATCATGCGAAAGCGTGATTTATAACTCTGACTGTTCGACGTCCACGTTAATCGCGCATCGCACGCGTTAGGTTATGTACGAATTAAACAATCGGCATGATCCGTCTCTATGTTCAGGCGGGTGAATGGGCGCGCAGCTGTGAGCGGCGAAGTGCTGAACAGCTGATTGCTGCGTCACCCGACAGGGTGTGTTCGCATTGAAGCTCCGCGTAGCTTTGTGACTCGATTCGCGCGCGCGTAGTACGAAGTAGCTCGCTTGTTAGGAACGCCGATCCGCGTTCCCCGCGTGTGGCGTTTGTGACGGCGATGCGTCCAGCGACAGGGATGTGCTCGGGCCTTCGCGAGCTTGACCGGCCTGGTTCTGCTCACTACTTTCGTGCGCATGCAGCGTCACATTTACGCGCAGCTCATACTCCTGTGCTGCTCTTGGTCCTGTAGCGTGAAACCCCCAGAAGGCGTCTATCGCTGCGCAGACGACGCCGACTGTCCCTCGCCCCAAGTTTGCGACCTGGAGCTGAAGCGATGCCTCGGCGCGGCGCGGCTGAGCTCCTCTCGCGCGGACGCAGGGACCTCCGATTCTGCCGTCGACAGTGGTGGTACGCGTGCCGATCAGGGCAGGGCGGATGCTGGCAAAGAGGCACCTGTCGAGGCTGCCACGCGGGACGCTGGCGCCGATCCGCAAGTGGGCCGAGACGCAGCAAACGCTGCCGCTGACAGCGGCGTCGCGCAAGCACCGCAGAGCAACGCCGAATGCAAGCCCAAGGCGGAGCGCTGCGACAACTTAGACAATGATTGTGACACGCGCATCGACGAGCATGTCAGCGAAGCCTGCGGCACGGACGAAGGTGAGTGCATGTTAGGTGAGCGCCGTTGTGCCGCCGGGCGTTGGGACACATGCATAAGCGCTGTGAGTCCGCAGCGCGAACAGTGCGACGGGCGCGACAATGACTGCAACGGCACGGTCGACGACGGCATCGACTGCGAGCTGAGCTGGACACGTGTTTCGGTTGCACCCGGGCCGACTGAGCGTGAGCAGTCGGCGCACGGGTACGACAGCGATCGCAAGCAGCTCGTGATCCACGGCGGCTTCTGGAACAACATGGGCACCGCGGACACATGGGCACTCGACGTCGCGACGAACACGTGGCGTCAGCTCAGCGACACCGGACCCAGCCCACGCCGCGACCATGCGATGGCTTACGACTCGACGCGCAAGCGCTTCGTATTGTTCGGCGGCTTCACAGGTGACTCCGGCCTCGCTGACACCTGGGAGCTCGATGGGCAAACTTGGCTGGAGCGTCAGACTGAGCACATACCGCCGTCACGCTCGCTGCATGCGATGGTCTACGATCCCGACCGCCAGCGCGTCGTGTTGTTCGGCGGCTTCTCGAACGGCGATGTCAGCGCGCAAACCTGGGAGTACGACGGGCTCGATTGGCAGGAGCGCGTGATCTCTGGCCCGTCCGCGAGACGCTCGCCTGCGCTGACCTACGACAGCGAGCACAAGCGGGTGCTCTTGTTCGGAGGCACGCCGGAGTGGGGCGCGGGCGACGAGGTGACACCCGGCTACAACGACCTGTGGGCATACGATGGCGCAACCTGGCAGCAGCTGACAGCGGCAGACCCGCCGCGCGCACGTTGGTTTGCCAGCTTGGTCTGGCATCCAGTGCTCGAGGTCGCTTTCTTGTACGGCGGCGTGCAGATGCTGACGAACCTGAGCGACACGCACGCCTTTGATGGCACGCGTTGGATCGATCGAAGCAGTGCATTGGGCATGCCCGAGGTGTCGTACAGCGCCTCGATCATCTACGATCCAGTCGGCGATCGGCTGCTCAGCTTCGGTGGCACCACAGCCGCCAACAACCACACGGATGCCGTCTGGCAGCTGGACTAGCGCGGCTGCGCTTTCCCGCTGCTACATTCAAGCCGGGCCCGTGCCCAGGCACAAGCTGGGCGTCACGGAAAGAATAGAGCAGGTCATCGCGGTCTAGCGGGCTTGCTTTCAAGCTGTGTGGTGCCGAAGCGCCGCCCGATCGCTTCACCAACTACGTGTGCAGCGTGGCGTGAAGCGGATGTGTCCACAAGCTGGCACACACCCGATATTCAACAAACAATCCTGAGCCTTGTCTGGCATCCAACGTGACTAAACGTTCGATGACCTCTTCGATGCGCTGCTCGATCACATGCGCGCGATCTATTGCGTCGACGAAACCTGCATCTTCGTAAACGGGCAGAGCTTCGGCGCACTGATGACGAACGTGGTCGGCTGTTTGCGCGGCGACATGATCCGCGCGATCGCTGCAGTCGCAGGCTCGGGCCCGCGCGGCAGCATGTGCACAGGTAAAGTCGCGGTCTGGCTGACGCACGGTATGGACGACATGTCCGTGACGTTCAAGAGCGGCGAGGCCAGCCGCGATTTCTGGGTCAACGCGAACGGCTGCTCCACGATGACGGCGCCAGGCACGCCGATGCAGTGTCTGGTCTGTCAGGGCTGCGACCCGGAGCACGGCGTCACCTGGTGCCCGCACAACGGCGACGGGGGCCACCAGCATCCGAGCTTCGGTCGCGCAGCGGTCCGAGAGTTTTTCGCGGGCTTTTAGTTTTGCAGTATCCTCTGCGCGTGTGAGCAGAGCTCAATCGTTCGAGGCCCAGGATCGAGGAACGCCGCTGGTCGCAGCGCGCCCGAGCGTTGGTGTAGCCGCGCAGACCACCTCATGCGCGCTCGCGCAGTCACCGCTCACTTGGCTGCTGCTCGCGATCGCTGTGCTGTACGCGACGACGCTCTTTCCAGGCGTCGGGGGCCGGATCAACGGCGGCGATTCCGCGAAGTTTCAGTTCATCGGGCTGATCGGTGGCATCGGTCATCCGCCCGGCAGTCCGCTGTACATGATGCTCAACGCGCTCTGGGTGCGGCTGCCTCTGCCGTGCAGCCCAGCGCTGCGCGTCACGCTGCTGTCGCTGTTATTGGGGCTTCTCGCGCTGCTGGTGCTCGCACGTGCGCTCTCGCGATCATTCGGCGTGCGCGCCGCTGTCTGCGGCGTGATCGCGCTCGCGCTCGGGCCGCTGTACTGGACCCTGGCCACCGAAGCCGAGCTCTACACGTTGAGCGCGACCATCGTCGCTGGCAGCTGCGCTGCAGCGCTGTGCTTCGATCGCACCGGAGACTCGCGCGCGTTGTTCGCGTGCGCTGCGCTCGCGCTGCTCGGCTGCGCCAACCACTTGACCAGCGTGATGCTGCTGCCAGCGGCGGCATATTTGATCTGGTCCGCGCGCCACTTGCCTGGGAGGTTGAGCGCTCGGCAACTGCTCGGCTTGGTTTCTGTGGGACTGCTCTCCATCGCCTCGTACGCGTACATGCCGCTGCGCGCGCAACAAGCGCTTGTTTACTCGGAATGGATCGAGCGGCCGGAGCTGCGGAGTTTTTGGCGTTACGTGACCGCTTCCAGGTTTCACGACGGCCTCCAGCGGCTCACGGCCGAGAATCTCATGCTCGCGCGTCTGCCTGCGTTCGCGAGCGAGCTGCAGAAGCAGTGGGCTTGGCCTGTGCTTTTGCTATTGCCGTTCGGCTTTGTGCGCTTGCGTGAGCGTGCACCGCGCGCAGCGCGTTTCGTAGAGCTGTCGTTGGTCGGTCTTTTGGTGTTTGCGCTCGTGTACAAGATCCCCGACCCGGCCGGGTTCTTCATCCCGATCGTGACCTTGCTCGCGGTGCCGCTCGCGCTTGCATGCACGGCGCCGCAGCGTACCTGGAACGTGCGAGTGATCGTGGTGGCCGCGTGCCTCGCCATCGGTGCGTGGCAGCACGTCGCGAAAGCGCGCCGCCTGATCGGCAACGAGCTCGTGTACAGCCTCGGCAACCACAAGTTCGTCGCGTGGGACCTCGACGATGTCTTCCAACGCATCCCCGAAGGCGCATTCTTCGCGCAGCCGTGTGAAGCTTACGGCTGCGTCGAGCTCATCAACTACTTCCGCTTCGCCGATCAGGGGGCCACGCGCCGCAACATTCAGTTCGTGCAGCTGCCGGCCATGCGCTCCGACTACTATGCCTTTGCACCGATGAAAGAGCTGTCGTGGAACGCTGGCAAGCACGCGGTCATCTGCACGCTGCGCGAGGCTGACGCCAAGCGTCTACGAGAGCACGGCGCGAGGATCCGCACAATCGATCGGCAAGCACGCGACCTAGCCGGCAGAGAATACCCAGGCGTGCCGATTCATTGCACTCGACCTTAGGGCTCACGCATCACGCGCAGCGACTGTGCCGACCAGGTCGCGAATGAGATCGAGGTCGGGTCCAGGCCGCGCCTCACGGTACGCCACCTCGAGCTCTTTGCGCGCGGCTTCGGCGAAGTCTTTCGCCGCGGCGCGCGCGTGATCGATGCTGCCGCGCTCACGCATCAGCGCAGTCAGCCAGGTCACCTCACGCGGCAGGCGCTCAGCGCGCGGCTTGCTCAAAAAGGCCTCTACTCTGCGGCGTTCGATGGCATCGCTGTTCGCCAGCAAGTGGATCCGCATGAGCGTGCGTTTGCCTTCGTACGCATCGCCGTTGATCTCTTTTCCGTACTTGCTGACCTTTCCTGCCAAGCCCTCGCGTAAGCGTAGGCGATCTGGTGCTCGCCACGGTGCATACAGCTCGGGCTCGTGCAGCTGCCACGACCATGACCAGCTCGGCGATCAACGCGATTCTCGCGCCGTGGTTCGTGCGCAAGCGCGGCGTGGCGCTGAGCTTGGCGTTGACTGGGGCGAGCTTCGGCGGCATCGCCTTCGTGCCGCTGGCAGAGCGCACAGTCATCGGCGTGCGTGCGCGCGACGCGCAAGATGCCGTTCACAGCGCGGCGCTGCAGCTTCCATGGTCGCGAGGTCTGTAAACGTACGCACGTAGTCAGAGGCCAAGAACAGGTTCGGGATGCGCGTCACGGCTTCCGGGCGCAGACGCCAAGTGTCCACGTAATTCTCGAGCAACGGCTCCGCGTTGGTCGCGAGCCGCGGGGTCATGGGGTCGGCGTAGACTTTCGAGTGTAAGGGGCTGCAGCCATCAGCTGCATATTAGATATAACTGTTTGATGCACGTCAGACCAGCAGCTGCGCGCGTGCGAAGGCGGCGAATTTTCCGTTGAGCGCGACCAGCTCTTCGAAGGTGCCGTTCTCCACGATCCGTCCGTGCTCGAACACCAAGATGCGCGTGGCGTGACGTACGGTGGCGAGTCGATGTGCGATCACGAACGTTGTGCGGTTTCGCATCACCTCGTCGAGGGCTTTGGCGAGCAGCTGTTCGGTGGTCGCATCCAGCGCGGCGGTGGCTTCGTCGAGGATGATGATCGGCGGTGCTTTGATCAGCGCGCGTGCGATCGACAAGCGCTGGCGTTCGCCACCTGACAGTGAGCGACCACGCTCGCTGAGCACTGTGTCGAGCCGCATGGGCAACGCTTCGACCAAGTTCTTGGCTTGTGCACGCTCCAGCGCCTGCCAGATCTCGGCATCGGTGGCCTCCGGCCGACCGACCCGCAGGTTGTCGCGCACGGAGCGTGCGAACAAGAGTGGCTCTTGGAACACGACCGCGATGTTGCGACGCAGTGAATCGAGCGTGTATTGCTTCAGATCCAAGCCGTCGATCAACACGCGACCTTGGTTCGGATCGTAGGCGCGATAGAGCAGGCCGAGGGTGGTGCTCTTGCCCGAGCCCGTCGCGCCTACCAGCGCGACCATCTGTCCGGGACTGGCTTCGAAGCTGACGTCATTCACAGCCAGCGTGTGCTCTGTGTAGCCGAAGCTCACGTGCTCGAACGCGACCTCGCCGCGCAGGTTGCTCGCGAAGATCGCGTCTTTTGCGTCGCGCACCGTTGGCACTTGCTCGAGCACCGAGAAGTATTCGTCGATCCTGGGCGCGTCGGAGAACAATTGGTGCAGAAACGAGCTGGTCGCTTCCAACTTGCCGATCAGCGCCGCTGCAAGGCTCATGGTCGAGACGACTTGTCCGATCGTGACTTCACCCTGCAGGTGTAGATACGTGCCCAGCACGAGCACGCCCATGAGCGTCAGCGTGGCCGATGCGCGTGTTGCGACCGCTGCCGCCGCCCACCACCGCAGCACAGGCATCTGTGCCGCGAGCAGCTTGCTGCCGATGGTCTCTAAGGTGGTGAGCTCGGCTTCAACGCGCGTGAAGCTCTGCACGACGGGCAGGTTGCCGAGCGCATCGGTCGCATGCTCGGTGAGCGCGGAATGATGCTCGTTCACATCACCCTGGCGCGAGTGCGTTTTGCGCATCAGTCGCGACATGCCGAAGCCGAACAGCAGCACGAAGCTCGACAAGAGCAGGCCCAAGCGCCAGTCGAAGAAAAGCGAGCAGGGCAAGAGCACGAACAACGCGATCATCGACGCGCACTGATCGCGAAAGAACGCGAGATAGGTCACCCACATGGCTTCGGCGCCATTGAGCATCACTTTCACGACGCGGCCCGAGTGCGTGCCCGCGTGAAAGGCCATCGGCATGGAGAGCACGTGGCGAAAGTACAGCGCGATCGACGCGAGTCGCCGCCGATGCGAGAGCCTATCGGCATGCAGCGCGACGGTCACGCCCGCGCCGATGTTAAGCATGCCCACGCCCACCCATGCCGCTACGAGCGGCATGAGAAGCTGCAGTGTGAGCTGCTCACCGCCCGTTCGCGGCGTGACGAGCGCGTCGATCACTCGGCCAAACAGCCATGGCTCCATGAACTGCAGCGCAGCCAGCACGAGGTTCGCCGCGACCAGACCCCAGGCCAGGTCGCGCTCAGGTCGCAGCTCTCGCGCTACGCGCAAGTAAGTTTCGGTGATGGGGGTGCGCCGAGGCGGCGTAGATTCAGAGCTCATGCTGCTAGTTGCAAACGAGCGTGCAAGACCTACTCGTCCTCGTCAACCAACAGTCTTTCACGTGCCCGTGCCCGTCTCCCTTTCCCGATGCCTCCGCGGGTAACGAGACGCGGGTACGGGCACGCTGTTACACGTACACACTCTGCCTCAGTGAGTGCCAGTGCGAGGAAGCGGAAGCACCACAGGCCGAGGCCCAGACTCCACAGCAGGCCGTTTCCGTCCGGCGAAGTCATCCTCCATCGTCTCCGGCCGCAGCTCCTCGCTGCCGTACGGCAGGCCGATCGTGCCCTGCTCCAGCCAGGTCTGCTCACCTTGCAGGATCGACTTCGAGAGCAACACCTTGCCGTCGTCGTCGTTGCTCCACTTGTCGCGCAAGACGTCGTCGATGCGCCGGCTCGCCGCACGCGCGAACTGATCGGCGAGCAGCTCGGCCGGATCGACACACTTCGAGCGCGAGCTTGGCCGCACCGGAGTTGCAGCTGGTAGCGTCAGGCGCCCGGTGTTGAGCATGCCACACTGATTGTGTCACCTACATTAGGATCCGCTAGAAATGTCAGCTGGCCGGGGTGAAGGACCGCCGCTGACGGCAGCAATCGAGCTCGCGCGGTCACCGCCACCCGGCGAGCTGTTGCGCGTTTCCCTCTTGGATAAGAAAGATTACCCGATCGAGCGGCATGGCTTGCCGCACTCGCTCGACTACGTCGGATGGTCGGCCGGCGCCTAGATCATTGAGGTTGACCTGAACGAGCGTTCGGAATGCTCCCGCGAAGACTGCGGCAGAGGCATCTCCGAACGAATCCGACAGCATCAATACGCGCTGATCCAGCACGGGTCGCGCGTTTTGAAACGCCTGCGTGATGAAGCGGTCGCCGCGAAACAACGGCGCTACGACGCTGCGCACAAGAGAGTTGTTGTGTGTGTCGGGTGTTACGAAAGGGTTGCTCAGCACATAGAGCGGACGGTCCCAGTCGATGCCGTACGTAAGCAGAATCTCGGCCGGGCCGCGATCGAGCCGTAAGTTTTCATCGGGAACCCCTTTCTCCCCGAGCCTCTCGAGGTACGTGTTTCGCGCGACCTGTAGACTCAAACCTGCAGGGTGCCAGTTTCCTTTGGGATAGAAAGCCGGATCGCGCTTTGCTGCCAGCATCTCGCGCAAGGGATACATGAACACAGGCATGTTTGGTGCGCTCGGTCGCTCGAACAACAGCGCTGATCGCCCCTCCATTCGCTCTAGACATGCCTGGCGCAAGTTCGTCGGTGTCGAGAGCGGAAGCATGTCAGCGTATACGGTCGCTGCCGTGGGAATCACTACAAAGTCCGTGGCCGGGCCGGGCCGGCGATTGGGTCCTGACCAGTATCGCAAGGCGCTTTGGAGCGAGCTTGCCACGCTCTCGCTGTGCGCGAGCTCACAGGCATTCGCAAACAGCCCAAACAAACTCTGATTGCTGCCACCGTTGAGAAAGATGTGCTCATCCTCACCGAGCGAGATGCGCGCCTCGGGTGGTTCGTTGAACCAACGCAAGAGCACGGTCTTTTGTGTGCGAGTGGCTTGTTGAACAGGATAAATACGCTCGGTGAGCCACGTTCGGCTAGCGCGCACGTAAGCTGCAGGATCCGCGCGCAACAGCCCCACGTCCGGCCATGGAGACAACACGTGATTGTGAAACTCTGCGAGCTGATTCATGTCCTGCAGAGCGATCCCGAGCACTGGCATTGCTAACAGCAGCGCCAGCGCACAAGTCAGTCCCATGCCAACGGCTCCGAAACGCACCAAGGCAGATCCTCAGAAACGAAAGTAGATAAATGAACTGTACGAGCCAGCGATGATGTTGACCGACGCACACACAAACACGATGAGCCCGATAAGAGCGCCGCGCCAGTATACCGCGGGCGGAGTGTAGCTGGGCAGCGTGCCGGACCGGACCAGCCACACCAGGTGCCGCAAACGACCGGACATTCTCGGCCAACAGAGCAGGGTAGCCGAGGCGAACGCCAGGGCCTGGCTACGAGTGAGCAGCCATCCATCCGAAGGATCGAAGAATCGCGACGGATTGAACATGCTGAGTAGAAAGCGCAGCGCGTGTTCGAGATTGTCGGCGCGGAACAGCACCCAGCCGACTAGCACCACGACGATGGTGTATGTGTGCCGTAGGCTGCTCGGCAGAGCCTCCAGCACACGTGCCCAGCCGAGCCTTTCGATGACGAGCCAGATCCCGTGGTATGCGCCCCAGAGCACGAACGTCCATGCTGCGCCGTGCCACAGGCCGCAAACCAAAAATATGACCACGAGATTGAGGTAGGTTCGCGCTGCCCCAAAGCGATTGCCTCCGAGCGGAATATACAAATAGTCGCGAAACCAGCGCGACAGTGAGATGTGCCAGCGTCGCCAAAATTCAGTGATGGACTGCGCGCTGTAGGGTTGCTCGAAATTTTTCGGTAGCGAGAAGCCAGTCATGTATCCGAGGCCGATCGCCATGTTCGAGTAACCGCCGAAGTCGAACAGTATCTGGAACGCGTAGGCAGCCGCGGAGGTCCATGCCGCAGCGCAAGACAGATCCCGATGGGGCATAAAGTTGTCGTCGACGAGCTTTGCCAAAGTGTCCGCGATCAGCACCTTCTGGCCCAACCCGACGCAGAATAGCAGCCAGCCGAAGTGCACGTTGCGCGCCGAGATGCTGCGGGATCGCAGCTGCTCTGCGACACTGTGGAAACGTAGAATCGGCCCCGCAATCAGCTGGGGAAACATGAACATGTACAGTGTTAGGTTGACGAACGATCGTTCGGCACGCGCGTCCCCACGATAGATGTCCAGCAGGTACGACACGGCGTGAAAGCTAAAGAACGAGATGCCTAACGGGAGGTGCACCGACTGCAAGTACTCGTTCGCTGGGAGTCTCAGGACTTGAGTCCAGAGGAAGCTCGCGTACTTGAAGAACAAGAGAAGCGATAGGTTGAACGAAACTCCGAGAATCAGCGCGAGTCTGCGAAGCCGAGCCTGCGGCTGAGTGCAGATCAGCAGGCCGGCCGCGTAGTTCGCGATCACCGACCCGACGATGACGAGCGCGTAATAGCCCTCGCCTGCAACGTAGAAAGCGAGGCTGAACAGCACGTAGCTGAAGTTCTTGTACGGCAGCAGCGCGTATGCCAGCAGGAAGAGCGGCAGGTAGACGAACAAGAACTCGACGCTGGCGAAGACCATCAGTGCAGATAAGGGCCGCGCACTCTAACTTGCGCAGCGTACGCAGACAATGACCTCCTTCGAGCTGAATGGGTCAGACGCAGGACCTGGACCTTCCCGGGCTGGTTAGCCTCGCGTCGCGGTGCACTGATTTGGGGGCCACAACTAACGCCGCATGAGTACCGAACGAGCGAAACTGGGCTTGCGGACGTCCGATGCCCATGGAAGAAGCGGCCACCGCTTTCCCAGTTACTCTTTTGATCGCGGTCATCGGGGGTTAAATGTTGCCTAAACGCGGCTCATCCTTGCTAGCGTGTGTATCGTTCCTAGCCATCTCTAGCTTGCTGCTGGCTTGCGAGAAGAAGTGTCCGAGTGGCACTGCTTTACTCAACGGCGGTTGTATCAAAGTTACACAGACCGATCAGGGTGTAGCTGTCGTTTCTCCACCTGGAAGCGGCGCTCAGACGGTTGGGGGACTTGCCGGCACGACTGCGCCGACCACCACCGGTGCATCTGCCGCAGGTGGCAGTTCCGCCGATGCGATGGGCGCGCGGTCGTCGAGTGGGATGCAAAACGGCATGGCCCAAGTCCCCAGCGCATCGAGCGCAAACGCTCCATCCATGACGACCACCGCAGGTGACGCCGGCGTGGCGAGTGCGCCAGCGGATAACGGCGAGCCTGCAAACGAAGAACCAGTGGTTGTTTGCGCCGATGGTGAGCTCCGGTGCTCTACTGCCATGCTTGGCACGCTCGAGACCTGCGTCGGCGGTCAATGGGCTCAGCAGCCGTGCGCTGCGGACGAGATGTGTCTCGATGCCGCGGACGGCGCGCGGTGTGTCCTGCCTGTCGAAGCATGTGCGGGCCGCGATGGCGAAAACGTCTGCACGGATGCAGGCGCGATGCTTGCTTGCCTGCCCGGCGGCGAAGCGATGCCCGTTGCAACATGCACAGACGCGGCGCTGTGCAAGGCAGGCATCGCCACCGGCGCGTGCGCTCGGTGCGTGCCCGGTACGCATCAATGCAACGGGCAAGCTCTGGAGACTTGCGACGCGCAAGGTCAAGGTTTCGCCATGCAGGACAGCTGCGCTTCTGCTGCCCTGTGCGATGACAAACAGGGCCGCTGCACTGCGCCGAAATGTGAAGCCGACCAACACGTCTGCGAAGGCAGTGCGCTTAAAAAGTGCAACCAGGAACTTACGGCGCTTGAGTCTGTGCGGCAGTGTTTGCCGGGCTTGTGCGATCAAGAAAACCGCACGTGCAGGATGTGCATGTCTGGGCAAGCGCGTTGTGGTGTCGGAGGTCGTCAGGAGTGCGATGAGCAGGGGCAATCATTCGCAGCCGCTGCGTGCCCGGAAGATACGCCTGTTTGTTATGGCGCCGGCGAGTGCGTGGAATGTAATGCTACCGGCGATTGTGCACCACGAGCTTGTCAAGTTGCGAGTTGCGGCAGCCGGAACTGCACCTACCGACGTACCCCTGAGAATGGCGTAAGCTGTCGCTATAACGACGGTGATAAAGTCCGCTCTGGCCCCGATGGTGCGATCTACGTGATCGCCGGCGCGGCAGCGTGGCATATCGTTACTCCCACCGACCTAAACCATTTCGGCGGTGAGACCGGCATTGTAGAAGCGGGAACCACGAGTTCGGCTCCACCTTGTGGATCGAAGCCTCGGCATGGCACGAACCTGCGACAAACAGACAGCGAGGAAATAGGGCATATTGGCACGGATGGCCTGTGGCATCACATTGTGAGAGGAGAAGATTTTAGCGGTCCTTGCGGCGGCATTGTGCGCCTCATACCTCAAGACGGCCTCAGCAGGAATGGAGTGCGGAAGGGCGACCCAATATGACGCGTTGGCTGGTCGACTCGGTTTCTTGCAACTGGCAGCGCTGGAGGTCGATGACTGAGCTAACAGGACTCGGTGCGTGTATCCGTGGCCTAAAGCTGAATCAAGGAGGAACTATGCAGAGGAATCCACTGCGTCTAGTTGAAGCACTTGGCATGCTGAGCCTGTTCAGTGCAGTGCCTTGGAGCCACGCCCGCGCAGACGTGCCGCAGCCCTACGAAGCGTTCGCTATTCAAACAGGAACCGCGTTGGAGGAAGCGGGTAAGAACTTCCAGTTTGCTGTGGCGGCCAACCGCGATTTGTTTGTCGTCAAACAATCTGACACCGGAACCAACTCTACCGAGGTTCATGTGCTCTCGGCTGCCAGTGGCTATCAAAACTTTAGCGTTCACACGGGGACGCCGCTGGAAGAGTCGGGCTCTGAGTACGTGTTCTTAGTGTCGGGCAGCAGCGACGTGTTCGCGATCAAGAAGTCGGGAACAGCGTCCGAGAAGACTGAGTTGTTTGTGCTGAGCGCAAAGTCGCAGTACACGGAGATCGCGCTGCATACAGCCACGGCCTTGCATGAGACCGGCTCGAGCTTCGAGTTTCAGCTAGCACCGAATGACGACCTCTTCGCGATCAAGAAGAGCGACACGGGTTCGGGTTCGACAGAGGTCCACGTCCTCACTGCAGCGAGCGGCTACAAACAGTTCTCCGTGCAGACCGGCACGGCGCTGAAGGAGACCGGTTCAGGCACCACTTTCCTCTTGGCGCGAAATGGCGACATCCTCGTGCTCGACAAGCGGGAGACAGAGTCGAATACGACAGAAGTGCAGGTACTGTCCGCGGCCGACAACTATCAGACACTGTCGAGCAGTGACGCGACCGCTCTACATGAAACCGATAGCGCGTTTGCGTTTTCGCTGGCTTACAATCGGGACATCTTTGCGATCAAGAAGCGCGACACCGGCTCTGAGTCGACCGAGGTGCACGTGCTGCGATACTAGCGCGGTGAGCGACTCCGAGAGCTCTGGCGCCAGTCTCAGACGTATCCGCGGCTGAAGCAGGCGCCAACCTCCGGCCCGATGGCGACGTGCAAGTTCTTGGAAGGACCTGGTCGCGGACGAGCTGTTTGCGTGCGCGTTTCCGCCGAACTGAACTAGCGTGCCGGACTGCTTCGCGCCGGAGCATAAACGCTTCCTGACGTGCAACGAGAACTGTCCACTGGGAGCGTTGAATATGTTCAAGGCGCGGGCACGCGAGTGCACGCTGGCTGCAAACCGCCGCGCTTTGAGGCGAAGAATGCTGCATCGAAGGTGCGTGTTTCGATCTTCATAGTCGATGCCCACATGACTGGGTGCAATCGTCCGGCTTGTTCAACGCGAAGCTACCTAATATTGTCGAGTTCGGCACCGCTCCAAAGCTCACGCGGTGCGCAGCGTATGAGAACACCGAAAATCGTCACGAGCATCACGATCGCACTTCTGGTTGGGATCTGGCTCTGGCTCCGCTTTCTAACGTGGGAACCGTCGGGTATAGAACAGGGAACCGTCGCTTATTGGCTCAAGGTGCCTGAGACGATCAGGTCAATGCGCTGGTGGCAAGCGCGAAGCAGTCCTCGCTATGACGTGCAGGCCGGCGACGGTGCTGTGCCGGCGTATGTGCGCGTCCAGTACCGAGCTGGCGGAAGCATGGCGTCGTTCCGAGACGCGGTCGTCCGTGACGGTTTCGTATGTGCTGAGAACGACCGCATCGAGCTGCAGTGTGAGCGTCGGCAGGGCGATGGGTATGATCAGGTGTACGCCAGCTACGACTGGCAGAGCGACATCATCACCGTGCGCGCCGAGTTCACCATTCTTTAGCGCGCGAACATCAGGGGAGATTGGATGAGTAAGCGCTCGGATATTCTCGATGGGACGCTGTTCGGCACCTGGACGGCAGAATATGGGCTTGTCTACACCTGCAACGCGGGCTGGATAGACCTCGGACACTTGAACCCGCACAGCGCGCGGCCTGAAATCGGTGCTGCCAACCTGTGGAATCAGGTGGCCGCCGAGGGAGCACCAGTGCTGGATCCACGCTGCGCGCCGCCACCGCCATTGGCGGGCCCGTTGGGCGCGGCATATCACGCGTTGAACAAGCCAGAGATCTGCGACACGGACCCTCGCTATAAGTTCTCTGACGGCAAGACCGGCTACGCCGTGCACTATCGACAGGACTCCGCCAGCCTTCCAGGCAAACCCGGGAGGGAGGGGCGCTATGTGATCAAGAAAGGGCTGACCGTCGAGGAAAAGAAGTCCGTGGCGCTATCGATCTTCATCGAAGTCTCACTGCGGTTCGAGACCTTGCAGCTCTTCGCGGAGTGGCTGGGAATTGGAAAGAGCGGCTTCAGCCAGGAAGACTTGGTCTCCGATCTCATCGGATTCTACATCGGCCTCGGTGAGATCTCACAGTACAACGCTCTCAAGGCGTGTCATCCGGTGTCACTCAAAGCGGCTCAACGGATCTGGGACAGCGAGGGCGAGGTAGGCGCGAACAAGAATCGTAGCTTCAGCCCTATGTTCGCGAAGCAGACTGGCCATGACTCCGCGGCAGTATGCCGCGACGAATGTCAGGGGCAACCGCGTAAGTTCCCTCGCGCGTTTACGCGCATCAAACCGGTTTCCAAAGGTCACTTGTTTCGCGACCTTCATCCTTTCTGAATCGAATGTTCACTACGCGCCATTGAGAGTGTGCTTCAGGGTTGGCGTGCATAGCACGGTGAGGGCGTAGGCTATGTTCCGTGCACGAAGGGAGGGTTCCACTCGCTGGACGAATGCAAGCGCGTTGGTCGTTGGCAGACTCTTCACGTGAAGCGTGCGACGTAAGGCACCTCACCGAGACAATTCACGTGAAGCGTTCGTCGCTCCGAACCAACGACTCCAGTCGTTGTGAATCTGTGAATCGAGCTCGTTCCGCTGCACTGGGCCCCGCACACGCGACGGCCGCTGGACACGACGACAGCCTGAGGAGCCGTCGCGCGCTGAACGTTTCACCATCACGCGCACGCTCTGGACGTCGCGCTACCCTCAATGTGGTAATGACGGCACCATCGCGCGTATGGGGACCCTCTGTGGTGATGCATGCCAAAGGCCGACGCCCCCGACGCAGCGGCACAGTCGGAATTTTGTGGTGTTGGTGCGGCTTTCAGTAGTTGATGGGACGGCCTATGCGAGGTATAGGCCACGCGGCCGTGCGCCCGACGCTTATGGTGCGGTTCCGCTCATCGCTTCAGCCCATCGACATCGTCCTCCTGCTCGGCAGTTTCGTGGCGATTCGCGCGCTGCTGTGGCACGGCCTGGAACCTCTCGGCGCGTTCGATGAGGGGCTGCTGTTCGCAAACGCGCAGCTGATGCGCGACGGGCGGGTGCCGTACCGAGACTTCTACTCGAACTACCCGCCCGGGATCTTCCAGCTGGTTCGCGCCGCCATCGCGTGGAGCACATCACCGATCTGGACGATGCGCTGGGCAACCGCTGCCGCCCACTTCGCGACTGCCGTTTGTGCCGGTGCGCTGGCGGGCGGCGGCCGAGCCAAGCGGTGGTCGCTGGCGGCTTTTCTCTGCGTGCTTGTCGTGCAGGCAGATATCGGTTTGGTTGCATACGCTTACACGTACGCGGTCCTGCTCGTGCTGGTGGTTGTTCTGCTCTGGCCAGCCACTGGCTCTCAGATCATCCGCACGGTCGTGTGCGCGCTATTGTTCGGCGCTCTGTCGTATCTGCGGCACGATATGTTCATCTACATCGCGCTGCCGCTCACGCTCTTCGAGGCTGCGTGGTGGGTGCGTTACCGGCGTTCACTGCTCTTTGCGGAGGCTCGACAACTCAGGTTGTTTTCAGTCGTAGTTGCAACGACGGCGCTCTGTTTGTGGCTTCCGATCGTGGTGAAAGCGGGGTTCTATCGGATCACGCACGATCTCTACTTCGACATGCGCGACGTCATGGCCGCCCGTGTATTGCCCATTCCGCCTATGTTTGCGATGGGCAGCGTACCTGCGCTCGCTCTTGAGTTGCCGGTCACCTTAGTAGACCCCATGCGCTTCGCCTTGGCGCTTAGCGCTATCTGCATTCCCGCGGCTGTATTCGCGCTCTGGAAGCGCTCGAGAGCCTCCGGCTGGGTCTCCACACAAACGCGAATCGCGGTGCTCTGTACAGCGTGTGCGCTAGCAACACTGCCGCAAGCGTTTGGTCGCACAGACTACCACCACGTTGCGTTTGGTGTCCCGCTCGTCCTGGTTGCTGGGTTTCGCGCCATGAGCGCGAACACTGCGCGCGTAATCTCGCTCCTCTCGCTACTCCTGCTGTTCGCCGCGCCACGGCCCCTCATTTCAGCGGAAGAGGTCGCGCGGCTCTGGCGCATCGACGATGCGAGCTTCATCACCGTCGAACGTAAGACCCTCGTCGATCTTATCCTGAGAGAGACAAAGGCGGACGACGCGCTGTTTATCGGATGCACCGAGCATCGTCGCGTGATCATGAGCGTCATCGACTTGCACTACCTCGCACACCGGTCGAATGCGACCCGGTACGTGCAGTTTGATCCTGGTCTAGTGACCAAGGCTGACAAGCAGCGCGAGATGATCGGAGAACTCGAGCGTTCGCGACCTCCGCTCATTCTCCGTTATGCGCACTGTTTGTGGGATGAGCCCAATGATTCCAGGTCGGAAGGGGCGGGCCTGTTGGACGCGTACCTCGAGCAAGCATACAGGCGCGAGCGTCGTGTGAGCGCCTTTGATGTTTGGCGGAGAGCCCCGAGCTCACGCTAGGAGGTCAGCGCATGGGCGAGTGGTTCGTGTGCTTGACACGAGGTGATACTGCTGGAAGGGTGAAGCGACTCACCTGCAAGCGGCTGACTACACTCTGTCTGTGCAACAATGCCTGAACCCAAGCCCAATATCAGCGTCTTCTTCCCCGTTTACCGCGACGAACGTACCGTCCGCGCTGTTACGGAGAAAGCGCTCGCTGTGCTGCGTGAGCTCGCCAACGAGTACGAAGTTGTAATCATTGACGACGGCTCTCCTGACCGCGCGGGTGAGATCGCCGATGAGCTCGCCGCTGAGTACCCTCAGGTTTCGGTGATTCACCATGCCAAGAACATGGGCTACGGCGTCGCTATCAGAGAAGGGCTCGCGCGCTGCAAGCATGAGTGGATCTGCTTCACCGACGGCGACGATGAGTACGACCTCAACGATCTGCGCAAGCTGATCGCGTTGAAGGACTTCTACGATCTTATCATCACCTTTAGGTACGTGAAGATCTATTCTGGCGATCGGCAGTTCATCTCCTGGGTTTACAACAAGACTCTACAAACGATGTTCCGCACAACGTATCGGGATATCAGCACTGGACTGCGTCTCATTCGCAAGAGCCTGGCTGAGCAGCTCGATTGCGAATCGGACAGCCCCTTCATCGGCGCCGAGATCACGATTAAGAGCATGTTGAGGGGCTACCGCATCGGCGAGGTGGGTATTCAGACTTTTCCCCGTCAGTTCGGCAAGGGCGCATCAGTGTCGCCCCGCAACATCGCGGCGACGATCACTGACATGATGCGAGTTTACCGCAAGATTTTTTCCCCTGAGTATGAGCTGCCAGAGAATCGGAGGCGCTCATGAGCGACAGGGGCCTCGAGTCGCTTTATAAGCATCGATTCTCGCCGGAAGATCGAATCCGTAAGGACCAGATCTGGCAGATGCTATGTCAACATTACTTTCAGCAGTTCATTCAGCCGACTGACACCGTGCTCGACATCGCTTGCGGGCAAGGCGAGTTCATCAGGCACATCCAGTGTGCACGAAAGATCGCTGTTGATCTCAACGCAGAGGTCGCCGCCACGCTCGGCCCGGAGGTGAGCTTCTTCTGCACCCCTGCCACCGACCTTACTCCGATTGAAGCTGAAAGTGTCGATTGTTGCTTCGTCAGCAACTTCTTCGAACACTTGGAGAGTAAGCAGCAGATGGACACTGTGTTGCAGCAGATGCGTCGGGTGCTCAAGAAGGGCGGACGCGTCATCTGCATGCAGCCGAACATTCTGTACGAGCCTGCTCGGTACTGGGATTACTACGATCACGTCTTGCCCTTGTCCCACCGCTCTGCGGCCGAAGGGTTTGGGAAGAACGGTTTCGAGATCGACCAGATTGTGCCTCGATTCGTGCCCTTTACCACCAAGACCAAGCTGCCAACACATCCGCTGTTCGTGCGGCTATATCTGGCCCTGCCTTTAATTTGGAAAGTAATGGGTGGTCAGTTCGTGCTGGTAGCGCGCAAGTAAGCGACTAGCTTTGTGCAGGTTTGCGGCGTACGACTGCGCTGGGCGTGATGCCGAGGACGCGCCGCATGCAGCGCGCCATGTGACTTTGATGGGAGAAGCCCGCTTCGAGGGCGACTTCGCTCGCGGGGAGCTCGCCTTGGATCAAGAGCGACTTTGCGCGCTCCACGCGGCGCTGCACGACGTATTCGTGCACGGGCAGGCCGGTCGAACGGCGAAACGCGTTCTTCAGATGCGACGCGCTGACCTGTGCGATCGATGCGAGCGTGGCCAGCGATAGATCGCGATCGATGTGATCTTCGATGTAGCCGGTCACGCGCTTCAGCTGCTGCGCGGACAGTCCGCGTTGCGGAGCGACAGGTGCGTGAAAGCTCCGGAGCAGGTGCAGCGCGAGCGCGAGCCCCAAGCTGTCGGCGTACAGCGCGCCAGCGGGATGTGCGTTCCTGCGCTCTGCGTCGAGCGCCCATGCGATGTGCTCGATCTGCGGATCGCGCAGCTGATGTTGTTGCTCGAGGCCTGCGCGATCGGGATCGAGGCCGAGGTCTTCGGCGGCGCGCCGCAAGAGCGTAGTCGACATCTGTACGACCAGCGATGTAGAGCTGTCGTCGTGCAGGCATTGATCCGCGACGCCGGCCGGCACGATGTCGATGTCGCCGCGCGTGTACGTGTAGCCTTGCGCCTTTGCGCACACGCCACGCACCGGCGCGCCCGCGTGGATCATGAGCTGATGTTCCGAGTGTGCTGGCAGCTCCACCGGACCGGGTGCGTAGCGCCGCAGATCGACGCGTAAGCCGCTGCGCGAGATCAGCGGGGCGATGCCGTCATCCGGGGTGTTGCTCGTCTCTACACCGCCGGTGCTCGGCTCAGAGAGTCTCATCGTGGACGATTGTGGAGCCCACGGGGGACGAGCGCCAGTGCCCATTCGTGCTCCACCGGAGGCCGATCGTGCGCGCGTGCAACCCCGCGCGGGCTCTACGACTTCTCTCACGAAGGGAGAAACGCATGACCAGCTACACGGGGAAGAAGGCAGTGGTTACGGGTGGGACCACGGGCATGGGTCGCGCGATCGCAGAAGCGCTGCTGGAGCGTGGTGCGGAGGTCCTGCTCACCGGGCGGAACGAGAAAAACCTGGAACAGGCGCGCGAGACGCTCGGTCCGCGCGCACACGTGTTGCGTTCCGATGCTGCGAGTCTCGCGGACATCGACGCGCTGCGTGACGAGGTCGCACGCCGCTTCGGGCGCATCGATGCGGTGTTCATCAACGCGGGCCACGCCAAGCTGATCGCGCAGGATCAAATCGATGAAGTGGAGTACGACCGGCACTTCGCGATCAATACGCGCGGACCGTTCTTTACCCTGCAGCGACTCGCGCCGCTCGTGCAGAAGGGCGGATCGTTTGTGCTCACAACATCGATCGCCAACGAGACCGGATATCCCGGCATGACATTGTACGCCGGCACCAAAGCGGCGTTGCGTTCGTTTGCGCAGGGCTTCGCCGCGGAGCTGCTTGGGCGCGGCATTCGCGTTAACGCGCTCAGTCCAGGTTTCATCAAGACGGAGACCATGGGCATCGAGGGCTCCGAGCAAGAGCGCGCAGCGCTGCTCGAAGAAGGCGACAAAGCCACGCCGATGGGTCGCAACGGCTCGCCGGAAGAAGTCGCGCGCGCCGCGCTCTACCTCGCGTTCGAAGCGACGTTCACCACCGGGCTCGAGCTCAAAGTGGACGGCGGCATCACCAGCATCACGGTCCCGCAACACTGAGAGGATACACATGGCGAAGATTGCAGTCATAGGTACTGGAAGAATGGGCAGCGCGCTCGCAGGCGCGTTTCTGAGCGTGGGGCACGAGGTGAGCGTGTGGAACCGCACACCCGCGCGTGCACGCCCGCTGCTAGAGCGTGGCGCGCGGCTCGCGGGTAGCGTGCTCGACGCTGTGAGCGGCAGCGAGCTCGCAGTCGCCATCTTGAACGACTACCATGCAAGCGACCTGCAGCTGCACGCTGCGGAGGTGGCCGCCGCGCTGCGCGGCAAGACCTTGCTGCAGCTCGCCTCGGGCTCGCCCTCGGAAGCGCGGGTCGCTGCGGCCTGGGCGCGCGAGCATGGCGTGCGCTACCTCGACGGTGCGATCATGGCGACGCCCGAGCTGATCGGTAAGCCTGAGAGCACCATTCTTTATGCGGGCGAGCGTGCGCTGTTCGAAGAGCACAACGCGCTGCTCCAGCTGCTCGCAGGGACGACTGCGCACGTGGGCGAGGATCACGGCCAAGCCGCGGCGCTCGACAGCGCGCTGCTCGTGTACATGTGGGGCACATTGTTCGGCGCGCTGCACGGCGTCGCGATCAGCCAGGCCGAGGGCATCCCGCTCGAGCGCTACTTAGCGTTCGCGAAGGGCCTCTTGCCTGTGACCGACGCGTTCACGATCGATCTCATCGAGCGCGCGCTCGAGCAGCGCTACGACGACACCCAAGCCACCCTGGATACACACCACGGCGCGCTCCAACACCTGCTGGAGATCTGCCAGCAGCACGGCCTCGACCGGACCATCCTCGACGCCTTTGATCGCGTGATGAAGCGCGGCCGCGAACGCGAGCTCGGCGGCCTCGACTTCACTGCACTTATTCAGCTGATGAAGTAAGCTGCGGGGGTCGTGACCACGAATCTCAGTACCGCTTTGTGCTCGATCACACCCACACAACGTCGGCGTTATTTCTGGGCTGCGTGGTGGACCGGACAGCCGAGCCACTCGCCGTTTCGCCAACCAGATGCCGCTCATGGCGGCGCTCGCACCTTTGAGGAGGCACTCGTCGAAGCGGAAGCGGTGGCGGGGCGCTCACTTACGGTGATCGATCCGTATTGGGCACGCGCCTGGAAGACGATCATGCGCGGGCAAGATCCCTCGCCGCCACCAGCGGCGAGGGTTGCAGCCCCGGAACGCGCGCGCCCCGCGCCGGCTCCGGCTGCGTCAGCTTGGAGCGTGCTCGGCCTATCACCGGGCGCTTCGCTCGCGGATGTGCGGCGCGCGTTTCAGCGGCGCGCGCTCGAGACCCATCCCGATCAGGGCGGCGAAGCCGAAGCCTTTCAAAAGGTGCAGCGCGCCTACGAAAAGCTCGTCGAGAGCTTGGCACAGCAAGCGAAGCGGCCGCAGCGTCGCTGACCGTGCGCATCTGTACGAGCTAGTCCGGCGCGGTTTCGAACCGATCGCGAGTCTGCTGCGTAGTAGCGGTGGAGCGATCGACCCATGACGACATCCACCGCTGTTCTGAGCGCTGAGGGTTGTGTCCGCGCAAGCGTGCTCGTTGGCGCGAGCTACCGCGCCGTCTCGTGTGATCAGCCACTGCCTGATCGTCAGGCGCGGAAGCGCGTCGAGTGCGGCGAGCTCACCGTCCCCGAGAACCGAGCGTGACGCTGCCCGCGCTGACGTTCTGATGCTACGGCATCACGATGACCGCCTTGCCTAGCACCTCGCCGTCGCACATGCGCTGCATCGCGAGCGGCGCCTCGGCCAAGGTGTACTCGCGCTCGATGGCTGCACGTATGCGGCCATCAGCGGCGAGCTGAGCCAGGTAGCGGAGGTCCTTGTTGGGCTCGTGCATCAACACGTCGAGCTTGGGTTTTCCGAGCAAGCTGCCGAGGAGAAATGTCTGGAAGATGCGCGGGATCGCGCCGCCGACCACCGTAAGCCGCCCGTTCGGAGTGAGCACACGCCTGCAAGCGAGTGGCGAGCGATGCAGCTCGCAATCCAAGACGAAGTCGTAGCGCTGATCGGTTTGCGTGTAGTCCTGTGCCCGGTAGTCGAGCACGTGGTCCGCGCCCAACGCGCTAATCAGGGCGAGCTTGGCTGCGCTGTCCACGCCTGTCACCTCGGCACCCTGCAGCTTCGCGAGCTGCACCGCGAAGGTGCCGGCTCCGCCGCCCGCGCCGTTGATCAGCACGCGCTGGCCTTCTTTCACGCCGCCGTGGTCGCGGATGCCCTGCAGCGCGATCACCGCAGCTTGCGGCAGCGCCGCGGCGGCAGCGAAGCTGAGAGCGGCAGGCTTTGCGACGGCGACCTGCTCCGGCACACGTGCGTACTGCGCGAACGCGCCCCAGCCGCTGTTGCTCAAATCGCCCAGCACCTCGTCGCCTGTCTTCCAGCGCGTCACTGCGCTCCCCACGGCCTCGACACGCCCGGCGATGTCGCCACCGAGCACGCTGATCTTGGGTTTGCGCCAGCCGAGCATGCCGCGGTTGGCAAACGCCCCCTGCAGGTTGTCGCGGTCCCAAGAGTTCACTGACGCTGCGTGCACGCGCACCAGCACGTCATGCTCGCCGACGCGGGGCGGCTCTATCTCTTGCAGCGATAACTCGGACGGTGTGCCGTAAGCTTGGTAGGTGATGGCGTGCATGAGGCTCCATTCGTCCGAGGGTCGCAGTTTATTTCACCCGCCTCTGACTTCGCTGCACACAATTCAGCGTGATCAGACGATTCGTAACCTGCTGCATGATCCTAGGTTTTGGTTGCGCCGAGCACCGGGTAGCGCCGACAAGCGCGCGCCCACAGGCGCAGACCGCGCCCGGCATGGGCACCTGCAGGCTGCCGAGCGGCGCCGATCCCAAGGCGGCGCTCGCGCTCTACGAGAAATGGAAGGCCGACCTGCTCACGAGCGATGGCGCGGGCGGGCACTTGCGCGTGCGCCGGCCGAACTCCGGCAACGTGCTCAACTCCACCAACTCTGAAGGCATCGCCTACGGCATGCTGCTCGCGGTCTACGCGAACGACCAACTGACCTTCGATGCGCTGTGGCAATACGAGCAGCTTCATCTCGGCAAAAACGGCCTGATGGAGTGGGAGATCGGCCCGGACGGCAGCGTGATCGGTGAAGGCGCGGCGACCGATGGCGACGAGGACATGGCGTTTGCGTTGGTGATGGCCGACGCGCGCTGGGGTGGTCGCGGCGCGCTGCAAAATACGTATCGCGTGTACGCGACGCAGCAGATCGATCTGATCTGGCGCTTCGAGGTGGATCACGAGCGCGCTGATGTGCTCATGCCCGGCGATCGGTTCGACGGCGCGAAGGTGCTGAACATCTCGTATTTCGCGCCCGCGTTTTACCGCGTCTTCGGCGCGTTTACGCAGCGCGAGGCGGAGTGGCAGCGCGTGGTCGATGCGAGCTATCGCGTGCTCGCCGCGACGCTGAACGCTGCCAATCACAACGTCGACACTGGGCTTGTGCCCGCGTGGTCCACACCCGAAGGTGTGCCGCAAGCGCCGCCCGACACGGGCCACCCAATCCATCACCAGCTCGACTCTTGCCGCACGCCGTTTCGGATCGCGCAGGACTATTGCTGGTTCGGCGAGCCGCGGGCGCGCCCCTACCTCGACACCATCTCCAGCTTTCATGCGCGCATAGGCGTGAAGCATCTGCTCGACGGCTATCAGCTCGATGGAGCGCCTTTTCCGAATGCAAAGCTTCACTTGGCTGCGTTTGTCGCGGGCGCAGGTGCAGCGGCGATGGCGATCGAGACACTCGCACAGCCGCGTGATGAAGCGTACGAGGAGCTCGTCGCCTGGGACGGGCTCCTCGGTGGCAGTCAGTATTACAACAAGTCGTGGTCAGTGCTCGGGACGTTGATGCTTACAGGACAGTTTACAAACTTGGCAGCGCCCGATCAGGGCGTGAGCGCGAAGCAGTAGATGCCGCCGTAACCACCGCTGTTGCCGATGCCGTCGCCGCTGCCGCCGCCCATCTGGACGAGGCTGACGCTCGCCGCGCAACCCGGCGCGTTGTGTGCGCGGATCCACGATTGACCGCTCTGCGCGGGCCAAGAGTGACCGCACATCGGACCGCGTCCGCCGCCGCCTCGACCACCACCTTGCATGGTGCCTGACGCTGCTGGCGTCATCGTCGTGGTCCAGTCGCTGCACGTCTCGCCGCCGTTGTACTCGCCCATCTCGTTCGAGCCGGTGATGGTGTCGTGATTGTCGATGTCTTCGCTCGCGCGATTGGGCTCGCCGCGCTCGTTCGGCAAGTTGTCGGCGACCGCGTCATCTGCGCCACCGGGACGAACCCCGAGCAGCGAGGTCAGATCCATCGCGATCAAGCGACCGGTGCGGTCGTACCAAGGGCCTTTACCGATGCGGTCTTTGGCGTGCACCGCGGCGCCGCCCATGCCACCGGCTTTCGCGCTCAGGAACGCGCGCCACATTTTGCCGGAGGCGCCGGGCATCGAGCTCTCGGCGATCTCGCTGCAGATCTTGTCTGCGCCTGCGAGCCCGGTCGTTTCGCCGTGGCGCAGGTCGCCACCGAAGCCGTCTTCGCTGCCAGAGAGCTCGCGCATGGCTTCGAGGCTGGTCACGAAGAAGCTGAATTTCTCGGTGGGGACGGCGACAGTAGGGCCGCCGCTACCAGCAGCAGCGCCGCCGCTGCCTGCCGTGTTGCCCCCGGCACCACCCGAGCTGCCGCTGGCACCTGGGTTGACCGCGCCAGAGCCACCCGTCCCGCCGCTGTTGGCTGCAGAACCTGCGCTGCTGCTCTGGCCAGGGCCGCCGCGCCCTGCTGTGGATGCAGGTGACCCAGCACTGGGAGTGGCGCCGCTGCCGGCCTTTGCTCCGTTGGTGCTACCGCCGGTGCCAGCTGTCGCTGGCGGCGTCCAGCTGCCGCTACCAGCTTCGGAACCGTTGCCGGCTGTCTCCAGCCCGCCGTTCGTATTGTCGACTGCGCCACCGCAGCCACTCAAGAACATACTCAAAACAAGCAGTCGCGAGACCTTGGGACCCATTCACCGCCTCCTCGAGGTTGGCCAGGCCAACCAGGCTGAGTACAAGTGCCGCGAGCCCTTCCAGGCGGTTCAGCCTTCCTCGGACAAGCGGCACAGATCCCTGGCAACTGCACGATGCCAAAGGTCAGATCTCGGCAGTCATGCTGCGCCAAAACATTGTTTCAAATTGTTGCGGGTCAGCTTGGGCCGGCGTGTAGGCTAGCAAAGGCTTGAGCGATCCGCGGTGCTGCATGGGGTCGCTGGTACATGCTCTCGATGCACGCCTTGAGCTGCGGACAGTCCCCGAGCAGGCCAGCTTCGTTCCCCCAATCGAGCGTGTAGGCCAGCACGAAGTCGCAGAGCGGCTGGATCGACTAGCGGCAGACGCGATCGATCAACCCGTCGAGCGCGACGGGCTTGGGCGGGTGTGGTCTCGCGAGCGCCGCGCTGGCTTGCGAGAGTAGGTCGCCGTCAGCGGCATCGTAATAGGCCGCGTAGGCCGGCTCGCGCAGCGCTTCCTCGACCGATATGAACTCAACGCCCAGCGCCTCGTACGAGCGAAGCAGCGCGTCCAAGTTCTTTGCGGTCGGCACGTTCACGTGCAGCAACAAGATGTGTGGGATCGCATGACCCAGGACATGATTCGCGGCAGTGAGCGCCCACTGCAGATGGGCGACAGCTTGCGCGAGGTAGCTGCGGTCGAGCGCTCGCAGCGATGCGCCGTCACCTTGTTCCTGACAGCGCAGATACGCGCCGGCCCAGTCTGTGTCGCTGAAACCCACGGACACTCGCGCAAGCGTGTAGCGTTCGCGCGCGAGCAGCTGCATCAGCGCGCGCCGCTCCTCGCGCGTCCTGCCTTCTTCCAGGTAGGGGAAGCGGAAGTAGCTCTGTTCTTGGCCTGTGCGCTTTTCGAGCGCGTCGACGAGTGTGCGATTCTTCGTGATGTCGCTCATGAAGGCCGACAAGCCCAGATCCATCAGACGGTCGTGTGAGTAGCTGTGATTGCCGACGAGAAAACCGGCCTGCACCCATGCATCGAGGGCCTCGATGCGTGCAGGAACGCTCTCGACCATGCCGCCGACGACGAAGCCCATGGCGGCGCTGATACGGTGGGCTTGCAGCACCCCGACCATGTCTTTGACCATCTGGACGTGGCTGTAGCCGAGCACCTCGGGACCGCCGCCGGGCATGTCGTCGAGCGTGATCGCGACTTTGATCGGCGCGGGCGCGGTCACACGCGCTTTGGGGGTGCTCGCCGGGGCGTTGTTGACGCGGGCGCGCGACATTGCCGCGATCGCCGCGTGCTCACCGTGTGCAGCAGGGACGCCCACAACGCACAGACCGCAGAAAATGATGAGTGCAGAAAGCCTTTGACTCATGCGGTCCACACCAGGCACTAGGATACCTCGAATCGAGTGCATGGATCACTGTGCGCGCGGCTCGCGACCTTCAAGCGCCACACGCACAGGCGTCAACGATATAGGAAGGGGAGCGGCTTGGTGCGTTCGCTCTCGGGCAGGTAGGGCTCGTACCACTCGGGCGCGTAGCCCTCGTAGTCGCCGAAGCCAACGACATCGTTGCGCTGGTAGTCCTGTGCTGTGAGGCCCATTGCGTTGAAGATCGTGACCGGCACGCTGTTGAACAAGCGCCCGTCATAGTCGAGATAGTTGCCCGTGCTGAGCTTTCCGCCTGCCTTGCCCGCGAGCAGGATAGCCATGTTTCGCAGGTGCGACTTCGCGTGTGTCGGATCTGACAGTTCATTGGTCGCGTACACGACCGAATTGTCGAGCAGCGTGCTGCCGTCGCTGTCTGTCACCTGGTCCATGGTGCGGAGCAAGCGCGCAAGATGTCTGTAGCGATAGGTCAATACGTCTGCGTGCTTCTCGATGTCATCGTGCGACCACCTGTGGATGGTCTTCTCGTCGTACCCTTCTGTCAGTCCATGGTAGATGTGATAAGCGACCACACGCGTGCCACATAACATCGCTGCGACCGCGAGATCGCAGCTGTTGTTGTGCAACGCATCGTTGTTGGTCTGCGCGCGCAGCGTGGGCGTACCACACGCGGGTTGCTCGACCGTCGTCCTGCGCTGCACGTCGGCCAGCAAGTCGACATAGTTGGAGAGCAGCTGCTTGTCACTCGCGCCGAGCGCCGGCAGATTCAGCACGCGGCGATAGTCGTCCACAACCTGATCGACGAGCTGCGATGTTCGCGCCCGACCCGCAGGCGCAGCGTCGCCTTGCGCGTTGCCGAACAGCGCCTGCGCAGCCGCCTCCGGCGTCTCGTGAGCGGGTAGCCGTAGCGGCTTCCCGTCGCGCGTAGTCCAACAGAAGCTGCCCCACCACGACGCCGATCTAACACCTGGTGTCAGCCGCAACGCGGGTGTCCGAACCGCTTCAGGATAGACCTTTGGCGAGGTCTCCAAGATCGAGTCGATCGAATGCGCGAAGAACGGGATGTGATTGTCACGGCGCGGCCAGCTCGCGCACGTGGGAGCGCACGAGTTGTGGTACCACTTGAAGCTCATCATATCGAGCCCGCGGATCACGTTGAGCTTGGAGCGCACTGGATCGAACGCGTCGGTCAAGATGCGCGACATCGGTCCAGGAATATCGCTGAGCTGTCGCACCTTGGCGTGTGGGATCTGCTCCCCAGAGATCACCACTGGCTCTTCGGGCGCGAAGCGCGCTTCCGGCCAGAAATGCTCGTCGTACTGGCCATTGTTAGTGATCCACTGGACATAACGTACCTGTGGGGTTGTGTCCTTCGCATGTGCACGGCTGACCTTCCAGAGTAGCGATGGCAGCGACGGGATCGCGAGCAGCACACCAGACGCTCCCTGCAGGAACATGCGTCGCGAGCGAAGGTGTACTTTCATGGAACCCTTTGCACGAAGGTATCTTCATTCAAGGCTGCGAGCAGCCATGCTTCTCTCACGCTCGATCCATCACGCAGCGCTGCTTCGATCTCCGAGAGCGCACACGCATCTTCCTCGGCCGCAGGTCTGAGCTGCGCGTGCGTGTACAAGCGCTCGGCGAGGCAAGCTGGATACTTTGCGCTCGTAGCGATGGCTTGAACGAGCTCGGCTGCGCCTTCCACGTTTCGCGCAGCACCCGCTTCGATGTTCACGTCGAGCACGCGCGTGTCGAGAGCGTGAGTCGCGAGCTCACTTCCCTCGTTGCTCCAAGTGGTCTCGACGTCGCGACTCGCGCCAAATCCATCGTAGCCTTCGAGCGCGAAGCCGAGTGGATTGATCTGTGCGTGGCATGCCATGCACTCACTCGGCGCGGTTAGCTGCTGCGTGTGCTCTCTCGCCGAGAGCTGCGCCGGGTCACTGTCTTGCAGTGCTTCAGTTCGTTTTTGCACCGCGCTGAAATCCGGGAGCGCCAGCTCGTCGCACAAGAGGCGCTTGCGAACGTACACGCCGCGTAGGATCGGCGAGGTGCGAGGTCCGCCTGAGAGTAGCGGCGCGACGCGCACGAGCAAACCTCTGTGCCCGTGCGGCAGTACGACTGGGGCATCGCCATCAGCGAGCTCGCTGCCGTACAACCTGCCCATGCGCTCGCTGCGCGGAAAGCCGACGTCAGCAGTCATGAGCGTGTTTGCATCGGCATCGCGATCCAAGATCTCGTAGAGCGCGTAGTCGAGCAGCTCCCGGCGCGCTTCGTCGTTCAGCGCGACCGGGTCGATCCCCAGCGTGCTTGCGACCGCTTCGTGCGGCGTTGGCAGGCGCTGCAAGTCGAGCCACGCATCGAGGACGGCCTCGAGCTGGCTGCGCGCGTCCGGCGATTCCAGGAGCCGCAGCGCATGCGGTCGCACCTGTTCGAGTGAGCCGAGCTCGCCGCTCTCGGCGGCATCGAGCAGCGCGTCGTCCGGACCGCGACCGGTCAGGGCGTACGCGACGCGGGCAGCCACAGTCCAAGCGTCGACCGCGAACATGCCCTCGCGAATGCGCTCGTGTGTCACTGCCAAATGGAAGACGGCTTCGGGTGCCTGCAACACGCGAGCGACAACCAGCTCGAGCCCATCGTTGCCCTCGCCGGCGTCGCTGAAAGCATTGAGCATGCTCGCGCGCCTCGCTTCGTCGAGCGGGCGCTTCAAGATGCGGCGAACGTCGCCCGCAAGGTACGCCGTGGCGCAGTCGCGGTCGGCGATTTTGGCACACTCACCGAACACACGTGTGCGGATGGCGGCGTTCGACACCACGGCCTTCGCCAGTGCTTGTGCCGTAACGACGATGCCGAAGGCGTGGTCGTAAGCAGGCTCGTTCTGAAACTCCTGCGTGATATCGCCGCTCGTCTCACCCGGTATCTGCGCAGCCGCCAGCTGCACCTCGGCGGCTGTGACGACCTCTTCGCCGAGCACCGCGCGGGCCGAGCGCAGATACTCGTCGCGCGTCAAGCGTCGGGCGGCGAGCTGCCCTGCGCCCCGCTGCTCTGGGTGAGTGCATTCGAAGCGCGCAGGTTGCAGCGTGGTGCTGGGCGCCGTAAACGGCCCGATCGTGCGTCGCCGCTTCGGAGGGTCGGCTTTATGCGTAGCGCGCGCGTGCGCGGCGCTGTACGGCGGCGGCTCGGGGTCAGCGATGTGTCCCTGGCAGCCGAGCACGGCAGTCAGAAGCAACCCGCGCACCCAGGGTTGTGCGTGTTGGCGATGCGATGTCACGAGACTTCGAGCGGCCCCCTCACTGCTTGAGCGGGCTTCAGACTATCAGAACCTTGAACGCGAGGCAGCTGTTGTCCGGTGCACACGGCGGCACACACGCGCGCGTGGTGGGCGTTCGGTGTGAACGCAGCCACCAGCGGCATGATGTTTTGTCAGGTGTCTAGTCTAGGCTTCGCGCACAGTCGCGCGATCTCTGCCATGGCCTCTGTGTGCCCGAGTAGCCGCTGTCCGCTGCGCTCGCGCAGCGTGACGCTGTTGGCGGCAGCCTCGCGCGCGCCGATGATGGCGGTGTAGGGCACAGCGCTCGCGTGTGCTTGCGCGATCCGGCGTGCCAGTGAGTCATGCTCCGGCAGCAGCTCGGCGCGTAGACCGCGTTTGACTAGCTGAGCGTGGAACCGTTCTGCCGCTGACGGCGGCAGCGCCGTGGCCGGCAGGACGTGTGCCGGCACGGGCGTCCGTGCGACGCAAGCGAGGCATCGTGGCAGTCGTCGGCGCGAGCGTGAGCGCTCAGAGGACGTCAGCGCGGCGGGAGGTTCCCGCCGCGCTGAGCGGCCGCTTTAGAGTGCTTCGAGGATCGTAGCGACGCCTTGACCGCCGCCCACACACTGCGTCGAGAGCGCGTAGCGCGCGCCTTCGCGCACCAGCAACGCCGCAGCTTTCCCCGTGATGCGCGCGCCGGTCGCACCGAGCGGATGCCCGATCGCCAAGCCACCACCATCGAGGTTCGCTCGTGCCGGATCGATCTCCAGCTCGCGCAAGGAGGCGATCGCCTGCGACGAGAACGCTTCATTGATCTCGACCACACCGATTTCATCGATCCGCAGGCCAGCGCGCGCGAGCGCTCTGCGCGTCGCAGGCACCGGGCCCATGCCCATCTCCGAGGGGTCGCAACCCACGCTCGCAAACGAACGGATACGCGCGAGCGCGTCGAGCTTGTGCTGTCGTGCGAACGCATCGCTCGTGACCAACACCGCTGATGCACCGTCGGTCAGCGGCGACGACGTGCCCGCGGTCACCACGCCGTCCGGCCGAAACGCCGGCTTCAACGTCGCCAAAGCTTCGAGCGTCGTATTGGGACGGATACAACCGTCGTCTTTCACGTAGCTCCCGTCCGCGAGCTTGATCGGCACGATCTCGCGCTTGAAGCGCCCTTGCTCACGCGCAATCGTGGCCTTTTGGTGCGAGGACAGCGCCAATGCTTCTTGATCCGCGCGACTTACGTTGCGCCGTTTGGCCACGTTCTCAGCTGTCTCGCCCATGCTGATGTACGCATCGGGAAAGTTCTCCATCAGCACTGGGCTCGGGCTGTAGTTGAAGCCACCTTGCGGAACCATCGTCATCGACTCGACGCCCACGCACAAAAACGCATCGCCCGCACCGGCTTCGATCTGCGCCGCAGCGAGGTGGATCGCAGACATCGACGAACCGCAGAAGCGATTGACCGTGATGCCACCCACCTGCTCAGGAAGTCCGGCGAGAAAGCCGACGATACGCGCGAGGTTATTGCCCTGCGAGGACTCCGGATAAGCGCAGCCGAGGATCACATCCTCTAGCAGGGCAGGATCGAGCGCGACCCGCTCGAACAAGCCCTTGACTACCTGGGCAGCGAGATCGTCGGGCCTGACCTGCGCGAGCGCGCCCTTCTTCGCGAAGTGAAACGGTGAACGGGCGTAGGCTGCGATGACGGCTTTCATATCGTTTCTCCTGTAACATCGTTGGGTTTGCTAACTACCAACCAGAAGGTAGATTATGCGTGCCAAAAAAAGCGCCGCAGGCTCATGCCCCGGCGCCCACCATCGATCTCGATCTCAAGGGCTGAGCGGCGTGCCGCGACGCGCCGTTGCGATCACCTCGTCGAACTCGGCTACATCGCCGGTCATCCGCGCCGTCGCGAGCGCTCCCTGACACAACGCAAACAAGTGACCGGCGCGCGCACGTGCGCGCGGCGCTCGTTCACCCAGCTCCGTGAACACTTCAGTGAGCCAGTCGATCTGCACCTGACGGATCAACCGCACCTCTTCGCGCACAGCTGGATCCACGACGTCCCAGCCCGGCGCGAGCGAGCCCGCAGGACACATCACACGGCCTGCACCCAACGTGTCGCGGTACATCTTGATATAAGCGTCGACCTTCTTGGCCGCTGTGAGCTGCATGCCGCCCGTCCAGCGCTCGAAGCTCGTGCGCGCGCGCCGCAAGATCTCGATCGCGAGCGCATCCTTGGTGGCGAAGTGGTGATACAAGCTCGGCTTGCGAATGCCGACACGGTCCGCGACGTCCTGAAAGCTAAAGCCCAGGTATGATCGCGTCATGAGCAGCTCCCGCGCGGTGCGGATGATCTGCTCACGGGTGTCATTGGGACTGGCGGCTGGCGAGCTCACCTACCTACCATAAGGTAGGCTTCCGCCCGGGTCAAGCAGGCCGCTCACAGCTCGCCTGCGAAACCTGGCAGCCGCAACCGCGCGCTCGCGCCCGTTTCCAGCGTGACATCCACGGGTTCCGGCTGAGCGAGGTCCTGGCGCGGTCCGCTCCAGATGCGAAGCAGCACGCGGTGCCCAGCCGCAAAGCGGTGGTGCTGCGGACGGATCGCGATCTTATAGTCGACAAGCTCGCCGATCGGCACAGGGGAGGGCGTGGTGTGCGACGCGCGATGGCTGGCCTTGAGGAAGCCGTCGTTGACGAACGTCTCTTTGCCCGCAGCGTCTAAGTCGAACATCTGCACGTAGAAGTGAGCGTCCGCCGCGCTCAGCTGCGCGCGAAAGTCCAGCGCAGCGTGGCCCAAGAGCACACGATCGCGCTCGATCGGCGCGCTCGTGAACGACAACGCAGCGCTCGGCTCCGTCGGCTGATGGAGCGTTAGCGCTGCTGTCGCTGCAGCGTGCTCGCTCAACGTGCCATCTGATCCAAGCTCATACACGACAGGCTCGATGCCTTCTGGCACCCACGCCGAAAGCTCCCGAAACCCGCGACTCGCACCCTTCGGATTCTCGAAGCTCACGAAGCTCGGCCGCTCGGGGATCGGCAGATCTGCGAGCTCCATCACCCAGTGATCCATCCACGCCAAGATCACGCCCGAGGGCAGCGGATCTTCCACGCACGCCACGTCGCAAGTGCCGAGGTCCACAGGCGGCATGTGCACCCAAGGTCCGTAGATCGCCCAGGTCCGATCCAATGCACCTTCGATGTTCATCAGCGTGCCGGAGCGAAAGTAGCTGTCCTGCCAGCCGCCGATCGTCAGCACCGGAACTTTGATCGCAGTATGCCGGCCGATCAGCGTGCGGTTCTGCCAGTATTCGTCGTAGGTCGGATGCGCACGATCCGAAGCGTATTCATCCTGTGCGGAGATCCTGCCCAAGCTGAGCAGCTCAGCGATCGGCGGCCAGTTGTTGATCGCACCGTCGGGTAGCGCTTCGATGCCGCCCGGAAAGATCACGTTGTCGTAGAGGTCCGCTGGTGGCTGCATCGGCGCGATCGCGCGGAGGTGCGGCGCTTGCTCCACCGCTGCACCGTAGCTGGTCTGCCCGCCGTAACTCTCACCCAACTGACCGACGCGCCCATCCGAGAACGGCTGCGTCGCGAGCCACTCCACGAGGTCATACGCGTCGCGACCATCCGAGCGTGAAAACGCGTGCTGCCACGTTCCACCCGAGTCACCCGTGCCACGGACTGTGCACACGAGCGTGTTGTAGCCGCGCGTCGTGAAGAACGCGGCTTCAGTGTTGTAGTTGTCGCCCTGCAAAGCGTACGGCGTAAACTCCACCACCAAGCCTGAAAACCTGCCCTCAGCGGCGCTGCCGTTCGTGGCCGGCCGGCTCAACGTGCAAGCGAGCTCGATGCCGTCGCGCGTAGGCACCTTGACCTGGGCGGTCACCACCGTGTAGCTGGGCGCACGTTCGTAGGCCCACCAGGCCTTGGTGGTCGCAGACAAATCGGCGGCGATGATCTTCATGCCAGAGGCTGGTTCTTCGGCAGTCCCAGCATCGGCATCTGTGCTCGCACCGTCGTCGCTTCTGGAGCCGCCGTCGGCTGCAGGTCCACGGACGGCCGCAGGGCCGCTGTTGGCTGCGGGCATGTTCCCAGCTGCGGGTGCAGCGGCACCACTTGCCTGCTGACTCACAGTCTGCGCGACGCCAGCGCCCGGAGTGACGCTGTTGGCGGCGGGCATCGCTGGGGCGGCGATGACAGGCTCAGGGGGCGCGTCCGACTGCGTTTCGCCACAAGCGATTGCTGCCGCTGCCAGCAGCAGCACCCGGGCGATATACCAAGCTAACGCGCGCATTTGTGCCTCCGTGACGAGCCGTTCATTGGACGGGCGTGGGCCGTGGGGGTGGCGACTGCCATCCCGATGTCCAGGCCTGCGTACGTGTCCGAAGCGTGACGCTCAAGCGCAGCGAACGGCCAAACATTCACCGCGATGCGCGCCAGCGGAGGCGTGATCGCGGTGCTGCGCGCCGATGCCCGTGCTAACTTCGACCGGTCGAAGAGGGTGCGGATGATAGCCAGCGCAACAACCGAGCTGACCGCTGCCGCGTGCGCGCCAAAGGCCGCGTCGAGTGTATCGATGCACGTGGTGCGCGTGATGATGGACGTGGTCGGGCGCGCGGGCGTGTCGCGTGCGCGCATGTTGCGTGCGACCGGCCTCGACGAAGCGCAGCTCAATGAGCCTGTGAGCTTGTCCTACGAGGCGGCAATTCAGGTCGTCGAGACGCTGCTCGAGCTCTCGGGGGATCCCGCCTTTGGCTTGCGTTGGGCCGAGTCGATCTCGGTCGACACATTCTCGCCCACGACGTACCTGGTGACCAACGCAGCAACATTGGGCGAAGGCATCGACGCGCTGCTGCAATATTCGAAGCTGCTCAGCGACCGGCCTCACCTGACAGTGCATTACGATGCGAACGAGGTGCGGCTCGCGTGTCCGCCCCGGCTCGGTGGCTCGCCTGCGTTTCAGCGTATGGCGGCCGAGATCTCGGTGATCGCTTTCGTCCGCATCGTGCGATCCTTCCACCCGACGTTTCGTCCCGAGCGGGTTTGCTTTGCTTACCCAGCGCCGTCGTACCGGGACGGCTACACACGCACCTTCGAGTGCGTCGCCGAGTTCGACCAGCCGTTCACTGGCTTGGTATTCGATCGCGCGCTGCTCGCGACCAAGGCGCCGTATCGCGATCAAGGCGTGCACGACGCGCTGCGCGTGCTCGCCGAGCAGCGCATGTCGACGCGTGAGCAGGCGCCGCGCTACGCCGCACGCGTACGGTCTCTGCTGATCCAACGCAGGCGTGTTGGGGGCCCGGCGATGGTCGAGATCGCCGCGCAGCTCGGCCTGAGCGTACATGCGTTGCGTAGGCGGCTCACCGCAGAAGCCACGACATTCGCCGCGCTCGAGCACGAGGCTTTTGCGTGCTTGGTCGAGCGCTTGTTGATCGATGATCAACACACCATCCAGGAAGTCGCCTATGAGCTAGGCTTCTCCGGGACAGCGTCTTTTCATCGCGCGTTCAAGCGTGCGCTGGGCATCACGCCGTTGGTGTATCTTCATGCCCAGCTCGCTGCTAGAAGCGCTACTTGACCCGTACGATCACATTGTCGAGCGCGAACGCTTCTGACGAATTGCTATTGTTGAGTGTGGACGAGGCTTCGATCGTCAGAGTGTCAGACACGTGTGCGAAGGGCATGTCGAGATGCACCTTGAGCTCGCGGTCTGAAGAGCCGCACTTCGAGTCCTGACCATCTGAGCCGCGGAATGTCTGCAGGAAGAATGGCGCGCCGTCGACAGTGACGATGCCATCCTCGTTGTTCCAGTCCCCCATCTTGATGTAGTCGAGCGACAGTCGAACCTGACTGTGAGGCCACCCATCGAAGTTGTAAGTCTTCTCTGCTTTGACGCCGCCAATGAGCGCTCCGACTCCGCCGAGGATCACGCCGAACCCACCATTGACCTCTGAGCCGCACGAGGAACGCGTAGCTGGATTCCAGCCCTCCGCGCCGTCCGCGAACGTCTCTTTGGAGACCAGCAACCATCCACCGTCGGTCATGTCACAGGTGACAGTGACTGGATCACCGTCCGCCAGACCATCCGGATCGATCGTGTAGCGCGCTTCGGGCGCGCCGGGGTGATGCGTCAGGATGTCCGCACAGCTCGTGCGGCCGAGCATGTACTTGGCCCTGAGTTCCTTTTCGACGGCCTCGAGCTGTACGTCCGACAGCACGTAGTCGTACGCGCGGATCTCCACGATCGTGCCACCCATGGATTGCGCCTGGCTCATGGCATTGCCAATTGTAATCGGCGCATTGCCCTCGGCGATGTTCACGACCGTCGTGCTCTGTATCTGCGAGGGGTCGTAATACATCGACGCGGTACCCGCGCTCTGCATCGTTGTGAGTAGCTGATATGCGCCGCGGCGGGGCGGCAACACCGGCGCATCGTCGCGCGTGCCGATGTGCCAGTTCAGGTTGCCTTGCGCGACGTCCGAGAGCCGGATCGAGTAGTACTCGTCGTGCCCTTGATTCAGGATCGAGCCCAGCGACTCTGGCTCCGACAGGTTGAAGACGACGAAGATGGTCATCTCGGGCACGGTCGGGACTGCCGCTGTTTGCAGGCGAATAGTCGAGTCCTTGAACTCGATCTCCGGCTTGTTGCCGGGCGCCGTGTCTGCGAGCCAAAGCGGAGCGTCGCTGCCGCTGGGCACTCTCGCATGTCTATTACGACCTGATTTGTCACGCCACTCGCTGACGCGGTTGGCCTCGTCCTTCGTGATCGTCGATCCATCGCTCGCGTCGAGCCACAGGTAGGTCGGCATGGGCGGCCGCATCGGCCCGCACTGCAGATCGGTCGTTCGGGTGCCGGGCACCCTCACTTCTTCGTTCGGTGCGCAGGTCCTCCACGCCGAGCAGTTGTCGCGGTTCGTGCGCGTGCTGAACGAGCCCTCCGGACAAGGCGTGCACCCGCGGTCGCGTGACGGGCTCGGATCCGAAGCGATGTAGGTGCCTGCCTGGCAGTCACTCCATTCGGCGCATGCGCTCGCGTTGGTCGACGTGCTGAACCTGCCTTCGGGACACTCGATGCAACCGCGATCCCCGCTGTCGTTGTCGCTGCCATCTACGTACGTGCCGGCGGGGCAATCGCTCCACGGCGAACATACGCGATCGCTGGTGGTGGTCCCCTCCGCGCTGAGATACGTGCCGTCGCCGCACTCACTCCAGCCCGTGCACTCGAGCGTGTTGTTCGCGATGCTGAAGCTGCCAGCGGCACAGCCCTCGCACGTTCGATCAGTGGTGGTGCCGCCAAACTGCGCGACGTGCGTGCCCGCTGAGCAAGTGGTCCATGCATCGCAACTCGGTACGTTGTCGGCGGTCGAGTAGCTGCCCACGGCGCACTCGATGCACACCCGATTGCTGGATGTGCTTCCAGGCACGCTCGCGTAGCGACCACCTGTGCACGTCGACCAGTCGCTGCACTGCACGGCGTTGGCCACGCTGCTGTACGTGCCGGAGCTGCAATCGAGACAGGTGCGGTCAGTCGCAGGCGTACCGTCCGCTGCGACGCGTTGCCCGGCACTGCAGTCTCTGAACACGTTGCAAGTGCTGCTGTTGTCCAGCGTGCTGAAGCTGCCGAGCGCACACCCAGCGCATGCGCGATCAGTCTTGCTATCGCCCGCGTGGGTTACGTAGTCGCCTGGCGCGCACGTAGCCCATGCGCTGCAAGCGCCGACATTGCTCGCGCCGCTGAAGCTGCCAGCTGCGCAAGTGCTGCAGCTGCGGTTCTCGGTCGTGGTGCCCGGCACGCTCACGAACTGCCCGCTCGCGCACAAGGTCTGTGCGACGCAGCTGGTGGCGGAGTTGCCGTCGTGGTCCCAGGTGCCGATCGGGCACGCGACCTTCGGAGTTTGGTTGCCCGCGCAGTAGTGCCCGGCCTCGCAGATCTCGCACGTCGGGTCGTTGCTGGTGCTGCCACGCACAGTCTCCACGCTGCCTGGTCGGCACCAACCTGACGCCGTGCAGCCGGACTGATTGGGCTGCTCGCTGAACGTGCCCGTGGCACACATCTCGCACGCGCGGTCAGTCATGTCCGATGGCGTGTTCGTCTGATAGTTGCCAGCCTCGCACGTACGCCATGTGACGCATTCGCTGGCATTCGCCAGCGCGCTGAAGCTGCCGCTGCTGCAGCCCGAGCAGCTGCGATCGCTCGTCGCTTCGCCACCCGCTGACACATACTGCCCAGGCAGACAATCGCTCTGGCGCGTGCAGCTGTTGGCGTTGGCGGCCGCGCTGAACGAGCCGAATGGGCAGGACGCGCAGATCCGATCGTTGAGCGTGCCGCCCATCTGGCTCACGTACGTGCCGGGTGGGCACTGCGTCCAGCGCGTGCATTCGCGCTCGTTGACGCTGGAGGTGAACGTACCGGCCGGACACTTGCTGCACGTACGATCACTGACAGCGTTGCCGTCGTCAGTCACATATTCACCGGCGAGACACGCCGAGCGGGTGACACAAACCGTCGACGGATCGGCGTCGTGATCCCAAGTGCCGCCTTCGCACAGGACGATGATGTTGTTGGCGCCTGCGCAGAAGTTCCCCGCCAGGCACACGTCGCACTCGGCAGGCTCGTCACCTTCCGATGGCGCGACTTCAAAAGTGCCCGCGGCGCACTCCTGTTGTCTGATGCACTGGCTCCAGTTTTCTCCCTCGCTGGTGGTACCGATCTCGCACTCTTCGCAGCGTCGGTCCACACTCGCGCTCGGATCGTTGAGCACGTGTGTGCCGCGATCGCAGGTGCTCCACGCTTGGCATTGGTCGCTGTTCGAGTCTTCGCTGTAGTAACCGCTCGCGCAGCCGACGCACACGCGATCGCCGGTGTGGGTGCCCTCGGAGTACAGGTAACTGCCGGCCTCGCAGTTTCGGAAGAGCTCACAACTGGTCGCATTGGCGGTCGTGCTGAAGCTGTCCGACGCGCAAGCGCTGCATGCGCGATCGATCCTCGCGCTGCCTGCGACACTGATGTAGTCGCCGGGCTCGCACTGGGTGAACGGCCGGCACTCTGGCGCGTTCACGTCGAGTGTCACGCTGCCGCTGGTGCAGGCTGCACATTGCCGGTCGTTGTCGGCATCACCTGCTGATGCCACGTACTGCCCGGCCAGGCACAGCGTGCGCTGCACGCACTGCGTGGACGGACTGGCGTCGTGATCCCAGTAGCCGTCCTCGCAGCTCTCGAGCTGCGCGTTGCCACCGGCGCAATAGCTACCCGGGCTGCAAGACTCGCACGCTGGTCCACCCTCGACTGTGCTCTCTACAGTGCCAGCAGGGCAATCGGTAGGCGGGTGACAGATCGATTCATTCGGGCCACGGGTGTGCGTGCCTTCCGCGCACGGCTTGCACGAGCGGTCGGCCGTGCTGTTCGGCGTGTTCTCCGAATAGAGCCCCGGCGCGCAGTTGGTCCAGAGCTTACAAGCGCTCGAGTTATTATTGGTGCTGAAGCTCCCGCTCTTGCACGCGCTGCAGATGCGATCCTCCGTAGGGCTTGCATCGCGGCTGACGTATTGGCCGGGCTGACAGATCGCGTACGCGAGGCAAGGCGTCTGGGGCCGGCCGTCGTCGTCGAACTCTCCCTCGCCGCAGTGCTGACCGTCGCCAGCATCTCCTTCGCCGCTGTCAGCGGCTCCTGCGTCGACGATGTCGACGTTGATCTCGCAGCCAGCGGTGAGTTGGAATGCGCACGTGTATGCGATGGCCGCAATCAAACGCAGTGAGCGTAGGACGCCGAACGAAGCTCTCATGGCTCTCTCTCGATGAGACGGTTGCGACTTCTGTCACCCCTTACGTCACATCGATTGTCCGTTCCCTGTTTCACACCTGTCAACGAACACTGACTGCGCTGGACACACAACATCGTCGATGCGACGAGCTCTAGCTAGTTCACGCGATGCTGAGATGCCTCACTGGTCGCTTTTCGCGGCTTAGCTACGATGTAGCCAATCTTCCCAGCAGTGCGCCGGTATCGGAGCGGGCGCGCTCGACCTGACCTGGATCAGGTCGAGCGCGCCGCCGCTGACAGCGTCTACCGCTTACCGGCCAAGCGCTTCATGACCCGCCGCTGCGCGTTGCGAAGCTTCTGTTGTTGCGCTTGAAAGGACGCGTGCGGGCTCTTCTTGGGCGGATGAGCGGGCTTGATGCGTTGCTGTTGATTGGGCTGCATATGGCCTCCGATTTATCGATGAAAAGTTTGTGCTCAAAATGAATGTGTCGAGACGCAGCTCCACGCCGCCGCCCGCAATGTTAAAGGCAGCCAAACGTGATGAGTTGCCGCTGACGGCGGCGAGCGCGACGGAGCTGCAGCAAGCCAACGGCTTGCGGCGAGGTCACGTTCGCGAGCGGCATGTTGAAGCGCACTCCAAGCAATGCCGGCCGCACGAACGTGTGCAGCACATGGTCGAATCCACGTCGGCGTCGCGGAAAGACAGCCCATTTCCTGACCGCGGCGGGACGGAGGTCGTCCAACCTGTCAGCGAGTGGCCCTGTAGAGCCGCTCAGGCTGGCTTACACGAGAGTCCCGCTCCGGCCGCACAGCTCTTTTTCGAGGAAGAGCCAGGAGGTCGAGGGAGGGGCCAATCGGCGCCAGTGGATGGTCAGTGGAGGTTGCGCATAATAGACGCGCGCGAACGCGTCACGGATTGTTTTACGCGCGGGACTCGGCGTTTGCAAGCGAATCGCCGAAGAAACACACGCGCACAGAGCTTGCAGACTGGTACTACCTGCCGCTGTGAGCGGCAGGACCAGCGTCGTCTTCGTTCGAGAGGGCTTGCTCACGCTCTCGACTACTCACATCGCTGCGAGCGCTCGTCGGTTCTTGGATCGGTGTGCAGGAGGCGATCAGGACGCTAACGATCGCGCAGACGCAACAACTCGTAAGTGGTTTAGGCCCGCGCATTGCTGCGAAGGCATTAGTGCATCCACCGCGAATTCAAAAGCCACGTGTTGCGCTCTTGTGCTGCAAAGTTGTGTCGGTCGCGACCTGCACCGCCAGCTTCGGCGGGAGCGCTTGGCAGCGTAAAACAAGGCGAAAACGTGCTCGCGAATCGTGACGGGATCGTTATGCTCGGCACGCGGATCGTTCAGCTCTGCGCGCTCTCTTTGCCGGCGCGCGAGAAGCGCTTGAAGAGCGCTTGCGTCAACCCGGGGAAGTGTTGGCCTATGAACGCGCCTACTTTGCCGTGTCCTGTGAACACGAACTCGCGCTCGCGGCGTGCTATCGCGCGCGCCATGACCTGTGCCGCGCGCTCGGCCGACCACATCAGCCGCGCTGGGCGCGTGTCTTTGCGGCTCGCATCGAAGCGACCTTGATTGTCGACCCGTCCGATCTCACTCTCGACGAATCCGGGATGCACCGTGGTCACACTCACACCCGAGCCCGCGCACTCGACGTTTAGGCTTTCGCCGATCGAACGCACTGCCGCCTTTGACGCCGCGTAGGCACCTGTGCCCGGACCGGGCAAGAGCGCGGCGACGCTGCCGACCAGGACCATTCGACCGCGCGTATTGCGGAGGTGTGGGAGCGCGTAGCGTGCGGTCAGCGCCACACCGATCACGTTGGTCTCCAGCTGACGGCGCCAAGCGTCAGCGTCCAAGCGCTCGATGCGACCCATCACGCCGAAGCCCGCGTTGGCGATCGCCACGTCGAGCCTGCCGAAGTGCCAGATCAGCTTGTCCACGGCTTCGCGGATGGCGCTCTCCTCACATACGTCACAAGGGATCGCCAGCGCCGACCGTCCCAGCCCTTCGATTTGGCTCACTAAAGACTGCAAGCGGTCGATGCGTCGCGCGCTCACCGCGACGTCTGCACCTTGACGCGCGAGCTCCATCGCCAATGCCCAGCCCAGGCCGCTGCTCGCCCCGGTGATCCACACCACTCGATTCTCAAAGGCCTTCGCCATGACCGCGGTTCTACCGATACGCCACGCTGAAAGCACTAAATCTGCCGAGCGGCGCGCACTGACAGCTTTGACGTCACCTGCCCGTGCGGGGCGGAACTGGGCGCGCCCAGGCAACGTTGATCGCGAGCCGATGGCGCCAAGTGCGCAGCCACGAGCTGCCGTCGAATGTCTCGACGCTCCGTGATGCGCACAGCATTGTCTCTTGCACCGAGTCGTTCAGCGTCGAACGGCAAGCCGAGCATGCGCTAGCAGCAGCAGCGGCCGCTCAGCGCGGCCTGGTGCTCTACGAGTGGCTCGAGCTCTCTGCTGCGTCGCTATCGCGCGCCACCTAGCACGCTCGCCTGCGTGCCCTCTCGTCGTCACCGCAACCGAATGCCGATTACGCGGTTACGACGAGAAGGCCCAACCAACTACGGCGTGCCGGCATCGTTACCAGGGCCGCCGGGGGGCGGTGGCGTCGGGGCGCCAGCGCCTGCAGCTGATGGCGGCGGTGGGGGCGGGGCTTTTTCGCCGCCGCCACCGGGACCACCTGGAGGTGGCGGGGGAGCGATTTCGCCAGCAGCACCACCGGGGCCACCTGCCGGAGGCGGCGCCTTTCCACCGGCCTCGCCGCGCGGACCACCAGGACCACCACCAGGGCCACCAGGCTCGCCGGGCTCACCCGGTCCACCAGGCGCTCTTCTGCCTGCTTCCGCCGGTGCGCCGGCCGCTTTCGGCTGCTTGGGACGCTTGCCGGGACCGGCCGCGCCGCCGGCGCCCGCTGCAGGCTCGCGGCCTGGGCCACCCGGCATCATGCCAGGTCCAGGCATGTCTCCAGGTCCGTCTGTTACGCCGCCGTCAGCGTCAGGCCGCTTACCGGGCTTGCTCGGCTCAGCGCCTGGCCCCGCAGACTCGCCTGCAGCCCCATCATCCTCAGGCTTTTCGGCCTCATTGCCAGGTCGGCGCGTGCCGGGCTCGACGCTCGGACCGCCGTCGCGTTGGGTTTGTGCACTCGATTGGTTGTCAGAATCGTCATCCGCGGTGCACGCGCTGAGCCACAGAAGACTCGCCAACGACGCCGCTACTTTGCTTGTTTTCATGCCTAGCCTCTCGCGATGGGTCGCAGGAGGTGGCCGGTTTGATGAAAAACGATGCTCGACGCTTGTGCAGCGCCTTTCTGCCCCTGTTCTTGTGCATATCCCAGGTCGCCACGTGAGGGCGGCAGTGTTATGAAAGCGAGTAACCCTCTAACGGTAGCGTCGAGCGTGCAGGTATCTATCTCGTTGGTGCGAGCGTTGACGAGCGCAGTCGAGCGTGAAGGCGCGACGCGGGCGCAGTATCTCGCCCTTGCAGGCATCGACCCGCTGCTCGTCGAGCGCGACGACGCCCGCCTCGACATCAAGTCGTATCTGCGTGCGCTCGATGCCGCGATCGACGTGACCCAAAACCCGGCGCTCGGCTTGCAACTCGGGCAACACGCCACCTCGGCGATGTACCACGTGGTCGCGCACATGGCCGAGGTCGCAAAGACCCTGGGCCACGCGATCGACATGATCCTGCGTTACTCGGGCATCTTGGCTGTCGGCTTCGAGCCCTGCCTCGTCGACCAACGCGAGCACGGCTTGGTCGCGCTGCGCTTGCCTTACTTGCTGGGTGAGAGCCGCGCGGTGCGGCTCACAGCGGAGTTTGCGATGACTGGGTTCATGCGCTTGCTGCGCTACTACGTCGGCGATCGCGCGCGACCGACGAGCGTGTGCTTCGCATATCGCGCGCCCGAGCACGCTGACGAGTATCGGCGCGTGTTCGGCGGCACGGAGTGCTTCGAGCAGCCGTTCACCGAAGTTAAGTTTCCGCGCGAATGGCTCGAGCAAGCGCAGCTGAACGCCAATCGCGATCTCTACACGCTCTTGCAGACACACGCCGAGCTCGAGCTGTCGCGACTGTCGCACAACACCAGTGTCGTGCAGCGCGTCGAGCGCGTCTTGGCTTCGAGTAAGCCGCGCGAGCTGCCGAGCATGGAGACCGTCGCGCGTACGCTCGACATCAGCGCGCGTACCTTGGCCCGCAAGCTCCAGGCGCAAAGCGTCTCGTACGCGCAGCTGGTCGAGGACCGGCGCTCGGCTGCGGCCAAGTGCCTGCTTACAGGTGGTCGCCACAGCATCCAGGAAGTTGCGAGCGCGCTCGGCTTCGCCGATACGCCAGCTTTTCACAAAGCCTTCCGCCGCTGGACTGGTTTGACCCCCAAGCAATACATCACATCGGTCATGCGCTGACCGATCTCCGTGCGCTCAGATAGCCCGATGGGCGCATCTGCGACGTGAGCCGCTACAGCGTGCTGGGCTGTCCAAGCCCGGCCAATGCTTGGCATGAGCAAGACATTGCGGGCTGACACCCTGCGAGCTAACCCAGGTGTGTTTGGGTGCCTCACGATTGGCACTGGCGTAGCCGGGTTGCTCGCCTGCCGTGAGCCGACCCTCGCGATCGAGCGCACTGAGAAGGCGCGTCGCGTTGCCGCTCAGAGCGGCGAGAGGATAGCGTAAATGACGATAAAGCTTCCGTGGTTGCGCGAGCGCTTGGCCGCCGCGTTCGGCTGTGTGGTGTTGTCCGCTGCAGCGGTTGGCTGCAGCAACCCGCCTGCCGGGCAAGAGACCGAGCCGAGCAGCAGCGCGGGCACTCCTGCGCCTGCGCCGCAAGGCGGCTCGCCCTCCGCAGGCAAGAGCGGCGGCGCCGGCAGCGGCACCATGACAGGCACGGGCCAGGGAACGGCTGGCAAGGCCGGTAGCAGCGGCAGTCCCCAGGCTGGTCGCGCTGCCGCGGCTGGCAGTGGCGGCAGCGCTGCCCCGCTAGCTGGCACAAAGGCCGAGGCTGGCACGGGTGCGGGCGGAGCGGGCGGGTCTGCAGCTGGTAGCGGCGGAACGGTCGCTGAAGCTGGCAGCGGCGGTGCTGCGGGCGCTGCGGGTCAAGGCGAGGGCGAAGGGAGCTCCGACGTCAAGCCGCCCTGCCTCACGAAGCCGAGCCAGCTGGTCGTGGTCGGCGACAGTTATCTCAACTGGATCACGCACACCTTCCCCGACGACTTCCGCAGCGCGTTCGGTGCGGAGTACCGCATGTACGCTGTCGGCGGCTCGTCGATGGGCTCGGGCGGCATCGCGGGCTTCATCCCGGATCAACTCACGCAAGCGATCGCCGATGACGGCGACATCGTCGCCACGGTGATGACGGGCGGCGGCAACGATATCTTGATCGCTGACACGATCATGTACCCCGGCAGCGACACCTGTAAGGACCGCCTCGACGCACCGATGGACAAGGTTTGCCAGGACGTAATCGCCAACGCGATGACCGTCGCGAGCAAGCTCATGGATACGGCTGCAGCTGCTGGCATACGCGACGTCGTCTATTTGTTCTACCCGCACATCCCGGGCGGCGGCTTCGCCGGCATGAACCCGAACGCGATCCTCGACTACTCGCTGCCCATGGCGCGCGACCTGTGCACCGGCGCGGAGACTCGCACCGAGGGCAAGCTGCACTGCCACTTCGTCGATCTCGTGCCGCTGTTCGAAGGCCACGCCGACTGGTTCGCAGACGACGGCATCCACGAAAACTCACTCGGCTCAGCAGCCATGGCTCAAGAGGTCATGAAAACCCTCAAAGACAAGTGCGTCGCCCAACCCGAATCCAGCGGCTGCTGCGAGCCGTGAGCTGAAGCGGCGCATGCTGTCGAAGACATGCGCCGCTCCAAAACTCAGTCGCCCGTGTAACCACGAGCCGGCAACTACGATTTGCGGTCGGGCGCCTGCTGGGGATACCCCCTGCTGAAGCACTCAGGTTGCTTCCAGCTAACGGACAAACGCCGCGGGCTCGCTCACGTAGCCTGCGACGTTCCTCCCGAACACCGGGGTTCTTTCAGTTGGCGGGGAATGGGCAGTTGGCTTTGCCAACTGCGACTGCACATACGTCAGCGGCATCGTTGCTCATTGAGGTAGCGATGGTCGCGCTGTACAGGCGGCACGCAAAGGCGTGGCCTTGCTTGGCGTTGGCGATGCTGTACGAGGCGCCATCGTTCTTGTACATCGGGTCGGCTTTGCGAGCCATGTCGCAAGCCGTCTGGCAGCTGTTAGCAGAGCCGTTGTACTCATCCTCGTATTCCGCGGGGCAACCGTCTTCGAGCAGCAGGCATAGGCTCTCGCAGTCGTCTCCGCACACGCCGGCTCCGCCGGGACCTGCGTGCGGGCAGTGCAGCTCCGGCTTGGCGTACACAGCCGCGTTGTAGCTGTGGTACCGCCGGCAAGCGACGTTGTGAGCGGGTCCATTGTTTGCTGACGTGCCCAGCTCGAAGCTTCTGCATGCGGCACGGCACTGCGCTAGATCGTCGTAAACCTCGAACTTATCGTTGCATGCGGCGAGATTGACAGCGCAGTAATCATCGCAAGTGGGCGCGCCTTTGGGATCGTTCGGACCTCCGCACCAAGGAGCCATCGTCGCGTTGTTCTGAGGCTGCGGCGAGATGTGTGCGTGGTCGCAGTGATCCATCGCGAGCCGTTCGCTGACTGTGGCCAAAGTGAGGTGAACCATGCGGCATTGGATGGTGTCGCCTTCGTGGTCAGCGATCACGTCGTAGCTGCTGGCGCCAGGTCCGAGAGGCGACCGTGCCTTGTCGGGGATGACGGCACACTTCGACTCGCACTCTTCTGCATGCGCGGGATTGTCGTCTGGGTAATTGACGTTGTCTTCTCGATGGTCAGCGCACACCACGCTCATCGTGTTGCAGTAGTTCGTGCACAGGCTGCCTCCGCACATGCCACCTCCGCCGAGTGACGCGCGCGGGCAGTACAGATTGCGATCGTTCTCGTTGCTCTTCGAAAGATCGTCGAGTGCGCCCTCGCGGCACTTGAGGTCCTCCTCGCTGTAAAGAGCGCATGCGGTCGTGCAAGCATCCTTCTGGTAGATAGTGAACTCCTCGGTGCACAGCCTCTGCGCGCGTTGGCAAAACGAGGCGCAGCCACCAGCGGGACTGGGTCCCCCTCCGTCGGTTGGAGGTTCCATGCGCACGTCTGGAATGCCAGCGATGGCTTCGCAGGCTGCGAGCACGACCAAACAAGAAAGGGTAAGTGCGACGCGCAACATTAGAAACTCCCCTGGAGCTTGAGCTGAGCCGAGCCCGGTGCGGTGCTGAGCGAGACCTGCACGTTGTCTTCGTGCGGGCGCACCAAGTAGATCACCACACCGGCCGCGACCAGCGTGAGGCCGCCTGCGACCAGCACGTTGGCTGCGGTCGCTGCGCTGCGCGCGGATTGATCGTGCTCGAAGCCTTGGCCCATGCAGCGACCATCGGGACAGGCATCATCGGCCTTGCCGTTCTCCGAGATCGCGCGGATGCCAAAGTAGCTGCCCACGCCCAATGTCACGATGCCGACTCCGCCGAGCACGTAAGCGAGCGGCTTGTGGAAGGTCGAGTGCGGCTCATTCGTCTCGGCAGCTGTCGGCGGCGCAGGCATGAGCGTCGGTGCGGCTTGCGTCGGCTCGGACTGCGCGATCGGTGGAGGCGGCGGTGCGACCTCGAGCTGGGTCAGCGCTGGCACATCGACCACCAGCCGCGCGCCGTTCGCTGGCAGGTCGACTGTCAGGTTCCAGTTCGCGTAGCCGGGCGCTGCCGCCGTCAGCTTCTGCTCACCAGGATCCACGGGTACGGGCACGCCCAACGCAGCGGCGGGCACCACGTTGCCATTGCGCGTGATGAGTAGCCCGGGGATGGTCACGTTGCTCGGCGGCACCAATGTCAGCTTGGACAGCGACCCTTGCAGGTGCTCCGCGCGAGTCGCGCCTTTTTTCGCGCGCTCGGCTTGGCCTTGCTCTTGCGCGAGCGAAGCCGCTTCGCGGTACATGGCCCAAGCGCTCGCGGTGCGACCGAGCTTCTCGTAGCACTCGGCGAGATACAACATCGTGCCGCCGCCCGGCTCGACCGCTTGGCTGCGCTCCAACGTCTGGCAAGCTTCTTCGTCTTTGCCGAGCTTCATCAGCTCGAGCCCGCGATCGAACAGTGACTCGGCGAGCGCCTTGTCGCTGGTCGAGCTCTGCGCGCTGACGCTGGGAGCGGCGATCGCACAAAGCATGAGAGAAACAACGCTCAAACACAGAGATCGGATCGCTAAGTCCAAGGCGGAAGTGGTGTCGTGCATGTTCGCCTGAGTGTCATTCAAGTGTTTGTCTAAGAGATGTCAGCGGCGGCCGCCGAAGTCACTTATTTGGCCGCGTGGTGGTGCGCCACGGACGTTGGGCGCCTGCGCAGGTGCCGGCTGAACGGGCTTGACGCTGGGCGCCGGTGCGGGCGGGCGCGCGGCAGCTTTCACCGGCGCTACGGCGGCTGGCGCCTGTGCGGGCTGCTCCGTGGGCGTGACCACGCCGGCGGTCTTCGGGGCTTGGGGGGCTGCCCCCTCTGCTGCAGTGGTCGTCGTGGGCGCGGCAGGTGAGTCGGCCGAGACACCACGCGGGATCTCGCGCTCGACAGGCTCTCCCGTGGAAGCGGCCGCTGGCCTGGGTTCGGCGCTCGGACGCTGCTCCGGAATCGGCTTCGCGATGCTCGGCTCGGCGTCTCCCGCGCGCTCTTGATAGACGTACGCGGCGGCCGCGCCTAGCAGGGCGAGCGCGAGGACGATGCCGATCGCGATGCCCTTGCGCGAGCCTGATGACTTGTCGTTGCGGTCCCACGACAGCGGGGTCTGCGAAGTCCGCGTGGTCACGCCGCGTAGGCCACCTGCCGCTGCCGGCTGCGCGCTGCGTGGACGATCTGTGCCGAGCTGCGTGGTGCGATAGGCGGAGGCAGGCAATGCGGCGTGCGGCGCGAGCTGCTCCAAGACTTCTTCGATCGAGGAATAACGCTCGCGCCGGTCCTTGGCCAGCATGCGCATAATTACCGCTTCGAGCTCGGGCGGGACCTCCAAGTCGTCCGGGAATTTCTTCGGGCGCTCGTTGATCACTGCAGCTATCAGCTGCGGGATGCTGACAGCTGTGAACGGGGGCTGGCCGTGGATCAGCTCGTACAGCACGACGCCCAGGCCCCAGATGTCCGCGCGCGCGTCGACGTCGCGCGAGGACTCGAGCTGCTCGGGCGACATGTACAACGGTGAGCCGACCAAGTTCGCGGTTTGCGTGAGCGCCTGTGATTTCTGCGCTTCGAGCAGCGACTTCGATACGCCAAAGTCGAGCACCTTCACGCGGCGGGCACTCCCTCCGCGTTGCTCCAGGAACAGGTTCGCCGGCTTGAGATCGCGATGGATGATGCCGGCGTTGTGCGCTTCCGTCAGCGCCTCGCATGCCTGCAGCATGTACGCGACCGCTTCTCGATAGGGCAAGCGCTCGCGGCGCTCGAGCTCTTGCGAGAGGTCGCAACCATCTAGGTACTCCATGATCATGAACGGAATACCGTTTGCCAGCGTGCCCACGTCGAGCACGCGACAGATGTGCTCGCTCCGCATGCTCGCGACGGCGCGGGCTTCGCGGCGGAAGCGCTCGGCGGCAACGCCGCGTTGTGCGATCTCCGGCAGCAAGCACTTGATCGCGACGCGCTGATCCAGCTCGCGGTGGCGCGCGGCCAAGACGATGCCCATGCCGCCTTCTCCAAGTACGCGTTCAACGACGTACTTTTCGGCGACAGTAGCTCCGATAGCGACAGGCGGCTCGCGCATGACGTTGGAACCGTACCAGAAGTCTTGAACACTGCGAAACCCGGATGGGTGAGGCAGTTCACGGTCAGATTCAGCAGCGCAGGCTTCGGGTATTGGCTGTTTCACTTGGTCCAACTTCGATTCGCGTGAGCTCAAACACCCTTGAGCCCGGCGCGCAAGCAATGAACAGCCGGTGCGCACGCAGAGCGTCGCGAGGCCTCTCGATCGTCGTTTACGGGTGCGTGTTCATGTCGGATCGCCGTTCCGGACGCGAAAAAGCTCGCTCCGGCGTATTTGCAGGGTTTCCGTCCGTGTCCGCAGGCAACGGCGGCAAGGCGGTGTACGTACGCGTGCACCGTGTGAGTGCACTGCGTGTTTCCCATCATCCCGAGCCCGAGCCGACTCACTCGATCCCCATAACCCAGCGCGCCTTAGAGCAAGCGACAGGCCAGGCCACGGAAAGGCGCCACGGTGTGTTTCGGTGGTTTTCCTGCGCTCCGAGCGCGCGGTCGAGCGCGGCACGTGCCTGACGTGCCCGGCACGGTGCCGCTTCCGCGTCGGGTTGCGGCGCTTTGTGCTAGACCAGCACGCGTGATGAAGGCGACCACGGATGCGGACGACGAGGGGTTTGCGGAGAAGGTCGCGAGCACAGCTTCGCCAGGCGTCGTGGTGATCACGAGCGCAGGCCAGCCGACGAGCGCGACCATCGCCATCACGCGCGCGCCCTCGGGCGTGACCATCGGGCGGGGCGCACCCCACGGTTTACTCGAGGAAGACGTCCAGGTTTCACGCTCGCACCTGCAGATCTCGCTGCAGGACGAGCAGTTTCTGATCGAGGACCTCGACAGCCGCAACGGAACGTTCGTGGACGGGACGCGCTTGGAAGGTGCGGTCACGCGGCCTCTCGACACGAGCACGCTGATTCGGATCGGCCGGAGCCTGCTCTGGCTGGTCCCCGATGTGCGGCCGTTCATCGGCCACAAGCAGCCCACGGCTGCAGGCCCAGTCTTGGGTGGGCTGTCACGGCGTGCGCTCGAGGCCATCGCCATCGCGGACAAGGTCGGCGACACGCTGTTGATCTTGGGTGAGAGCGGGGCGGGCAAAGAGCTGTGTGCGCGCACTTTCCACGAAGTTCATTTCGGCGCGGATGGTCGTGCACCTTTCATCGCAGTGAATTGTGCGGCGATCCCGGAGGGCCTCGCCGAGCGGTTGCTGTTCGGCGCACGGCGCGGCGCGTTTTCAGGCGCAACCGACGCCAACGGCTACATCGTTGAAGCTCACGGCGGCACGCTGTTTCTGGATGAGATCGCGGAGCTCGATCCGCTCGTGCAGGCCAAGCTGCTGCGCGTGCTGGAGACGCGCGAGGTCATGGCGCTGGGCGCGACGTCCTCGCGCAAAGTGCAGCTACGCATCTGCGCGGCGACACACTGGGATCTGCGCACCGCAGTCAACGAAGGACGGTTTCGCGCGGACTTGTACTATCGGATCGGCCGGCCTGAAGTGAAGATGCCCGCGCTGCGCGAGCGCTTGGATGAGATGCCGTGGTTCTTGCAGCGTGCGTTCGCCGCGGTGGACCCGCAGCTCACAGCGGCGATCGGTACACTCGAGATGTGCGCGCTCAGGCGCTGGCCCGGCAATGTGCGCGAGCTGCTTTTGGAGGCAAAGCACGCCGCGCATGCTGCGCTCGCGGACTCCTCGCAGGTCGTCAGGCCCGATCACTTCGCGCCGTCGGCAGGCTTGGCGCTCAGCGAGAGCGGCAGCGGCCCCATCCCAACGCTCAGCAGCAAACCTCCCGCGGAGGTGCGGACTGCAGCTGCGCTGGACGACGCAGCGATCGCATCCGCGCTCGCAGAACACCAAGGCAACGTAAGCCGAGCAGCATCAGCGCTGGGCCTTCACCGCAACCAACTACGCCGCTGGATCGCAAAGCGCGGCGGCGAAGAAAAGTAGACGTGCCGCGCTCAGCTGCGGCCCACTCCCGAGCCTCGCGCACGTAGCCAGTTGTTGCCTGACTAGGCCGGCCCGAGCGGGTTCAAATCGGGTGCAGCCGGGCCCAGATCACGGGGATCGACAGAGCGGAAGGCCTGTGATCAGCTCCCCGCATGGGCAATGGTCGATCAAAGCGATTGGCGAAGAAAGGCCGTCGACGCGAGGAGCTGCGGCGGGCAAAACGAGCCGCAGATTCCAGCGGTGCGGAGCTGAAGTACGCGGTCCGATTCGTGCTGTCGTCACAGCGACAGGACACGGATCCAGCTCGACTCGCTGAGGTTCCGTCGACACTGATGTCAGACGCGCTGGTCGAATTGATGCAACCCTATATCGAGTGGCCGCCTGCTCCCGCGGAGCTCGATGCGCTCGAGGCTTGGTTGCGTCTGGGCGCCGACGTCTGGAACATAACAGTTGAGGCGAAGGATGGTGCGGCATGCGCGCGAGGACTCGCGCGACTGGCTGCGGACCTGGACGAGGACGATGCGGTGGGTCTTGTACAAGAGATTGCCCGTCGCAAGTTCGCTGGCTTCGCGAAAGACCAGCGCCGTGTTGCAACCGTGCGCGTGACTGCGCGGGGCGGGCGCGCGTTTGTGGAAGCCGCGAGCCTTGCGTTCGTGCCCGGAGCCTCGAAATGAGGGGCAAACGTTTGCAGCTGCTCCCCACCTCGCTCGTTGACAACAGTGCGGTGACGACAGCCCGAACCTCGGTGGACGAGATCGAACGTGAACTTCTGACTCAGCTTCGGGATGCCATCGCAAGAGCCAAGACGAGCGAAGCAACGTTCATGGCTTTTGAACAGGCGCTTGTCACGACGGTGCAGCTGCTCGGCCGACTGCTGCTCATGGTGTTTCTGTCGGTGCGAGAGGAACGCGAGCGTGCGAAGACGCCGGAGCGCATCATGAAGGGGGGGAGTACCTATCGGCGACGACCAGCCCAAGCCCGCAACTTGAATACTGTCTTCGGCGTCGTTCGCTACTTCCGCACGTACTTCCGCGGGCCGCACGGACATGGCTTTCACCCTCTCGATATCGCACTCGGCCTGACCGCGGACCGCATGAGTAGGAATGTACTGGGTCTGGCAGCACGACTTGCGACGACGCTCAGCTTTGCTCGTGTTCACGCCGTGTTGGGCTGGTTTCTCGGCGCTGCGCCGTCGACGGAGGTCATCGAGAACACGGTGCTCGGTCTGGGTAGGCGAACCAACGAGTGGTTCGAACGGGCGCCCGCGCCCGACGACGACGGCGAAGTTCTGATCTTGCAGTTCGATAGTAAGGGAGCCCCCACGGCGACACAAACCGAACTCGAGCGACGCCGATTGGGCTTTCAAAGAAAACGAGCGCCCCTGCAGTCAGTACTATCACAAACTAGACACTACAAAGGTAGCGGCTATGGGCCAATCATGCGGCGGACTGATGACTTACGCGGTGGCCGGCGATCCTCGCCTCACAACGATCATACTGTGGAACAGCGGCAATCTAAGCAACGACGCGACCATCTATACTAAACTGCACACTCCCGTGGCCTTCTTTTATGGTGGAACTAGCGACGTTGCCTTTGCGTCTGCCGAAGCCGACTTTGATAAGATCACCAAAGACATTCCTGTTTTCAGCGGACATCAGAACCAATTTGGCCACTATACGACTATCGACGAAGACAACGGCGGCGAGTACGCTCAGGTCGGCGTCGCTTGGTTGAGATGGCAACTCATGAACGACCAAGGCGCGACGGGGAAACTCATGTTTGCAGGTCCAAGCTGCGGGATATGCAAGGACCCCTGGGTTATCAGACAGAAAAACATCAATTGACACGAAGCGTGGAGCGGCAACTCTCTGTGCGTCGTCGCCGGGCGAATCGGAATGAAGCGGTCGTGTTAGACAGCGTGCGAGTGACACAACTGAAGACGCGCCCGAGCCTCAGTTCAAGTCGATGACTTCGCACGGGAAGTCAGCTTCCAGCACGGTATTCAGATGCATCTTGTACTGCTCGCAAGCCGTGCCTTGGATCGTCACGGTCGAACGATCCTTGAGTGCCCAGCCGTTCGGGTCGTTGCAGGCGAGCTCGATGCCATTGATCTTGATCTCGATCTTGCCCATGCACTCGATGCCAGGCTTGACCGATCCGTTGAGCACCACTTCACAAGCAGTCGCGGGACCGATGATATCCTGAAACGCTTGGACCAGCTGATCCTTGGTGGTCGGGAAGAACGGCGGTAAGCCGGTGCCGCCAACAGATGCAACCTGGTTGAGATGAGCCGTTAGATTTCGATCGTCGCCCGCGAGCGAGATGACGTAGGTCTTGACGTTCATCGACTCCAACTGCCGCACTGCTGCGGTTACGTTGGGCCGAACATCGCCGCCAATTTGCAAACCCAGGACCGGGTCGACCGTACAATAGTCATTCGGCTCGCCGTCTGTCGCGAGAACTACAATCGTTGGAAAGACCCGAGCATCAAGTACCTGCCCACTCAGATCGGGCAAGTGACTGATGACTACTTCAAGCGCCTTATCCGTCGGCGTGGATCCACCCAACGGGTCGACTCCGACGACCGCAGCGATGTCTAAGAAAGCTTCTTTCTTGGGCTCCACGACAACCACGCGCGGGCACGTCTCGGCCGGTGGAAACGTCTTAACTCCCCCGTCTGGAAGTGCCACCTCTGGCGCCAGGCCGCGCGGCGGCGGGCCATCGTACAACACGACACCCCATTGGGCGTCTTTCTCGAGCGCCTTGACGATGCCATTGTCAGCATTCATCAGCGCGTCATGGAGTGCAGCCCAGCGTGACTGTGGATTTCCGATGGCTACTCCCGCAGAACCACAAGCTCGAACGCGTGGTACTCGCTGGCGCGGCGGCTGCGAGGCGCGCGGGTGGGTCATCGTCGAAGAGTTCGTTGACGACGCGGCGAGCCGAACCGAGTTGATGCTGGCGTGGGCATCGTCCACTACATCAGCGATGGTCGCTGCCCGGAACTTCGTGGATTTTGTACGAATGGAGGCCGAGCTCAGGCGGCGTTTCGAGCTCGCAGCGGCTGGGTCTACGATTGGCTGTGCGTGAAAGTGAGCCTGAAGATGATCGAGTGCGTTGTGTCACAGCGAAATGGATGTCGGCGGCGTAATCTAAACGTATGCAAGAACGATCAGATCAGAGTCTTAGAACGGCCATTCAAAAGATGTTGGAGCTTCTGGCCAGGCGGAAGTCTCAGGTTCAATCCGGTGCTGACGATGTCCGCTTCCGCATCGTCCACCGCATCGGCACGGGGCTGGTGGCGTCGGGTTTTCTGGTATTTGTTGGGGCGGTGGCTGCTGGGCTTTTCGGATGGCAACTCAACTATGCGCGCTACTTCGCGAACATTGGCATCTTGGTCGCCTTTCTCGGTTTGATCTGCAGCGTCTGCGCGTTGGTCGCTGCTTTGCCCGACATATTGCGACCGACCCGCTTCTGGGGGAAAGAGGTTTTGCAACTCGAAGCTGACTCAACCTTCGTTGTGGAGCTCGCCCACAATTCTCCAGCCCACATCAAGGCCCTCATTCAAATGCTTACACTTCGGCGCGATGCGCATCAGGGTCGCCAGCGGTTCGTGCTGGGGCCGGGCGTCGAGCTATCGCCATTCGTGGTGCTACTCATCGCATCGGCAGTTTGGGGTGCAGACATCCACAAGCTTGCCCAAGAATATGCGCTTTGGGCAGCTCATCTCGTGGCTGGCCCCGCCGGATGGGTCGGCTTGAGTTTTCTCTTGGCTTGCTTCGTCTTCGCGCGGTTCCGCACACTCGACATCATGGAAACGTACTCGACCCAGATCGGGCTCTTGACCAGTGCGTTGGAGCTCCGCGCGAGCGTTCGGCAAACAGACCCATCCGCTTCGTCCGATGCACCAGCATTGCTTTTCGCGCAGGCAGAGCGCGTATTGGACGAGCTTGTGCACGTTGATGTCCAACGAGCACCCGATCCGGTGTCTTTACGCGAGGCGCGCAAAGCACACGTGGACGCCTTGCCCTAGGGCCTGGTCAGTGCAGCTGCAGGGAGCAGTGGTGGGGTGGCCGAAGTCAACGGTTTGTGTGCGCGCTACGAGCCCTTGCGCTTCGTACACGACTCTGTTCTGACGCGCGCACGCCAGCCATGACAGGAAACAGTCACGTCGAACCGACCACTGCCGAGCGTCCGGCCGAGCGCGGATCACTGTTCCGCCGCGCGCTCGATACGGTGAGAAGCCAGCCCGCGCTAGTCGCGCTCCTTTGTAGCTCTTTGATCTTCGTTTCGCGCGTCAACATGGGCCGGGACATCGTGACCATCCAACACTCGCTCGAGCGCAGGTGCCGCCACTAGTGCAACGCTAGCCGCGCCCCAGAACTCGACAAGTTCCGACCGGAGTTTTGGCGAGCAGGTCCTACCCTGCCATGCCTTCTTGCACAGCACCGCGGCGGTCGCCGAGAAGATCCTGCATGAGCCGCGCGAGGAGTACGGCTCGACACCCGGGCAGCGCCGCAAAGTCGTGCAGTGATCCACTACACCACGCATGCACTCAGGTTACGTCACAGGTTCAAGAACAGCGTGGCGGGTCTCGAGAATATCTGCGCCAGCTTTCGCGCAAGCTCGACCGTGATCTGTCGCGTCCCGTTGAGCACGTTGCTCATGTGGGAAACTGATATCTCGAGTCGCTTCGCAAGCTCCTGTTGATCCAGACCATTCTCGGCCAACAGATGGTTTAGGATCTCCGTTGGTGTCGCGGTCGGCATTTCAAAGTGCTCGGCTTCGTAACGCGCAATCAGTCCCGCCACGAGGTCTAGCGCGTCGCCAAGGTCCGGCGATGGGTTGGCGCGGTACCTCCGCATAAGCGTCTCGACCACGGCCAGTTCGCGCTCGTACTCAGCCGCATTGCGAATGGGGCGCGGCTTCACCTCGGCAAGAATCTGTGCGTAGGTCTCAACGGCGGCAGTCATAGGTCACAGCAGCCTTTCCAGGTGTTCTTATCGTACTCAGCGTGCGTCAAGAAATGCTTCACGAACAACGTGCCACCTTGGTGTTGATCCGCCCAAACCACAGTTGCGATCAGGCGGTAGGTGTTGCCCTTTATGTTGAACACCAAGCATGCCCCGACCTGGTCCGCGCTGCCGAAACTCTTCTTGACGTCTACCAGGCAAGTCCAGCGAGCGGATTGCGCGGTCTTTAACCAGTCGGTCAGCGGCACCCGAGCATCCGCGTGGGGCTTGGCCAACGATGCAAGACCACGCGGCGAGATAGCATTCACGGCACAGCTTACTATTCATTTTGAATAGTGTCCAGCCGAGTGAAGTATCGCCGGGGAAGAGGGGTCACGTCGCCACGCTCAGGATGAACGATTTCAATAGGATAGCCGATTTCAAACTGGCGCAAACCTCCCTGGGGACGCAAACTGGGGCCTCGGAATGTTCATTCGTTCGAGGTCTTTCGCGTTTTGGGACTAGAGTATCCCTAGCTCGTTGCCACGCCGTTGCCACGGCGCTCTGTTCGCTCGATCGGTTGCTCGAGTGCGGAGATCAGCTCCGCGCCGACGTCGGGCGCGAGGTGCGCGTAACGCATCGACATGTGGATGGTGGAGTGGTTCAGCCAGGCTTGGATCTGGCGGATGGGCACTCCTGCTGTCGCGAGCTGCGAGGCGAGCGAATGCCGAACATCGTGCCAGCGGATCCTGCGCAGGCCGGCGCGGCGGCAGACCATCTCCAGGCGCTCGTGCAGCTGCCACAGCGACCGCGGGAGCCGTCGTCGTTGCAGAACACCGGCTTGCTCCGCATGTGCCTGTACGCCTTCAGCGCGGCTGCGAGTGACGCGGTAAGCGGGACTTTGGTCGCGCCTGCGCTTCGTATGACCGACCACTCCGCGTGTGCTGGAGCGGCGGAACACGACCAGGTTGCTGCGGAAGTTGACGTTGGGTAGCAGCGCGAGCTGCTCGCCTGCACGCGCGCCCGTGTGGAGCGCGAACATCAGGAGCAGCCGCGCGTCAGGAGAACGCGCTGCCGCCAACAGCAGCGCGCTCTCCTCTTTCGTGAAGAAGTCCCATGGCGCTTCGGGAACCTTGATCTTCGGCAGGAAGGGCAGGGCATCGTGATAGCCCCACTCGACTGCAGAGGCCAAGATGCGCCGCAGAGTTGCTCGCACGTTCTTGCGTGACTTCGGGCTGAGCTCCTTTGCCGCGAGCTTGGCGAAGAAGTTGTCGATCGCTTCGCCGCGCAACCGCGGCAGAAATAATGAGCCCAATCCCACGTTGTAGATCACGTCATTCCGAGAGCGCCAGTGCGCCAATGGGTGCTGAGCCTGCCGCACGCGTTTCGCTATCGGCTTGCGTACGACCATCAGCGCATGCTGGCCGTGTTCCGACTGTTCGTGCGCGCCGTGCTCGGATTTTACGCACGCAGCGCCAGAACACGCGGGCTGTACGGCGGGCAGACCGGCGCGATCACATTCGTTCAGCGCTTCGGATCTGCGGCTAACCTTCACGTGCATGCCCACGTACTCGTGATGGACGGCGAATTCGTCGAGGCGGACGGCGGAGCGCTCATGTTCCACAAGCTGCCGGCGCCCAGCGACTGAGCGCTCCAGCGACTGATCAAGATTGTGCGCCGTCGCGTCCTGACTCACCTTCGTCGACAAGGTTGGTTCGAGGACGCGGACCTGGACACCGATGCGCTCGCGGAGCGCGAGCCGGTGCTGGCGGCGTGCTATCGAGGATCTCTGGCAAGCCTACAGACGCTCGGTCCGCGACCCGGGAGCCGAGTGGAAAGGATCGGTCGTGATCGGCACAGCGGCTGGGCGGAGCGAACCCTCGGCCCATTGCAAGCCCACATCGAAGGTTTCGATCTGCACGCGCGCCTTGCGATCGCCACGGACCAAGTTGGTGGCGAAACTAGACTGGAGAAGCTCGTGCGGTACTGCGCCCGGCCGCCGATCGCAAACGACCGCTTAAGCCTCAGCAGCGATGGGCGCGTCCTGCTGCGACTCAAGACACCCTGGTCGAATGGAACGACCCATCTCCTCTACGAGCCGCTCGACTTCCTGGCCAAGCTTGCTGCACTCATCCCTCGGCCACATAAAAACTTGGTTCTATACCACGGCGTGCTTGCGGCGCGCTCGAAGCTACGCGCGCGAGTGGTGGCGTATGGACGGTCCCGTGACGAGTCAACGTGTGCAGCCGTAGGCGGCGCTGGCGTGCCGGGTCAGCAGCGTGGGGCGTGGGCAGACCTGATGAGGCGAGCCTTCGGCTATGAGCTGCTTGCGTGCACGAAATGCGGCGGCAAGATGATGTTCCTCAGCTGCATTCTTATAACGGCCAAGCTTCGGCATCGAGATTCCCACGCCCAACCCGATCCCCAGCGCCGCATAGTAAAGCTTCAGCAACTGCCCGGTCGGGCTTTTCAATGTGATGCTTCCTCCCTCGGCTGC
>Ga0114940_10000054_pt1 | contig 73990 bp, 66 predicted proteins | sample ColdCreekSource_FD_87195 | JGI IMG/M metagenome (GOLD analysis project Ga0114940, IMG submission 87195) | Groundwater microbial communities from Cold Creek, Nevada to study Microbial Dark Matter (Phase II) - Cold Creek Source | ecosystem: Environmental > Aquatic > Deep subsurface > Groundwater ...
ATCTGAGTCGCCATGAGATATTGACAGTAATCCAAACAGGACATTCTATTTGCCATGATTTGACATTAACTTGTTTGCTCTTACCTAATCAAATTTTTCTTTTGCGTAAGTCCTATATATATAATATTTGTAAAAAATATTTGTAAAAATGCCAAGTATTGTTCTTAAATTCTGACCCTTGACCTCTTGTTAACCTAGCATTTATAACTTCTTAAATAATTCATTAAGTTACTCATTTAATATTGGTCTGGTCAATGTTACCCAATTTTGACTTAGTTTCGCAGAATCTAGAACAATAGAGCGTTGTGCCGAATCAAAGAGTAAACTAAATAGCCCAAATGTACAACCTGAGTGTGTGCGGTTAACAAAATGTCACCGTTGTTTGGTAAATCCAACTAGGGGTTGATTATACTAGTCGATATCGAGGGCTAGATTACTATCATCAAAAGCCGACTTAAGTCGTAACAGATAATAGAGTTTTGTAGTCAAATATTTTTAGGTGTGTTGAGGATACATAAATGATTAATTTATTTTGGCAAACATTAAAAGTCGCTCCTTTCATAATCGCAGCATCTTTATTAACTGCTAATAGTGCAAGTGCGCAATCAATATCCGCAGATAAAGAATCAGTTAACCAAACTTTAGAGCAAATCAATAATTACCAAACACAGAGCCAAGATGGTTCTTTATCTCAGGTAACTAACGTCAATCAACTCAGAGATGTATCTCCTACAGACTGGGCTTATGAAGCTCTCCGCAGCTTAGTAGACCGTTACGGCTGTATTGCTGGTTTCCCTAACCAAACCTATCGCGGTAACGAACCCCTATCTCGTTATGAATTCGCAGCAGGTTTAAACTCTTGCTTGAATCAAATCGAGCGTTTGATTGCTTCCTCTGAAGCTGTAAATCAAGAAGACTTAGATACCATCAATCGTCTTAATCAAGAGTTTGAAGCAGAATTAGCTACTCTAGGCGGCAGAGTTGATGAACTTGAAGGTCGTACTGCAACCTTAGAAGACCAACAGTTCTCTACTACCACCAAGTTAAATGGTGAAGCGATCTTCTCCCTTGCAGATAGCTTTGGTGGCGGTGTGGAAGACGTTGACGATAGTGAACCCGACGTTGAAACTACCTTGAGTAGTCGCGTCCGCTTAAACCTTGATTCTAGTTTCTTCGGTGAAGACCGTTTAAGAACTAGACTTGAGGCTGCTAATATAACTGATTTCGGTGAAGCAACTGGTACTGATTCGGCTCGTCTTGGTTATGATGAAAATAATGAGAACACCTTCGAAATCAACGAGTTGCATTATCGCTTTCCTGTAACCGAAAAAGTTACAGGTTGGGTCGGTACAACTGGTTTGGATTCAGATGATATTTTCTCTGTCTCCAATCCCGTATTAGAAAGTAGTGGTTCTGGTGCATTGTCTCGCTTTAATCGTCGTAACCCTGTTGTTTTAAGAGGTCAAGGTGAGGGTGCTGGTGCTGGTGTTAACGTCGATGTAATTGAAGACAAGGTAACTTTATCGGCTCTTTATTTAGCAGATGATGGCAATGCTAGTAGTGCTGCCGAAGGAGAAGGTATATTCAATGGCTCTAATAGTGCTGGAGCGCAAATTGAATTAACTCCCATTGAAAACCTTGAATTGGCTGCAACCTATATTCGCGCTTATGACAATTCTCTTGCTAGTGATTACTCAGGTGGTACCACAAGCGGACTAGCTAGTAATGTTTTTGAAGGTAGTCGTACTACTGCAAACAAATTTGGACTGGGTGCTACCTACAATGTCGGAGAAAGATTTGTCCTAGCCGGCTTTGGTGGTTATGCAGGCGTAACCGCACTAGATACAGAAAATGGTGATGGTGATAATGCTAGTGGTGATGTCTGGACTTGGGGTGCTAATGTCTCCATCCTTGACTTGGTAAAAGAAGGTTCAAACTTGACTCTTGGCGGTGGTCAGTTACCTAGATTTAGCTCTAGTGACGTAGCAGACGATTACAGCGGCGATGATGCAAGTGCTTCTTATCTCGTTGAGGCATTATATCAATTCCCTCTCAATGACAACATCTCCATTACTCCTGGTGCTTATGTAGTCTTGAACGCTAATCATGATAGTACTAATGACCCTACTTATGTAGGTGTTCTTCGTACTACCTTCAAGTTCTAACTTCTAGAGATATTCTAGATATTTAGACATAATTTGTGAAAGAGTAAGGTTTGCAGTGCAAGCCTTACTCTTTTTTGATTAGTATCAATATTTGATTATTGATTACTATAAGTAATTTAATTTAAAATCGCGATTCAAATTCAATTACGCCCCTGCTTTCATCCTCAAAATTAGTTGAACCGCGCAAGACAAAATTTTCGCTTAAACGATAGCGCAAGCCAAATTGTGCAGGAACACTAACATTAAGAATTTTAAGTGCCGAAAAAGATAAATTATCAACTAGATCGATCGCGAGTTCTCCTGCTAGCCCATCAATTCTACCGTCATCTCGATTTTCATCAACAATTTGAGTAGGAAATAAACGCAATTCTCCAATCGGAAAAGCATTATTAAATTCGGCGTTTAAACTGCCAAATAGTGCTGAACCCGCTAAGGTAGCTAATCCTAGTGTGCTGGTATTTTTTCCCAGGGTTTCCACAAAACCTCCTCCTAAGAGGGCGACAATTTCTGCTGGACTACGAGAAGGGCTACTAGTTAGCTCAATTTTGTTGGTAATTTGGCTGGCGAGTCCTTTCACTTTGGCAGAAATGCGGACAGTTTCTAGTGTTCCAAAACTTGAAGCAGGAATTTCTGTTGAAAGAGCATCGCTAGGAATGCTTCTACCACTGGTTTCTAGAGCTGAACCAACCAGTAAGACATCTAAAAACGGATCAAGGATATTGTTACTAGAAAAACGAGCCGTATTTTTATAATCTCTAGATAGATTCAACTGGGTAGTAAAAAGATTAACTTGACCACGCTGTAAGACGATTGTACCATCAGGACTAGGTTCATTAAATGTGCCGTTGACATTTAATGAACCTGTCGCCACAAAAGTAAAGATTGGTGGTTGGCTAATCTGAATATCTTGTCCTAATTGCAGCTTTAAGTTTTTATATTGAGTAGCGGCGGCAAGTCCTCTATCTGTTTCCTTCAAGTCAACTGAATCAAGATTGTCAGTAGGGATAGGGGCAGTATCATCTGCTAAGAGAATCGTGCCGTCAAAAAGAGTGATGTCTCCAGTAATATTTGGTTCGGTAGCCTTCCCTAATATTTGAAGTTGCCCTTTAGCTCCTCCGTCATAAAGTCCTTTGAGATCGACTTTTTTAATGTCATAAAAATTAATGATGAGCGGATCGAGTGAACTATCTTTGCTTAAAGGCATCGTTCCTGCTGCCAGTATTTTACCTCCACCAAAGTTCCCCTGAAAACTTTGGACGCGAATGTTATCGAGATCAAAGAAAACTTGACTATTGATATTGGTAAGCGGGTTTTTCGGTAAGCTTTTGGCGGCAATAGTTCCATTTTTAATGGTGGCAGATCCCTGGGCAACTAATTTACGGGGTAAATTTAGATTGGCATCGAGAATACCAGAGATGTCTAGGGCAATCTCTCCTTGTCCGTTAATCCATTTAAATTCTTGTTTAGAAAAGATATCCAGGAGTTCTAAACCTTTATTTTTGACGTTTACTTGTAGTTCTAAGCGATCGCTATCTGGCATTACACTAGCAAAAGGCAGTTGGTAGGGAATACTACCTTTTACGGTCAAAGGTTCGGCATCTTTGGCGATAATACTGCTACCAGAAAAAATTAGGCGAGCATCTTTATAGTTAAAACTACTTTTGGTAGATTGAATTGAGGTTTGATTGATTGAAGCGTTATCAATGGTAACTTCTCCTCTAGAGAGGGGATTATCTTTAGTACCCGCAATACTAGCCGAGGCATTTACCAATCCTCCTAAAGCGAAGTCTGAAGGTAGAGCAAATAGTTGCTCAATCAGTTTCACAGGAACTTCAACTAGCCTAAATTGTCCTGATTGGGTTTCGCCGCCAAAAGTTCCCGTAAATAAGAGAGTAGGAGACAAGGCGATGTTATCTAGTTGGCGAGAAGTATCTTTTAATTTGATCGAAACGGGAAGTAGAGTTACTATTCCTTCGCTTAAATTACCGTTGGCAATAATTTCTTCAGCCGCAAGATTACCCCACTGCCATTGTTTGCCTAGAAATTCAAATTGGGAATCTACTCCTGTTGTTAGAGAACCAGATACGCTGACTTTGCCGTCAAAAGTGCCTCTTAAGTTGGCTATGTCTGGTATTAAAGCTGATTGCCGTTGTTTTTGAGCCGAGGCTAACCAAGCTTGGATGGCAGCTAGTAATTGTACCTGTTGAATGACGGGAGCATCGTTTAATCCTGTATTGAAGAGGGGTGGTTGCTTAGGTGAACCAGGAAGCCGATATAAGTCTTTAGCATTACCATAAGCGCGATCGCTAAATAGGCGATTAAAATCGTTGAATTCAAAGATTTGCAAGGCAATTAGGACATCTTGAATCTGTCCATCATTGATGGTGACTCGACCATCAAGTTCAAAATCATCGGGTTTTTGGACTAAACTGCCTTCAAGTTTATAAATGCTTTGTCTTTGTTTGAATTCCACATCCTGTAGAGCAAAATAGCCGTTGCTATATTGAAAATCTCCTTTCAGGCGATCTCCCCTGATCCTAGCTAAGGTGGGATAGGTAATTTCGACATCTTTCCCAGAAGTAGCCAAGGTATTGAGGTTAAAGATCAAGGCACCTGATAATTTGCCGCTGATAGGCTGAACAGCTATATTTTCTGGGACTTCTAGATCATCACTTTTGAGCGCTACTGTTTTCAGCAAGTCTAGGGGAACATTCTCAGTAGCTATTTGTAATATTTCTTTTTGTCCTGTGCCTGTCACTTTAATGTCATCTTGAGCGATCGCAAATGATAAGGGCAGAAAATCGCGATTAAGTACTAATTCGATTTTGTCTGGGGACTGGGTAGGATTAATATCTTCGGTAAGTTGAAGATTTACGCCAGTTTCAGGAGATACTTGCACATCACCGACTAATAATGGGGCAAAATCTATGTTTTCAACTCTAAAATCTCGTAGATTGAGGTCGCCGTTGATTGCCATCGACGAGGGAATACCGCTAATTTTGCCTGAAAAGTCGCCTCTCCCTGAATAATCTAAATTAGTTGCCCAACTCGGTAGAGTTAAACGGAGTTTTCTGACATCCAGCCACATTGCTTCTGGAACATCAAACTCAAAGTAATTCACTGCCGCTAATTTATCGGGTATATCGCTAAAAAAAGATTCATCTAATTCGATATAGCCTTGGGCATCTAATCCATCTCCTTGAGCTTGCAAAACATCTAATCGCTTGCCATTCCAACGTATTGCTGCACCTAATGGTTGTTCGAGCAGATCGATTCCTTCGCTAAAGGTGAGATTGCCCGTAGCTGATACTGCCGTTGGGCTAAGATTGTCAACTCTACCAGTGGCATTTAGCTGTCCGCCTAATTGTCCATTGAGTTCGAGAGCGTCGGAATTAGGATCAGCAAAGAGACTGAGATCGACATTTTGAGGAATTATCTGGGCATTAAATCGACCTTTTGCGATCGCAATTTTATTAGCAGCAAAAACTCCTTCAGGGAGAGTTAAGCTACCATTACCCTTGGCTTTAATGCCATCGGGAGTAATATTATCAGTAGTTCCCGCTAAATTCAGGCTGCCATTGATTAATCCCGCAAACTGATCTGGGGTAGCAGAACTTAATTCTTTAAGCTTTAAATCAGTGCCTTGAGCTTTAGCCGTCCAATTTTGCTCAACTATTTTTAAATCTTCTACTTTGACTTTTCCCTCTGCTAGAGTTAAGTCCCCAAAACCGTTAATAATCGTCTGTGGTTGAGTATCATCAGGGATATTGCCAGTCAGGTAAAAATCTCCACTAAGATTGTCGTTAAATTCTGTAGGAAGTTCGGGAAATAAACGCTGTAGTTTTAAATTAGTAGTAGCCGCATCAGCTTTCCAAGTTCCGTCTGCTATTTGAAGATTTGGAATAGCTATCTTGCCGCCTTCAGTATTCAAATTAGCCGTACCAGTAGCGCGGACTTTACTTAAGTTACCAACATCACTTGTTCCTGATACTTTAAATGTGCCGTCAACTAATCCTTGGGCAATTTTCGGCGCACTTCCTTTACCGATGGGCAAACTACCAAATTCTACTCCTGAAGCTTTTAACTGAGATGACCATTTTCCCTCGGCATAATTTAAGTTATCCACTTTAACGGTGCCGTTGCCCAAACCTAAACTGCCTGTAGTGTCAATAAAACGTAGAGTTTCCAGGTTACCTGCTTGGGCGGATATGGTAGTTTCACCTGAAATTAAACCAAGATCTAGTGGTAATTGATTATTATAGCCCTTTGCGATCGCTTTTCCTGAAACGTCTTTAGCACGAACGTCAAAAACAAGGTTTTGTGACTCGTCTAGCTGTAGTTTACCTGTTCCTGTAATTTGTCCCCCAGCTTGAGGCAGGCTAGTAAATTGTCGGACAAACAAAGTTGTTCCGACTAAATCAAGATCAGCGGTGATTTTTTGGAAATCTACCTGATCAATTTGACTTGGGGTAACAGTAGCAAGATTAAAGCTAGTTACTAAGTTCTCGAACGAACCACGAACCTTAACATCTCCCTCAATTTTGCCTTTAATTGGTACAGGAGGAGATTCTAATTCTAAAGCGGCGACAACTTGATTAACTGCTGCGGGTTCAACTTTTGTATCAATTTGATAGTCTCCTTCCCCAGCCAGGTCAAGAGAACCATTAGCTACTCCCGATACCTCACCAAAATTAGTTGCGATCTTATCTAACTTTATTTGTGAACCGTTGAGGTGTATTTTGCCATCACTATTACTAAAGGGGTTAGCTAGTTCAGGGATTTGCAGACTAACATCATCGAGATTTACCGTACCTCGTAATTCAGGAAGTGGATTATCAGTTAGCTTGACACCAATTTTGCCGCTAAGGTCGCCATTGCTAAATTCAATGGGTAATGCTAATAAATTACTTACTTCCGTTGTGTCTAGCTGTTGCGCCCCTACAGTTAAATCAATAATTCCAGTTTTCTTGATGCTTTTGCCATCAACAGTAAACTTACCTCCTTTAATTAGTTCTCCTGCTGCATCAAATTTAATTTGTTCACCATCATTGACAATGCCAATTATGAGATCATTCATATTAGCTTTAACTGGCGGATTTAAAGTCTTGGTCTGGGGTTGACGCGCTGCTAGAGTAAGTTTTCCTCCTTTTAATTGAATTGTCTCGACATCAACTTTGATTCCTTTTCCTGAACTTGGTTTACCAGAACCAAAATTTGTCGGAGTCCAAGTTCTAGATTCATCTTGTTCAAGATAGACATCAGGCTTAATTAAAATAATATCTAGTTGTAAAATCCGCTTGCGTAAAAAATACAGAGGCGCGAAATTTATTTTTACTGTTTCAACTTTTACAAAATCGGGGTTGTCAGCAGTAGCAGGAAGCGCGCTAGTGCCAAAACTCGCTCCAGTTAAAGATATTTTTTGGAATTCCCCAAGTTCTAAAGGACGATGGAGATATTCCCCCGCTTCAGTTTCTACTAAAGGAGTTAATTTGCGTTGGATAAAATACCAGCCGTAAAGCAAGCCGCTAGCAGTGCCGCCAAGAAGCACAATAGCCATTGCTATAATTATTTTGCGCCACCAATTACTAGTTGAAGTTGCCGTGTGATCGCCAGAATTGGGTTGTTCACCTGTCATGCGATCAAAATCTTTTTTCATCTGGGAGTTTTATTCTATACTTGGAACGCCAAGATAGGAGATGGAATTATTATTAATAATCCTAGAATTTTTTCTGACTAGTAAATATAGAAAGCAAGTTGGATGACCCAGCCCCCGCGCATGACTATATTTGTTAATTTTTTAAATAAAAACAAGTATAGCCAATCTTTGATTTTATTGTCTTCATTTTGCTAACTAAATTTTGTCTTTGATTCTATAATCAGTAAATCTTATAAAAATGAAAATTCAGGTCAAGGTCAAGCCTAACTCTAAGGAGCAAAAAATTGAAGAGTTAGAAGACGGTAATTTAATCATCCGTCTCAAGTCACCGCCGATAAATGGCAAGGCTAATCAAGAATTGATTAAACTTTTAGCCCAAAAATATCAGGTTTCTAAGTCTCAAATTACGATTAAATCGGGTTTATCTAGCAAAAACAAGCTGATCGAGATCAACTAAACATTAAGGTTATTATTCTTGATTTTTTTACATTTAGATCAGTGTGCAGACTTTAATTTGTGTAAGTTTATCTACGACATCAATAGTGTCATGATTTTAATTGAAATTTGTATTTTTTCTGACAGATTAGTTGAGTAAAGTATTAAACAGAATCAGTATATTTCTCTTCAATAAACTGGACAATCTGTTGGTGGATACTTTGTTGGTCTTTATTGCCGTCAATTGCGATCAGGCGCGCATCTGCGCGCATCGCTTTACCTGAATAATTAGCAAATATCCGTTGATATTGTTCTCTAACTTTAGTTAATTTAGCTTTAGTTTCGTATATTTCTTGTAGAGAACGTTCTTTTAATCTAGCTAAAGAAACTTCAATTGGTAGGTCAATATAGATCGTTAAGTCTGGATTAGGAAAGCGATCGTTTAACTTACTTACGAATTGAAATTCTTCAGTTGTGTCGCAATTATAAGCCAGGGAAGAGAAATAATATCTAGTGCTAATTACATGGAAATTATCTTTAATTAATTTAAAGACTCCATCGATATCATTGTATAAGTGATCATGACGATCGGCAGCAAATAAATATGCCATTTGTTCATCAAATAAATCGCGATCGCGGCAAAAGAATATTCTTTGCTTTAATGCCTGTCTAATTAAATTACCAATAATTCCATTAGAAGGTTCAGAACTAATTACCGCCTGTTCTCCAGACTCTATAAAATACTTCTTTAATAACTCAGCTTGAGTAGATTTACCCGAACTATCAATCCCTTCAAATACAATAAATAGCTTTTTGTTAATTGTTAAGTGTTGATTGTTCATTGCTTATTAAGTCAGTTTGAGATAAGACAATTTAGCCAGTAATTTTAGAAAAATTAGCGGATTTAAAGCCGTACAATTTAAAACGTTGTTAGCTTTTATTGTAAAGTTTCTCACCAATCTTTTTCGAGTTTAATATTCTCGCAAGTTACATATAATTCAATCAAATGTGCATATAATGGAACTTTTTTCTTGTTAGATTTGTCATTGGATATTAAAATCTAATACATCTAAAATATCATCCTCTAACCTGTCTATATTGATATTCATAAAAAAACCACCTGATTTTCTCACCAACCGAACATAATACACGATAAATATTTGTTTTTTTAGGGTCGACAGAACAATGAAGTATTACAGTTTGCCCTCAATCTTTAACTTTTAGGTTTGTAATCAGAGTAACATAGTTTTTTTCTCCAAATATTTCAAATTCACTCATTTTTCTGATTATTAAGTAGCTCCGCAAAAATTAATGTGAAATAAAAAAGCTCTTAGCTTTAAACTATTATCGCTAGTTGCTAGTTGCTAGTTGCTAGTTGCTAGTTGCTAGTTGCTAGTTGCTATAATCTTTTAATTAGGTTGACATACATAATTACTTGTGCCAGTCTCGTCTTAAATTAAACCACATTTCTAATCGATTTAATAACTTGGGATTTCTTTGGAGCTTTTGACGATAAAAATTCGCTGCTACCTGTTGCCAAATTTCAGCAAAACTAGGATGAATATAAGGGAAATCTATTGATGTTAAACCTTTCATCGGATTATTATCTAATCTGATCTTTTGTTTCATTAGTAAAGCAATTGTACCAATTAATTCAGCAGAGCGATCGCATACCAACGAGCAACCTAAAATCCGTCCATTTTTACTTACTAATAACTTACATAGCCCTGTAGTTGCTCCTAAAATTTGTGCCTGAGCTACACATTTAAAATGCTGTTTAACTACATAAATATCTTTACCATGCTGTTGTTTTGCCTGTGTCTCAGTTAAGCCAACTCGCGCCAAATTAGGCTGAGTTAAAACTGCCCAGGGAATATAAGAATAATCAGCTTTATACCACGGAATAAATAAGGTATTTTTGAGAATAAGATTGACTTCATATTGAGCAATATTTGGTAAAGAGTAGCCTCCAATTAAATCACCACAGGCATAAATATTCCGATTAGTAGTTTGCAGCTTATGATTAACCTGAACACGAGAAAAATCATATTTAACATTCACTCCAGCTAGATTCAAACCTTCAATATTAGGCTGTCTACAACTAGTAAAAATAATTTCATCAGTTTCTATCGCGCGATCGCCTGCTTGCAACCATTTTTTATGCTCTATTTCTTTAACTTGGCTAATTTGTGAGGCGGTAATAATTTCAATTCCTTCTACTTCTAATTGTGCCTGAATTAGCATCGCAATATCTAAATCTTCTTGGAATAAGATTCGTTGTTTAACAACTAGAGTAATCTTTTTACCAAATCTAGCTAAATTCTGCGCTAACTCTAAACTAATGGGATTATCACCGACTATAGTTAATTTTTCTGGTAAAGCTGATAATTCCAGATTCCATAAATCACTAACAGTTAAACAATTAATGTCGGAACTACCATCAATAGGTTCAACAATAAAGTTAGAACCAATAGCTAGTAAATAATTACGCGATCGCAATTTTCGCTTACCAATATTTAAAGCTAATTTAGGTAGTCGAACGAACTCGCCTTTGCCTAATATTACATCTACTCCTAAAGCTGCCAAAGTAATTAAAGAATTTTCGGCGGTCAAGTTTGAATTAACTCCTTTGCCCCAATTTATAGCTTCGCTGAAGGAAATAGGAGTAGATAACACTTCTGATTGAGTAGCAAAAGGATTTTGAGATAATTGATAATTCCAACGTCCAATTTCAGTGATGCTATGGTTAATAATCCTGTGATTATCTAAGTATCCTGTCTCACTTTGGGTAACTAAGGCGACACGAGCTTGAAGGTGAGCAGCAGTAGCAGCAGCGTATAGTCCTTCGGTCGTGCTACCAATTACCACTAAATCATAGTCTATCGCCATAATTTCGCTTAATTTCAGTAGATCGAAAAGTTGTTTTAAACAAGGGATATCGCCCTGCTATCTGCCAATAATTAATAGACCTCTTGCAAAAGCAAATTGATCATCAATTTTATCTGTGTTTATCTGTGTTTATCTGTGGATAATCTGAAAACCAAGGACTTTCGCAAAAAGTCTAATTACTTCAGAGCTTAAAAATCGTTTTGAGAGACTCGTTAATTTTGTTCATGGTTGTCGGCGGAAGTTTACCCCGTACCTTTAGCAATCTATTTAGTACTATTTTGAGTATACTTTTTTGACCTGAAATTATTCTACCGTAGCCGCGATCGCTTTTACTAAACGCTCATTATCCTCTTGTAAACGAACCGCAATTCGGAAATAGCGATCGCCCAATTCAGAAAAACTCAGACAATCTCGTATCACAATTTGAGATTCTTTTAACAATTTAGTTTGTAGTTGAGTAGCAGACATTTCCGTCTCAACCAGTAGAAAATTAGCCGCCCCTGGCAGCGGTTGCAAGCCTGAAATCGCCGCCAATTGGTCAAATAATTGCGATCGCGCTGAAGTTAGCCAATTCCAAGTATGTTGCTGAAACTCCCGATCTTTAATCACTGCTTCTGCCGCCGCTGCCGCCAAAGTGTTTACTGACCAAGGATCGCGCCATTGTTGCCAACGTTGCAGCCTTTCAGGATGTGCGATCGCATATCCGATACGTAACCCTGGTAAGCTGTAAAATTTGGTTAAAGAGCGCAGAATCACCAAATTTGGATAATCGGCGATCAGCCCAATTAAGCTTTGCTCCTGATCAGGCGGTAGAAAGTCCATAAAGGCTTCATCGATGACCACTAAGGCAAATTGCTCTAAATAGGGCAAAATTTCCTCTTTCGTCCATAATTTACCCGTCGGGTTATGGGGATTGTTCAGGAGTAATCCTGCCTGGGGAGACTGGGGTGATAGAGGAATTGGAAGGTCTAACGTAGGGGCGGTTCGCGAACCGCCCTTACATCGCGAACCGCCCTTACATCGCGAAACGCCCTTACAGGAGTTCAAGGGTAAAGGGCAAGGTGATATTTTACCGTTAAAAGTCTTTAACGCCCGTTTGTAATCGCTAAAAGCGGGAGTAATTAAATATGTAACATTTTGTTGCGCTAATTCTCTTCCTGCCCAAGTTAACAACTCGGCGGAACCGTTGCCAGGCAGGACATAGTCTGGTTTAATGCCATGATACTCAGCCAAAAGCGATCGCAACTGAGTATATTCAGGATCAGGGTAAGCCGTCAATTGAGAAATGCTATTGGCGATCGCTGTGATCGCACTTTGGGGAGGGCCCAAGGGGTTAATACTGGCAGAAAAATCCGTTAATAAAGAAATTGGACAACCAGCTATTGTGGCTGCCCAATTCAAATTTCCACCGTGTTGTGGTCTTTTCAAGATCAATTAAGTATTTCTCAGACTACCGAGGCGCAACTTTTTCTTTGAAAAGCTTACCAGCCGAGAAAGCAGGAACTTTAGTCGCAGGAATAGACATTTTCTCGCCAGTTTTGGGATTACGTCCTTCTCTCTCTTTGCGATCGCGACGTTCAAAAGAACCAAAACCAACTAAGGTTACTTTATCACCTTCTGATACAGCTTCCATGATTGTTTCGATCGCTGCTGAAAGGACAGCATCAGCCTGTTTTTTAGTTACAGTTGCTTTTTGAGAAATGCGATCGACTAATTCACCTTTATTCATTTAACAGTCTCCTTCTTGTAGTTGTTTGTGGTTTGTTTAATTCGGTTCTTGACAAGAACTTAGAATTTTAAAGTTAAATAACCAGCCTAATTTATAACATTAGAGTTAGAAAAACCCACAATATCCATAAGCTATGTTTTTCACTGCCTTATTCTAAGCTCTACTTGGCCAATATGGATCGTTGAAAGCATCAATTTATATAGATTTCAACAATTTTTCCAATTTGCTCTACCCAAATCAAGCCACAAAACAAGCTATTTCAAAGAGTCTCCAGGCATGGCAACCCCTTCTTGCTTAAGGATTTCACGACTTTCTTCACCAGGTGAATAGTTGCTACCAATCCCTGCATCTTCCTCAACAATTTCAGGAGTTAACAAAACTATGACTTCTGCCCGTTCATTCGCCTTGTCAGTACTTCTAAACAGAGAACCAAGTAAAGGAATATCTCCTAGAATCGGCACTTTAGAAATAGTTGTTCTTTCTTGCTCTTGGATAATCCCCGACAAAATTAGGGTTTGACCATCTCGCATCCGCACTAAGCCCGAATTTAGTTCTCGCTTACTCAAAAGATTAAGCAAGTTTACAGCACCATCGCCACTATCAAAGTTTTGGGTTGCGCCGACAGAACTAACTGTAGGACTAACAGACATAGAAACAAAGCCATTATCGTCAATTCGTTCCACATTTACTGTTAGAACTACCCCTGCTTCACCAATAACTGGAATGATAGTTCTAGTCCCAGTTTCGGCATCAATCTCAGTTTTGACGCTTTCGACAATGTTTTGAGCTAGTTTAACTGTAGCTTGCTGTCCTTCCTGAACCATCAAAGTCGGATCAGTCAGAATTTTAGCGTTACCGCTAGTAATTTTTGCTTCTAACAGAGCGAGAAATTTATCAGGAACTTCATAAAGACTGGGCAACTCAAAGGTAATTTTACCTTGATCATCGACCTCCGTAATGCCTGGTTGGAAAGGATTAGCATTCGTTCCAAAAGAACCGCGCCCAAAGAACCCTGGAAAATTGGTTGAAGGGACCGAGTTATCGAAAGGTGCTTGACCTTGAACATTGTCTAAGAAGCCAGCACTTTCAACTGCACCTGCTGGCAATGGCAGGGGTGTAACTCTAGGAAAACCGCCTCTGGTTGTTACGGTATCGGTTTCTGGAGGATTGACTCCACCAAAGTTAAGAGCAGCAGACCCCTTATCCTGGACAAAGAAATTATCGTTAACTCCAAAAGAGAAGCTGCTGTTAACCACATCTTGGTTAAGTAAATTGACATCAATTACCTTGACATTAACTGAAACCTGACGACGACGAGCATCTAATTGAGTGATAAAAGCCGTTGCCGTTTCTACCTTGCGAGGTTCTCCTACCAAGGTAATGGCATTGAGGCGACTGTCGGTAGATACTTGCAATCCTTGAAGCAATAATGCTTCAGTACCAGTATCATCCTCACTGCCGCCATCCAAATCGCTTAATTCTGGGTTGGTTTCTTTTCTTTGTGTAACTCTACCAGTATCTGGATCGATAGTTTCTTCTACTTCACTAGTTAGTCTTTTACCCTTTGCTCCCTGACTTGCCAGATACAGAGCCGCGTTTTCAGCTTCGACTTGATTTAAGCGAATGGTGCGGCTAATTAAGTTACGGGCTTGGGCAGGTAGCTGTTCACCAACGTAAATAATATTGCCTTGACGATTAGCATTTAAACCAGAAACTAAGAGTACAGAGTTAAATACTTCCTGTACAGGTTGATTCTCTAAATCTAGAGAAATAGTAGGCCCTTCTTCAGCTGCTCCATCTGTCTCACCCGTCGGAGATTCACCTGATTCTTCTGTGTTGCTCGCAGCGAAAACCACATTGAGATTAGCAGAGCGCGCTAAGAGAGAGAGAACTTCGCGCACGGGCGCATCTCGCAATACTAAACGAGGTACTAACGCGCTAGAACCTAAATCAACGGTATCGGGAATGGTGCTGATATTGGAAACAGCCATATCACCTACAGGAGGGGCAGCAGCTCGCGGTAGATTCTCTGGAGGTGCCGAGAATGTCCGTGTTAGTCCTTCTTTATCCTCGTTAACGCTACCAGCAGCACCATTGCTAATTACAATTTCTGGATTGGGAATTAAGACATCAGAATCTTCATAAGCATTTTTACTGGAAGTTGTACTTAATTTTTCGTCGCCTTTGGTTTTTTGATTACCTAGTGCGGATTTGTAAGTTTGTTTGATGTTTTTGATTGCTTCTTGACTGAAATCTTGTAATCCTTTCTGGAAAGATTGTGCTTTAGTCAATCGACTCAAGCTAAGAATTAAATCATTTCCTTGCTGTTTAAGAAGATGTTCAACTGGGACATTATCTTCAGTTGAAATTGTAATTTGAGTATGTTTTTGATCGACTTGATTAATTTCAACAGCTTTAACTCCAGGAATCAGATTTTCTTGTTTGAAACTATCTCCCTGGGGCAAATCTAAATGGGTATCAAGTAAATTAGCTTCAATAGTATTTCCCTTACGAACTGTAAAAAAAGAAGCATTATTATCAGTATCAGTATCGGTTTGGGCTGATAATTTTAGTTCGACTTCATTTTTGTGCTTTTCTACTTCTATTCCTGTAATTTGACGTTCAGCAGCTAGAGTTGTTTGCGCTGCCAAAAGCATAATTGTTAATGTAGTTAGAAATCCAAGGCGATCGCAATAATTTTTCACTGTTCAATCCTCAACCTATAGTGTTAGTAAATATATTTTTTGTAGCAATAACTTTATTGGGTTATACTACTTTTTTACTTAGCTTTTTCTGGTTTATCAGTACTTTTAGTCTTGACTGCGTCTAGTTTGCTAGGAGTTTTCTCTTTGCCATCAGCAGTTTCTTCTTCTGCTGCTGCTTCGGCTTCTTTTTTAGCCATTTCTATTTCTTCTTCACTCAAAGGTAAAATAGCATCTAATTTTACTTGAGTTTTCAACTTTGCTTCTTGCTTAGAAACTAGCTCACTTCTACTACTCGTTAAAATTACCGTAGGCTTTTCATTAACTGTAGAACTTATATTTTGAATCATTAATAAAGGTTGCAGCCTTTCTAGGTCACGCAAAATTCCTTTAGTTTGATTAAAAGTTCCTTCCACAGTGAAAGAAATTCCTTGACGTTTTAGTTTTCCTTGAACTTCTTCACCCAAAGAAACATCATCAACCGTGGCTGTGGCAGCATCTGGTTCATATTGAACTAATTCTCCTTGATTAGCGGCAATAAAACCGTTGAGATCGAGTAGTAAAGTTTCTAAGTCATTTTGTTGCGTAAACATCCCTACGACGCGAGATCTAAGAGCTTTTCTATTGGCTAGATCTGATTCAGTTTGAGCTAGTTTTAGTTGCAAATCTCCTGTGTTAATTTTATTTAATTGACCCTGGAGTTCTTCTTTTTTAGTTGATGCTTCTTGATATTTTTGTTGTGCAGGTCTAACCATATTTATGAACATATAACCAGCACCTACAATACCGATTATAGCGATCGCAATTCCTGTAACTTGAGGGGTAAAAGTAATCCCAAAAGCCGACGGATAATCTTCGGCAACCCCCTCTTTACCAGTCGCAAAATCATCTGCAAAGGTCATTTTAAGATCGCTCCTGTACGTTCTAAAGTTTTTAATCTAGTTACTAATCCAATCGAACCTTTTTTATCAATTTCTTGCATTAATTGAGAAGAAGGAACATCATTCAATTGAGCTGAAATATCGTATTTGATACCTCTAGGAACTACCAAAGAGGCATTATCTGGCAAGTCCTTTTCATTTTCCACTTCCAGTTGCACTTCAGTAGTAGTAGCACCATTTAATTTGATGTTATTCGCTTCAAAAAAAGGCGACCGCTGTAAAAATAAGACAAAATCATTCACATCATCGTAGGAACGAGCAATTCCCGCTAAATTAATGCTGATAGTGCCTTCTTCCTCAATTTGCTGAATAGAATCAACTTGGATTCCGAGAGGAGTGCGATCGCTTACTTCTTGTAAGATTGCTGCCCAAGGTCTAATTTTTTCAAATACACCTACTAAAGCACCTATTTCGGCTTCTGCCTTTTCTATTTCGGCTTCTGCTGCCTCAAGCTTTTTATTTTGATTACCGAGATCGGCTATTTCACTTTCTAGTTGCTGGATTTCTTGTTCGGTTGTTGCTGTCTGAGCAGTTACCGTTTTCAAATAGCCAAAAGTCATTGCGGGGAAAACCAGAGCCATAATTACCCCCGCCGCAATAGGTATTTTGTCAGCCATTGACGGCTGAGGCTTTTGAGCTAGACTAATCCCGCTGCCAGCAGACTGATCTAAGCCCCTGTCTCTAAGAAAATTAATATCTAAACTATACATAAGTCATACCAATTTCAGGAATTACTAATACATTTTTCAGGTCAAATTACACGTCTCGCATTCCTAAACCCAGAACAATTCCCAAACCTGGACGTTGATTGGGAGCAATATCTTCATTAACATCTAAAGCCAAAGTGACAATCGGATCGACTTTCATCGTGGGTAAATTTAATCTCTGAGTAAAAAATTCATCCATCTGACCAATACCCGCTCCAGGGCCAGCCAACAGCAATTGGGCTATTTCCAACTCTTCACTTTGATTGATATAAAAGTTAATCGAACGACTCAACTCTTCTGTTAGCTCTCCTAGAACTTTTAGTAAAGCCAATTTACCTGACTGCATTTGAGCTGAACCAGCATCGCCACCATCTTGAACGTTACCGAGCAAATCAATATCTTCGAGAAATGCTGTTTCACTTTCATCTATTACATGAGAAATTGCAGCACGCATTTGATCAATACCAATCGGTACAGTTCTGGAAAACTGTGGTACTCCTTCAACAACTATCGCAATTTCGGTGCTGTCAAACTCAACATCTACCAGCACAACAGCTTCTTTGGAACCAAATTGACGCAACTGTTCTCTAATAGTTCTAATCAGAGCAAAGCTATTAATTTCCAGAACACTCATCTGGAGTTCTGCTTGCTGAAAAATTTCCGCATAAAGATCGGTAACTTCTTTTTTGGTTGCTACTAGCAATACATTGACTTTTTCAATACCATCTTCATCCATAAAATAGCCTAGCTTGACATAGTCTAGGTCTACTTCTTCTCGTGGATAAGGGAGATACATTCCAGCTTCGTGAACCAAAACCATATCTTTTAATTCTTGTTCATCTAGTTCAGCAGGAACAGGAATAACACGAATAATAGCTTCTCTCATTGGTACGGCTGTTGATACTTTTTTGCCGCTAATTTTATTAGCTTTAAGAGTATCTTTAATTAATTCGGATAAAGTTAAAGAGTCAACAATTTGTCCATCTTTATATACCCCTTCTGGAACATCAGCTGAAACATTTTTAATCAGTTTGTATTGTTGTCCCTGTTTAACTATTTGAGCAATATTAATCTTTCGGGAATTAAGTTCAATTCCGATTCTGTCGGTTTTTTTGGCAAAGATATTAGTTAATTTATTCAGCATATCCCTGTCCTAAGTGATATTTGTTCTGACTATTTGCCTTAGACATTAGATATGACGGTATGATTATTGTCCTATCTAGCAAAAGCATATTTGGTTGTTTATCCTTTATAAATATAATCGACTTAATATCTCTTAAATATCATCTATTTTTGACTTGTCAAAGAGCCAAATATGAGTTAATAAATTCTAGATACCATTCGAGATGAGACTAGCCATGCTGGATATTGTAGCCGCTAAATTTGATTTTCAAGATAAGTAGTTGTACCGAAAAAAATTAGATATATATAAACACTTTTAGTTGAAATTACTTATATAGATTGCAATTTTTACTTATTAGTAATATGGTTTGTTCTGTTATCTATCTCTATAAAACCCATGAAGAGAATTTCGACGGCAAAAAGATTTAGCTTATGGTTATCAATTGGGTTACTTTTAAGCTGGTTATCTAGCTGTAGTCCATCTCCTAATTCCAATACCAATGAGCTGGAATTTTGGACAATGCAGCTCAAGCCACAATTTACTCAATACTTTGAGAATTTAAATACTACCTTTGAATCTCAAAATGAACCTTTGAAGTTGCGCTGGGTAGATATACCTTGGTCGGCAATGGAAAGTAAAATTCTTACTTCTATATCGGCAAAGACAGCACCAGATGTAGTAAATTTGAATCCGAACTTTGCATCGCAATTAGCGACACGGAATGCTTGGTTAAATCTCAATGAAGTAGTTCCAACAGAAGTTAAAAATACTTATTTGCCTCAAATTTGGCAAGCCAGCAGTATTAAAGTATGTCAAGAAGATAAATGTAACGATACTACTTTTGGTCTTCCTTGGTATTTGACGACCAGAGTTACTATCTATAATCAGAAACTTTTAGAGTCAGCTGAGCTTAAGCAAGCGCCTAAAACCTATGAAGAATTAGCCGCAGTCGCCAAGCAAGTTAAAGCTAAAACTGGGAAGTATGCCTTTTTTACAACTTTTGTGGCTAATGATTCGGCAGAGGTATTAGAGTCTTTGGTACAGATGGGAGTTAAGTTAGTAGACGAGTCGGGAAAAGCTGCTTTTAATAATCCTGAAGGCGTGGCTGCTTTTCAGTATTGGGTAGATTTATATCAACAGCAGTTACTTCCCCCAGAAGTACTAACCCAAGGACATCGTCACGGAATTGAATTATATCAAGCTGGAGAGACAGCCTTGTTATCTTCTGGTGCAGAATTCCTCGAAAGTATCGCTAATAATGCCCCAACCATCGCCGAAGTTTCCGCCGCCGCACCTCAAATTACTGGTAAGACGGGGAAGAAAAATGTGGCAGTGATGAATTTAGTCATTCCTCGCGATACCGATAAATCAGAAGCCGCACTTAAATATGCACTTTACGTTACTAATACTGAAAATCAGATTGCTTTCGCCAAAGAAGCTAATGTGCTGCCGTCTACAGTTAAAGCAGTAGAGCAATATATTAAAGATATAGAAAAACAACCTACAAAAACTCCTGTTGAACAAGCTAAAAAAGTTAGCGCCATGCAGTTGCAAGATGCAGAGATATTAATTCCTGCCATGGAAAATGTTCAAGTATTGCAAAAGGCAATTTACGAAAATTTGCAGGCAGCGATGTTAAATGAAAAATCTGTAGAACAAGCGGTTCAGGATGCTGCAACGGAATGGAATAATCAATAGACCGTAAAATCGAAGAGGAAGCCTTCGCCAGCGACCAAACTGAAAGGCTTCCTTAATCATCAAACATAAACATAATTAACACCCGGAGTATATCAAATGTCCGTTCAAATTGAATCAGACCTCAAAGAATTTCTCGACAGATTTGACCAGAAACTAGACAGGTTAGATCAAAAAATTGACCAGAAAATCGACAAACTTAGTCAAGATGTTGACCAAAAAATTGGTAGATTAGACCAGAAAATCGACAAACTTAGTCAAGATGTTGACCAAAAAATTGATAGATTAGACCAGAAAATCGACAAACTTAGTCAAGATGTCACAAAACTTCAAGTAGGTCAAGCTGAAATAAAAGGTGAAATCAAGACTTTAGATACCAAAGTAGACGGATTGGACAAGCGAATTAGTAATCAAGAATTTACGAATCGCGGTATATTCGTTAGTTTGATTGTAGTGATTTTAGGAGGCGCAGCTAAGTTTTTGGGTATGCTTGGCAATCTTTAGAGCTATTGAAATAAACAGCAAAGTTCGATCGCTTTTGTTTGCAGAGTAGCTAATGGTTCAGCACCTCTTTTAAGATTATATTCTAGGTCTAAAAGCCGTGGTAAAGCCGATAGTAATTGTTGAGTAGATACTTTGTAAATTGCTTGGCGAATGAAATACAGACGGTTAGGGTTATTAATTCCAGCCGCATTTGCGATCGCTTTTTGGTCTTTTTCTCCTGCTTCTGTCATTAATTTAACTATTGTCCAAGTCCGAAATTCTCCAATTAAAGTAGCAACTATTTTTAAAGCGGGTTCATTGCGATTGATTAAATCAGTAACTAAGCCTAAAGCTTTGTCTGGTTGACCATCACGAATGGCTGCGGCTAATTGTAAACTGTTCTGGGTGTTGCAAAGAACTAAAGCAGCTACTGCTTTTTCATCTAAGGGTGTATCGCGATTGCCATGATAAATTTTTAATTTCTCCAATTCATTCCATAGTTGCCTGGTATTGTTGCCGACAGATTCACTTAACAATTCTCTGGCTTTTGGTGTCAAATTAATACCAACTTTTTGGGCTACTTCTCGGACTTGTGCCTCAATCAAATCGGTTTTCCAAGGTGGAATTAAACTAAAATCTTTAACTTGGGCGTATTTATTAATTAACTTAGTTGACTTCAATCTGCCATCAGGTTTTTTCGTAGAAGTTAATAGCAAATGAGAAGTAACAGGAATTATGGGAAGAGTGCGCTCTAATTCTTCTAATGTTTCCTGGGAACACTGCTGACAAATAGTCGTATTCTCCAGCCAAACCAAGCGATTACCCATGCCAAAAACTGGAGTCATTGCCTGATTCAGCCCTTCAATAACTGTCTCCGAGCGATCGCCATTGAATTGATGAAAATTGAACTGTAACCAAGTAGAGTCAAGGGTTTTAGCCTTTAATTGCTCCACGGATTGAGCGATCGCAAAATCATCTTCTCCCCAATACAGATATATCGGCATAGTTATGCAAGAGATCTAATCTCTGACCAGGCTAATTTAGCCGCGCCCAACATTCCCGCATGATTACCTAATTCTGCGGTCAATAATTGCAAATCAGGGCGAGAAGTAGGTAAGACTCGTTTTTTAATTTCTGCGAGGGTAGCAGGCAGGAAAAACTGAGAACTAGCACTAATACCACCACCAAGAATTACTGCTTCGGGGGTTAGTACATAAATCAAACTAGCTAATCCTGCACCCAATGATTTGCCATAGTCTTGCCAAAATTCTAAAGCTACTTTATCTCCTGCTTGGGCTAATTCGCCAATCTCCGCTGGTTCTTTGCCTGTATGACGACGAATTGAACCGATAGATGTGTATTGTTCTACTGAACCTTGATTGCCGCTCCGACAGGGAAAACCATCAGGATTAAGGGTAATTAAACCGAGTTCTCCTGCTGCACCACAACGACCAGTAAATAATTTACCATCGATAAAAATTGCGCCGCCAACACCAGTACCTAAAGTTAATAAAATAAAATTCTGAAACTTTCTGCCTGCGCCTAACCAAGCCTCGCCGATACCAGCACAGTTAGCATCGTTTTCTAAAATAGTTTTTAATCCTGTCTGGGCTTCTAGCCAATCAGCGACGGGAACATCATCCCATCCTGGTAAGTTAATTGATTTTTTAGCAATGCGTCTATAAATATCTGTTGGGCCAGGAGTACCAAAACCGATCGCAATACAGTTATTATTTTTATTAAGTTGCTGCACGGCAATTGCGATCGCATTTATGACTGGTTTGGGGTTAGCTGGTTGAGGAGTTGGAATTGAAACCGACTCAGTGCAAGTTCCATCCTCGAAGAACCGTCCTATTTTAATCGCAGTTCCTCCTAAATCGACACCAATTACTTCTGGAGCATCATTCATAAATTATGCTTGCGTTACGGGGTAGGGGTGCGCACGCGAAACGCCCCTACGATACTCTTGTTCTGTATATAGATCTTTAGTTGTTTCAACCCGATCTAGAAAGACGATGCCATCTAGATGATCTAGTTCGTGTTGAAAGATACGGGCAATAAAATCAGTAAATATTTTTTGTTCCTTTTTGCCTGCTCTGGTGATGTATTCTACTTCAATTTCCCGATATCTGGGAACTAAACCACGAATACCAGGAATACTAAGACATCCTTCCCAATCTTTAACTGTTTCTTCGCTATGATTTAAAATCTGAGGGTTGATCATAGCTGTCGGTTTCATCGTCGGTGCATCAGGATAGCGATCGCACGGATGAGATGCAATAATAAATAATCGATAAGATTCTGAAATTTGCGGCGCTGCAATTCCTACTCCTTGATTAGAGATGGCTGTCGCAATCAGCGAGTCGATAAGTTTAGAGATGTGTCTGTCTGTAATCTGGCTTACGGGTTGTGCCTGATTTCTGAGTATAGGATTACCAAGTTGGGCAATTTTAGGCAATTCTGTCATAGTTATTTTATCTAAAATGCGATCGCAATTGGAACTAAATTCGAGCTAGGTTTTAATAATCATCGTAACTATTTCTGATTTTAATCTGGCTCAACTGATAAAATCTTTCAATCACCAATAAGCAGTAAATAAGCACCAGTGACAATTTCTTCTAAACAATTATGGGATCAAGTTTTAAAGCATCTCAGGCAACAGTTAAGTCGTCCTACTTTTGAGACTTGGATTCAGAATGCCACCATCAAAAGTTTAGAAGAAAATTATTTGACAATTTTGGCTCCTAACGCTTTTGTAATGAATCATTTGCAAAAGCACTATACGAAAGTTATCACTGATGTTGTAACAGAAATTCTCGGTAAACCCATAGAAATACGTTTGACATCCAAGCAAGGAGAAAATATGGCTTTCTTGGAAGACAAAGAAAGTTTTGCTTTCAGCGATCGCCAAAATCACAATCACAATATTGCTACTAATCCTCTAAAGTTAAATAAATTAAATCCTAAATATACTTTTTATAGCTTTGTGGTTGGGCCAACTAACCGCATGGTACACGCTGCTTCCTTAGCTGTGGCTGAATCTCCTGGGAGGGATTTTAATCCTTTATTTCTCTGTGGTGGAGTTGGTTTGGGTAAAACCCATCTCATGCAAGCAATTGGACACTACCATCTGGAAATAAACACCGAAGCGCGGGTTTTCTACGTCTCTACTGAACAGTTCACTAACGACTTGATCGCGGCGATCCGTAAAGATAATATTCAAAGTTTTCGTGAACACTACCGCACTGCCGATATTTTATTAGTCGATGATATTCAATTTATTGAAGGCAAAGAATATACTCAAGAAGAATTTTTTCACACTTTTAATACTCTGCATGAAGCAGGCAAACAAGTGGTTCTAGCCAGCGATCGCCCGCCTAATCAAATTCCTAAACTGCAAGAACGTCTGAGTTCCCGTTTCTCTATGGGTTTGATTGCCGATGTACAAGTGCCAGACTTAGAAACTCGCATGGCTATCTTGCAAAAAAAAGCTGAATACGAAAATGTTCGTTTACCCAGAGAGGCGATTGAATATATTGCCAGTCAATATACTTCTAACATTCGGGAATTAGAAGGAGCATTAATTCGGGTGATCGCTTATATTTCTATCTCAGGTTTGTCGATGACTGTGGAAAATATTGCCTCTGTTCTTAATCCACCCGTGGAAAAAATAACCGCTACACCAGAGACAATCCTGAATGTAGCTGTGGAAGTTTTGAAAATTTCAGCCGAAGATTTAAAAGGAACTTCTCGTCGGCGAGAAATCAGTAGAGCTAGGCAGATCACGATGTATCTCATGCGACAACATACCGACCTCAGTTTACCGCGCATTGGCGAAGAATTTGGCAGTAAAGACCACACCACCGTCATGTATAGTTGTGAAAAGATTGCTAAACAGATTAGAAAAGATCGTCAACTAAGTCAAACGATTTCTTTACTCAGCGATCGCATTAACTTTGTTAGTCGCCAAAAATCTCAAACTTAATCTCGTTAATACTTTTATCCACAGGTTGTGGGCAAAAACCAGAGTTATCCACAAGTTATCCACAGGATAATTGGTTAATTACATAGTACTATTGATCTGTCAAAGAGCCTGTTCATTTTCTCCAATACATGAAAATTGTTTGTAGTCAAAGCGATCTTAAAAATAATCTTTCCCTTGCTAGTCGGGCGGTTCCCTCCTCTCGCCCCGAACCTGCTGTCTTGGCAAACGTTTTGATTCAAGCAGTAGAAACTACACAAAAAGTGAGTATTACTGCCTTTGACGGTAGCTTAGGTATCAAAACTAGTTTTAATGCCGAGGTAGTTGAAGGTGGCAGCATTACGTTGCCAGCCAGACTATTTAATGAAATTGTGACTCGTCTACCAGAGATGGAAATCACTCTTGAGTCCCCAAATGACGAAGAGGAAGAGAGTAATTTCGTAGCGACACTCAGTTCTGCCTCGGGAAAATTTCAACTTACAGGTATAGATGCAGCGGAGTTTCCCGAACTACCGATAATTGAAACCGAAGAAACTTTAGAGTTACCTATATCTGCCCTAACAGAAGGATTAAGTGGCTGTTTGTTTGCCGCTAGTGCTGAACTATCTAAACAGGTTTTAACAGGGGTTCATCTCAAAATTCAGGGTTCTGGGAAAGATAATCAGGGAGATATTTTAGAATTCGCCGCTACTGATAGTCACCGTTTAGCGGTGGTAGCAACGGATCTTAATTCCGAATCAGAACAGCCAATTAATCTAACTGAGTTTGCTGTAACCATTCCTGCGAAAGCTTTACGAGAATTAGAGAAAATCTTAAGCGACGCTCAACCTACAAATGCAGATAAGGTTAAAGTTCGCTTCGACGATACTCAGATGATTTTCGAGTTGGGCGATCGCCTATTGACTAGTGCAAAAATACCAGGAGACTATCCAGCCTACGAGCAATTAATACCCAGCAATTTTTCCCGTCAGATGATTGTGGAACGAAAAAGACTTTTAAGTAGTCTAGAATTAGTGGCGGTATTAGCGCAAAAAAATAACCTAGTTAAATTTAGCCTAGATAATGCCAAAGGAGAATTAATAGTTTCCGCTGACGCTCAAGATATAGGCAATGCCAAACAATCTTTACCAGCCGAAATTATGGGAGAAGATATTGATATTGCCTTTAATATCAAGTATCTAATGGATGGATTAAAGGCACTCTCTGCCACAGAGATTAAAATGCAGTTAAACGAATGGAATCAACCAGTTATATTTACCCCTCTCGGTGGGTTAAAAATGACTTATCTGGTAATGCCTGTTCAAATTAGAAACTAAATTTTATTTTTGCTGGTTATGTCCTACGAATCAAAATTAAATAGTCGATTTAGCAAATTTGTTAACCCAAACCAATTATCTCTGGTACTTTCAGTAGTTTTGCACTTACTGATTTACAGGTTTGGCTTGCCTACATTGAATTTAAACAATGATTCTGGCAAAAGAGAGGTTTCAATTGTTGAACTAACCCCAGATCAACAATCTCGTCTACCTAATTTATATCCCGAACTAGACACACCAGAAATAAATAATCTTCCTCAAGATGGTGGTGCAGCACCGCCCTTTGCCATACCTCCTTCTCTGATACCAGGCTTTGAAAATTTCCCCAATTTACCCCCCGTCAATTTTCCACCACCGCCTAACTTTAATTTTCCGCCTCTCCCTCCCATAAGTAACAACATTAAGTTGCCTCCTGTAGGAAATTTATCCCCTTTACCTTTACCTCCGGCTATAGATCCCCTCGATTTTAAAGTTTATCCATTAAAATTACCCCCTGTTCCTACTAAAACACCGACAACCAAACCAGTACCAGTACCAGGATCAAGACAGCCTAAACAACCAGCAACCGCAACACCACCCCAAACAACAACCAAACCAGAGAAGCCGCCGTACGTAAAACCAGAAGTAAAACCACAGCCTACTCCCCAGGTAATTGCTGCTAAACGAGAAGAAAACTCACAAACAAGAGTTCGTAACCTCAGCCAAAACCTGCAACAATCCAAGGTTGCTACTACCGATGAAGATGCGAGAAAAAATTATATTGTTTGGCTGAGTGAAGTTAAAGAGATAAAACCAGAAAATATTGAGATTGAAGGGACTTATCCGCGAGATGCCTGCATTAGAAGACTTGAAGGCAAGAGCATCTATGGGGCAGTTGTCGATCCTGAAGGTGCGCTGCTGGGCTTAGATTTGCTCAAAGGTTCTGAATATCCAATTTTTAATGCCCAAGCAGGTCAAGATATTCAAGATATTAGTAAACGCACCTTAGTTAATAAGACAAATAAACCAAAACCATACCAAGTAACGGTTGATTATAAATATGATGCGGAAATTTGTCCTTCTTTAACTCTTCCTTCCTTGAGAAGAGACGACAAGCCAAAAACTGAGCCTGCTAAACCTACTGTACCAGAAGCTAAACCCCAAGAAACTCCCGCCCCTGTCGCCCCTAAAAAGCCACCAGAAGCTAAACCCCAAGAAACTCCCGCTCCTGTTGTCCCTAAAAAGCCACCAGAAGCTAAACCCCAAGAAACTCCCGCTCCTGTTGTCCCTAAAAAGCCACCAGAAGCTAAACCCCAAGCGGCTCCCGCTCCTGTTGCCCCTAAAAAGCCACCAGAAGCTAAACCCCAAGCGGCTACTCCAACTCAACCGTCGTTGAGAGATAGATTGCGGGACGTACCGCTTTTTAATAGAAAACCTTCACAACTGGAGAACGTTCCCTTGCCAGATAAACCCAAGCTTTAGATAAAGGGCATAGGTTTTTATTTAATAGACTTGTCGGGAAAAGTTAATTTGATTTGATTATGTAATAGTGAGTCTAGATTAATTTGTCTGGTAGGAGTAGTCGCTACAATTTCATTAGATCAAGATTTTCCAGATCCAATCTTTCTAACTGATTTTTCTCTACTCCTTTAACCCAACTTACAATAAGTAGCTCCACCAAAATAAAAGTAAAATAGGTTCGGTTCGTACCATGTTATCCCCCTGTACCACAAGGGCATAATATGGGACAAGGGCATAACATATGTTACGGGCAGCAGATAACGTCCCTGCTAGTTGCTAGTTGCTAGTTGCTAGTTGCTAGTTGCTAGTTGCTAGTTGCTCTCATATTCCAATTATTAGCTGTTTAATTAGGTTGACCTACTTATCTAACTAAGTCAACTGGGCTTTACACGTCTACCAATTTTCTTTTGACCTCAACAACTAGATTTTCAAGAGGTACATCTACTTGTTCTCCTGTTTTCAAAATCTTTATTTTACAAGTTTTAGTTTTGTATTCATCCGAGCCAAGAATCAAGCAAATAGGAATGCCAAGTTTATCTGCTCTTTTAAGCTGTTTGCCAAACTTTTTAGCATCAAACTCTGTTAGAACATTAAGCCCTGCATCACGTAATTCTTGAGAAATTTCTAGATAAACATTCATTAATTCATTTTGCAGATTAAGTACCATAACTTGTGCAGGACTTTGTGACATAGGTTTGAGAATATGATTGTCTAACAATTTACGCATTAGACGAGTCAAGCCTATTGAAATTCCTACACCAGGCATTTTTTCTCCTACAAAAATACCAACTAAATCTTCATATCTTCCTCCCGAACATATGCTGCCTAATGATTCGTAGCCAACTAAAGTCGTTTCGTAAACTGTGCCTGTATAGTAATCTAGTCCACGGGCGATCGATAAATCAATACAATATTGATCATCTGGTACTTGTAAAAATTTTACATTATTGACTACATCTTGTAATTCATTGACACCTTGACAAAAAACACTAGAATCTCCAATTTCTAAACACTTTTGCTGAAGTATGTTCAAGATTTCATCTGTAGAACCTTTTAACCCAATAAATTCCATTATTTGAAGAGATTGAGATTCAGAAAGACCTTGAGCTTGAAGATTATCCTTAACTTTTATTTCGCCTATTTTGTCAAAAGTATCAATAATTTTGATGTATGGTTTAATTTCCTCTTTTTCAATTCCAATAGATTTAAATATTCCTGTAAGTATTTTTCTATTGTTGATTCGGATAATAAATTTACCGATATTGATCGCGGAAAAAATTTCAGCAATTATTGCAGGCATTTGAGCATCATAAAGAATACTCAATTCTTGTCTTCCTACAACGTCAATGTCACATTGTCTAAATTGACGATATCGTCCTTTTTTTGCTCTTTCTCCTCGAAAAACCATATCCATTTGATATCTAGCAAATGGAAATACTAAATCGTTTAAATGTCTCGCGATATAAGCTGCCAGAGGAACAGTCAGGTCGAATTTCAAGGCTCTATTATCTGAGTCTTTCTCACTCTTTTTTTCTAAAGGAGACGCAATAATAGGATTTACTCGATAAATAATGTTGTCTCCTTGATTTCCCTTAGCTTGCAAGACTTCTAAACGTTCAACGGCAGGAGTTTCTATAGGACTAAATCCATAACGTTCAAAAATAGTGCCGATTGTATCAAGTAAATACAACTCAAGGCGTTTTTCAGCAGGAGTTAGTTCAATATCAAACCCACTTGGTAGGGTGTAATTTATGTTCTCGTTTTGTTCCATGCAAAATACTACTCAATTTATGGCAACTTTCTTATATCTACTTTCCCAGAATTAAAGCCCTTTATTTGGTCAATTATTAAGACGAGGTTCACTTAATAAATTCTGCTAAAGCTGCTTCTAAAGTTTCAATCAGGCGATCAATATCTCCGTCTTCGGCAAAACAATTGGGTGGTGTAATTTTTGGTTGAAAGTTAATTAGTTTAACTTGCCCGTACCCAATACCAACAATGATGACTTCTGTTTCTCTATCATAACCATCAACAATACCCAAGATTTCTTGTAGTTGTCCTCTGGTATTCATATTTAGCTTTTCTAATTCTTCTATAGAACAAGCAACAAAATGAGGTTGGGGTTTAAGATCGATACCCAAAACATCATTACTCTCTCCCCATTCCTGTTGCAATCCCCAAGCTAAAGCGGCTAGCTGCTTCTGATTTTGATTGACAAAACGATCAATTTGCGATCGCCATTTTTGTGCGGCTATTTCTGGTTGATTACCACCTAAATTAAACATAATTCAACGGTTAATATTAATTATCTTCTATATTCGTCGCCACAGTCGCCAATTAGCTGATATAAATCTTCAGCTTGATTCGAGACTGCATCTATTTGTTGATAGTCTTCTGGAGATAGGCTAAAGCTGAATATCTTGGCATTATCTTGAATATGTTCTGATATGCTCAATCTTGCACCAACAATTGCTCCAGCTACGGCAGGTTGTTCTAAGATATAACGTACTGCCACATTAGAAATACTAACTTGATATTTTGTCGCAATATCTTGCAGAGCGCTAAGTAGTTTTTGAAATAAATCCCAACCTCCCCAAGCATTGACCATATTTTTATATTTTTTAAGGCTAGCAGTTTTAAGTTGAAAGCCTTTTGGTTCTATTTCTCCGAGATATTGATCACTAATTAAGCCCCCGCCAAGAGTTCCATAAGCCAAAAGTTGAATATCATGCTGCTGACAATAATCAATCATTGCTGTCTGCGGACGACGATCTATAACTGAAAACTGTACTTGATTGGAGACAATCTTAATCCCGGCTTCAGTAATAATTTTTAGATGTTCTGTGTCAAAGTTGGTTAGTCCTAAATGCTTGATTTTTCCTTCTTGCTGTAATTCACCCATGTATTGTAGAGCATCAAGATAATTTTTATCCTGATAATCCCACCAGTGAAATTGCAGTAAGTCTAGGCTTTCGACATCCATTCTCTGTAAAGAAATATCGATGTTCTTAGCTACTAATTCTTTGGTCATCTTAGTGGGCCTTGGAACCCATTTGGTAAATGCTTGAAGATTATTTAAAGCGGATTGACCGCGAGTAGCTACTAATTGACGACGGAACTCCCCAATAAAGTTTTCCGCAGGGCCATAATGATCGGCTAAATCCCACGTAGTGTAACCAGCATCTAGATACTGAAACATACTCTCTACGGCTTGTTTGGGGTTAATGTGTCCGTGAGAACCAGACATTTGCCACATTCCGTTGAGAACACGGCAAATATTCAAATCTTCAGTAAATTGTAAGCGACTATTTTCAGGTAATTTCATAGCGCGAGCGCCGTTGCGCGTGGGCGCAGCCCAATCGCGCAGACAATTAAGTATAATTAGTTGGTGACTTAATTTAGTCTACAATCTAACGCCTCTCCTTTATCGTTCTATATTTCGCATTCCATACGAGCAAAAGTTACGGCATCAAAAGCAAATGCTAGCATCATTGGCATGGGAGACAGAAAAACATAGCTTGCTACAAGAGCGATCGCACTGATAACTGCGGCGGAGATCAACCAAGTTTGTTCGTTACTACTCAAACCTTTTTCGCTCTTGATTAATCTCATAACTTTCTGCGGAATCGGTTCGGGCATTACCCCATTCGGAGGAAAAGCCCAGTAATGGTTATAGCGTTCTTGAAATAAGTCTGTCCAACCGTTGCGATCGCACCATTCTTGAATCCATTCATCCTGAAAATGTTTCATGGTTTTTTGAGATAATTAATGTTCTAAAAGTATGCCGAAATAAATTTATTGCAAAATAAATATTTGAATATTAATTAATTTAGTCGCTGTTTAATAAGATTAGCAAAATCACTATTGTTTTTAAATACTTATCTGCTCTTACTTAACAAAGCTTAAATCATTTTTCTGCTTTATAAATCCTCTTAAGTACAATTGCTTATTAAATCGGTTTGCTGCTTAATATATTGTTACTTAGATGGAAAGATAATGGCTTTAAATTGCTTTTTAAAACAAGTAAAGAAAAGATTATTGCTATCACTGAAATTTGATTTTAAGTTTTTCGATAACTTAAACAGTTTATATTTATCTAAAGCTATATCAAACGTGTTTATATAGCTTGGTTATGCCTTCAATGCTCGATCTAGAGTATGTTCAGTACAAATATGATCTAGTTCTATATCCCAAGGATCTGTAGGTAATTGAGCTAGATAAGCAAAATCAAACACGATGCCGACGGTAGGAATATTAAATAATTCGGAAGAACTTAAAAGCCGATCATAAAAACCGCCGCCGTAACCCAAACGATAACCTTGTTTGTCGCAAGCAACAGAAGGAACAAGAATTAAGTCGACTGATTGTGATTTGACAATTGGTGCTTCTATAGCAGGTTCTTTGATACCATATTTACCTATTTGGAGCTTCTCTCCTGGTTGCCATAAATGCCAGATTAAAGACTTATCTACACAACGAGGAAAGGCGTATCTTTTGTTTAAAGTAAACAAAAATAAAGAAGTTAAATCTGGTTCTTGTCGGAAACTAAAGTAAGCCAAAATAGTTTTAGCTTCTGCAAATAAAGGAGAAGAAATAAGGCGATCGCAAATATGCTTGCTTTGTTCTTGCCACTGTGGTTGAGAAAGGGACTGTCTTTCTTTTAAGATTGCTTGACGTAATTGGGATTTATTTAATTTTGACACAAAGATAAATAATAGATAAATATATTATTTTTAAGGCAATTGCTTCGTCATCTTAATGTGAGAAATACCGGCTTCAGTAAATCTGTCCCCTACTTGTTCAAATCCAAGTTGCCGATATAAGTTAGCAATGTATTCTTGGGCGTGAACTATTGCTATGTGTTTTTTTTGAGTAGTAATAACTTCTAATGCTGTTTCCATCAATTTTCTACCAATACCCTGCTTTCTAGCTCCTGGTAAGACAGCTAACCTTTCTATTTTTACGGTTTGCTCGTCGATATTTCTAATTCTGGTTGTTCCAACTGGTTGATCATCTAAATATGCCAAAAAATGAGTTGCGATCGCATCTAAACCATCAAATTCTAATTCCGTTGTAACTCCTTGTTCTTCTTGAAATACTATAGTTCTAATTGTTTGAATTGCTTGTAATTGTTCTTGATAGTTAACAGTTTTAATTCGTAATACCATATCCAAAAATGATTAAATGCGATTGCGCTAGCGCGCAGCCTTCGGATCGCCTAAGATTTTTTTTGAGCCAAAATATAAAATTTAGTCATAAAGGATAGGCTTATCGCTCGCATTGGCAGTAGTACTTAATTTACTCGTAGAAATAATATGTAGGTCAACATCATGGAGGTATTTAAGCAATTGCTGTACGGGAGAACTGTGTAGAAATAATTGCCAGCGCGATCGCTGAGTTTGCCCTAATACCACTTGAGTGATATGATATTTACGAGCAGTATCGGCGATCGCTTGAGAAATATCAATACTTTCAACACGAATAAATTCACCACCAAGTTGCTCCGATAATCGTTCGCACATTTCTAAATATAAACTTTCATCTTTAGTCAAAAAACGATCTGGGTTGCTAACATATAAAACATATAAACGCGATCGCATTTGACTGGCAATTCTAGCTCCTCTTCGTAATAGATGAGATGAACTCGGATGAGTAGAAACGCAAATTAACACTCTTTCGTGAACGCTACAGTATTTATCGGTTGGGGTAGTTGATTCGGCAATTTCTTCGAGATTATCAGCAACTTCTCGCAGAGCTAATTCTCGTAAAGCGACCAAATTTTGTCGTTGAAAGAAATTATCTAAAGATTGTTCAATTTTATCATTAGCGTAGATTTTACCTCCCTTCAAACGTTCTTGTAGAGTTTCTGGCGTAACATCGACAACAATAACTTCATCGGCTTCATCGAGTAAACGGTCTGGAATACGTTCACGCACTACCACCCCAGTAATTTTAGCCACTAAATCGTTAAGGCTTTCTAGGTGTTGAATATTAACCGTAGAGAAAACATCAATTCCTGCTGCCAGAACTATTTCCACATCCTGATAGCGTTTTTCCCGCAACGAATTTGGCACATTAGTATGAGCTAATTCATCGATTAAAACTAATTGAGGTTGGCGAGCAATAATTGCTTCCGTATCCATTTCCGTTAAAACATTATTTCCCCGCATGATTTGCTGACGAGGAATTAGTTCCAAACCTGCCGAGGCGGCGGCGGTTTCTTCCCTACCGTGAGTTTCTAGTAGACCAATGACAACATCAATCCCTTCTTCCAATAATTCTTTGGCTTCGAGTAACATACGGTAAGTCTTGCCCACTCCTGGGGACATCCCGATATAAATTCTATGTTTACCACGACGTTGAGAGAATTGATAAGCTAAAGAATTGTTTATGTTATTACTTTCAATCATAATTTTAAGTTGTTTGATTGTGACTAAACCACCTTCTATAAACTGAGTAGATTTAAAAAAATTGCGCTAAAATCAGGATTATTTTTCAAGACACTCGCCAAATTTAAGAAATAAACATTATGCAGCTTCAACAAACAGTCAAATCTTTTATTCGTCCAGGGGACCAAAGCGGTTATGTTGCCGAATGTTTGGAAATATCAGTTGTGACTCAAGGAAGGAAATTATTTAAAAGCGATCGCAACAAAGGGTCAAGCAACTATCAATTGCTACTAGAAAAAATTACCAAGTCGTGAAATGAAGTAGCCCAGCGTTCCCGTTCACCCGCTACCAGTAATCTTTATGGATCGACGAAGAAACCTGATACGGTTGGCGTGCAATGAGTTTGTTAGCTGGCTGGCTGGGATTTTGGTTTAACTTCAAATTCTGACGTAGAACGGTAAAAACAAACATCGAATTCGAGAAAAAAGTTAGTCTGACCCAAAATTAGTGGTACGTTAAGACTTCTCGTCCAAGCGAAGACTAATTCAGTGGGTAAGAATTCTCCAATTTTAGCGATCGCAGAGAAGGGCATCGCTGGTTGGTTGCCAAGATTACCTGCTAATTGAATAATGGCTCCGCGATCTTCCCACACACCGCCTAATTGAAGACCAAGTTCGTAAGGTAGGACATTAACTGTCGCTCCGCTATCCACTAAACCGAGCGATTCAACTATTCGATCTTCCCGACGTAGTGATAATGACAGCCTTGGTAAACTATCAAACTCATTTTGAGTTGGGCTGGTGGTTGAATACTTAAATCGCATACATTCATTAATGGCTTGGTGTTGACTGTTTGAGGGTTTTCATCAGGGCTGCACCCGCTCCAAAGCTGTCGTAGGGAGTTTGTAAATCATACGTTTTGTATGGTTCTAACGGTGCAATATCCTCAGTCAGATCCAAATCCTCAGCCAAAATCCGAATTAGTTTGAGTTTTTCTGTTGCGGAAAGCAATCGTACGGACGGAAGCACTTCAGCCAGTGTCATTTCATGTACCTCTTTGCGAGAATTCATATTTATAGCTTATCCTACATGAGTCGATCTCAAAAATCTGGTCTAATAGGGCTGATATGCCCAATCGATACCAGTACTGTAATTAGTAATGCTAGGACGACTGAAAAAATAGCGATCGCTCCTAAAATTTTGTCCGATTAAAAGTGACACAATCTAAAATAGCGATCGCATAACCAGTATCGCGAGTAATTTCCGCACCAGAAGCAGCAATTACTACAGGAGCAATAATTAGATTCTATTGCTAGAGAATTTTTCGCTAAAGCGATCGCTTTCAAAGGCGCAAGCAACTATCGATCATCACTAGATTATAAAAATTACCAAGTCGTGAAATGAAGTAGCCCAAAGTTCCTGGTCAGCGGTGGCGACTAAACTTTGCTGCAATACCCCAAAGGCTTGATACGTCCGTTGCACCAGATTTGTTATGCCGTGCCTAAATCGAAGACTCATAACTTTAGACGCTCTCAATCAACCGTTGGACTGCACTAATAACCAACTCAGGTTGATCTAGTTGCACAAGATGTCCACTATTTTCTGCAATGACACGTTGGCTATTTGACGATAGTTTGGTCAAGTCTAACTGAAGCGATGCCCATTGCTGGAATCTTTCATCACTCATCTTTGAATCTTTAGAACCTTGGCTCAACACAATTAAAGGCAGGCTGCCCAGGGATGTAACTGATCGAACTTCCTCAAAGCTCTTTTTTATATTGGCAAGTTCACTGGATGCGGTTGCCCAATAGTCGGGACGGTAACAGAAGGATTTAAAGGCATCAAATAAGGCTTGTACTTCTAACGGATATTTTTGAATTTCTTGCTTAATGCCCTTAAGAATTGGCAACAGATTCATCTCCCCGATTAATCGTAGCACTCCAACTTGACTGACAACCCTCAAAACCTGATAAAGCCAAGACAGCATTTTTGTGCGCCTCCACAGTTCGGATGTCATCTGATTTTCATGGGAAGAATCAACTAACACTAATCCGACCACATCTTCTGGATATTGACTTGCATACAGCCGCATATTGACTCCACCCAATGAGTGTCCAACTAAAATGTAGGGAGGATTAATTCCAGCCTTAGTCAAAAGTGAATGTAATTCATCAACGCTCTGCTGACTGTTGCGGGAGATCCTGGGATTGGGATCGCTCCAACCCAACCCCGCTCGAGCGTAAGTGCAAACACGGGTAAATTTAGCAATTTCAGATGGAACCAAGCCCCATGTAATTGAGGGAGCACCACCACCAGCATCCATAACAACCGTTGGTGTACCCTGCCCAATACAGTTGAGATGTAGACGAAATCCCCCAATATCCACAAGTTCACCCTGTGGAGGATATCGGCGTAGATCTGAGGCTTCACTCACTGCTTGATAGCAAATTCCTGTAAGTAATGAGATTACGGTAATATTTAGAGCAAGCATAGCCAAATTTTCCGTAATTGTCATAGCAAAATTTATGGATTCATACTGCTGCATTCTAAGGTTATCTTTGCTACCAATTAATTTGCGGCATAACTATTTATTATACTGACGTTTTCCAGATAACTCCCCTATATGGGGTATTTCAATAGAATATTGACCTATAATACTCCAAATCTGGATGATTATACTGACAATTTCTGTATAACTACCTTGTACGGGTGTATTAACTGGAAACTTTCAGTATAAATGTCGGAGCGATCTAAAATTTTTCTGGAATAACATCCAAATTAGAAGATGATTCAAAAGCTTATTTAGATTTAGATATTATTTTATGGAACAACACCCAAAAAAACTAATAGAGTAGGTACAAGATGCTATTCGACTTAAACATTATTCATATCAAACAGAAAAAACTTATGTTCATTGGATTAAACGTTACATCTTTTTTATTAAATCTAACTTCGATTTAAATCATCTAAAGCTAAATTTAACTTTAAAACATTTACTCCTGGTTCGCCGAAGATACTTAAAAATCTTCCTTCAGTATTTTTAGTAACTAAGAGTTCGACTTGATTAGTATCCAATCTTCTAGTTTGGGCTACCCTTTGAATCTGTGCTTTAGCTGCTTCAGGAGTTATATGAGGATCTAAACTCGAACCAGAAGTGTAAACTAAATCGGCAGTGGGTTCGATTCCTTGCTGTTTTAATTGGGTAATAGTTTCTTGGATTCTAGATTTTAATTCGGGATTGCTGGGAGCTAAATTACTCGCACCACTAACGCCAGTTGGTTTAGCATCATCGCCAGTGCTGTAATTAGTAGTACTAGGACGACTGAAAAAATAGCGATTGCTTGTGAAGTTTTGTCCGATTAAAGCTGAACCAATAATATCACCTTGGGCATTAGTAACTAAACTTCCATTTGCCTGATTAGGAAAGATAAATTGACCGATCGCAATTAATAGAAAAGGATAAATTAAAGCAGTTAGTAACCACAAGATAAAAGTGGTACGAATTCCTGTGATTGTTTCGCGAAGTATAGACATAATTTTAAAATATCAATGATGAATTATTTAATGTAGGGGCGCAAGGCTTGCGCCCTAAAACTTGCGTCCTAAAATCTTTCTGGTTGGAAAATTACAGTAAAAAGATAAACTGATAAAGCTATAGTGACACAATATAAAATACCGATCGCATAAGCAGTATTGCGTGTTATTTCATTACCAGAAGCAGCCATTACTACAGGAGCGATAATAAGATTTAAACTCATTCCTAAAAAGATAATAGTTGCTAAAGGATTTTTACTCCATTGCTCTTTAATAATTACCAAAAACTCTAAATAATCCCGCTTCATAAACTTATTTCTCCAAAAAAATACTTGCTATAGGGTGCGGACAAAAACAATAATCAATAACTAACAACTAACAAACCACAACCGATAAATTCATCTGCGTTTATCTGCGTTCATCTGCGGACTTTATTTAAGCCAAACCAACTGCGACAATAATCAAATCGATAACTTTAATTCCTACAAATGGCGCAATAATACCGCCTAAACCATAAAGTAAAATATTTCTAGTTAATAATTTATTAGCACTTAAAGGTCTAAATTCCACTCCCTTCAAAGCCAAAGGAATCAAAGCAGGAATAATCAAAGCATTGTAAATTAAAGCCGATAAAACTGCCGATTGAGAACTTGCTAAACCCATAACATTGAGACTACCAATTCCTGCTGCGGCAAACATAGCGGGAATAATCGCAAAGTATTTAGCAATATCGTTAGCCAAAGAAAAAGTAGTTAACGCCCCGCGCGTAATTAATAACTGCTTACCAATAGTGACTAGATCGATTAACTTAGTCGGATCTGAATCCAAATCCACCATGTTGGCTGCTTCTTTAGCTGCTTGCGTACCCGTATTCATTGCCAGACCGACATTGGCTTGTGCTAAAGCTGGTGCGTCATTGGTTCCATCCCCTGTCATGGCGACTAACTTGCCTTGTTCCTGTTCTTTTTGAATTACAGTGATTTTGTCTTCTGGAGTGGCTTCAGCAATAAAATCATCGACTCCTGCTTCCTTGGCAATTACCGAAGCGGTAATACGGTTATCTCCAGTTAGCATCACACTTTTAACACCCATGCGACGTAACTGATCAAAGCGTTCTCGCATTCCAGGTTTAATAATATCTTTGAGATAAATCACGCCGTACATCTCACCATCTAAAGCCACACCTAAAGGCGTACCACCGAGGCGAGAAACTGTTTCGTAAGCTTCATCCAAATCTGCTGAAACTTCGCCACCACGAGAACGCACAAAACCTTTAATAGCGCTAACTGCCCCTTTGCGTACTTCTTTGCCGTCGGGTAAATCTGTGCCACTCATGCGAGTCTTGGCAGAAAATTCAATTCCTTCTGCCGAATTGGGTTCAAAATTAATTTTCGCCCCTAATTGTTCGGCGAGTTTAACGATTGATTTGCCTTCAGGAGTACTATCAAATAGGCTAGCAGCTAGGGCAATTTGGGCTAATTCGCTTTCATTATGACCGTTAACAGGAATAAACTGTTCGGCTAAACGATTTCCTAAAGTAATTGTTCCCGTTTTATCTAACACTAGGGTGTTGATATCGCCGCAAGCCTCTACTGCCCTTCCCGATGTCGCCACCACATTAAATTGTGCCACTCGATCCATTCCTGCAATCCCAATTGCGCTAAGTAAACCGCCAATAGTAGTAGGAATTAGGGCAACCAAGAGGGAAATCAGAGTTACTACTCCCACAGGAGAACCAGCATAATTAGCAATGGGGGGAATAGTTGCCACAACAATTAAAAAGACTTCGGTTAAGACCGCTAGCAAAACAGTCAGGGCAATTTCATTAGGAGTTTTACTTCTTTCTGCTCCTTCAACTAAAGCAATCATCCTATCTAAAAAGCTTTTGCCTGGGTCGGATGTCACTCGGATTTTTAGCTCGTCGGAGATAATTTTAGTTCCTCCTGTAACCGAACTTGCCATATCTGAACCAGGTTCTTTAAGTACGGGAGCAGATTCTCCAGTTATTGCTGATTCGTCAACAGAGGCAACACCTTCGATTACATCTCCATCTGCGGGAATCATCTCCCCTGCAATTACTTGAATGATGTCTCCTTTATGCAAAGTAGTTGAGCTAACTTCGGAGATCGTGCCATCGGGTAAAACTTTTTTGGCGGTAGTATCAGATTTAGTAGCTCGCAATGAGTCTGCTTGGGCTTTCCCTCTACCTTCGGCTACTGCTTCGGCAAAGTTGGCAAAGAGAATGGTGAGAAACAGAATGATGGTAACTAAGCCGTTAAAAAGACGCTGATTTTCGCCTGGGGTAGTACCAAAAAGATTAGGTGCAATAGTTAAAAGGGCAGTAACAACCGTACCAACCCATACCACAAACATGACGGGGTTTTTTAACGCCACTTTGGGGTTGAGTTTAACAAAGGCATCTTTAAAAGCGCGTCCGTAAAGTCCTTTGTTACTGACTTTTGTTTGTTTATTTTGGCGATGGCGTGCGCCTTTTTCTGCCATCGGACGATGTTTGGTGGTCATAATTTTGATGTGTCAAATTTATAATAGATGTAGGGGCGAACGGCGGTTCGCCCCTACGGTGTGGCGATTTGGAAGGCTTCGGCGATCGCTCCTAGTGCTAAAACGGGGAAAAAGGTAAGCGCGCCCAGAATTAAAATTACTCCCGCAGTAACCCCAGTAAATAAGGTTGTATCTGTGCGAAGTGTTCCAGTGGTTTCAGGTACTGGTTGCTTGCGAGTCATGCTATCAGCGAGTAAGAGTAAGGCAATGATCGGAACGTAACGTCCTATAGCCATTGATAATGCTGCGGTAAGGTTCCACCAGAGAGTGGCATCTCCTAATCCTTCAAATCCCGAACCGTTATTAGCTGCGGCGGAAGTGTATTCGTAAATGACTTGAGAAATGCCATGAAAACCAGGATTGCTAATACCTGAGAGGGTTTCAGGAAAGGCAATAGTAATTGCACTGGGAATTAACACGGCAATGGGATGAATTAGCAGAATAACGCTAGCTAAAACGATTTCTGGCTTTTCAATTTTCCGTCCTAAAAATTCAGGTGTTCTTCCGACCATCAAACCTGTTAAAAAGACAGTTAAAATCAGGAAGACAAATAAGTAAGCCGTTCCTGTGCCTTGTCCGCCCCAAACAATTTGGAGGAACATATTAAACAAAGTGGCAAATCCACCAGTAGGCATTAAAGAATCATGCATCCCGTTAACTGCCCCACACATCGTTGCTGTGGTACTTACTGCCCACAAAGCGGTTTGCGCCCAACCAAAACGAACTTCTTTCCCTTCTAAGTTGGGTGCATCTGCGCCTAAAAGGTTATTAATAATTGGATTGCCATAATATTCACCTACCGCTGCGATCGCAATTAGAATAACATAGATAGTAAATACCATCCAAAATATTAGCCAACCTTGCTTTTTATTTTCTGCTATGACTCCGTAGGTATAAATTAAGGATGTAGGAATAGCCAGCATCGAAACTGTTTCGATTAGGTTAGAAAAAGCATTGGGATTTTCAAAGGGATGGGCAGAGTTTATCCCGAAAAAACCACCGCCATTTTCGCCCAATTGTTTAATAATTTCAAAATGGGCAACAGGGCCTCTAGCAATATATTGAGTCGCCCCTTCTAAAGTAGTAGCAACTGCTGGCGCGTCTAAAGTTTCTGGTACACCCAGAATTAATAAAACAATTCCACCTACTATCGAAATCGGTAATAAAATGCGAGTGATTGATTTAGTTAGATCGACATAAAAATTACCCAAAGGTCTTCCTGTCAAACCCCTAATAAACGCGATCGCCACAGCAATTCCTGTCGCTGCTGAGGTAAACATCATAAAGCCTAAAGCCAACATTTGAGAAGCGTAGGAATAAGTAGTTTCTCCTGAATAATGTTGTTGATTAGTATTAGTAACAAAAGAAATAGCTGTATGTAAAGCCAAATCCCAACTTGGAGCTGTTAATCCTGTTGGATTTAAAGGTAAAATTCCTTGAAAAGTCAGAATTAAAAACACAAATACAGTCATCACCAGGTTGTTCACTAATATACTTTTGGCATATTGCCAACCTGTCATATTTTTTGTTTGATTGATGCCGCCGACGGCGTAAATTAATTTTTCTAAGGGCTGCATTATTGGCTCAAGAAAAGTCTTCTTATTTAAAAAAATGCGAGCCATGTAATTGCCGAAGAAAGGGACAATTAAAATTAAAATTAAAAGCGTTAGTGCAATTTGAATAAATCCTTGTAGCATTTATTAGAAGTAAATTTGACTTATAACTCAATGCTTTAATTGTTTCAGATTTATTACTAGCTGCCAATCTATCAATTGTTATATCTTTTTAGTACATAACTGTATCATCAAGCCTAAACATGGATGTATATACTTATAGGTATATAGTATGTATAGTTATGGAACCAAACCTTAAGAGTCTCGAAAAAATTATTTGTATATTGCCTCAAGTTAATTAGGACTATTAACATTAGTAGCAATTATATCTCCAATATTGCCAGATATAGTATTGCAGATTACATCTAAAGGTAAATCATTGGGGTCATGCCCAAAAGGATTTTCTAGTTCAGAAGCAATTTCATCAACGCCAAACAAAATTAAACTTAGAAGAGTCATTATCGGTGCTGTCCACCAATTTAAACTATTAACTAATCCAATGGGAAAAACTAAGCAATAAATTACTAATAACTGCTTAAGAAAAATAGAATATGCCAAAGGAGTTGGTGTTTTCAAAATCCGTTCACATCCCCCTAATATATTTACTAATTCATCAACCAACTGATGCAAAGTATTTAATTGATAGACATTAACAAGATTCCGATGATAGGATTCTTGCAAATATTCTCCGATCCAAAGAGCAATTTCTAATGGAGGATGATTCGTATTTTTGAGTTTTGAATAATTTGACGGTGACATTAAAGTTGCTAGTTCTTTATTGATAATCTCCTGGCGCAAATGTAATTTCATTGCCATAGCGAAAGCAATCACTAACTTTTGAGTTATCTTTTTTTCTAATTTTTCCGTTTCTGATTCTGCTTCAATTATGATAGAAATATTACGAGCTAAGTTACGAACAGCATTAACTAAAGCTCCCCAAAGTTTACGACCTTCCCAATATCTATCATTGGCTGCATTTGTCCGAAAAATCAATAACAAACTTAAAATTAAATTAAAACTTAAAATAAGATTAGGTACAGCTCCAGTTATGTGCGGTAATGGCAGATGTTTTCCATAGTGCTCTAGCCAGGAAATGAAAAAACCATATCCCGTAAACACGATTACCCAAGGAATAATGGATCTAACAACTGAACCTTGAAGTAATAAAACTATCTGTAGGCGATTATGATTTTTTCCTGTATGCTCCCGAAATTTTTGTTCCCACGAACTCGAAGAATGATTATGGTGATTTGCTGAATTTTCTTGAATTCTTGGTCTTTTGTGTCTTTTTAGGTAAGGTGGAAGACTCATTTACATAACTCTATAATAAACTTGATTTAATAAACTTTATTGATTAGTATCTTGTTGAACTATTAATTTGACTTGTCTCTTTTTTGATAAGGAAGATGAACAAAATTGCCAAAGTAGTTAAAAATATAAGTACTGATTAGTTATTACAGAAGAACGTTTTAAAAGAGCGTTTTAATAAAAATTGGCGCTAGCGTTTTGAGCTTTTATAGCTTCAGATTTGATTATTTCTATGTGGCATAAATTTTCGGACAAGCGCGGGGGGTTCGCTCTCCATGGTAACAGATTTAAAGATCGTGGTTATTCAGCAATCTGGTTGATCGCTTTGACCTTTGTCGTGGTAATTTTGCTGGAATATAGTACGCCATCAGAATACGTATTTGGCTATCTGTACACCAGTTCAATTTTGTTGGCAAATTACAGTTTAAGCACTAAGATTATCTTACGCGTTAGCTTAATTGCGATCGCCTTAACTATCTTCAATTTATTCTTTCCCCATTTTGACCCCCATAAGCTTGCTACTATTGCTAATCGATTAATTGCGGTGATGGCATTAGCGGTAACAGGTTGGTTGAGCATTCGCAATCGTTATTCTGAAGAAGCCGTTGCTCGTTCTCAAGCTAAATTACGTACTCAAGAACAACTAGCTATTTTGCGAGAAGATTTTGTGTCTACCCTCACTCATGATCTGAAAACTCCACTACTAGGGGCAATAGAAACCATCAAAGCTTTTCAAAACAAACAATTTGGCGAAATTACCCCAACACAGGTGAAAGTTTTAACCATGATGAGTAATTCCCATCTCTCTAGTTTAGAATTAGTACAAACTCTACTGGATGTCTACCGTAACGATACCGAAGGAATTCAACTCAAACGCGAAGCTGTAGATTTAAGTGCGATCGCTTCAGAAGTAATAACTAACTTAACTAGTTTGGCTACAGCGCGTCAAGTTTACATTGTATTAACCTATGGTGAATCTAATTTTCGTTCTCGCTTTCTTGTAAATGGGGATGCTTTGCAACTACAACGAGTTTTTAATAATTTAATTGTTAATGGAATTAATCACTCTCGCCGTAGCGGAAAAGTTGAGGTGCAGTTAACTAAAAATAATCAATTTTATGTAGTTAAAATTATCGATAGCGGAACAGGAATTACCGCAACAGAATTGCCGCATTTATTTGAACGTTTCTATCAAGGAGGAAGCGACTCAGCCAAAGATATTAAAGATATCTTTTCTTCCCGCGCTTCGACTGGTTCGGGTTTGGGACTATACTTAGCTAGACAAATTATTAACGCTCATCACGGTATGATTTGGGCAGAGAATCGTTTACCTCAAGGTGCGGTGTTTGGTTTTCGTTTACCTGCTATTTCTGAGTAGCAAATTTCTGAATGTGGAGTGGTTAATTATTGGAAATTGTAACCAAGAGATTTCTTTTACAAGACTTTATTCAAGAAGATGAGCCTTCGTTTTTCGCTTATCATGCCGATCCACGATACAATGAAGTCTGCGCCCCAGAAGAATTAACGCCCAGCTATACAAGCGAACTTCTGATCCTTTTTCATCAGTGGGCAATCGAACATCCCCGTCGCAACTTTCAACTGGCGATCGCTAGTCGCCAAACTTCAGAGTTAATTGGCTGTTGTGGTTTGCGCCTTGAGAATCATAATTCGGCTGTGGCAGAATTGGGCATTGAATTAGCTCCTCAGTTTTGGGGTCGTTACGCATATGCGATTGAAGTCTGTCAAGCTTTAATCGAGTTCGGATTTAGCGATCTTGATTTAAAAGAGATTCGAGGTGTAAGCGTCAGTGCAAATATGTGTGTGGCACGTTTGGCGCATCGTTATGGATTTATACCAGTTGGGAAGCGTCCCAGCCCAGATTGGATGCTTGAGCGAGGATGGAGTCAAACCGAATGGCAACTTAGGAAGGAATTATGGGAAACTATAGTCATTAAGGAAAAAAAATAAATCCTCAAATATGATCAATCATTCAACTAAATGTCTAGTTGTACTACTTCTAAGCTATTTACTGGTAAAATTTGAGTGAATAATTTGATTTTTCTAAGTACAGGCGAGCGGTTCTACAAATTTTAACTTTTCTATGAGTAAGCTCCGGGTTTTGCTAGTAGAAGATGACGAGCTATTTCGCCTCGGAGTCGTCGTTAGATTACAACAAGAACTAGGTATTGAAATCGTAGCAGAAGCAGTCGATGGAGAAATGGCAGTAGAGTTAACTAATCAATATCTGCCTGATGTAGTTTTACTTGATGTGGGTTTACCAGGAATAGGCGGTGTAGAAGCTTGTCGTCAGATCAAACAGTTACATCCCAAAATACCCGTTTTAGTTTTGACTTCCCATTTTAAAAAACAGCTAATAGAACAGCTAATTGCAGCAGGGGCTTCAGGATACTGTGTCAAAGGAATTGAAGCCGAAACATTGATTTTAGCTTTGCGCTCGGTTGCCGCAGGGGCTTCTTGGTGGGATGCAGCAACAACAGCAGAAATCAGAGCCGCGTTTCAAGCCACACCCATTAAAGAAACTAGCCAAAACAATCATTTAACCAGCCGAGAGACAGAAATTTTGGCTTTAATTGCAGCAGGGAAAAGTAACAACGAAATTGCCCAAAAACTAAATATTACTATTGGCACAGTTAGAGTCCACGTTCATGCTATCTTATCAAAATTAGAAGTACGCGATCGCACTACCGCAGCAATTATCGCAATTCAGCAAGGATTGATCAAAGAGACCCCTTGCAACTAATAACACGCCATTTAGTACAGTAATAGATAGTCTGTGATCTACAAAAAATAAACTTTACCTAAAAAGCCGTGAGTGATCAATCAACAGGGAGAATGTTGCTCTCCTACAACTTCGACATCCACAATAACGAGCTTCCCTCGCTAACTAGAGAAGAATTCGCCCAGGTATTTATTAATGGAATGCCAGCACAAACTAATATTACTTGTCGTCTGATCGACAATCCCCATTGGGTTGTCGAAGTAATTTTCCCCACAGATGAATTTTCGGCTGAACAAGTAGGCAAAATGTGCGGCGATGTCTTTCAAAAAAAAAGGCGATCGCCAGAAGCTAACTCGGAAAAGACACCAGATATTCTAATTTTGGGCGGCAAAAAAGCCACTCCACCCACGAGTGATTCTCCTACTTCGCTGCAAACTGGAGAATGGGGAGTTGATGTAGTGGAAACTGCGATCGCATCAAGTTTTCTAGCGGCAATTCAATGGGAGACGATGACCGCATCAAAACCCATCGACAGCATTTTTAAAATTGAGCTATTGGGAAATTAATAGTCTTGCTCCTCATTCATCCTTTTAAATCATGACCACATCTGTATTTGAACAATTTTTTGCCGATTGCGTGGGTAATTGGCAATCCGATCGCACCTATCACTATTTAACCCATAAAGAAATAGAGCGATCGCAAACTATATTTCATGTCGAACCTCTTACCAGTCAACAAAAAGCCAAAGTTTTAGACGACAATGCCTACGAAAAAATTAGCGGTTTAGATAACCTGCCTGGGTTTAATCTCGGTTTCTACACCATCTCAGAAAAGGGAGAGGAAGTTAGGCAAAACCTCAATCTGATGTTTATTCCCAAACTAGACGCTGGTTCGTTGTTAGAAGGAGACTATTTACGCGATCGCGCCTATGAAGAAGCCCGACCAATTGTTTCTCATTTTCGATTTGATTCAATTACTAGAGAATTATTAATGACTACTAATTACACTCGCGTAGTTTCCGTAGATTCTATTACCCTGGCAAATCCAACTCTACGTATTCGCAAGATACTCAATTACCAGAAGCCCCCTAGCGGACAACCATTGGAAACACTAATGTTAGTCGGTTTTGGCGTAGAACAGAAAGTATAATTGTTAGTTTTTCCGACTATTTTTGCTTAACAATCTTTTACAATGCTCTCATTAAGTTTTACAAAACTTGATAAGAACGGTTCAGGTGGCATTGTATAAATGAACTGTGTGCAATCTGTGTGCAGTACCTAGTCTCCTAAAGACAAGGTAATTGTTCACTTCGTTCAGGTGTTACGAAAGATCAACTTATAATTAGTCTGACTAAGACAAAACTCGATCCAACACCTTTATTAAAAAGTGCGCTTTTTATCTAGTGCGTCAATATGAGGGTATTAATTAATCCTACATCTAGGCAAAATTGACCCGAAATATGCGCAAATAAACTGATTGGTAATAGCGATTGTAGTAATCGTAGAGTAGTGAAGCATCAAAATTAATCAAAATTAAACTGTTGATTCATCGCTGCATTGCGTTTGCTCAAGTTAATAACCAATAAAGGTTTGTCCTCTTTTAGACAAACTAAACCATGATCAGGAATAGCTTAAAGCTTTGAGTATTTTTACTCAGGTCGAAGCCGTTGCTTATCGAGTTTTTGTATATACATAAAACTCATGAAAAAAAAGATTGTATGTCAGAAAAAGAGTTGCACCTTGAGCATATTCTTAAAGGTTGTCAAACTCTAGATTTTCTTAAAACATACATCTTGCGAAAATTTAATTCCTAATATTAAGGGAGATTTTTTAGATGACTTTTGGACCAGCATCCAAATTAGGTGTCGGCTTATTTGAAGATACCGCCCCTTTTGAATACGTACCAGGTCGTTCAGAAGAAGAAGTAGAGAGTATTATTCGTGCCGTCTACAGACAGGTATTAGGTAATGCTTATGTCATGGAAAGCGAACGGGCGACAGTTCCAGAATCCCAATTCAAACTAGGACAACTTAGCGTTCGTGAATTTGTGAGAGAAATTGGTAAATCTCAGGTTTATCAAGGGCGTTTCTTTGACACTTGTCCTCGCTACCGTTTTATCGAACTAAACTTCAAGCATTTCCTCGGTCGCGCTCCCAATGGCTATGACGAAATGAAAGCTCATAGTGCCATTTTAGACGAAGGCGGTTATGAAGCGGAAATCGATTCCTATCTTGATAGCGATGAATATCAAAACGCCTATGGCGAATTCTTTGTTCCTTACTATCGTGGATATAAGAGCCAGCCTGGTCAAACTATGGTGGAGTTTACTCATATGTTTGCTCTAGCCCGTGGTGCGTCTTCCAGCGACTTTAAAGGCAGCTTGGCAGGTAAGAGTCCTGTTCTCAACAAAAATATTATTCAAGGTACTTCTCTGGCTGTAGTTCCTCCTTCTGGCGGGGCTGCTGGCGATGGCTGGTCTTTCCAAGAGCCTGCTGTATCAGCACGTACTCGTCAAGGTTCTGGTGCAGGTGCTGACGGGAAGGTATATCGCATCGAAGTAACTGGTTATGCTTCTCCTGGTGCAGTCAATCGAGTTTCTCGATTCCGTCGCAGCAACAAAGTATATCTAGTGCCTTACGATCAGCTATCTCAAGAATATCAACGTATTCACAAGCAAGGCGGCAAAATAGCTAGCATTACTGCTGTTAATTAACACATCTTTTTTTTAATAACAGCATTCGGGAAGCAGAAAAGCTTTTAGTTTTTCCGATTCCCGATTCATGAGCCACAATTTGACAAAACAATATTCATTCAGGAGAAATAGAACATGACCGCAGTCTTAGATGCACTAGTTGAAGTTCGATCCAACAGCACTGCCGATGACAAAGCAATTGCCATCCGTGCAGTTTACAAACAAGTATTAGGCAATCCTCATGTAATGGAAAGCGAACGCTTGGTAGGTGCAGAATCTCAATTTTGCAACGGAACTTTAAGCTTACGAGAATTCGTCCGTGCTGTGGCTAAATCCGATTTTTATCGCGCTCGTTATTTCGAGTCTTGTGCGCCTTATCGCTTTGTTGAACTAAACTTTAAGCACCTTTTAGGACGCGCTCCCACAGATCAAGCAGAACTATCTGAACACATTCGCCGTTGTATTGAATCAGGCTACGATGCTGAAATCGATTCTTATATTGATAGTGTTGAATATTCTGAAAGATTTGGCGAAAACATTGTTCCTTATTACTCTGGGGCAAAAAGCCAAATAGGAAACAAACAAGTTGACTACAACCGCACTTTGTCATTGCTTCAAGGCATTGCTGGAGTAGATAGTGCGGAAACAGCATCTCGTTTGGTAGATAGTGTTGCTACTAATAGTGCGACTAAAGCTAGCACTCCTTCTGTTGGCGGTCGAATTTCGCCTTATGCAGATGCCACTGCTAAAAGATTCAAAATTGTGGTTAAAGGTTCTAAATTTGATAGTCCTCGTCGTATTAGTACTACTGAATACATTGTACCAGGCGATCGCATGACTCCCCAAATTCAGCGCATTAATCGCACTGGCGCGAAAATTGTCAGCATCACTGAAATTAGCTAACGAGCTAATCTTTAAAACCGAACCAAGTAATAACTAATCAGATTTAGGAGAAATGTATCATGTCACTTTGGTTAGAAGAAGTTGTATCAACCGAACTACGTCCTAATGCCACCGAAGATGAATTGCAGACTGTCATTCGAGCCGTATACAGACAAGTTTTTGGCAATGCTCATTTACTAGAATGCGATCGCCAAATATCGGCGGAATCTCTATTAAGAGATGGCGATATTACCGTGCGCGGCTTCGTCCGTATGGTTGCTCACTCAGAATTATATCGTTCTTTGTTTTTCGATAGCTCTTCCCAATACCGTTTTATTGAGCTAAACTGCAAACATTTCTTAGGACGCGCTCCTTTGAATCAAGCAGAAGTTTCGGCTCACGTCCAAACCTACAATAGCTCTGGTTATGAGGCGGAAATCGATTCTTACATCGACAGCGATGAATATCTCAATGCTTTCGGTGAAAATATTGTTCCTAGCCCACGCAGCCAGAGCAATCCCGATACAATTAAGAACGTCGGTTTCAACCGTAACTACGCTCTTAATCGTGGTTATGCTACTAGTGATAGTGGTAAACAAGCTAAATTAATCAGAGATTTGGCATCGAATCTGCCTACACCAATTGTCTTTCCTAGCACAAGCACTGGCGGGACTCCAGGCACTAACAATAAACGTTTCCGCGTTACAGCCACTAAAGCTAGTATTGGTTCTTTAAATCGTGTTAGTAACCAAACTTATGACGTTGGATATGACCAGCTAAATGCCAAAATTACGAATCTTCACCGCACTGGCGCGAAGATTGTCAGTATTACTGAGGTTTAAGCCGAAACCAAAGCAATAACATAACTTAATAACTTGACGGGGGTGAATCACCATTTGCCCCCCCCATAAAAATAGAATTGGAGAGATTGAAGATTATGTCAGGAATGATTACTACTGGAGATACCAACATTAGCGACTATGGTAGCCGTACAGTAGAAATAGAGGTAACAGGGCTTTGTCGTCAAGACGTAATACGTACTAGTAACTATAAAGTTAAAGTTCCCTATAGTCGGATGTCCCAAACGATGCAAAATATTAATCGTATGGGTGGGAAAGTAGCTAAAGTTAGCCTGTTGCCGGGAACATCTACCAATACTGAGGCAACAAATACCGAAGCAACTGCTGCGCCTGAAGAGTCTGCAAGACGCTCAGGCGGTAATAAGAAAAATCGTAATCGAAAATAAGCCCTAGGCAAAGCCTAGAAACACCAAGTCTGCTTGAAATACGATTCGTTTATCTTTAATTAATTGTTACCATCTAGCAGCTATAAAATCGGCTGCTAGTATAAAAAACTCTATTTAGGCAGTATTGCCTAAAGCCAAGAACGCATTTATATCTTTAACATACTTAATTTTTAATCAATGGATATTGCTGAATTTGTACAGCTTTCTTTAGGGTCTTGGAAGTCGCAACGTAGTGCGCATCATCTTGCCTTTCGTCATTTTGAAGAAGTAACTTCGGCAATTGAGATTAAGCCGATTCCCAGTAATGATGCGGCTGTTATCGAGCTTTGTAAAACCAATCAAGTTGACCCAAACTTAGTTTCCAGTCCTTTTTTCATGAGTTGGGAGGGTGAATCCGATTGGGATGAAGATGAAGTTTTATCAGGTTCGACTATTTTAGTTCCTGTACCCGATCCTAACGAGCCGAATAAGGGGAGACTACTAAGGGAGCAAGGATACGCTGAAACTATTCCTGCTGTTGGCAACTATCATTTGATTGAAGATGGTACATTTATTTTAACCACTCAATACGAACGAGCAACAGCAGAAGAAAAAATTTGGTTTGCTACGCCAAACTTGCGTTTTCGAGTTTCGTTGATCAAAACCAGTGATGGCAAAGGAGTAACCACCGCTTCCTTTTCTTCGGAAATACGTTCTCTAAATCTAGAAAATTAAGCTATTAAAACCTCATATTCTCGGTTTTCTCTCAATTTTCGAGCATATAAAACTTTTTTTTAACAGTTTCGTTTTTAATAAACATAATGTTAACTACAGAAAAAAATTTACTTCACAACTTAGCTAGTCTGATGGCGGGGGATTTCTGTAATCGCCAACAAGCCGATGCTGATCCTAAAACCTACGCCCATATTCGGATTTTTTTTCGTCCTTTACCCTGGGATTTTTTTTCGGCAATTGGTTTTTATTCTGAACAAGTTTATGACTACGATCTTTGGACTCCCTATCGTCAAGGAGTCCATCGTCTAATTGACCGAGGCGAAGATGTCTATATTGAAAATTATAGTCTCCGAGATGCTATTAATTACGCTGGCGGAGGACACAATCGCGATATTTTACTAACGATTACCCCAGACTGTATCGAACGTCGTTATGACTGTTCAATGGTGTTTAAGCAAGATGGGGATAAGTTTCACGGTAGCGTTGAACCAGGGAATAAGTGCCTGATCAACCGCAAAGGAGTTGAAACTTATTTAGTTAGCGATGTTGAATTGACTGAAACTACCTGGATAAGCTGGGATAGAGGCATGGATATCAATACCCATCAACAAGTTTGGGGATCAGCAGCAGGTCCTTTACAGTTTCAGAAAAGAGCAAGTTTTGCTCTAGAATTGCCTTGATTTTCGGGTTAAAGATAATCGTAATTTAAAACAAATTTTAAACCAAATTTAAACAAAATTTAAACCAAAAAAGATAGATGATTATATCGGAGCTGAAAATCAGAAGTATGTTGCCACCAATAGCTAGCAAAAAAATGCAAGCTTGGATAAGAAGTCGGCACCTAATATGTTCGGGCAATTTTTTTGTTTTTGAAACTTTAGAGTACTCGGCAGTAGAAAGATTTGAAAAATGTGTCAAAAGTTTAGGAGGAAGTTTTATTTCCGTCGAGCCTGTGAGGAAAGTTTGGATTGGCAATCATCGTCAAGTAATTTTATATCAAGCTAAAGCAAGTTTACACACCCCCCATCATGATCTAAAGCAGTATTGGATTAAATATGGGGGGTTTTACACCAGATTTGATGAACGTTCCTGTTAATCAAAATTACTAAATTCAGAGAGAAAAAAGAATAATGAATACCACTTTTATCACACCAGTTATTAGTAGAGCTTCAGAATTAGGAGTTAGTTTATACGAAGACACTAAGCCAGTTGAACTATGTTTCAATGACTCAGCAGTCGAGGTAGAAACAGTGATTCTTGCTGTTTATCGTCAGGTTTTAGGAAATGCCTACGTAATGGAAAGTGAAAGGCTTACTGTGCCAGAGTCCAAACTCACTGAAGGCAAGATTAGTGTCAGAGAATTTGTGCGCCAAGTTGCTAAATCAGAACTGTATCAATCTCGCTTTTTTGATAATTGTCCCCGTTATCGCAGTATTGAGCTTAATTTTAAACATTTACTGGGTCGCGCACCCGAAAGTTATACAGAAATAAACGCTCATAGCCAGATATTAGATCAAGGAGGCTATGATAGGGAAATTGATTCTTACCTAGATAGTGACGAATATCAAGAAAAATTTGGTGAAAATATCGTTCCTTATTATTGCGGGTATAAAACCCAAACAGGAAAAAATTTAGTTGGATTTACCCACTTATTTAAACTGTTGCGTGGTTCTTCTAGCAGTGATAAAAATTTAACTACCAAAAATTCGGCTCGTTTAACTAATTCTTTGATCAATAATACGCCCAGTGGTGTTGTCCTGCCTTCAAATCTTAATAGCTACGGTGGGGTAACTGATATTAATAAGCTGCTCGCAAATGCCTTGCGACCTAAAACTGCTCCCATCGATGAGACTGTAATAACTTATCCTATTATTTTTACTCAATCGTCTACTGGTTTAGAACAAAAAGAGCAATCTCAACAACAACGAATAGAAAAGTTACAGCAAAAATTAGCTGGGTTAAGTTCTTTTGCTAGCATCGGCTCGTCAGAGTTGAATAAGTGGCAGTCTACAGGAATGTCTTCTGGCGGTAGTAGTGATTCTCCAAACAGTAACAAGTTTCGTACTACTGCTATCGGTGAACAAAATATGCAGCGTCAAGTAGAAGCACAAGAGCAAAAGATTAAGGATTTAGAAGGGCAAGTAGCAGATGCTCAACGTTTAGCTAATATTGGCGAAGCTCGTTTGAATAAGTGGCGCAGCCGTATCTTTTTCTAAAAGACCAATTTTTTAGCAACTCGAACAAGCTCTATTATTTGTAGACGAATGGAAGAGAACAAGTGTTGGTAGTGCAGCTTGTTCTCTCTTTGTAGTTTCTGATCATATCAATCGTAAGCAACGGAAAATTAAGCTATTTAGGCTAATTGTGTTTTACAATACTAATTGGAAACATTTAATTAACCGTAGCTGTGATTCTGGAAAGTTAGTCACAAAACTGATTTAATCTACGAATAATTAGGTTCGGAATCAAAATGCGATCGCTAAATATATAATTAAATAGCACTTGTAATAAGATAGCTATAAAAGCCAAGACTGATGTATAGTAGAATACTTTTTAGAATTCAACAAAGTTCATGTCAGTTCAGGCAATATTTAAGGAACAGCTGTCATACTTCGCTCGGACGAATAAAGCGATATCTAACCAAGATTCAATTGGCTTTTTGACACCTAAAGCTTTGATTTGGAGCGTCAACGGTAGCCAACACCAGCTTTCCCTAGATGATGTAGTGGGTGTTTCTATTGTTGAAGCAAGTGAAAATTACGCGCCTTACTTGATAGTAAGTGCTTATCCTCTACAAAAAAGTAAACTAAATCGACGGCAACGGGTGCTTAAAGAGTATTGTTTTACTTGTCCGAATCCCGAAGTGCGATCAAAGGCTATCGCCTTATCGCAATGGCAACAGGCAATTAATAATACTTTAGACGGTAAACCCATCGATGCAATAGTCAAACCTCGTCATCTGCAAATTATTCTTAATCCTATCAGCGGCAAAGGTAAAGCACTGAAGATATTTGAGCAAGTACGTTCTTTGTTTGTCAGAAGCCACTTAGAATTCACCGTTACCGAAACTTTTAGTGCCGAAGATACTAAGAGTTTTGTAAGCAAACTGGATTTAGCCAACACAGACGGTTTAGTCGTAGTTGGTGGGGATGGAACAATTCACGATGTGATCGCAGGTTTAATGAGTAGAAGCGATCGCTCTGTAGCGATTAAAACCCCGATAGGGGTTATTCCTGCGGGTACGGGAAATGGTTTATCTAAAACTTTATTAGAGGTATCAGGTGAAGCTTACAGTCCTTTAAATGCCGCTTTTATCATTGCCAAAGGCAAACAACAATCCTGCGATCTGGCGATTGTAGAACAAAATGGACAACAATCCTATAGTTTTCTGTCTTTAGCTTGGGGTTTAATTAGTGATGCCGATCTTGAATCAGAAAAACTTAAGTTCTTAGGTTCTCTTCGGTTCGATGTTTATGCTTTGATGCTAATTTGCTTATTGCGTACTTATCAAGGTAGATTTTCCTTTATTCCTCATCCCGACTGGCAACTTCCAGACAATCAAACGATCTCCCATCATGGAGAATGGCACGTTATTGAAGATGAGTTTATTTTTATCTGGGCAATGAATACAGCCTGGGCTGCCCATGATATGAACGTTACTCCTCATGCTCAATTGAATGATGGCGCGATGGATGTGTTAGTTATGAGGGGAGGAACATCCAGAATTGAGTTGCTGAGGGCACTTTTACGTTGTGGCAAAGGCAAACATCTTTCTTTGCCGCACATGGAATATTATAAGGTTCGATCTTTTCGTTTAGAACCGTTGAGCAATTACGGTATTTTACTAGTAGATGGTGAATCTGTAGATTATTCAGCCATACAAATGAACGTGATTCCAGCTTTAGCTTGTGTAAGTTGTTAGTTTGATTTGGTATCTTTAGTTAAATTGTAGGAAAAAATAAAATGACGAGAGAGTCAGATTCAAAATCAACTAACGTTTGGGACTATAAACCCTGGTGGTGTCAACCTTGGTCAATTATTTTGACGGGAATTACTCTGATTACGGGCAGTTGGCTGTTGCTTAATACTCTATGGATAACTATTGGAATAGCGATACCCATTGTTGCCTGGTGGGTTTATTTTCTAATTCTTTATCCAAATAAAAATTAAAATATTCAAGGCTAATTAAGAAGTTTTGGAGGAAGAATAAATTCTTGAAACGACGTAATTTTTTATATTTAAGTGGATTAGGTGGATTGGGATTAGCTTTAAGCAATCATTACTTAACTGCTGGCGAAACTACCCTCAACAATGCTACCAAGGAATCCTCTCCTTTATTACGCTTTACCGCTTTGGGAGATGTGGGAACAGGAAATCAGGGGCAAATAGCGATCTCTGAAGTGATTAAAGACTATTTTCAACAGCGTCCTTTTGCTTTAACTTTGCTAACTGGAGACAATATTTATGAAAATGGAGAAATCGAACGAATCGGGGCTGCATTTGAGCGTCCCTATCGCTTTTTGAGACAAAAGAGCATCCCTATTTATGCCGTTCTGGGAAACCACGATGTGCGGACTAATAATGGCAGAGACCAGGTTAACTATCCAGCATTTAATATGCAGGGACGCTACTATACATTTAGCAAAAGTATCGTTCAGTTTTTCGCTCTCGATACTAACGAAAATGCTTCTTGGTCAGAACAGCTGCTCTGGTTGGAAAAAAGTTTAGCTCGTTCAACCGCTACTTGGAAAGTTGTTTTCGGACATCATCCTCTCTATTCTTCTGGAGTTCATGGCAGTAGTTCTCTACTAATTGAAAAGCTATCACCATTGTTTTCTCGCTATGGTGTTCAGCTTTATGTCAACGGACACGACCATAACTACGAGCGCACTGAATTGATTGAGGGAACGACATATCTGACTTGCGGGGCGGGGGCTAAGACTCGTCCTGTTGGGCATTCCGATTGGACTGCTAATTCTGAAGCAAGATTGAGTTTCGCCGCGATCGATGTTTATCCACAATATCTAGAAATTAAAGGAATTGGTCTTGGTGGTGAAGTTTTTGATCGCGCCAGGGTCGAAAATAGTTATCAAAATTCACGGGTTAAAAACCCCTTCTGGTAGGGCGTACTAGGCTCATTCTGGTTGTTGATATACTCCTTGATTTTAGCAAGAGGCGAACCACCGCAGCTAACTGCAAAATAAGACGGACTCCAAAGATGTTCCACGTGAGGCTTTAACTCATATTTTTGCCTTAACATTCGACTGGAAACACCTTTAAGAGAATTAACCATCTGAGAAATTGACAATTTAGGGGGGTACTCGATCAGCACATGAATATGATCGCTTTCCCCGTATAACTATATCAGCCTAAATCCCATCTTTTTGGCTACGCCATGACAAACTTCTTTCATGTATTCAATATGCTCATCAACAAAAACTTTTCTCCTGTACTTAGTCACGAAGACCAAGTGAGTATAAAGTAGTGTAACACTGTGACGAACTCTCCTATATTGAGTACTTTTCATTGCAGTCCAAATATGGTATTGTTCTAACATATCATACAGACCAAGCATGTGAAAGCTAGATACAACTATCGACTTTACCCAAAAACAAATCAACTCAAACCATTAGCACAAGCCTTTGGTTCAAGTCGTGTAGTCTGGAATGACGCTTTGTGGCTGTATAAAAATGCAGCACTCAAAAATTTAGACAGACCAAAAAATATTAGTTCATTGGTGATTACTCAAGCCAAAAAAACTGAATCAAGAAAATGGTTGTCTGAAGTTTCTGCCGTGGTATTGCAGCAATCTCTTAGAGATTTGCAAACAGCTTGGAATAACTACTTCACCAGTATTAAAGGAGAAAGAAAAGGCAAGTTACAAGAGCCGCCTAAATTTAAGAAAAAATCGTCAAGACAAGCTATTAGATTTACTACTAATGCTTTTTCAGTTCACTCTTGTTCAGTCAAACTAGCAGTGCGATTCGTTTAGTGGGGAATCACGGTAACCCTGGAGTAAATAGCCACTAGAGCCAAGTCTCCCAAGACTACGGCGGCTTTTGGGAACGAATCTTCGCACAAAAAACGCGCCGAGCTTAACTATCCTTCTGATGAGGGTGTAAGTCCCTCACTTCAAACTCAGAAGTTACTCCTTACCTGCCCACGCCGAACAGACTCGGAACTCTGTAGAGCGAAGCTGGGAACAGGGCTGAATCAGACCATAATTGCACTGGACACTGCGGCTAACAGGGAGTCCCCACGATGAAATCGAGCCTACAAAAAGCAACCTATCTACAGGCAGACGCAATCCTTAAGTCTGACCTCACCAGAGATTAGTATCTCGCAGCACCTTTAAGTCAGTAGCTGCAAGAGTATGGGGTTCTAGTGGTTGAATTGGCTACACGGACAGTTCCCTGGTAGGGGAAACCCCTCCGCAGGACTGTCCTATCTAACGGGACAAGCAACAGACACCCAGTCTGTATCGAAAGGACGGAACGAATAAAAACGAGTCTAAGGTCTGTACGGACAGTTCCCTGCGACGGGAAACCCGTCTTCAGGACTGTCCTTGGGCAAGTCGAATCCACGGTAGACCAGACGAGAGGATTAATTCCTTAGATTCGGGTAGGACAAAGCGTAATTGCTTTGAGGTATTCAGAGTATATAAATCGGAGCAGACTATGGTTAGACACAGGTTAAACGCTAGTGAACTTTGGGAGGGACAAGATTGGAAGAAATTCCAGAAAACCCTCTTCAGGCTACAAAGAAGAATATACAAAATGTAGACGGAAATCACCAGAATTGGAGAGATACGAATCTTGTAGCAATACATCAGACGTGCCACCAATTCATACACACGAAGCACAAGCGAAAGCTAAAGGATATCGGGAGCCGTATGCGGTGAAAATCGCATGTACGGATCTAAAAGAGAGGGGCGGAGTGTAATAGCTCCCCTCGACTCTACCAACGTAAGTGGCATGGTCAAAAACCGTAAACTCAGCCGAGCAATTAGTGATGCTGGGTGGAGTAAGTTCAAAACCATGCTACAGGCAAAATGCGATAAGTACGGTAGAGATTTAACTATCGTAGATCGTTGGTATCCGAGTTCTCAGATCTGCTCCTGTTGTGGTAAATCTGGGGGCAAGAAAGAACTTGATGTTCGTGAATGGGAATGCTTGTTTTGCAATACCATTCACGACCGAGATATTAATGCGAGTATTAAGTGCGATTCGTTTAACCTAAACCGAGCAATCGGGGGACGGTTAGCGTCTATAGGGTAATCCAATTTTGGATAGAGTTCGCACTTTAATCCCTTATAGATGACAACTACATAACCATACAGGTGAGCGTCATTATCCTAGAACCCGCAAGTCCTGTCCTCCAGACGCAGGAGCGAAAACATATCCCCTACTGTAGCGACTAGCCATCAATCAGTAAAGCGGGGATAAAAGCGGAAAGCTACTGGTAGCCTAATCTGGTAGCCCGTAAGTAAGTGACTATGGATAACATTTGCTAAGACACTGTTGGAATCATCGTTAAGGCAAACCAGTGGAATCAGGCTCTATGCACTGGAAGTCCCAAAAGGGCATTGGTAAAGGGTGGTGTAAGAATTTGTATCGATACACCAAGCGTTACCCTAAATCTCGGTCAAGAGGTGTCATCCTAGTAGTCTTACATGAAGACAAGGACAACTGGGTGGGGTGTTCGCAACCAGAGAAGAAGGTAATCCTTTTAAGTTGATAACACATATAGCTCTACAAAAATCAAACGCTATGTCAAGGTCAAAGGAAACGCATCCCCTTACAACGGAAACTGGCTGTACTGGAGTACAAGAATGGGACGTTTTAATAACAATAACCGTTTTACTGAGGAGCGGAATGATGGGAAACTATCACGTTCCGTTTTGGAGAGCAGTGGGGAGGGTGACCTCTTCACTGACTTTAATCTTAGAGCAACAAATCAAAGAGGCGGGTGGGCAATCCGACTCATATAAAACACGAACGTGGAGTGAGTGTAAGTCTACCAGTGGTAGCAGTTTGTGAGCCAGTCCTGAAGACATCGGCGGCTTTTGTGTGTGAATCTTCATACACAAAACGCGCCGAGGGTTTCCCGTCGCAGGGAACTGGCGAACCCCTTTGGGGCGGTGAAGCGTTAACTACTCCGAAGCAATTGACTTTGTTCTAGGGGAATCTCCGCACCCGATTAGGGCGTGATACTAAATCCGATTGATACAGTATACGTTTGAAGTTGACGCGGAGATACGGGGACGCCCAGACGCGGAGAGTTATGAAATCTCCCAATACATAACATTTGCAAACAGGATTTAGTATGAGAGGATGTCAAACTGCACATTGCTATAAGTAAAACTCCAACCTTCAGACAAACAGATATTATTGATCTGATTCAATTCGGTTAAACTCAAGTCTTGAACATCAAAAGTCCAATCAGTTAGGCGAAAACGATTATCTTCGGATTCTTGAATCTGGGGAAACTTAGTTTTAAGTAACTGAAACACAGCAGCTAGTTTTTGGCGATGTTGTTCTAAATCACCAATCTTGGTCAAAAATTGACAGCGTTCGGCATCATGCCAATATAATAATCCTCCATTTTCAGCGATCGCTTCTACTACTGGTAAATAAGTCGCAATAGCATTTACCCAGCCCGCTGAACGTCCAGTTACAATTAAAACATTAATTCCTGCCGCAGCTAATTTTTCTAACGTTTGAATTAGATTAGAATTAAATTTATCGCCTTGAGTCAACGTACCATCCATATCGGTAGCTATCAGGCGAATATCTCCCAGACGGTTATCAGTAATTGCTTTTAATAATGGTTTGCTCATAGTTAGCGATTAATTCTACTTGAAATATCTCTGCAAAAGCCTGGGCTAGATCAACTCGGACCTGATCGACTGTAATCTCAGGAATAAACTCAGCTAAACTCCCCACTGGTTTATCTTCAATACCGCAGGGGACAATATGTTTAAAGCCACTCAAGTCGGGACAAACATTAAGAGCAAGACCGTGCATCGTAATCCAGCGACGCACTTTAATGCCAATCGCCGCAATTTTTTTGCCTTCTAACCAAACTCCTGTAAATTTTGGTATAAGATAAGCTTTTAAGCCATAATTTGCTACCGTGCGAATGATTACTGCTTCTAGCTGCCTCAAATACCAATGCAAGTCCTGTTGATAGTAACGGAGATTGAGAATCGGGTAAGCAACTAATTGACCAGGACAATGATAAGTAACTTCGCCACCTCTTTCAATGCGATACAGTTCAAAATTAGTTTGCTTGGGATCGAATTTCAGAAACTCTGTTGTTGAACCTGTACCAAGAGTGTATACAGGAGGATGTTCTAGCAAAATCAAAACATCATTTAGATCAGGATTATTGATTCGTTCGACTACAAGCGATCGCTGATATGACCACGCATCCGTATAAGGAACTACCTTTTGATTATTTAATAAACAATATCTTGTTTGTTTGAGCATATTGCTAGCCTAATCAAATAAATGTCAATCAATGTAACAGAAAATAAAAAAAAATGGGATATTTGATGTTTTCCAGGATACAAAGTGTTAATCTAAAGAGTATAAGCTATTAAAAATAAAAGCATTGCTTGAGGTAATTGCCAGAAATGAAATCAAGTAGCAAGCTATCTAAATAAAAATGCCAAGATTAGCACGATTTTATTTAATACGAGTCGATTGTTTCTACTAACAAGTCCAAGAAATAGTCATAGTCAAGTTGGCAATTGACATTTAGCAAAGCTAGCAAGATCGATTAACAAACAAACCATAAATCATAGTCGATATTGATAGTTGAAAACATGAGCAGCACAGAAATAACTTAATCTCAATTAGCTTGATTGGTAATTATCAATATTATCAATTTAAATAGCTTTTTATAGGTTGACAGACTCGCGAATCTCGCTAGCCAAAAGCATAAGCATTAGATCTATAAGCATTTAGATCTATTTTTAATTAGCTGTTCCAACTGTATAACATGGAGTACTCAGTATGAAGCTTCTGATCCAAGGAAACAACATTGCAGTAACAGAATCGATTCATGATTATGTCGAACAAAAATTAGAAAAGGCGGTAAGACATTTTCAAAATATAACCAGTAAAGTAGACGTTCATTTATCTGTAGCTCGCAATTCTAGGATCGAAGACAAACACAAGGCTGAAGTAACCGTATTTGCCAATGGAACCATAATTCGAGCGCAAGAAGGTAGTGAAAATCTTTATGCAAGTATCGATATGGTGGCTGATAAAATTGCGCGTCAACTACGCAAATATAAAGAGAAACAATTAGGCAAAAAAACTCATTCTAATCTGAAGAGCGAAGAGATAATTGACGAAGAAACAATAGTAGAAACTACTAACTTAAACTTAGGCGATCGCACTCCCGAATTACCAGCCGAAGTAGTCAGGACTAAATACTTCGCTATGCCTCCAATGAACATCGAACAAGCATTGGAACAACTGCAAGTGATTGACCATGATTTTTATATGTTCCTGAACAGCGATACCAATGAAATCAATGTAATCTACATTCGTAATCATGGCGGCTATGGCGTAATTCAACCCAGGGTAGATCAAAATGCTCGCAAAGAAGATTAATGAGAATTATTAATTAATCAGAATAAGTACAAAGGCTCTAGTTCTATTTATTAGTTTAGTTTAGAACTAGAGCCTTCTTAATTTTTATAGTAGGGGCGAAGGGCTCTTCGCCCCTACTTATGCCAGAGGTTTACTCACCTCTTCCTCAACTAAAAAATTAAGCGATTGCACAACAAAAGGAAAACCTGCACCAGCCAAGCCTTGCTTAATGCGATCGCTTGTAGCCTCAAAGACCACAAATAAAGGATGTATCTCTTCGGCTGCTTCGCTAAACATATGTTGTTCATTAGGTGGCATCAACCATTCATAATCTCGGTCTAAATAAACCTGTGTTTTTCGCCAACGATTAATTAAGTCAGAAAAATCCTCTTCGGGTCGATGAATAAACACCAAAATTTCCGTCCCCATTTTAATTTTCCATTCTGGGTCACACATTAAGATTCCTAGATCGCAGGGAAGAATCGTAGCTAATCTAGTAGTAAGAGGTTTTAGTGGATTATCTGGTTGTAACTCTGGTCGGCGAATTCGGACTACTGGTAGAGGAATGGTGATTAAGCTCTCCTCTTGTCGTCGAATACTAGGTAGTGTTTCCAAATAGGGACGATACTGCTTAAGTAAAGCGATCGCTCCACTACGAGTGCTATACTCTGCTAATAGAGTTTCATAGTCTGATTGTTTTACGGTCATAAGTTGCGATCGCTCTTGCGAAATTACCCTAATTGATCGAAAATTGAGAACATCGGCAGATACATCGACATCAAAATCGTACCTACCATTACAGCGATACCTACCATCATGATCGGCTCGATCATAGTCGTCAAAGCTTTAACCGCTTGTTCTACCTCGTCCTCATAGAATTCCGCGACTTTCTCCATCATGGCATCCAGTTCACCAGTTTCTTCACCAATACTGATCATCTGAATTGCCAGTGCAGGAAAAACATTTTCTTTCTGAATTGCCAAAGAAATCATGCCGCCCTGTTGAATATCACTTTTAGCAGCCAGAACCGCATTGATAATAACCTGATTGCCGATAGTGTTGCAGACAATATCAAAACATTGCAGCACTGGTACTCCCGAACGAGTTAAAGTACCAAAGACGCGACAAAAACGAGCCACGGCAATCTTTTCATTTAAGTCCCCAAATAAAGGCATTTTCAACATAAAGCCATCAATTTGTAAGCGACCCAATGGAGTTTTATAGTAAGTTGTAAAGGCAAAACTCAATCCTGAAAACACAGCAATAGGAATAATTGCTTTCCAGCTTCTCAGAAGATCGCTCAAAAACAGCATGAATTTCGTTAAAGCTGGTAATTCTGCGCCTAACCCCTCAAAAATCCCGCCGAAGACGGGTATCAAAAAGATAGTCATCCCCAAAAAAGCAAGGACAGCAAAAATACTTACAGTAACAGGATAAGCCATTGCCGCTTTAATTTCGTTTTGCAACTTTGCCATATCTTCTAGCAGTTTAGAAAGTCGCATCAGTACTTCATCTAGTACACCCCCAGCCTCTCCTGCTTCAACCATATATACATAGAGGTCGTTGAAACATTCAGGATGTTTAGCCATTGATTCCGATAAGCTTGTCCCCTGCTGTACTTCGGCACTAATAGCTAACAGAGCTTTTTTGAGTTTGGCATTAGGTGCTTGATCCGATAAGATGCCCAAAGCACGAACAATTGCTACTCCCGCATTGACCATCACCGAAAATTGCCGTGAAAATATGGCTTTATCTTTGACAGTCACTTTAGCCAGGGCTAGTTGCAATACTTCAAGATCGATTTCAAAACTAGACTTGTTGACTTTACCGACAGCTACATATCTATTTTTTAGAACTAAACGAGCTTGTTCTGAAGAAGCAGCTTCAATTTTTTCTTTAAATACTTTGCCTGAGTGGTCTTTAACTTTAGCTACGTATATAGACATAAATAAACAAGGAATTGAGTATATCGAGTGATTAGCAAGAAAAATAGTTGGTCAAATACAAGAAAAATGGACAGAGTTAAGGGCGTTTACCATTTGCAGCCATTTCCATCCCACCACCAGCTAGACGTTGTAATTCGTCAGGTCGGGAGCTTTTGGCGATCGCTTCTTCTATGCTAATGACACCAGTTTTGACCAAATTGGCTAAATTCTGTTCCATAGTCTGCATCTTCATTTTGGCTCCAGTCTGAATTGAAGAATAAACTAGAGCCGATTTACCCTCCCGAATCAAATTGGAGATCGCTGGAGTTACTATCATGATTTCCTGCGCCATGATTCGTCCAAACTCACCAGCCTTAGGACTTTTCTTTTTAGCTAAAATTTGACTAAAAACAGCAATCAACGAGTTAGATAACATTGCCCGAATCTGCGCCTGTTGACCTGCGGGGAAAACGTCAATGATTCTATCGACAGTACCCGAAGCTGAATTTGTATGTAGCGTTCCAAAAACCAAGTGACCAGTTTCCGCCGCTGAAATTGCCAATGAAATCGTTTCTAAATCCCGCATTTCCCCCACCAGAATGATATCTGGGTCTTCCCTTAATGCAGCTTTAAGAGCGTTAGCAAAGCTTTTCGTATCTTCACCCTTTTGTCGCTGGTGAAACAGGCTCTTAATATTATCAAAAACATATTCAATCGGATCTTCCACCGTCAGGATATGTTCGGCTCGTGTGCGATTAATTAAGTCCAACATCGCCGCGAGAGTTGTGGTTTTACCAGAGCCTGTTGGCCCTGTTACCAAAACCAATCCCCTTGGTCGCTCAGTAATATTTCGCACTACATCAGGCAAACCCAACTGATCAAAGTTAGGAATTTTCGAGGATAAAGCTCGCAAACAGGCGGCATAACAGCCTCGTTCTTTATAAACATTGACCCGAAAACGAGCCAGCCCTTTAACTCCATAAGAACAATCCAATTCCCAGTTCTGCTCCAAATCCTTTCTTTGGTTGTTGTTGAGCATACTGAAAATCAGTTTTTGACAGTCTTGGGGGTTTAAATCTTCACCCATTGGGGTGAGTTTGCCACTGATGCGGAAATAAACTGGTGAACCAGCCTGGACGTGCATATCTGAGCCGCCCATTTCTACCAGTTGTTCCATCAAATCTTCAATCATCAAATCCATAATTTTTATCCTCAAACTTAAAAAATGTAACTAACTATTAGCTAAAACGCGGGGTCATACAGTATGGACAATCCAGCCATTCTGGCTGTAACTCAGCTCTACAGGTGCGACAGGTTAAGCCGCTTTTTCGTTTCGCTTTAAGTTCTGATTCCAAGCCAGAGTCGGTAAAGGTTACCCTCTCCACTTCTTCCAAGGTTGTGTGACCTTCTTTGACCAAATCCAAGCTATAAGCAAGAATCGTAATCATGCCTTCTTCTACAGCCAAATCTTTAATGCGATCAGTAGTAGCTCCTTCATTGATCAACGCCTGAATTTTTTCTGAGTTACGCATGACTTCGTAAACACCAACCCGCCCTTTATAGCCAACCCCGCTACATTTAGCGCAAATACTGCCATTAGCTTTTGCCTGTGCTATTTGTTCAGGCTCTAATTTATTAGCTTTATAAAAAGTGACTACCTCTTCCTTGGATGCAGATAGTCCAAATCTAGAGAGTTCTTCATAGGTAGGATTGTAAGCAATACGACACTCGCTACAAACACGACGCATCAGCCTTTGAGCTAGTACTCCAACTAAAGCTCCAGAAATCATAAACGGCTCTACGCCCATCTCATCGAGACGAGCGATCGCTCCAGCCGCATCATTAGTATGTAACGTAGTTAAAACCAAGTGACCAGTTAACGCCGCTTCAATGGCTGTTTTAGCTGTTTCCGAGTCCCGAGTCTCACCTACCAGAATTACATCAGGGTCTTGTCGTAAGAAAGCTCGTAGAATCGCGGCAAAGTTCATGCCTTTTTCGCGAATAACCTGTACCTGAGTAATGCCATCTAAAGAATATTCAATCGGATCTTCGGCGGTACTGATATTAATATCGGGGCTATTTCTTTCTGCCAATACCGAATAAAGTGAAGTAGATTTACCCGAACCAGTAGGGCCTGTTACCAAAATTAAGCCAAAGGGACGTTTCGCCATGTCCCTGACTATTTCTAACGTTGGCTCGTGAGAAATTAACTTATCTAGACCCAGTTGTGTAGCCGAGTTATCCAGAATCCGCAGTACAACTTTCTCACCATAGCGACTAGGCAGAGTATTAACTCGAAAATCCACTTTTCGTCCCTGAAACATACGACGAATCTTGCCATCCTGGGGAAGACGCTTTTCAGCAATATCCAAGTTAGCCATAATTTTGAAGCGAGCCGTTACCGCAGGGATGATTTTTTTCGGCATCGGGTCAAATGGCTTCTGCAATACCCCATCCTTGCGAAAACGGATTCTAAGAGATTCTTCTTGAGGCTCAACGTGAATATCAGACACGCCATCTTGCAAAGCTTTAGCTAAAATCTTATTAACTAAAGTAATAATCGGAGCCGCTTGAGCTTCATTAGCTGCCCCCAAATCGTCTGCGACATCATCACCAGTCTCTTCTAAATTAGAAGCATCAAAGTTGTCTAATTCGAGAGAAACATCGACATTAACTTCTGTTTTCTTAGCCGTTTCTTTTTTAACTTGTTCGTCAAGAAACTGGTCGATCAACTGCTGATAATCAGACTGAGTGATGACTAATCTTTTAACTTCTATACCTTTGGGTCTTAAAATTCGGTTCAGATCATCTTGAGCTTCCAAATTCTCAGGATCAACCATCGCTACGACTAAGACAGGAGGTTCTCCATCTTCCTTTCTCAAAGGAATGAGTCGATAACGACGACATATATCCAGGGAAATTAAAGAATTGATTAATTCCCCCATTTGATGACCCTGGACTTTGTCTGTCTCTATTTCTGGATCTAGAGATTCAACGCCATAAAGGACTTTAAGCTCAAATAAATGGTGTTTTTTATATTGACGTAATAAATCTGGCGGTAGCGGGTTTCCCGTAGCTGCTTCAAGAATATCTACGAGAGAACGACCCGATTTGCGGCTCTCAGACAGAGCTTTCTGCATTTGATCGCCATCAATAAACCCTTTCTCAACCAGTTGGTTGCCAAAAGGGGATAAATTATTACGTAGGGCGATCGCCCGAGTTTGTTTGGAAGAGTAAGAGTAAGCCATAGAATAGTAAAAATATCTCCTGACATTATTTAGTCTTCCCCAAAGCTTTAATAAAATTTCAACTTTCCCTGACAAAAACATTTCTTCTCTGTTAATTGCCTAAGTTCTCATGATCAACTCAGCTAGTTCCACAAAATGTTACATTTGATTAGCGGTGGATTAACTGTTTAGATAATTAAGCCAATTAAGCTAAAACTCCTATTCTTCTGGCTTGTTAATTTAGCTAGCTAGACAAAAAAACTTTTAAAATAATCTAAGTCTTAACAATAACTGTTAGTTTCCATGACCAATGGAATATCTTATATCTTGTATATGGAGAAAAAAACGTTCCTATGACTGAAGAGCAGAAACAACAAGAAATTATTTCGGAAAACCCCAAGGCAGATGATTTCAATAATTCCGAACTAGATGATAGTAATGGTTCGCCAGAATCTGTAAAAGTTGATTCTTCTGAAACCACAAACGGAGTTCAATCTCAACAAGCTGATTCAGATCTCGAAAATCAAGACGATAGCAACGATATTTCTACGGAAAACGAAGAAATTTTTGCTGCTTTTCAACAAGAAAACGCTAACCTCAAAAAACTCTTGGACGAAAAAAGCCAACAGGCTGATCTTGCCAAAGCACAATACGCTAGGTTAGCAGCAGATTTTGAGAATTTTCGCCGTAGAACGGTTAAAGAAAAAGAAAATCTTGAACAGCAAGCCAAAAAAAATGTAATTATCGATTTGCTGCCAGTAGTGGATAATTTCGAGAGAGCTAGAACTCAACTGAAACCAGAAAGTGAAACTGAAAAAGCGATTCACAGCAGCTATCAAGGAGTTTATAAAACCTTGGTAGAATGCCTTAAACGCCTCGGTGTATCGGCAATGCGTCCAGAGGGAGAAGAGTTTGATCCCAATTTTCATGAAGCAATGTTGCGAGAAGCGACTAACGAACACCCGGAAGGAACTGTCATAGAGCAACTAATGCGAGGATACGTTTTAGGTGACACAGTTTTACGACACGCAATGGTTAAAGTTGCTGTTCCTGAAGAACCCGTGATAACCTCGGAACAGGAAAAGATGGAAGAAGAACAACAGGAAAATAATACATAAGCTTAAAACTAAAGACTGTCTTGAATTTTAAGCTTTTTAGTAGATGATCGCTTCGGCATATTCAATGCCGATTTCTGATTTAATTCTGACGATTGACATCCTTATATTGTAGATAGATGAACATTACTGCCTGAGCATTATGGCAAAAGTTATCGGTATTGACCTTGGAACTACCAACAGTTGTGTCGCCGTGCTTGAAGGAGGCAAGCCTATAATAATCGCTAACTCAGAAGGTGCGCGAACAACTCCCAGTATGGTTGCCTTTGCCAAAGGAGACACTCGTTTAGTAGGTCAATTGGCAAAAAGACAATCTGTTACTAATGCTCATAATACTATTCATAGTATTAAACGTTTTATCGGTCGTCGCTGGGAAGATACTGAAGAAGAACGTTCTCGAACTCCATATAAATGTATTCCTGGTCGAGACAAAACTGTCGATGTCCAGATTCAAAATCGCCACTATACACCACAAGAAATCTCGGCGATGATTTTGCAGAAACTTAAAGCTGATGCCGAAAGCTTTTTGGGCGAGCCTGTGACTCAAGTGGTGATTACTGTCCCTGCTTATTTTACTGATGCCCAGAGACAGGCAACCAAAGACGCGGGAACGATTGCTGGATTAGAAGTGTTGCGGATTGTCAATGAGCCTACCGCCGCAGCTTTGGCTTACGGTTTAGAAAGACCAGACCGAGAAGAACATATTCTCGTATTTGATTTGGGGGGAGGGACTTTTGATGTCTCTATCCTTCAGTTAGGTAACGGTGTTTTTGAAGTTAAATCGACTTCGGGCAACAATCATCTCGGTGGCGATGATTTTGATAATGTTATAGTTCGTTGGATGATCAAAGCTTTTTATACTCAAGAAGAAATTGATCTTAGAACCGACAAAATGGCATTGCAGCGAATGCGTGAAGCGGCTGAAAAAGCCAAAATAGAGCTTTCAACTGCTCCTACAACTTCGATTAATTTACCATTTATTACCGCCGATGAAACAGGCCCTAAACATATAGAAATGGAATTGAGTCGGGCTAAATTTGAAGAATTGTGTAAACCCCTAATTCAGAAAACTTTAGATCCCGTTAAATTAGCGTTAAAGGATGCAGATCTAAAGCCTAATGAAATAGATCGCATTATTCTGGTCGGGGGCTGTACACGCATTCCAGCAGTCCAATCAGCAATTGAAACAATTTTCAAGGGAATGCAGATTGACCGCTCGGTTAATCCAGATGAAGCAGTGGCTGCTGGGGCAGCAATTCAAGCAGGAGTCTTGGGCGGTGAAGTAGAAGATGTACTTTTATTAGACATTACTCCTCTATCGTTGGGAATCGAAACCTTGGGTGAAGTGTTTACTAAAATTATTGAAAAAAATACGACTGTACCCACGAGTAAATCCCAAATTTTCTCCACAGCAGCTGATGGTCAGACTTCTGTAGAAATTCATGCTCTTCAGGGAGAAAGGGCAATGGCAAAAGATAATAAAAGCCTGGGTAAATTTTTGCTGACGGGTATTCCCGTTGCTCCTAGAGGCTTACCCCAAATTGAAGTGGCTTTTGAAATTGATGTCAATGGAATTTTGCAAGTTTCGGCTCAAGATAAAGGGACTGGCAAGCAACAGAGTATTACTATTAGCAATACGGGAGGATTAAGCTCTACAGAGGTCGAACGGATGCGGCAAGATGCGGAAAATCATGCAGAGCAAGATCGCTGCCGTATAGAATTAGTTGAGTTAAAAAACCAAGCTGAAAACTTGATCTATAATTATGAGTCAACTCTTAACGAACAGGGTGATTTGATTCGCGAAGATCTTAAAGCTAAGATTGCTCAAATAAAAGAGGAGTTTAAAATAGCTTGTAATAGTTCTCGCACCAGCACTGAAGAAATTACTAATATTCTCGAAAAGTTGCGTCAAACTCTCTTAGAAGTCGGTACAGATGTATATCAACAAAAGAACTCTAATTTAGAAGATTCGTTTACTGATATGTTTGATGATGATGATTTTGCCGATGCCAAAACTGAAATGGATGCGGCACAAGACAATAGCATTAAAGCTGTGGTCAGTGTACCAAAGAATTCTCATATTGAATCGGGTATTAATGATGAAACTAGCTTTGATGATTATGAAACAGTCGATTAAAGAAACTACATAGAGTAGTTTATGAGCAATGATCTCAGAAAATTTTAGACGGCTAAGTGAATTAGCTCTATTTCTTAGTAGTAACCGTACTATGCTTTCTGTTGCTGATTTTGCTAAAGTACAATCAACAAACCATAGGAAAAAATAAGATTTTATGGCAGGGGACTACTATCAAATCCTGGGCGTATCCCGCGATGTAGATAAAGATGAACTAAAACGCACTTATCGCCGTCTGGCTCGTAAATATCATCCCGATGTCAATAAGGAATCGGGAGCCGAAGAAAAGTTCAAAGAGATTAGCCGCGCTTATGAAGTTCTTTCAGAACCAGAAACTCGTGCTAGATACGATCGCTTTGGTGAAGCTGGTGTAGGTGGTGCAGCAGGAGCACCAGGCTACGATTACGGAGATATGGGCGGTTTTGCCGACATATTTGAAACCATTTTTAGTGGGTTTGGCGGTGGTGCGGGTGCGGGTGCAGGTGCAAACCAATCTCGTCGTCGTAATGGCCCAGCTAGAGGAGACGATCTAAGATTAGATTTGAAACTGGATTTTCGCGAAGCTGTTTTCGGTGGCGAAAAGGAAATTAGAATTCCTCACTTAGAATCTTGCGAAACTTGTACCGGTACGGGAGCTAAACCAGGAACAGGAGTCAGCACCTGTGGTACTTGTAGCGGCAGTGGCCAAGTACGTCGCGCTACTCGAACTCCTTTTGGTAGCTTTGCTCAAGTTTCGGTCTGTCCAACCTGCAACGGTACAGGACAGGTAATTGAAGAAAAGTGTGGCACTTGTCACGGAGCGGGTCGTCAGCAAGTAACCAAAAAGCTCAAAATCACTATTCCTCCAGGGGTAGACAACGGAACCCGCCTTAGAGTTTCTGGGGAAGGAGATTCAGGTTTACGTAGCGGTACTCCGGGAGATTTATACGTATATTTATTTGTCGAATCTGACAAGGAATTTACTAGAGAAGGAATTAATATTAGATCGGAAATTGGGATTAGCTATTTACAAGCAATTCTTGGCTGTTGTCTAGATGTTAATACGGTTGATGGCAAAGAAGAGCTCACTATTCCGCCTGGGACTCAACCAAATACGGTTCTGAATTTAGAAAATAAAGGCGTTCCCAAGCTGGGTAATCCAGTTAGTCGCGGTAATCATTTAATTACAATAAAAGTAAATATCCCAACTCGCGTAAATGCTGAAGAAAAAGAGCTATTGGAAAAATTAGCAAAAGTTAGAGGAGAAGCTACAGGGAAAGGTAATAAAGAAGGATTTTTAGGAGGATTGTTTCATAAATGAGCAATTCTAGTAATTTATCTCAGGGTGGAAACAATTCTATTTCTGCTCGTGCTGATGCTCATTTAGATTTACGAGGCACCCCTTGTCCAATTAATTTTGTACGGACTAAATTACGCTTAGAACAGATGGCACCTGGTTCTTTATTAGAGGTATGGCTTGATGCTGGTGAACCTATTGAGCAAGTGCCTGACAGCTTGACTATGGAAGGTTATAAGTTGGAAAAGATCGAGGATCGTAGTGGGTTTTTCTCTTTGCTAGTCAGTCGTCCAGCAATATCGTGAATGAGTCTAATCTGACAAAGATATTACCTGAAAAAAGCGATCGCCAGCTACTCGGGACAGTAGTGGCTGTTCAGGCTAACTTCTATCAGGTGAAGTTGGAAATAGACTCACAGACTCAAGATCTAACTAAATATTTTTTATGTACCCGCCGAACTCGCCTGAAAAAAATCGGGCAAAAAGTTATGGTGGGAGATCGCGTTAAGGTGGAGGAAGCAGATTGGCAAGATGCTAGAGGTGCGATTTCTGAAGTATCACCTCGAACAACAGAGTTGCAGCGACCACCAGTGGCTAACGCCGACCGAGTTCTCTTAGTTTTCGCTTTAGAAGAACCGACTTTAGACCCTTGGCAATTGAGTCGCTTTTTAGTTAAAGCAGAATCTACATCCTTACAACTATGTTTGTGCTTAAATAAGTGCGATCTGATCACGGAAGCGCAACAACAACGGTGGCAACAACGTCTTCAGAAATGGGGCTATGAACCGATTTACATCAGTGTTAAGCAACAATTAGGACTCGGAAATTTATTAGATCGCTTAAGCGGAACTGTTACGGTAGTTGCAGGTCCTAGTGGAGTAGGAAAATCAAGTTTAATTGACGCTTTAATTCCCTCAATCAATTTAAGAATCGCTACAGTATCGGGGAAGCTACAACGGGGTCGTCACACTACCCGTCATGTAGAGTTATTTGAGCTTCCTGGGGGTGGTTTGCTAGCAGATAGTCCAGGATTCAATCAGCCAGATTTGGACTGTCTGCCTGGGGAATTAGCTGGGTATTTTCCCGAAGCTCAAGCCAGATTAAGAGCAGGAACTTGTCAGTTTAGCGACTGTCTCCATCGAGACGAACCAAATTGTGTGGTTAGGGGAGATTGGGAACGATACGAATATTATCTTGATTTTCTAGATAAAGCGATCACACGTCAGGAAAGTTTACAGCAACAGCCTGATCAAGAGTCAGGGATGAAATTAAAGGTCAAGCGATCGGGAAAAAGTCAATACGAACCTAAATTGGAAGCTAAAAAATATCGTCGTATTTCTCGTAAAGAAAAACATCAAAATTTGTCGGATGTTTACGAAAATCAATTGGTTGAAAATATTGAGGATGAATTATTAAATGGTTTTAAATAAATTTTTCCGCCGAGAATTCCCCCACAATGTCAAACTAATGGGTTGAATTACGATAAAGATCGTCGCAGTAAAATGCCCAAGTGATTCCTACGATACTAGTTGCTAGACCCGCAATTATACCGACAATGCCCCAGCCCATTATGCCAAGCCAGTTAATAATATTATCGATAATTTCAGTAATTCCTTTAGAATCAACAAATCTTGCAAAATAGATTAAGCTTAACTTAAATATCGGAGAAAAAATAAAATGGCACGCAATAAAAAGACTAAGCTTAACAATCCAAGTAGTCAAGGTACTAGCTTTCTCGATAAATCACAGGTGGGAATTTCTTTGACATCGAAAGCTGTTGAAAACCTTAATGAAATAGTTAAAGAAACAGGCTTATCTAAATCAAAAGTTATTGAGAGCTTGGTTACTGGAATTATCGCGATCGCCAGTAATGCTGCGGAACAAACTATTGCGATTGAAGTAAATGATGATGACCACGAATCTACACCGAAATCTGGTAATAGTATTATTGCCTCTAAAATTAAAATATTAGACGGTACAATTCAACCTGAAGCCAAAACCGAAAAACCGAAATCTACCAACATTGGAGATGAGTCAAAACAATCTTCTTTAATGGCAGAACTTAAAGGAAAAATTCAAGAACATAAAGAAAGTTATGCGGCTCTACAAAAACATTCCCAAGAACAAGAAACCTTGGTTAAACAGTTACAAATACAAATAAAAGAACAAGAAAATTCTGCTTCAAAAGTGACCAAAGATAACGGCTCTTTGGAACACCAACTTCAACAAGAAATTGAACAATTAAAAATTGCGATTGCACAACAAGAAGAAAGTAACAAAACCTGGCAACAAAATCTAAAAGAGCGCCAAGCAAGTCTGAAAAATCTTGAACAACAATTATCTGAATACCAAGAAAGCGATCGCAATTTACAAAACCAGCTAGAAGAAAAAGAGCAAGTACTAAGTGAGCTTCAGCAAAAGTTAGAACAAAGCCAAGCGGAATCGGCACAACAAGGCAAAACGATTCCTAGTTTACAGCAACAAGTACAAGAGCAAGAGCAAACTATTACTCAACTGCAACAGCAAGTCAACCAGAAACAGCAAGAAGTTGAACGCATCAATAGCGATAGTCAAAATCTCCAGCAACAGGTACAGGAGCAAGAGCAAACTATTACTCAACTGCAACAGCAAGTCAACCAGAAACAGCAAGAAGTTGAACGCATCAATAGCGATAGTCAAAATCTCCAGCAGCAGGTACAGGAGCAAGAG
>Ga0114940_10000055_pt1 | contig 73960 bp, 61 predicted proteins | sample ColdCreekSource_FD_87195 | JGI IMG/M metagenome (GOLD analysis project Ga0114940, IMG submission 87195) | Groundwater microbial communities from Cold Creek, Nevada to study Microbial Dark Matter (Phase II) - Cold Creek Source | ecosystem: Environmental > Aquatic > Deep subsurface > Groundwater ...
AAGCTCGCCGAGTGGTATCGCGACTGCGTGCGTCCGCTCTGCAACATGCCGCGGACGCAGTGGCCACGCTGCTGTGGGCGCGGCTGCGAGCCCTGCACGGACCAGCTGGTCGCGATCGCAGAGCGCATCGACGAGCTGCTCGGCCGAACCTAGTTCGCAGCCCAGAGGAGGCCCTGCTCCACGTGCTGAAGCAGCAGCGGCTCCTGCCAGCTCTCTTCGTTGTGACCGAGGCCCGTGTAGAACGCGCGTCCTTCGCCGACCGAGTGCGTCCACGCGATCGGGTGATCGTCGCCGTGCGTGCCACCGCGGTACGAGCTCTCGTCGAGCCGCAAGAGCACAGTCACGCCGCGCGTCCGCGGGTTGTCTTTGAAGTTGTACCACTCGTCCGTACGCGTCCACTCGCGAGGCAGGAACGCCATCAGCGCGTTGTCCTCCACGATCAGCTTCGCCGGCTGCGTGGGAGGGTGGTCGGCGAACCACGCGCCGTTGAGGTCGCGATAGAACGGCCAGTCGTGCTCGGTGTCTGCTGACGAGTGCACGCCGACGAAGCCACCACCTTGCCGCATGTAGCGCTCGAGCGCGGTTTGCTGCGTGTCGTCGAGCACGTCGCCTGTGGTCATCAGGAACACGACGACGCTCGCGTTGGGGAGCTTCGTGACGAGCACCTCGGCATCTTCGGTGCTCTCGAACATCGCGTTGTGCTTGGCTGCGATCTCCGAGAGCGCAGCGGTCGCAGGCGCGATGCTGTCGTGTCTAAAGGCTTTGGTCTTCGAGAACGCCAGGATGGACAACACCTTGCCGCCATCAGCGGCACCGGCATCGCGGCGACCTGCGTCACGCCGAGCTTGCCCATCACTCGCGTCGCGCGCAGCGCTGTGCGCTCCCGTCGAGCAAGCGACGATCCCGAGAAAAACCAAGAGCATGGCCCGGAGCACCATGCCTTTAGAGTACCACGGCCTCTCAGCGCAAGCTCTTGGCCCATGTCTCCGCCCATTGGTAGAGTGGGACGAGTGACGCCGTAAGCTGCGTGCCGAGCTTGCTCAATCTGTAGCCATCCTCTGCGTCGACGATACTCACGTCACGCAGCTCGTGCAGCCGCGTGTTCAAAGTGGCTGGCGGAAGCTCTGCGGCGGTCTGCAACTCGCGGAAGGTGAGCGCTCTGCCTTCGCGCAGCTCCCACAGGATGCGTAGGGTGCCGCGGCGGCCGAGCAAGTCGAGCGCGGCCATGACCGGCTTGCCCGTCTTGGAGCCACGCACACGCCGCCCCGGCTTAGGCGCTTCAATTTTCATAGCGCTACCACTAGCAACCTGCTACAAAAACTGTAGCAGAGCTCTCTCACTATCAAGGAGAACATCATGTCCCGCATGGTACCTGCATCGCAGCCCTACCCAGCGAGCATCGAGGCCGCGCTCGACAAAATCATGCCGCCCGGCGTCGAGCCGCTGTATCTGTTCCGCGTGCTCGCGCGCGACGAGCGCTTGTTTTCGCGCTTCTTCGGCGCATCGCTGCTCGACCATGGCCAGCTCTCGCTGCGCGAGCGCGAGATCGTCATCCTGCGCGTGTGCGCGAACAACCGCTCCGAATACGAGTGGGGCGTGCACGTCAGTTTCTTCGCAGAGCGCGCGGGCCTCGGCGCAGAACAAGTCACGGCGACGCTCGTGCCGGACAGCGCGCACGCGGCATGGACGCCGCGCGATCAGCTGCTCGTGCGTCTGTGCGATGAGCTCCAGCACGGCACGACCGTAAGCGATGCCCTTTGGAGCGAGCTGTCCGCGCTGTGGTCTGAAGAAGCGCGGCTCGAGCTGCTCATGCTGGTCAGCTTCTATCGCCTCGTGAGCACGCTCACGAACACCCTTCAGATGCCGCTCGAAGCGTACGCTGCCCGCTTCCCGACCTGAGATGGCGCATAGCCCAAATCACAGACAAGCAAGCTGCAGAGGAACACCGACAGGCGCGGCAACCCTGCAGCCATCAGCGGCGGCTGCCCAATCGCCGTAATCGCCGCCGCCGCGGAAGGCTGCGAAAGCTACAAGGGCAGTGGTTTGCTCCGGCTCTGCGGGCGTAAATGGCGACACCGGCGGTGGGGGCGTGCTCGCGGGCGATGCCTGGAAATTCCTGCAAACGCACCGTTCGGCGTCACGCCGGACCCTTGGACTGCCTTGCCAGCCGATATCTCACCGCAGTGCAAACTGTTCTAATCAGTCGTGAATATGGCAGCGCGGCCTCGCGTCTCGCAAGAATCGTAGCCTTTGCGCTGTGCGCTTGGGCCACGCTTGCAAGAGGAGGAAGTTATGACACGTTGGTGGATCGCAGCATTTGTCGCAGGGCTCTCGTTCAGCGCGCCGGTGCTAGCTCACGATGACCACGATGACCACGATGACCACGATGACCACGATGACCACGGTGATTATGATCGCAGAGATGGGCGCGCCGCACGCGCGAGCCGCGGAGGTGACGCGGACCTCGATCGCAATGGTTGGGTCGGCCAGCGCGATGCGCGGCGCATGCATCGGGAGTTTCGGCGCGAGGAATCCCGGCGCGAACAGATCAGACGACACTTTGCGGCGCGCGCACGCGCGAAACATCACATGTACCATCGTGCACGCGCACGGGCCTACGCGGAAGAGGCACGCGAATCCGCCGCCCGCGCTCGCGGCCACGCAGCGCAGTCTCACCGCTGGTGAAGCACGCCCGGCAGCTGGCTGCAGCCGCGAGAGGCAGCTGCAGCGCTCGTTTCCCGAGCGGACCCAGCCGAGGCGACAGAGGCGTGAATGTGGCCGCGCTCAGCGGCGGGCAGATTCGACACAGCGCACTCGTGCTGCCACGCTGCTGGCCACAATCTACACAAAGTTAGGCAGCACCTCAGGAATTGCGCTCCATGCGGGGCCTTGGCACCAGAACTGCATAGGTTGCAAGCAATGCGTGCCGCAGCCCAAACAGCCCAGCGTGCCGAGCCCCGGTCTGCCCAGATGATCCAGCTGCGCGCACAGTCGAGGCGTGCGGCCCGAGGCGCTGGCCTGCGCTACGTCGATGAACGGCAGCCAGGCCTGCGGCGCGCTCGCAAAGGCAGCGGCTTCACGTACAGCAACACGCAGGGCCGAGCGTTGCGCGACACTGAAACGCTCGCGCGCATTCGCAGCCTCGCGATCCCTCCGGCTTGGACCGAGGTCTGGATCAGCCCGTACGCGAACGGCCACATCCAAGCGACAGGTCGCGATGCGCGCGGTCGCAAGCAGTACCGCTACCACAACGCTTGGTCGAGCAAGCGCAATCGCGACAAGCACGAGCGTATCTGCGAGTTCGCGCGCTTGATGCCGAAGGTGCGCGCACATTGCCGCCGTCAGCTGCGCAAACCGGGCTTGGAGCGCGAGACCGTGCTCGCAGGCCTCTTGCGCATCGTGGACCTGACGGGCTTGCGCGTGGGCAACGAAGAGTACGCGCGCACGAACAACAGCTTCGGCCTGACCACCTTGCGCTCGAGGCACGTGCGTGTGCACGGCGATCAAGTGGAGCTGCGCTTCCGCGGCAAGAGCGGAGTGCAGCGCTGCGTCACCTTCCGCGACAAGCGCATCGCCAAGTTGATCAGCGACTGCCGTGCGCTGCGCGGTCGCCAGCTGTTCTACTACCGCGATGCTTCGGGACAACCGTACGCCGTGCGCTCGGACCACCTCAACGCCTATCTGCGTGAGCTCACCGAGCCGCGTTATTCAGTGAAAGATTTCCGCACCTGGTCAGCGACAGTGATGGTCGCCCTGGACTTGCGTCAGCGCGGCGTTGCCAGCTCGCAGCGGCAAGGCAAGAAGATGGTATTGGAAGCCGTGCGCACTGCAGCGGCGTACCTCGGCAATACGCCGACAGTCTGCCGCGGCAGCTACGTTCACCCTGCTCTCTTCGAAGCCTATTTCCAAGGTGAGATATTGCCGCCTGATCCCACGCGCGGCGGGGCAGCAAAACACGAAGCCGCAGTGCTTGCGTTCCTGGAAGCTCGGCTCTCTCGGCCGAAGCCGCGCAAGGCTTCCCTCGAAGCGCAGCTGCGCGCGTCGGTGAAGGTCAAGCTGATGCGCGCCAGCTGAGCTGTTGCAGGCGGTGGACCTGTGCTAGCAGGATCAACACTGCGCGCAGAGTGCTGTTTGCTATTTCCAGAAAGTTTCCGCATGCCCGAAGTCCACTTCGACGTCCGCTGGCCCGACGGCACTCGACGCACGTACTACTCGCCCTCCACAGCCATCCACCAGCACCTGCGCGCGGGGGAAAGCTACAAAGTCCTCGAGTTCCTCGCAAAGGCCCGCGTTGCACTGCATGAAGCCTCCGAGCGTGTGCGCGCGAAGTACGGCTACACGTGTTCCTCTGCGATGGACACGCTCAGCCAAATCGAGGAGACCGCACAGGCGTTCGAAGCCAGCGGAGACGCCGAGATCACCGTCGTCGCCATGAACGAATAACGCAAAGTCGTGTGACGGATCGCTGGGGCTGTCTGCGTTCAATCGTGGCTGGTGCGAGCCAACAAGGAGCAGCCCCCATGCCGATCTTACGCGCGCTGACGTGTATCCTGACCACCGTCATGTTCTCTATCGCCAGCCCCGCAGCAGCTGACAGCTGCGAAAGTGGCAAAGCGCTGCCTGCAGGTGACACTGACGTTGCCATCAGCTTTGCGGGACTCATGCGTAGCTACCGCATCCACGTCCCGCGCTCATACACGGGGCTGACACCAGTCCCAATGGTTCTGAATATCCACGGCCTGACACAAGATGGGCCGATCCAACAACTAGCAAGTCAGTTTGACGTACTGAGCGAAGCGCACGGTTTCGTCACAGTCTACCCGAGCAGCGACAGTGGCTCCTGGAATGCAGGCGCGTGTTGCAACATCGCCGGGCCCGATGACATTCAGTTCATGCGCGAAGTGGTGGCCAGCGCACAACAGCAGCTGTGCATCGATCCCAAGCGCATCTATGCGACGGGCATGTCGAACGGCGGGATCATGTCGCACCGGCTCGCGTGCGACGCAGCGGACCTGTTTGCAGCCGTCGCGCCTGTAGCCGGCATCGTTCCCGTCGCAGACGCAGCCTGCCGACCCAACCGACCCATCCCTCTGTTGCAAGTTCACGGGACGAACGACGAGCTCGTCGACTACGATGGTGGTGGCGTGCTCGCCTTTATCTGGCTCGACCCTGCGATACCTCTGCTCAGCGCACGCGACACGGTGGCAGCATGGGCGCGCCGCAACCGCTGCCAGGCGGCGCTCTCCGCGCCGACGCCCAAGGAAGACTGGCCCAACGATCCAGTGTCAGGCGGCCACATCCCCGGCGCGGGCGCGCCGCTGTTCACGGACGAACAAGCGCAGGGATCTGTCCCTCTAACACCGGGGGCACCGTGCGTGTGGTACACGGACTGTCAGAACAACGCCGAGGTGGGATTGTGCTCGCACGACGGTGGGCACGACTGGGCGTCGGGATCGTCGACAGCGATCTGGCGGTTCTTCGAGCGCCACTCGCTCCCGTAGCCGGCTCGACACTGCGAAACGTCACAGTGCGCGTGCAGCCAACAGCGGCAGTTCTCACTCACACAAAGCAGCGGCGCATCCCATCGAGCTCGATGTTTAATGTACGACGAAAGCTCATCAGATCCGATGGTCAGGCCCCGCCTGGCCTCGAGTATCAATACGATCGGACCTAACTACTTGGCCACATCACAGGCAAAAGTGTGGCGGTCCTGACTCGGCTCAGCTCACAAAATGCCGCTTTTTTCCCGCGTGTTCGGCTGGATTCACAGAGCCACCCGGACTAGCTTCGAAGCTCGCGGGAACCCCGCGCTGGAGGCGTTTCGGGTCGCGCCCGTATTCGGCGAATCTCATTGGCTCACTCGGAACTGGTCGGCGGCACGCCTGCATCCGCCACGCATTCGCTGCTCGAGGCACAGCAGCGGGTGCTCGAGAGCATCGTGCGCGGCCATCCGCTCTCTGACGTCCTGGGAGCGTTGTGTCGGATCGTCGAGAGCCACGTCGGCGCACAGGCACGGGCAGCCATTTTGCTCACTGACGAGCCCAATGAGCGCCTGTTCCTGGGTGCTGCGGCGAGCCTTCCGTTAGGCCTCCAGGCGGCGTGGTCGACTCCGCTCTTGTCTTCTGGCGGGTCGGCGCTGGGCACGTTCACCACCTACCTGCCCGAGTTGCAGGAACCCACTGGCGAAGAGCGCCAGCTGGTCAAGCTGATCGCGCAGACGGCGGCGCTCGCGGTCGAGCGCTCGCGCGCGGATGCAGCGCTGCAGGCCGGCGCTCGACGGGATCGCTTCCTCGCGGAGCTAGCCGCGGCGACGCAGCCGCTGACGGCACCCGCCGAGCTGATGGAGACGACCGCGCGCCTGCTCGCGCTGCATCTCGGGGCGAGCCGCTGTGCGTACGCGGAGGTCGAGCAGGAGGATACGTTCGTAATTACTGGGAACTACGGCCCGACCGTGCCCAGCATCGTAGGCCGCTGGCCGATCGCGGCATTCGGGCCCGCGTGCGTGCGGGGCATGCGCGAGGGCCACGCGTACGTCGTGGCCGACACTGACACCCATCCGGAGATCAGTGCAGACCACTTGCCCGCCTATCGTGCCACCAACGTCCGTGCCGTGATCTGCGTGCCGCTGCACAAGCAAGGTCGGCTCACTGCTGCGATGGCCTTACATCAAGACCAGGTCCGCAGCTGGCTGCCAGAGGAGATCGAGCTCGTCAGCTTGGTGGTCGCGCGCTCGTGGGAAGCACTGGAGCGCGCTCGGATCACGCGTACGCAGCAAGAGAGCGAGGCGCGCTATCGCGCGATGGTCGAGGCGTCGCCTGATTGTGTGACGCTGATAGCGGCGGACGGCAAGCTCTTGCAGATCAATCCCGCAGGCCTGCTGATGATCGCAGCCGAGGCGGAGAGCGCAGTCCTAGGCACCTCGTTCTACGAGCTGATCGCACCGGCACATCGCGCGGCGTTCGAGCGCGTCTGCAGGGACGAGCGCGGCACGCTAGAGTTGGAGCTCGTGGGCCAGCGCTGGGTGGAGCTGTCAGTCGTCCCGCTGTCGCTGACGAAAGACGCACAGCGTGCCCACTTGGCGATCGCACGCGACATGACCGCGCGCATGTCAGCTGAAAGCGCGCTTGCGCAGAGTCGCGCGCGCTTGGACTACGCGGTCGAGCTGTCGGGCGTAGGGTTTTGGTACTGCGACCTGCCCTTCGACGAGCTGACCTGGGACGAACGCGTCAAGGCGCACTTCTTCTTCGCGCCGGACGCTCGCATCACGATCGATGACTTCTACGCGCGCTTGCACCCGGAAGATCGCGAGTCGACGCGCAGAGAGATCGAACGTTCGATCGACACGCAACTACCCTATGACGTTGTGTACAGGACACAATGCCCTGTTACATCTGACATCAAGTGGATCCGCGCGCTCGGCGGCACCATTTACAACGAGACCGGTCAGCCGTGTCGCTTCGACGGCGTAACGCTGGACGTGAGCGCGCTGCATCGCGCGCATGAGCGACTCGCGGAGCTGCTCGTAAGTGAGCAGGAGAAAAGCCGCGACCACGCACAGCTGGTGTCTCAGCTGCAGGAGCAGGAACGGCGCAAGGACGAGTTCTTGGCGACGCTCGCTCACGAGCTGCGCAATCCTCTCGCCGCTCTGCGCTTTGGCCACGAGCTGCTCGCGCGGACTCATGGTCCGGACGTCAGCGCACGAACGCACGCGACCCACGCGACCATGGAACGTCAGCTCACGCATCTCGTGCGCATGGTGGACGATCTGCTCGAAGCTTCGCGCATCACGCTCGGCAAGGTGGCGCTGCAGGTCGAACGCTTGGACTTTCGCGTGGCCTTGCAGAGCGCCATCGAAACAGCACGCCCGCTGCTCGAGTCGAACGGACAAGCACTCGACGTGCGCGTGCCGGAGCAAGCGCTGCCAATCGATGGCGATCCGACACGTCTAACTCAAGTGCTCGCGAACTTGCTGAACAACGCCGCGAAGTACACGCCGACCGGCGGCCGGATCGAGGTGCGCGTCGGCGTCATAGGCCGAGAGCTGCAGGCGACGGTCAGCGACAACGGCACGGGCATCCCCACCGACATGCTCGAGAGGGTGTTCGATATGTTCACGCAGATCGAGCGCTCGGTGAAGCACGCGCGCGGTGGCCTCGGGCTCGGGCTCACGCTCGTCCGCAAGCTGGTCGAGCTGCACGGTGGAAATGTCGTGGCAGAGAGCGCGGGGCTCGGACAAGGCAGCGTGTTTACGCTGCGCTTGCCGCTCGCGCTCGGGACCGCTGAGACGGAGAGCGTCGCAAGCTCACAGACTGCCAACGCGCGCGCTGCGCTGCGCGTGCTGGTGGTCGATGACAATGAGGATGCGGCAGAGTGTCTCGCTGCGTTGCTCGATCTCGAAGGTCATCGCACGCACCTCGCACACTCGGGGCCCGATGCGGTCACGAGCGCGCGTGCGTTCACGCCGGACGTAATCTTGCTCGACATCGGTTTACCGGGCTTCGATGGCTACGAGGTCGCGCGCAGGCTGCACCAGGAGCTCGGCGCGCGCGTTCCGCGCTTGGTCGCTTGTACGGGTTTCGGCGCAGAATCAGACAAGCGGCGCTCGCACGAAGCAGGCTTCGACGCACATCTCGTGAAGCCGATCAGCACCGCGCTGCTGATGAGAGAGTTAGCTGCAGCGGCGGCCGATAGCTGACGATCGTTATGCGTGCTCGTTGGGCATGTGCATGGATACCAGCATTCGTGGGGCTCATCAGAGCTTGCCTGACCACGCGCTTGGTGAACCTCGATAACGTCGACGCAGGTTGGCCGGCGTGCACTCCAGCACTCGCCCGGCACGCGCTCGCCCGCGGGTCAGCAGATCGCCGCTGAGAACGTCACGTCCGAGGACGACATGCGCGAGCGTGCGGAATACCTCGCGGCGCAGCGCCACCTGCCACTGCGCCGGTTCGACTCGCCGCTCGCTCGCCCACGACTTGCGCGCGTCGCTTGCCAAAGGCAGCGAGCACAAGACGCGTCTGCTCGTGCTCGGCGCGAAGGACAACCCGATGGTCCGCGTGCCTGCTTTACTCGAATTTGCAGGGCTCACGCGAGACCTGCCTCAAGTCTCCACGCACGTCGTGGAGCACGGCGGCCATGCCGCAATGTCGCTGGTACAACCCACCATCACGCAAGCCGTCCTCCAACGCTTCTTCGCCGCGGATTGAGTCGCATCACTATCATTTTTTTAGCTCGACTTGGTCGGCGACTTCGAGCGCGGGATTCGCGCTGAAGAAACCGCGAGGTTGCAGCTTGAAGTGGATGCTTTCGCTCGGCATGACCGGAAAATCCTCCGGCTTCGAGAGGTGGGTGAAGCCAGTCGTATACCAGAGGACGATGTCGTCACCGTGCAGATGCTCCGCTGGCGTGGTGTACGCGCCGACACCGTCGCTGCGTTGCGCTTGGTTCGGATAGTCGCCGGCGGCGTACAGCTCGCCCTCTTTGTAGCGCGTGATCCATAATGGATGGCGCGCGAACTCGGCGCGCAGCAAGCCCGGAAAGTCCGGCGCACTGTACGGCACGGCAAACGTAGCAGGCTCCAGCGCATAGCTCGTCGGCTTGCCGTACTTGTTCTTCTTGTCAGCGCTTTCGACGTGCCAGTGCCGCGCGCTGAACGGATCAGCGTCGCGATAGCCTTCGTGCTCGATGTGACTCATGACAGCCCCGAACGAGTTCTTGAAGCCTGTTTCGGGCAAATGCGCCGCGCCCATCTCCATCAGCGCGTTGTTCTTTCCATCGACATCGAGGTCGAGGCGGAAGCTCAAGAAGTGTTGGTGGTTCGGCGCCGCGACCCACACACCATTGTCGTCCAAACCGACTTTCGCCGCTTCTGCTTCAGGTGTCTCGTCCGTGCCGCGATTGAGCGTCGTGCCAGTCAGCTGCACCTTCACCTCGATGCTGCCGTCGAGCTTGAAGGTCCAATCGAAGCCGTAGATGTAGTTCCCGATCCAACAGTTCCAGGTCACTATTAGCTCGCGCGCTAGACGCGTGTCGCGCTGATAGTTGCTGGGGTCGGTGCGCGTCCACAAGATGCCGGAGTCGCGCTCGTACAAGCCGATCGTCCCGGGATATTCGATTGCGCCCGTGGTGTTTTCCTCGTCCGGGCCGACGTCAGAGAAGAACAGCGCGTCGAGCAGCTGCGTGTTCTCAGGCACATCGCGATTCACCTCGAGCGGCTGCGCGAGCATGCCTGCATTGTACTCACCGACATCGAATGCGCTGCGCCAGAGCCAGGCTTCGTCGCCCATCCCATACGGCACGTAGATCTCTGACAGCGCCAAGCGATAGGCGATCGGGCGCCACACACCGCCGTCCTCGAAGCGCACGTCGTACAGCACCAGGCCCTCTCGTGGATGAAGTGCCGCGTAGAACTTCCAGCGTTGCCATGTCACCTCGCGACCGCGGATGATCACATCCGAGCCTTCCGGTTGTGTCACCACCAGCGGCTTCAAGCGGCGCGACGTCCTCGCGTTGCCGGTCTCCGCGATCACCGGCCGCACACCCGTATCGAGCAAGTCAATCACCTCACGTGCATTCAGATCCACCGTGATCACCAGGCCCTCGACTGGACGATCGTAAGGGTTCTGCGGTGACTCCAGCACCTGCGCTGCAGCGTCGGCGCCGCGATAGAATACGAGACATCGCGCAAGCCGCGTGTGTGCGCCGTGCGGCAGCTTCGCGGCCACGCCCTTGGGCAGCTCCGCATCTCCCGGCGCCCACACATCGATGTAGGTCAAGGCTGGGTCGAGCCCGCGGGCACGCAGAGCCGTCGCGAACGGCTCATGCGCGTAGACGAGCTCCGTCGCAGCCACAAACTCTTCGCTCGTGAGTTGCCCTTGCGTGCCTGCAGGCCGCAGCTCCAACCGCAGAACATTGTGCACAAGCAAATCGACCTCGGCGACCCACAAGCGGTTGCTCGGGTAATGCATCACCTGCACCAGCGCGTTCCGCGGAAAGGCAACACCTTTTGTCCAGCCGAGGACCAACGACTTGGCCGGCTCGGCGAGCACCACCATGCTGTAGCGCAACGGCTGATCGGGCAGCGCTTCGTCCGCGAGAAACTTCGCTTGCACGGCCTCAAAGGCCGCTTGGATCTCGGCCGCGCTCAGCGGCTCGAGCGGATGATCCGCAGCGCGCACGACTGCCGCGCACGACAGCACCCAAGCGCAAACGCACGCGTACAACGCACCTGACTGTTTCATAACATCTCCTCGACCGGCACTGAGCGTGCGCCCTACTTCAGCGAGTAGCGCGCAACACGCTTCGGGGCGATGTCCGGCAGATGTATTGGCAGCGTCGAGTGCACTGCGCAGCTAAGAGCGGCTACATCGCGCCGTGATGATGGCTCGGCATCGCAGCGACATCGTACCCTCGCAGCTCGTTGTACTTTGTGATCTGCGTATGATCGAGCTGCGCGGTGAGCTCGAGGTGCGCCTGCAGGTGGACGGCGCGCAGCTTACCCTGGAGCGTGGCGATGTGCGCCACGTGCTGGTTCATCGAATCTGCATCCACGCTGCGGTCGAGGAACGCCTTGCCGAGCTGCTGTTCGTGCTGGACGATCTCTTCACCGAGCGCCTTTGCGGCCTGCTGCATGCGCCCAAAGATCGCCTCCGCCGCCGTGCGCTGCGCCGGCATGAGACCGAGCTCAGCGGCGCCGGCAACCACCACGCGTTGGCAGCGCTCGATCCTTGCCGCATGGATGACGATCGCTGCATCGCCGACTGCACCCAAGTGCGCGGTCCCGACTGACTCGCCCACGCCGGTGCCCTGACCGACAAACCTGGGGGCTTGTAAGCGACGCAACCAATCTCTGCCGTCATCGATGATGGCTGTGAAACAGCCTTGTTGGCAGAGCGTTCACGTTGGTGATAGGGCACTGCGCCATGCGCGCGAGATCGATGACATGGGTTGGTTTGTGCTGGTTGGCGCTGTCTGCCTGCGGCGAAAAACCTGTTAGCAAGGCTTCAACAGACGCGATGTGCACCACCGACGGTGGCTGTGCGGATGGTGCGGTCGAGCGCTCTGGGCCCTCGTCAGGTGGGCTGGCAGTCCCTGCCGCTGGCAGCGGCGCTCGCCGCACGCGAGTGCAATCCGCGAGCAGCCAGGGCGACTCCGGAGCTGCAGGCAGCGCTGCACGGGCCGGGGCGAGTGCACCCAAGCCACCGAGCAGCTCGGACACGCAGCAGGCGGATGCTGGCGCGGACGAACCGAACAGCGCGCCGCGCGCTGGCTCCGCTGCGCCGATGATGGATTCGGAGCCGACTCCCGAGCGACCCAGCGCGGACGCCGGCCAAGCTGCTGAGCCGTCCGAGCCTGAGCCGTCCGAGCCTGAGCCGTCCGAGCCTGAGCCGTCCGAGCCTGAGCCGTCCGAGCCTGAGCCGTCTGAGCCTGAGCCGTCCGCCGAGTGCGACGAGCAAATGTGTGGTCCGTGTCAGGCGTGCGGTGAGAGCGGCACCTGCGAACCAGTGACGGGCCGGGATGACGCCGACAGCTGCAGCGACATCCGCAGCTGCAGCAGCCGCGGCGAGTGTCAGCACGTCAGCGAGTCACACACCGATCTCGGCACGATGTCCGAGTACGCCGAGCTCACGACCAGCTACGCCCAAGTGATCAACTTCAGCGAGCCGGCCAGCGTCGTGGAGGTCCGCCTGGAAGTCTCGTGCAACGAAAACGATCAGACGTTCCCCTCGGTCTGGATCGTTGAAGCACCCTCTGGCATCCCCAGCAGCACGGTCATCGCCGCCGCCAACGTGATCTACCAAGAGCCCAGCGACAGCAACGCCTTTGCGCTTCTGGAGCTGTCTAAGGTGATCGAGCAACCCGCGACAGGTCCGATCGCGATCGTTGTCAACGCGAGCGAGATGAGCTGCATCGTGCGGCTAAACACGGAAGAGCCGTACGGCAACGGCGCCCTGTTTGCACAAGGCACCGCTGGTCTGTGGTTACCCACCGAAGGCTCGATGGTCTTCCAGGTGTTGTCGAGCCAGTGACAGTCACGGCCCGATCGTAGTCGGGCACGCGCTGCCAGTTGTTCCGCGCTCGCCCTCGTCACACTGGATCAAACCACTCAGTGCGTAGAGGGTCGAGTCGCAGCCCCCGACGAGGTTGTGAACGCCGTCGCCGATGCGCGACCACTCCGGCATGGTCGCGCCGAGATCGGTGGACTGGAAGGTCCCGGTGCGCGGCGGCGTGAGCCCAAACAGCTCGTCGGTCGTGAGCGCAAACGTGTAGCCCGGCCAGCCCTGCGGAATCCAGCTCGTCCCGTCTTCGTAGATGTAGACATTGTCGAGCTGGGTGCCGCGATCTGTCGCTGCGAGGTGCGTCGAGTTGCCGGCGCTGAACAGCTGGTTGACGCCGCCCGTGTTGATATGCGCCCAGTTGATCGTGGAGGTCGACCGATACACGCCCGCGTGATCCAGCGAGATCCCCGCGATGAAGTCAGCGCCCACGGCAAAGCCCGCACCTGGGTTGCCGTAGTCGCTCCAAGTCGCGCCTTCGCCACTCCACTTCTTCAGCCGGTTGCTGCCGATTTCTGTCGCGAACACTCCGAACCCACCCGCATACACGTTGATGGATTGCGTGCCGACCAGCGTCCAGTGGGTGTCCGTGCCGGTGTAGCGGTAAATCCCGCTGAGATCCGGCGTCAAACCAAACACAGTGTCGGTGCCGACGACGTGAACGGCGCCCGGCAGACCGATCAGCGTCCAGTTGTCGGGCTGGCCGTTGTACTTGAAGATGTTGTCGCTGGCGTCGGTCGCAACGAGCCCGAAGCCGCCGCAAGCTGCCATGCGCACGCGCTTCCAGACGCTCGACCAAGTGTTCGGCGTGCCTTCATAGCGCAGGAGCGAGCCGTACTCGCGCGGCACCACGCAGCGCGTGTCTGCATTGGACCAGTACTGCGGATGCGCGACGCCGCTGATCGTAGTCCATCCACAAACGTCCGTGAGCTCTTTGCCGCTGCTGGCGTCAGCCCAGCCGTTGCCGTCCGGATTGCTCATGGTGTGGACGACGTGGCGCGCGATCGAATACGACGGCGAATACGCTTCATTGATCGACGCACCAGCGGCGACCCACGCGTAGCGATAGGTCACTCCGTTGTAGCTCGCGTGACCGCGCTCGCCGAGCGAGCCACCTGGTACTGCGCCCGGTGGTAGCACCACGACCAACAGCTGATCGCCGCCCAGAGCCGGCGCTGCGTTCACCGCGAGTCGCCCGTTGATGTAGCTGGCCACTTCATCGGGGCCCGGGGCGTGCCCCGGCAGCGCGGTCGCGTCGTCGATCGCAACCCATGTCAGCGCAGGAGTCGCGATGTCGCCGTACTGGTTGAGATTGGCGAAGTACGGGCCCGCGATCATGTGCTGCAGCGCGCCCGCGACTTGGCCTGGCGTCAACGGGTTGCTCGTCGCCCAGCCGGCGCCCCAGAACAACAACGCGATGTCTGGGCGTTTCAGCACGGGACCACCGCCGCTCGCGAAGCTCGGAACGGGCGTCGGCTCGCTGCCCTTGCCCGCTCCGCCGCTCTCAGCAGCAGTCGCTGGTTCTCCACCGTGACCCGCTACGGTCGCAGCGCCGCCGTCGGTGCCGCCGTCAGCGGCAGTGGGTTTCGCTGGGTTTGAAGCGTCGGGCGCCTCTTTGCCGCCGCCGGCATCCTCGGGTGTGCGGCTCGGCTCGCGCTTACCGCCATCTTCTGCAGTCCCTCCCGCCTCGGGCTCGGAGCGTGCGCCCCCGTCGCTTGTGCCCGCGTCCGGCTTGGTGCTCACACTCTTTTCCGAGGTCTGGACCGCGCCCGCGTCGCGCGCGAACATCACGTGCACGCACGCGTCACCCTTACGTGTGGAGCCTTCCGGGCAGCCCCCATCACAAGCACTGAGTGAGCCCAACAGCCCCACGCTCATCAGCACAGGCGAGCAAGTAAGCCAGAGCGTCTTCTTCGCACGGGAAATACAGATCATGATCCGACAGTAGCTTGCATTCGCTTCGCCTAGCACCGCCGAGCGGCGCGGTCGCGCGATTGAATCCGACGCATGTGGCGGATGCTCGACCGTCCAATGCGGCGCTCATTCGCAGGTTGCAGGTGCTGCTTCGCAGCTCTCGAACCATTTCAGCTCGCCGGGTTTTGTGTCGCCCTCGCCGAAAGCACATTGCCACGGGACCTCTTGGACCCGTTCGTTGGGCTTCACTTGCCGCATGGCAGCGGCACATTCCGCGAAATAGCTCGGATCGCGCAGTGTACACAGCTGCGCTGGCTCCGGTGTCTCCGACATCTCCGTGATCACTGAACCCCGGACGTCCACGTACACCATGCGTGCGTACAGTGCGGTGCCGTCGGCACGCACGATCAACACGTGGTCCACGCCCTCATCGCCCTGCCCGTGGGCGCTCCTGGTCCCATGAATATAGCGCCCCGGCTTGCGCTCTTGGAGCGCTTCCATGAGACATACAGTCGACGGTGCGAGGACGATAGGACTGCGCTCTATCAGCTCAGCGCGCGACTCCGGGCACGGCTCATCGACTTCGCAAGTCAGGAGCAGCTCGCGGTCGTTCGGTCCAGCATCCGCTGGCGACTCTTCTATGGCTGCATCGGCTGCATCTGCAGCGGCTGCGTCTGCAACCGCAAATCGTATCACTGAAGCGTCTGTTGCAGCCGTCGGCTCAACCTTCGACGTGGAGCACGCTGCTCCAGCAAGCACTGCCATCATGGCAAGTACGGGGCCAAGTACCAGGCCATATTCGTTCATCGTCGATTCCCCCAATGCGAATGCTAAGCACACGCACCTAGGGTATCAGACGATGCTGCTGCTGGTAGCTGCGTAGAGTCAGTTACTCGGCGCAACTGGCGGAACGCTCGTTCACACTATTCGGCGCGTGCAGCGCTGACGCCGGCTTGCCGACCAAAGAAGCTCGCGCAGCTGATCGACAAGCCGCTCGAATAGCCTGCAGCGGAGCGCGGCAGACCACAGCTGTTTCGACCCGCCGCATACAACCCCCTTACAGGTGTACGCTGCGCGCTCAGCACTTCGCCACCCGGCAACGTGTCGAGGCCACCCATGGTGAAGCCCGGCACGATCGATTTGCTCGCAGACAAATCGAGCGCAGCAAACGGACCGTGCTCCAGTGGCTTGAGGTAGCTCTGCGACTTATGGAACAGCGGATCGACACCACGGCGCGCGTGCTCGTTGTAGAAGCTGACGGTGTGGACCAGCGTGCCCTTCGGTAACGCCAGCTCACTCTCCAACGCTTCAAGGCTGTCCCCCGCCGCCTTTAGCTGCATCTGTGCGAGCGGTCGCGCGAAGTTGGGCTCGTCGACGATGAGATACGCGGTGCCACCGCTCTGCCGCAGAATATATTCACCCGTGCGACCGTGGTACGCATCTTCGTTGATGAAGCGTTGGCCCTGCGCGTTGACCAGCACGCCGTGCACGAGCTTGCTGGGCGGGTAAAACGGCACACTCACGAAGCCTTCGCCCATACCGATCGCGTAACCACCCGCGCTCATGCCGAGCAAGATGCCCGCGCCGTCGTCGCCTGGATTGCCGATCTGTAAGTTGACGTTGAGCAGCTTCGGCGCGTGCGCAGCCACCATGCTGCGATTCATGATGAACCCGCCCGCGCTGAGGATCACGCCGCGACGCGCTTTGATCGCGAGCTGTTTGCCAGCTTGGCGAGCGATCACGCCCACGACGCGACCATCATCGTCCGATACCAGTCCGACGACGCGCGTGTCTGCTTCGAGGCGCGCGCCGAGTGTACTCGCCTGCGTGAGCAACGCTTTCATGATCACGCCACCAGCGCTACCGATCGTCTGGGGCTTGTGACCGCGCGGTGCAGGCTTCGCGATCTGACTGAACGGCCACACGTTCTCGTTGCCAGAATACAAGAGCCCGTCATCGCCCGGCGGCTCAGTCGTCTTCTTCCCGTAGAAGCTGGGCTTGAAGGTCAAGCCTTGCTCTTTGAACCAGGCGTAGTGCTCGAGATTACGTTCGCAATACATGCGAACCTTGTGCTCGTCTGGATTCGCGCCGCTCGCAGCGAGCAGATACTTGAACATCTCTTCGATGTCGTCCTGGAAGCCGCAAGCAGTCTGGATCTCGGTGCCACCGCCGAAGTAGAGAATGCCCCCTGACAGCGCGGTGGAGCCGCCGCCGTCCGATGCACGCTCTAACAGCATTACCTCAGCGCCGAGCTTGCGCGCTTCGATCGCCGCGCTTGCACCGGCAGCACCTGCGCCGACGATCAACACATCCATTTCTGCATCCCAGTGGGCGATTGCGCGCGCGCTCTGCAGCGGGTCGAGCGCGCAGCCCAGCTCGGATTGTGCGTGACTGGTGGATGCTGACGTGAGGTGAACAGTCATAGCGCTCTATAAGCGTGTACGTTCGAGTGCCTCGTAGCACTCACTGACCATGTCCTGCACGACGTCTTTGACCGCACGTCGCTGCGTGAGCTGACCGACGAGCTGACCCACCGGTGTACCTAACAGCTCGGCGGAGCCGGGCCGGCCTGTCTGCGCATAGCGGTAGATGCGCTGTTGCGCGTCTGCTGTGGCCATCCACTGCAGCGGCATCGGCAACGTGCCAGGTGAGTCTTTGCCATCCCAAGCTTCCGTGTACGGCGTCTTGAGCTGACGCGCCGGCTTGCCGCTGATCGCGCGCGAGCGCACGGTGTCGAGCGAGCTCGCCTTGAGCATCTTGTCGACTAACGCGGGTACACAGTCAGACTCGTTAGTCGTGAGCCAGACAGAGCCGCACCACACACCGGCTGCGCCCAACACCATCGCAGCAGCCATTTGCCGCCCGTTGGCGATGCCGCCGCCAGCGAGCACGGGCAATGGGGCGACCGCATCCACGATCTGCGGAATCAGCACCATCGAGCCGATTTCACCCGTATGACCACCTGCCTCGTAGCCGGACGAGATAATGATGTCGACACCCGCTTCCTTTTGGCGCAGCGCGTGCTCCGGGGTGCCGCACAGAGCAGCCACGAGGATATCGCGCTGGTGCGCGGTCTCGATAATGTCCGAGGGGGGCGGGCCGAGCGCATTCGCGATCAAGCGTATCGGATGCTTCAGCGCCACTTCGACGTGCGCACGGCCGCCGCTCGCCGACCAACCGAGCAAGCTCTCCGTGTGCTCTACGCCTTTGGGGATCTCTGGCACCTCATAGCGAGCGAGCAAGTCCTCGATGAAGCGCTTGTGCGCAGCGGGCACATGCTTTTCTAGATCTTCCTTGCTCAGGTCACCGACGTCTTTGCCCACGTACTTGACCGGGATGACAGTATCCACGCCGTACGGCTTGCCACCCACGTGCTCGTCGATCCAAGCGAGCTCTTCTTCGAGCTGCTCCGGGCTGTAGGCCACTGCGCCCAGCACACCGAAACCACCCGCGCGGCTGACGGCGGCGACGACATCGCGACAATGACTAAAGGCGAAGACGGGAAACTCGATCCCCAATCGTTTGGCTAGCTCGCTCATGCTCAACGACCTCTAAACTGCGGCTTGCGCTTCGCGACGAATGCAGCCGGTCCTTCTTTGGCATCCGCGGTCTCGAACACCGGTTGTCCGATCTCCAGCTCGAGCGCGAGCGCCTCTTTCTCGGGCAAGCCTTGTGTGGCGAGCACCGAGCGCTTGATCGCTTGCAGCGAAATCGGCCCGTTTTCAGCGATCTGCAACGCGGTCTCGCGTGCGCTTGCGAGCGCTGTGCCGTCTTCCACCACGCGGTTGATCAAGCCCATCGCCTGCGCTTCGCGTGCGGGTACATGTCGTCCTGTGAGCAAAATGTCCATGGCGTGACAGAGCGGGATCTGCCGCTGTAGCCGAACGGTGCTGCCCCCCAACGGGAACAAACCCCAGCGTGCTTCGGACACGCCGAACTTCGCGCTCTCGCCCGCGATGCGGATGTCGGTCGCTTGCAAGATCTCGGTGCCGCCGGCGATGCAAGTGCCCTCCACCGCAGCTACGAGCGGCTTCCTCAAACGGTAGTGGCGCAGAAATGCTTTCCAATGCAGATCTGTGTCTTCTCTAAAGCGTGCAGCCCATGCTGGGTCCTGGTGGCCGCTCGACATGGCTTTTAGGTCACTACCTGAGGAGAAGTGTCCCCCTGCACCAGTCAGGATTGCGACTCTTATCTCGGGATCCGCGTCGATCTGCTGCCAGGCATCGGCCATGCGCGCGAGCATCTCTAGGTCCATCGCGTTGCGCGCCTCGGGCCGGTTCATAATCACGGTCGCGATTGCACCCTCACGTTCGACCAACAGATGATCCGCCATACGTCGAGTGAAACAGGTTTCATTTACGTGGGCAAGAGGAGTTGCCGCGCGGAGTGAAACATGTTCTATTTTGTATGAACCAACACCGGAGGGCTATCGATGGACGTCTACGATCTCGACACCTACCAACGCTCGATTCCGCATGACGTCTTCGCCACGCTGCGCCGCGAGAGCCCGGTGCACTTCACGAATATTCCTGAGTCACAAGGTTTTTGGGCGATCACCAAGCACGCAGATGTCGTGGCGATCTCGAAAGATCCGCGCACGTACTCGTCGGCGCGCGGCGGCACGAACCTGTTCGACTTGCCACCCGAAGAGCTGTCCATCGTGCAGATGATGATGGTCAACATGGATCCACCCAAACACACCAAGTTCCGCAACTTGGTGTCGAAGGGTTTTACACCGCGCATGATCGCGCAGCTCGAGCCGCTGATCCGCAAGGCTGCTGTGCGCACCATCGACGCGGTCGCGAAGCGCGGCGAGTGCGACTTCGTTCCGTCGATCGCTGGCGATCTTCCGCTGATCATCATCGCGGACTTGATGGGCATCCCGCAGGATGATCGCCCTAAGGTGTTCGATTGGTCGAATCGCTTGATCGGCTTCGACGACCCAGAGTTTCAGACCTCGCTGCAAGACGGCAAGGTCGCCGCGGGTGAGCTGTGGATGTACGCGAACGCCCTCGCCACGCAGCGCCGCGAGAAGCCGGAGCTCGATCTAACGAGTGTGCTCGTGCAAGCGAGCGTAGACGGCGAGAAGCTCAGCGAGATGGAGTTTGAGGCGTTCTTCTTGATGCTCGCGGTCGCCGGCAACGAGACCACACGCAACGCGATCTCGGGTGGCATGCTCGCGCTCGTACAACATCCGGAGCAGCGTGAGCTGCTGTTGAAAGACCCCAGCCTGATTCCCTCCGCAGTCGAAGAGGTCTTGCGCTGGGTCACACCGGTCATCCACTTCCGCCGCACGGTCACGCGCGATGTCGAGCTGCGCGGCCAGAAGCTGCGCGAGGGCGATAAGGTCGCCGTGTTTTATCCATCGGCCAATCGTGACGAAGAAGTGTTCAAAGACCCATTCAACTTCGACGTGCGGCGCACGCCCAACGAGCACCTGTCGTTCGGCGTAGGCCAACACTTCTGCTTGGGTGCGAGCCTCGCGCGCTTGGAGCTGCGCTTGATCTTCGAAGAGATCCTCAACCGCTTGCCCGATCTCGAGCTGGCGGGCGATGTGCGCCGGCTGCGCTCCAACTTCATCAACGGCATCAAGTCCATGCCGGTTCGGTTTACGCCGGAGGCTGCGTGACCAGCACGCGCGAGTCGCTTGTCGCGAGCGCTCGCGAGCTGGCGCCGCGCTTGGCTGCAAGGCTGCCCGAAGCCGATGCGCTGCGACGCTTGCCGGACGACACCATCGCAGATCTCAAGCGCGCCGGCTTTTTTCGCATCCTGCAACCGCAGCGCTGGGGCGGCTACGAGCTCGACCCTCTGACGTTCTTCGATGTACAGATAGAAGTCGCGCGCGCTTGTGCGTCGAGCGCGTGGGTGCTCGGCGTGGTGGGCGCGCACGCTTGGCAGCTGGCGCTGTTCGATGAGCGCGCGCAGCGCGAAGTGTGGGGCGCGGACGACTCCTCGTTGATCTCCTCGTCGTACGCGCCGACCGGTCAAGTCGAGCGTGTCGACGGAGGTTACAAGATCAGTGGTCGCTGGTCGTTCTCCAGCGGCAGCGATCATTGCCAGTGGGTTTTTCTCGGTGGTTTTGCGCCGCCCTTCGCGGAGGGCAAGCCACCTGAGATGCTGACGTTTCTATTACCGCGCAATGACTACCGGATCGAAGACAACTGGCACACGATCGGCCTGCGCGGTACCGGTAGCAACGACATCGTCGTGGATGGCGCGTTCGTGCCGGAGCACCGCACGCACAAGCTGATCGACGGCTTTCGCTGCAAGAGCCCTGGAAACGCAGTGAATCCTGCGCCGCTCTACCGCATGCCGTTCGGGCAGCTGTTCGTGCGCTCAGTTTCAACGAGCTGCATCGGCATCGCCGAAGCTGCGTTGGAAGCGTTCAATGCGACAGCGTCGAAGCGCGTCGGCGCGGGCGACGGTGCAAAGGTAGCGGTCGACCCACAAGTGCAGCACGTAGCGGCAGACGCTGCGGTGGCGTTGGACGAGGTCAAGCTCGTCTTGCAGCGCAACATCGCGAGCCTGCGCGACTACGCAGAGCGCGGCGAGCTCGCACCCGTGCCGCTGCGCGTGCGTTATCGCTACGAGTCCTCGGTCGCCGCCGACCGCTGCACGAAGCTCGTCAGCTCATTGTTCAACGCTGCGGGTGGTCGCGCGATCTTCGTCGGTCATCCGCTGCAGCGCGCGTGGCTCGACATCAACGCCGCGCGCGCGCACTACGCGAACAATCCAGACAAACCGGCGCGCAACCTCGGCGCTGTCGAGCTGGGCCAACCCAACTCTGATTTCTTCATCTGAGGCTGCATGCATCCAGTCACCCAGCTCGGTTACCTGGTGTTCGAGGTGCGCTCACTCGATGCGTGGCGCAGCTTTGCCGAGAAGACGCTCGGCCTGACGACTGGCGAAGAGCTCGCAGGCGGTGGCTTCACGCTGCGCATGGACAGCTATCAGCAGCGCTTCTTCGTCGAGCCGGGTGAGCTGGACGACGTCGCGTGCATCGGCTGGCAAGTCGCGGATGCAACGACGCTGGACGTGCTGGCAGCCCGCTTGCCCGGCAGCCGTCGTGGTACCCCTGAGGAGTGCGCGCGGCGCCATGTAGCGGCGCTGATCAAGCTAGAAGACCCTGCGGGCATCCCGCTCGAGCTGTATTGCGGGCCGACGTTCGCCACGGCGCCGACCAGCCCTGTTGTTCAGTCGAAATTCGTAGCCGATGATCTCGGCCTCGGTCACGTCGTGATCGGCGCGGACGATCCCGCGCATTCGATCGCGTTCTACCAGGATGTGCTCGGCTTTCGCTTGAGCGACTACGTACGCTGCACGTACTTCGGGCACGAGGTCGACATCGCGTTTTTCCACGTTAACGCCCGCCACCACAGCCTCGCGATCGGCAAGCGCCACCAAAAACGCATGCACCACTTCCTACTCGAGGTGGAACAAGTGGACGACGTCGGACGCTGCTTCGATCGCGCGCTCCGCAGTAAAGTGCCGATCGCGCAGACGCTCGGCAAGCACCCGAACGACCACATGTTCTCGTTCTACGCGCTCACACCTTCAGGCTTTCAGTTCGAATACGGTCACGGCGGCGTAATCGTCGATGACGCCGTGTGGAAGAGCACTGTGTACGATCGCATCAGCGACTGGGGCCATCACCCGCCGCTGGTCTTTGCACCACCAAGAAAAGACAAAGCGGAGTCGCGATGACGAGCCAGAGCATTCCCGAAGCGCGCTTCGCCGAGATCGAGCCCGGCGTGCGCATCCACTACCACGACGTCGGCGCTGGTTTTCCTGTGATTTTTCTCCATGGCAGCGGGCCCGGTGCCAGCGGCTTCAGCAACTTTCAGGGCAACTTCCCGTTCTTCGCTGAGCACGGCTTTCGCGCGATCGTGCCAGATGCCTTGGGCTTTGGGCGCTCGAGCAAGCCGGACATGGATTACGGGCTCGATGCGGTGCTAGACGGGCTCAAGGCGCTGCTTCGACAACTCGAGATCGAGCGCTGCGCTGTGGTTGGCAACTCGCATGGCGGCGCACAGGCCATCAAGCTCGCGCTGGATCAACCGTCGCTCGTTTCGAAGCTGATCTTGATGGCGCCAGGCGGCTTGGAAGTACGCGAGCGCTACATGGAGCAGCGCGGCATCCGCGCGATGTTCAAAGCGGTCAGCGCGCCGGAGGGGCTGAGCGAAGAGAGCTTACGTAAGGTGCTCACGCTGCAAGTGTTCGATCCTGGACACATCAACGATGCGCTGGTGGCGCAGCGTTGGGAGATCGCACAGCAACAACCCAAGCGCTTGTTCCAAACTTTGCTCGTGCCACACCTCGCTCCGCAGCTGGCCGAGCTGCGCTGCCCTGTGCTCGGCCTGTGGGGCAATCAAGATCAGTTCTGTCCAGTTAGCGGTGCGTCGGTCCTGTCAGATCACTGTCCTGACTCGCGCGTGTTGCGCATCGCAAACTGCGGCCACTGGGTGATGGTGGAGCGGCCTACCCTGTTCAACAAGATGTGCACGGAATTCTTGCACGAATGAGCTCCGCTAACATTCGCAGTTATGCCCAGTCGCTCTACGGTGCGTTACGCGCGCGGCGCACGATCGAGCCACTCACCAACAGTGAGCCCAACCTGACGATCGACGACGCCTATCAGATCTCACGTCAGGTGCTCGCGCGCCGCCTCGATGACGGCGAGAAGATCGTCGGCAAGAAGACCGGTGTGACCAGCAAGGTCGTGCAACAGATGTTGTCGGTGGATCAGCCGGACTTCGGCTACCTGACAGACGTCATGAGCTTCGAAGATGGCGCGGAGCTGCCTGTTTCGTCCCAGTTGATCGCACCTCGTGCCGAGGGCGAGATCGCATTCGTGCTCGAAAGGGATCTGTCAGGTCCCGGCATCACGGCGGCGCAGGTGTTGGCCGCGACTGCGTACGTGAAGCCATGCTTCGAGGTGGTCGACTCCCGCATCGCTGACTGGAAGATCAAGATCCAAGACACCATCGCAGACAATGCATCGTCAGGGATGTACGTGCTCGGCCGCACCCCGGTGAGCCCGCGCGACTTGGATTTCGTCACCTGCGGAATGGTGGTGTGGAAGAACGGCGAGGTGCTGAGCACGGGCGCGGGTGCGGCCGCGCTGGGCTCGCCACTCAACTGCGTAGCTTGGCTCGCGAACACACTCGGCGAGCGCGGTGAGTCGCTGCTCGCGGGCGAGGTGATCTTGTCCGGCTCGCTCGTGCCGCTCGAGCCCGTGCGCGCTGGCGATTTCATGCAGATGCGGATCGCTGGCATCGGAGAAGCCAGCGTTCGCTTCAAATAGGGACCGTGACATGACCAAGGTCAACGCTGCGATCATCGGGTCGGGCAACATCGGCACCGACCTCTTGTACAAGCTCGCGCGAAGCGAGTGGATCTCGCCCTGCGCGATGGTGGGCATCGATCCTGCGTCGGAGGGTCTTGCGCGTGCGCGTGCACGTGGCTTGTGGACTACGACCCAAGGCGTCGACGGGCTGTTGCCGCAGCTCACTGAGCAAAACATTCGGATCGCATTCGACGCGACGAGCGCGTACGCGCACGCCGAAAACTCGCAGAAGCTCACCGGCCGCGGGGTGGTCATGGTCGATCTGACACCTGCGGCGATCGGACCTTACTGTGTGCCCGCCCTTCATTCCGTGCACACGCTCGGACCTGACGTTATGAACGTGAACATGGTGACCTGTGGTGGCCAAGCGACCATCCCGATGGTCGCCGCCGTCAGCAGCGTGCAACCGGTGGATTACGCGGAGATCGTCGCGACGGTGGCGTCGCGATCGGCTGGGCCGGGTACACGAAACAACATCGATGAGTTCACGCGCACGACCGCAGGTGCGGTGCAGAAGGTCGGTGGGGCGAAGCGCGGCAAGGCGATCATCATCCTCAACCCTGCTGAGCCGCCGCTGATCATGCGAGACGCGATCCATTGCCTGACCGAGAGCGATCCTGATCGCGCGGCGATTACAGCGTCCGTAGAGCGCATGATCCGCGAGGTGCAGCGCTACGTGCCCGGTTATCGGTTGAAAAACGGGCCCATCTTCGACGGCCGACGCGTGACCACGTACATCGAAGTGGAAGGCCTCGGTGACTACCTACCCAAGTACGCAGGCAACTTGGACATCATGACGGCAGCAGCATGCCGCGCGGGCGAAATGCTCGCCGAGCGGATCGCCGGAGGCGCGCGATGAATGGTCAAACTCGCAGTCTTTTGCGCGTGACACCCATCCCGGCCGGGAGAAACACTCCCGCGAGCCGCACAATGCATGCACGAGCTTGCTCCGTTGCGCGCGACATCATTATCGCGGCCGCGGGCCGTGCGCGCGGGTCGCTGGCCACAAGAAGCGCGGGAGGCGCACGATGACTCAACATCGCCTACTGCTGCACGAGATGAGCTTGCGCGACGGCATGCATCCCAAGCGCCATCAGATCCCACTGGACCGCATGGTCGCCATCGCGACCGCGCTCGATGAAGCAGGCGTTCCTCTGATCGAGGTGACGCACGGCGACGGGCTCGGTGGCGCATCGATCAACTACGGCTTTCCTGCGCACAGCGATGAGGAGTACCTGCGCGCTGTCTGCTCTCGCGTCAAACGCACGCGCATCTCCGCGCTGCTCTTGCCCGGCATCGGCACAGTCGACGACTTGCGGATGGCAGCTGACTGCGGCGTGCAATGCATCCGCGTAGCGACCCACTGCACCGAAGCAGATGTGTCACGTCAACACATCGACATGTCCCGCAAGCTCGGCTTGGACACAGTCGGCTTCTTGATGATGGCGCACCGCAGCGAGTCGGAGCCACTACTGGAGCAAGCGCTGCTCATGGAGAGCTACGGCGCGGGCACGGTGTACATCACTGATTCAGCGGGCTACATGCTGCCAAACGACGTAACAGCACGCGTGGGGCTCTTGCGCGCGCGGCTCGCGCCCAGCACAGAGGTTGGCTTCCACGGTCACCACAACCTCGCGATGGGCGTGGCCAACTCACTCGCAGCGCTAGAAGCCGGCGCCAACCGAATCGACGGCTCCTGCGCCGGCCTCGGTGCGGGTGCTGGCAACACGCCACTCGAAGTGTTTGCAGCTGTGCTCACGCGCATGGGTGTGGAGCACGGCATCGATCTCTACAAGCTGATGGACGTCGCGGAAGATCTTGTGGTGCCGCTGATGGATGCACCCGTACGCGTCGACCGCGATGCGCTGATCCTAGGTTACGCAGGCGTATACTCCTCATTCCTACTCTTCGCCCAACGCGCAGGAGAAAAATACGGCATCCCCTCCCGCGACATCCTAATAGAGCTCGGCAAACGCAACACAGTAGGCGGCCAAGAAGACATGATCGAAGACGTTGCGCTCGACCTCGCGAAGGCCAAGCGGTACGCAGACGCAAACAGCCAGTGATCAGCGTTCCGCGTGTCAGCTGGCCCAATCGGCGGACAGCGTGCTCGGCAGACTGACACCTGGCAGCGGCATGCCAGCTGCTGAAGCAGTTACCGCGGGCATGGTGTCGGTTGCCTCGCCCGATTCCAGCGGAGACTCGCTCCCTGACTACTTGCGATTGCCCCAGATATCGTCCGCAGATTTCGGCGCGTGCGTAACTGGCGGCTGTTCTGGCAGCGTCTTGAGCTTTGGTCGCTTGGTTTTTGGCGAGCCGGATTCCTTCGCCTTGGGTTGTGCTTCGATCGGAGCCTGCGCTTCCTCCACTGCCTGCAGGTTCGACTCGATCGGGCGTGCGGGCTGTTCCGGGATGGCCGCTGGTGGCTGCAGCGGATCAGGCGGTTGCTGCGCTGGGCTGACCGTTGTCTCGCCACGTTCGGTTGTGCGGGGCCAAAACGCCAGCATGGCGCCGACGAGCGCTAGTGCTGCTAACGATGCCACCCACGGCAGCACCTTCCACGCGACTGGGGCCTGGGTCGCGACGCTGCGAACCACGGAGCTCAAAGTCGTGTTCACAGCCGCGGTGCGATCATAAGCGGGTTCGCGACCGCCGCCGCCGACAGCGGCGCCCTCCAGCTCCGCACGATACGTGAGCACGATGCGCTCGCTCGCGAACGGCAGTAGCGCACGACCTAAACTCTGTGCGTCTTGGTACCGGGCTGCAGGATCCTTCTCCATCGCGCGCAACACCACGCGCTCGAGCGCCGGCGGAACATCCGGCGCGCGCTCCTGCAGCGGCACCGGCGGCGCATGCAAGATCAGGCTGAGCACTTGCGCGAGCGACGAGCCCGCGAACGGTACTCTGCCGCTGAGCGCGTGATAGAGGATCACGCCGATCGCGTAGAGGTCGCTGCGCGCATCGACGTCGCGCGCGCTGCTGGCCTGCTCCGGCGCCATGTAATACGGCGTGCCGAGCATCGTCTTCTCACCCGTTAGGCGAAACGATTGCGTCTCGAGCAGCTTCGAGATGCCAAAGTCGAGAACCTTCGGCACCGGCAAGCCGCCTGCCCCGCGCGCGAGAAAGATGTTGTCCGGCTTGAGGTCGCGATGCACGACCCCCGCGCGGTGCGATTCAGCCATCGCCGACAAAACAGGCACGACAATGTCGGCGGTCTCCTGGGGCGACAGACGCTCGCGACGGCCGAGCATGGCTGCAAGGCTCTCGCCCTCGAGCAGCTCCATGACGAGATACGGGATGCCGTCGTGCACGCCGACATCATCGACATCCACGACGTTCGGATGCCGAACCGCCACGGCGGCTTTGCCCTCGCGCACAAAGCGCGCGCGCACATCGGCGTCCTCCGAAAACGCATGCCGCAGCGTCTTGATCGCGACGCGCTTGCCGAGGCCGACGTGAACGGCGGCATAGACCGTCCCCATGCCGCCTTCCCCGATCCGGGCAACGAGCTCGTAACTGCCGACGCGTACGCCTATGGGAAGCTCTTGCGATGCCATGCGACCCGCCTGCGAGCTTCGCACACCCAGGCCGCGGCTGGTAGGGCAGCCCACAGCTTCAGTACCGCAAGCTCTGGCGCCTCCGTCGCCCGACGAACAGACGAACACCTTTGCTTTTTCCGCGCAGCGAGGAGAGGTTTAGCCGCGAGCGCGAGGTTCAAAGCATGACGTCTCATAGAGTAAGCACGATGTCGTTCGCGGTCTGGTTGTGCGCGCTCGCGTGCATCACGGCTCAGCTTGCGCACGCGCAAGACCGCGACAAAGCCGCAGCGGAAGCGCTGTTCGACGAAGGTCGTAAGCTGATGGCTGCAGGCGACTACACAGCGGCGTGCGCCAAGCTCGCAGCCAGCCAAGCACTCGATGCGGGCATAGGCACCAGCCTCAACCTGGCCGATTGTTACGAAAAGCTCGGCAAAACAGCCAGCGCATGGGCGCTCTTCCGCGAGACTGCAGCGGCCGCGCGCAACGCAGGCTCGCCCGAGCGTGAACGCGTCGCACGCAGCCGCGCCGAGGCCTTGGAACCGCAGCTGTCGCATCTGACGATCCTTGCACCGGTCGAAGCTGAGACGCTCGCGATCACGCGCGACGGAGCACGCATCGACGCTGCAGCCATCGGCAGCGCTCTCCCTGTCGATCCCGGCGACTACACGATCGCGGCCAGCGCTCCAGACAAGCTGCCCTGGTCGACGACAGTGAGGGTCGGTCATACCAGCCGCGTCAGCTTGAGTGTACCGCTCCTGGAAGACGAGCCCCGCGTCGCCGAGAAAAACGAGCGTGACCTGCGCGCCATCGAGCCGCAGCTGAAAGCGGCAAGCCCGGCACCCTCCAACACGCAAAAACTGTTCGGGATCATCACGTCGGGCACCGGCGTCGCTGCGCTCGCAGTCGGCGGTTACTTCGGCCTGCGAGCGGCATCCACGTGGAGCGACGCAAAATCAAGCTGCGACCCTTACCCGTACTGCGGCGAGGAAGGCCGGCGCCTCGCTACCAACGCACAACAGAGCGGTACGATCGCCACCATAGCTACAGTCGCGGGCGGCGTATTGCTCGCCGGTGGCCTCGTGTTGTGGCTGACCGCACCTGGACCAGCGCGTGAAACCGAAACCGCGCTGTTAGTTGGACCAACATCAGTCCAGCTGCGAGGGACCTTCCAATGAGCTTACGTCATGTGCTTCTTCTTACCGTTATCCCGCTGTGCGGGTGCAACTCGCTGCTCGGCATCGAGGATCTACAGGTCAAACCTGACGCGGCCGTCGCGCAGCGCGAGCAGGAGGTGACCGGCACGCAGGACGCCGGCGTGAGGACAGCTCCGCCAGCAGCCAGCGGCGGCACAGGTGTGATGCGCCCGCCCACCGCGAGGGAGCCAGATGCGGGTAAACCTGCTCACGCCGACAGCGGCACGAAACAAAACAAGGCGGGCAACGATGCACCGAGCCCGACCGAGGCAGCTGGCAGCGGCGGCGCACCCGCGGAAGCCACGAGCCCTGTCACCGGTACCCTCATCGATTACCGCAGACGCAAGCTTACTGGCGTAAACATCCGCATCGACGATCAACAAGCCACCACCAACGCCGAAGGCAAGTTCACGATCCCCGACGTTGCGAGCCGCTACGACGCCACTATCTTGCTCCAGGTCTCGATCAACAACAGTACAGCCAACCTGATCTGGCAGTTCCAAGGTCTGAGCCGTCGAGACCCTACGTTACAAGTGTTCCGCGGCCTGCCCGAGAACTACGCAGAGTTCCGCTCTCATATCGACAACGTCACGTTCCCGCTGATGACAGATCAGACCATCCTGCTCGGCTGGAGCAGCGCAGACGGTGACTTCAGCACGGACACCACTTATGTCGATCTCGACTACCTCTCGCCCATGTGGACCGGCCCTGCGATGAGCCCGGGCATCGCGCACGCGCTCATGGTCACTACGTCCAGCGGAATCCCCTCGCAATACCACGCATACGACGCACAGAGCGTCGTCATGACCGCGAACATGCAAGGCCAAGCCAGCTTCGACCTCGGCAACCCCATTCAAAGCACGGTCGTCACCGGCGCAGTCACCGGCAATCCGGCTCTCGGCGATCGCCGCAACGAGGTCTACCTACGCTTTCGCGATCAAAACACTGCGCTCAAGCTCGTCGATCAGTGGAGTGCAGCCGACAGCTTCGAGTATCCAGTCCCGAACCTCCCGGACTCGAGCCTAACTGTCGTCGCGAAGAGCGTAGCCAACCCGCCGGGCATCGCAGCTGCCTACGCAGAGGTCGAGCCGGGCGGCCCGCAGCTCACACTCGAATTGCCCGCATTGCCGACGCTCAGTGCACCGGACGACGGGAAAACTAACATCGACGGCGACACCGAATTTCACTGGAATGGCAGCGCCAAGGTCTTCATGCTCGCCGCGCGCTCCATCCCCACCAACGACGCGATCTATGTAGTGACAGAGGCCAAACAAACCCGCTTACCGATCGGCATACAGTTTGGCTACACCCCACAGGCCGGGTCCGACTTTTCATGGAGCGTCGAAGTCCACGACGCACACGCCACCATCGACGAAGCCACTTCCGACGCGGGTCATCTAAGCGCCTACACCTCTGAAGATATCCGCGGCCCCAAGCGCGGCCCAGGCACCTTCGCACGAAGCGTCCCCCGCATCTTCACCACCACCCCCTGACATCCTGTCATCAAGGTTTGGGTTTGGGCGGCAGCACGTCACTGAAGTCTGAGAAGGATTTCCAGGCTGGCTCCGGGGGCTCGTGGTTTTCGCGCGGTGCGTAGACCGAGAGCTCGCCGGTTTGCATGTTGTGGATGTAGCGCGGACAGTTCGGGAAGATCGCGTACGCTTCGACGCGGACGATCAGCTGCGCTCCTGGAAAGTCATGAAGCAGCGGGTCTTGGTCGTCTATCGAAGCTGAACCGTTGACGCGCAAGCGGCGTGGCTTTTCGAAGTCGATGAACAGTAAGCCCACGTGTGGGTTCACCACGACATTGCCCAAGCTCTTGAACATACCGTTGCCGTCGTAGCTCGGGAACGCCAGCGTGCTCTCACCAACCACGCGTACAAAGCCGGGCTCGCCGCCTTTGTATGAACAGTCAGGAAAGCCATCGGCATCCGCGGTCGCGAGGAAGAACATATTGCGACTCTGGACAAACGCGATGTCGTCCGGCGTGAACGCGACCCTGGCCAACCGCTCGACCAACCGGTCCGCCAACTGCCGCGATCCAAACTGGTCTTGAAGCCCCCGCGAGCCCTCGTGGTACATGCGAATGTTGGTCATGGTAATGCCGAGTCTACATGGACCCGGCGGCGCCTGCGACGCTGTCGGCGGCGGTTCGTGGGCGCTCGGCTTTCTGCTCGGCGGCATCATCGCTCCGCCCGACGCGGTCGCGGCGACCTCCCGGACGACGAGCACAAACATCGCCAAGCACTCGACGACCATCTCACAGCGCACGTCGGATCGAAGCTCGAGCACGCCTTGGAAGACAGCGCCCTACGCGATCACGTCAGCTCGCAGCGTACAGAGCTGCTACGCCTAAAAGGCGCAGGCAAAGTCTCGCACGAGAAAAAGAACTGGAGTTAGACCTAGAGCTAGCCCGCCTCGACGGCCGCCTAGAAGCCCGCCCGCCATTGAACTAAGCGTTGCTGGTGATCTTTACGCCGCGTTTTTTGGGCTCTACGAGGGGTTCTGGGCGGGGCATGGGGCGGGTGGCTAGGTGTTGGGTGCCTGCGTAGGTGTCGCCTTGTTGTTGTAAGACGAAGCGGTCGCGGTCCCGCATGCGGAAGTCGGACTCGATCTCCGTAATGCGCTCTGCTTCGAGCTCCAAGCCTTCGAGCGCGGCGCGGCCAAAGACGATCGCGCTCTCGTAGGTCTCGCGCATCTGATAGTCAGCACCGCGCTCTAACAGCTCCAGCGCGTGGCCACGGTCGTATGCGCGCACATAGATCTGTGCGAGTGGAAACGCCTCACGGACCATGGCCGTGATGTGCGTGGCGACCTCTCTCTTTTCGACGCAGATGCAGATCAAACGTGCACGTTGCGCGCCCGCCGCACGCAGCACATCGAGCCGCGAGCCATCACCGAAGAACACGCGGAAGCCGAACTTCTCCGCGGCCTCGATCATCTCCAAGTCGTTGTCGATCGCTGTGACTTCTGTCCCTTCGAGTAAGAGCAGCTGACTGACGATCTGCCCGAAGCGCCCGAAGCCGATCATCAGCACCGAGCCCTTCGCCACTTGGAACTCATCCTCACGCGTGCGCGCTTCGGCGCGGATCAGTCGCGGCACGAGCGCTTGCAAGAGTGGCGACAGCGCCATGCTCATCGTCACCAGACCGATCAGCAACGTCGCCTGCTCCTGCTCCATCACGCCGCGCGCGACCGCTGTCGAGAACAGCACGAACCCGAACTCACCGCCCTGCGGCAATAAAAACCCCGTTTTCACCGCAGTTTCGTGACTGCCACCGCTCCAGCGCACGAGACCGTAGATCACGCCCGTCTTCAGCACTGTGAGTGTCAGAAGCGCAGCGAGCAAAAGGCCCGCGAACTCCCCGATCAAGCGCAGGTCGACCGACATGCCGACGGAGATGAAGAATAGGCCCAGGAGCAGCCCGCGAAAAGGCTCGACGTCCGCTTCGAGCTCGTGGCGGTAGCTGGACTCTGCCAGCATGATGCCGGCGAGAAACGCCCCGAGCGCAGGCGACAGTCCGGCATAAGTCATGACGCCAGCAGCGGCGAGCACCAAGAGCAGCGCTGCAGCGGTCATGATTTCGCGCGCGCCTGTGCTGGCGATCAAGCGAAACAACGGGTTCAAGAGGAAGCGCCCGACCAGCACCACGCTGCCCACAGCGGCGAGCATGCGCAGCGCGGCCAGCCAAACGTCCGCCGATGAAGTCACTTCCCCAGGCGCAGCAGGCGCGAGCAGCGACACCAACGCGAGCAGAGGGACGACAGCCAAGTCCTGAAACAGCAGGATCGCAAAGGCCTTTTCGCCGTGGGGAGCCTGCGTCTCACCCTTCTCCTCGAGCACCTGCATGACGAGCGCCGTGGATGACAGTGCGAGCCCTAGGCCCGCGATCAGCGCCGCTTTCCAGGGCCTGCCGACGACCACCAGAGGAAAGATCATCATCAGCAAGCCCGACACGATGACCTGCCCCGCGCCAACGCCGAAGATATCTCGGCGCATCGACCACAGGCGCGCGAGGTTCAGCTCGAGCCCGATCAGAAACAGAAACAGCACGACGCCGAACTCGGCCACGTGCATCACGGATTTTGGGTCGTCGAAGAACCTCAGGCCGTTCGGGCCGATCGCTACGCCGGCCGCGAGGTAGCCGAGGATCGAGCCCAAGCCGAGGCGTCGGAATAAGGGGACCGCGACGACTGCCGCTGCGAGGAAGATGGCCGCTTGCAACAACACGGACGGCCCGTGCACATCAGGCATTCGCGCACCATGCCATGTATTGCGCGAATCCGCACGAGCCAAGTGCGGCCGTAGGCGCCTGACACACACAAGCGCTGTACCGGTCCGACGCAGCCGGGCCACGGCACCACGCTGCAGCCATCGACGCTAACAAGCTTGTGCACAATCGATATCCCAACGGCGCTTACAACTACCGCGGTTTGCTTGCACCCAACCTGATGAGGAGCGACTATCCCGTCGACACGCGCGCTATATGTGCACGGGTGTTTGACTGTTACCTAAGGGTTTTCCAGGTGCTACACTTAGGTCCAAGGCCGGCTGGTGTCGCGCGACCACGAGAACGCACTGAATGAGCTCGAACGCGAGCTAGCCGAGCTGCGCACGGTCATCGATGTGCTGCCGGTCGCGACGGCGATCAAGAACAGCGAAGGTCGCTTCCTCTACGCGAACAAGCCAGCAGCCGCTGGCTACGGCCTGACCCCAGAGAAGCTGATCGGCCAGCTAGAGCAGGATGTGCTACCGCCTGGCAACGACCTCGCGCGCACGCTCGAGCTCGACCGTGAAGTCATAGAGAGCGTGCGCCCTCTGAGTGTTCCGGGGCAAGCCTTCAACACTTTCGAAGGCCGCAGCATGGTGCTGCACATCACGCGCGAGCCCGTGTTTTACCGCGGCGAGCGCTGTGTGCTCATCAATGCGCACGACGTAACCGTGCTCAGCTCAGCTGCCGCTGAGCGCCGCAAGCTCGAACGGCGCATGGCCGAATCGCAGCGCCTCGAGGGACTCGGTTTGATGGCCGGTGGAATCGCGCACGACATGAACAACCTGCTCGTGGGTGTGCTCGCGAATGCAGAGATGGCGCTGCGTAGCATCGACGACGCGCACGACGCGCGTGGCTTCGTCGAGCGCGTCAAGCTCGCCGCAGAGCGCTTGGCCGGCTTTGCGAAGCAGATGCTGGCTTACACAGGTCGCGACTACGTGCAGATCGTGCCGCTCGATCTCGCGAAGCTCACGCGCGAGTCGCTCGCCCTATTGGCCGCGAACGTGCCACCGCAAATCTATCTCGATTGCGCGCTGCCCAGCACGCTGCCCGAAGTTCAAGGCGACGCCACGCAGCTCAGTCAGGTGATCGTGAACCTGATCATGAACGCCTCGGAAGCGATCGGCGATCGACCGGGCACGATCTCCGTGAATGTGCGCCGCGAGTTCCTCGACAACGATCGCACGAGCAGCTTGGCCGTGCGCTCGATCCGCGGTGCCACGGACTGCTTGTGCTTGGAGGTCAAAGACGATGGCCCGGGCATGGATCAAGCGACACGCAATCGCATCTTCGATCCGTTCTTCAGCACGAAAGGCCTACCCGGTCGCGGCTTGGGCTTGGCATCGGTGATGGGCATCGTGCGCTCGCATCAAGGTGCACTGCAGGTCGACTCCGAGCCCGGCAAGGGTACGCGCATGCGCGTATGGATCCCGCTCTCCAGCGAACGCCAACGCTCGGGCCGCGCGCCCGCGCTCGAGCACAGCCACAACGTGCGCGGTTACAACGTGCTGGTCGTGGACGACGAACCGTTAGTGCGCGACACCACGGGATCGGTGCTGCGGGCGCACGGCTGTCATGTCCACTTTGCCGCGGATGGCGTCGAGGCGGTCACCACAGCGGCGCGGCTTCCGCAGGTCGACCTGGTGCTGCTCGACATGAACATGCCCGGCACGCCGCTTCGCGACACGTTCTACGCGCTGCGGACCGCGCTGCCGAGGAGCAAAGTGCTGCTGACCAGCGGCTACAACGATCCGAGCACCCTGCGCGACTTGCTCGCCGAGCCCGGCACGGCGTTCATTCAAAAGCCGTACGTGATCGACGAGCTACTACAGCGTTGCGCCAGCTTGTTCGAATAGAACTAAGGCTTAACGCTCGTAACGCCAGCCCTGCCCACCAGGCGCGCCCTTGCCTTTCGGCACATACAGACGATGGCGTGCACCGACGGCATCGAGATCACCGCTCTCGTAGCCGGCGTCCTCCGCATACAAATACAGCAAGCCCTCCTGCGCCTTATGCGGCCGCGGCACGTAGTGCATCGGCAGCTTGCCGAGCTCAGCGCGCGCTTGCTCGATCGTTTGCATCGGCTCGAGTGCGATCAGCGTGACATACGTCGGCGGTGGCAGCTCCAGCTCACCACTCGCATGCAGGCGCAGCGCGTCGCGCGCGCTCATCCAGCGGTAACCTTGAACTTCAGCCGCTTGAATGATCACGCTCTGATCGGGCAGCGCCTGCGCGATGAAGTGCAACGTGTCAAAGCGACGCGGCTGACCAGGTGGCGTGAGCCAGCGCGAGATCAAGGTAAGCGACGCAGTGTCCACGCGAATGCCAGCTTCTTCTGACAGCTCGCGCAGCGCCGCCTGCTTGCCACACGCGATGAAGTCCGCCGGATCGCCGTCTTCCGGATCGATGCGTCCACCAGGAAACACCCACGCGCCCGCGAAAAACGCGAGGTTGGCAGCGCGCTGCAAGAGCAGGATCTCGGGTGCGTGCGCCGCAGGCCGCATCGGCACGACCGTGGCTGCGAGCTGAATGGGCGGCGAGGAGGAGTCTTGCGGCGAGGCCATCGCGGCCTTGTAGCACGCGACTTGCGCTCACCTCGAAACGAGGTAAGACATCGGAGTACGCGGCAGCACATGGCGTCGGGCAAAACCGTGGCAGAAACCAGCGAAATCACGTGTAGAGCCGAGTGGTTGACGCGCCTTGAAGCGGCCAAGCTGAAGAACCAGGAGCTGGCCGCACGCGACTTCTGGTGGACTATTGTGAGCGCGATCGACGGCAGGCTCGAGCAGATGGAGGTCATCGCAGCGCGCGGCATCATGCCGTCGCTGAAAGAGCGCGAGCGTTGCATGGGTCTCGGCGTGATCGCTGTTCGTAGCATCTACAAAGAAGATCCTGACTACTGCCGCCTGTTGTTAGAGCTGGCGAACGCGTTCGACGGCTGGACACAGCTGCCGCACACTCGCACGCGCACTCCGATGTAAGGTTCTTAGAACCTGCTCGGATGTTCTTTTTGAGTCATTCCGAAAGTCGTGCTGCAATGCGGGCTCGCTCCACCAGCTATGCACGCACGTGATCTCTCACGTAGTCGCCAGCATGCCGTGTTCAGCCTGCCGCTTTTGGCTGCCACACTCTGGCTAAGTTTAACCTTCATCCCGACTGCTTCCGCGCAGCAAGGAGCGGCGGTGCTACGCGGCCGCATCGAAGACGCGGCCTCCGGCGCTCCAGTAGCGGACGCTGTAGTGACTGTCACTTCACCGGCATTGCCGGCCGAAGAGATCGCAGTCACCGATCGGACCGGCGCGTACCGCATCCAAGATCTGCCGCCCGGTCTGTACACGCTGCGCATCGATCGCGAGCAGTACCAGCCATACGCACACGAAGGCCTCGATCTCCACGCTGACACGACCATCCAGCTCGATGCCGCGCTCCTGCCGGAGATGCTCGAGGCGGAGGAGATCGTCGTCGTCGGCAAAACCCCGACAGTCGACATCGGCTCCAGCGCGATCGGTCTCAACATCACGTCCGAGCTGACCAGCGCCGTGCCAGTCGCGATGCCGGGCAGCAAAGGCGGCGCCGCGCGCTCGTTCGAGGCCGTCGCCGAGATGACGCCCGGTGCCCAGGCAGACGCGTTCGGTGTCGCGTTCCAAGGCAGCAGCTCGCCCGAAAACCGCTACTTGCTCGACGGGTTGTCAGTCAGCAACGCGACGTACGGTGTGCTCGCAACGCCGCTGTCGATCGACTTCATCAAAGAAGTAAGCGTGATCAGCGGCGGCTACTTGCCGGAGTACGGAAGATCGACCGGCGGTATCCTGAACGCGATCACCAAGTCCGGCTCGAACGAGTTTCACGGCTCCACCTTCTTCAACGTGTCGCCGGGAGGCCTCGAAGGTCCGCGCAAGACGCCGTTTCGCGAAGGCGACTCGATCGTCACGAACCCGCGGATCAATCACATCGCGGACATCGGCGCGGACGTGGGCGGACCGCTCGTGCGCGACAAGCTCTGGTTCTACCTGGGCATGGACTTCGCCCGCACACGCTACGACGTCCGCCGCTCCCTGCGGCGACAGCTGTTCAATGCAGACGGGGACACCGAGGTCGACAGCGCAGGCAACACGCGCTGGGAGAACATCCCCGGCAGCGAGCGTACGTGGGCGGCCGAGCAGAGCATGCTGCAGGCGATCGGCAAGCTGACTTGGGCAGTGAACGATGCCCATCGGCTCACGCTCACCTTGAACGGTGTGTATCCGCGCTCGGGCGGCGACGGCGCGTTCGGCATCAGTCCGCTCAGCGGTCTGCCGCTCCTGGGCAACGAAAACCGCTTGAACGGCAGCTACGACGCGATCGCGCACCGCTACTCCGGCAACTCCACCAACGCGATCTTGAAGTGGTCTGCCGAGCTCAACGAGGACAAGAGCATGTTCCTCGACACCTGGCTCGGCTGGCACAACGGCTCGGGCGGTCGCTTGCCATCCGACGGCTCAGCCATCGGCAGCAGCTCGGGCTTGGCCGGCATCTCCAACGTCTGGTGGTTGCGGCCAGGTCACTCGATCACTGACTTCGAGCGCGTGCCCGGAGGCGCTTGCGACACGCCGCTCAACGCGGCGATGGGAAATGTGTCATGCCCGGTGACCGACTATCACACCGGCGGACCCGAGTTCATCGATCACCAGATCATGAATCGCGTGCAGGCTCGCTCGATCCTGACCAAGTTGTTCGAAGGCTTCGGGCACCACATCCTCAAGGTCGGTCTCGACAGCGAGTTCCAAATACACGACGGTCACCGCGCCTACACCGGTGCACGCGACTACGTCGAGTATCCGGATCCCTCGGTGAATATCTTCGTCGACGGTCGCGTGTACGGCTATCTGACCGGTCCAGATCAACCAGTCGTGTTGGACAGCATCCGCTCGACGACGCGCTCGCTGTCGATCGGTGGCTTCATCCAAGACAGTTGGAACGTCAACGATCAGGTCACATTGAACTTGGGCGTGCGCTACGACGCTCAGTTCTTGTACGGACCTGACGGCAAGCTCGCGATGAGCTTGCCGCATCAATGGTCACCGCGCGCGGGCTTGATCTACGATCCCACGCAGAGCGGTCGCGCGAAGATCTACACGAACTTCGCGCGCTACTTCGAGAGCGTGCCGCTCCGCATGCTCGACCGCTACTTGTCAGGTGAGCCGCTGTTGCAAGCGGCGCGTGACCCTGCGGTCTGCAATCCGCTTGATCCCGCACAACAGCGCAACGAATGTGTCTCCGACGAAGCGGTGATCCCGCTCGCAGGGTATCCGCCGAACGCGAAATACGACGCATTCAGCGGCTCCACGTCGGTGATCGATCCCGACCTGCGCCCACCCTCTACGGACGAATTCGTGCTGGGTGTGGACTACGAGATCATGGACGACGGTCGCTTGGGCTTGGCCTACACCAAGCGCTGGCTGAACGACACGATCGAAGACATGAGCCGTGACGGCGGCAACACGTTCTTCTTCGGCAACCCAGGTCGCGGCATCGCACGCGACTTCCCGGCGGTCCAGCGCCGCTACGACGCGTTCCACCTGAACTTCAGCAAGCGCTTGTCGCACGGCTGGATCGCACAAGCGAGCTACACATTGTCCTGGCTCCGCGGCAACTACAGCGGCTTGTTCCGCCCCGAGGACCAACAGTTCGATCCGCATCAGAGCGCGGACTTCGACATCAAAGATCTGTATACAAACCGCATGGGTCCACTGCCCGGCGACCGACGCCACTTCATCAAGCTGTTCGGTGCCAAGCAGATCGACCTGCCACCTGGTTTCGGCTTCGTCATGCCCGGCGTCGCGCTACGCGCATACTCCGGGGATCCAACCAGCATGCTCGGCGCGTACGACGTGTACATCGACAACGTGTACATCGAGCCGCGCGGCACCGGCGCTCGGCTACCCTGGACGACCTCGTTCGATCTGCGGCTCGCTTACGGCATCAAGCTGGACAAAGATCGCAGCATCTCGCTCACGGTCGACATCTTCAACTTGTTCAACTTCCAGAGCGTGGTCGCGCGCGACGAGCGCTACACGGCATTGGATGTGCGCGCAGTCGAAGGCGGCAGCGCAGCGGACCTCACGGACGCCGAGGGCGCGCCATTCAATCCAGACAACCGCAACCCGAACTTCGGCAAAGCCACGGCCTACCAAGCGCCGCGCATCTTTCGCTTTGGGCTAAAGGGTACGTTCTGATGGTCAGCATGCATCGAGCCTTTGTGTCCGCTTTCGCTGCTGCGGCGCTGCTGGGCTGCGAGCAGCCAGAGCCGCGCTGCAACGTGGCGCACGGACAGTTCTGGGCGAAGTACACGCTCGTCTCCGGCACAGGGGTGTGCGCGGAGCTGACCGGCGAGCTCTTGGATGTGCAGAGCTACTACGCGCAACGTTCCGCGACAGACAAGCGCCCGGACTACGACGCGGTCTCGATCGCCATTCAACCGGGGGCCATCACAGCTGCACTCGGCAATGCCGCGGGCTTCGAAGAGCCGGACGCCGAAGATGTCTCGTACAGCATCGGCCGCATCGGTACGTCGCGCCCCGGCGCAGACGGCTTTTGCCGAGCAGACAAGCTCAGCCCGGCGACCCTACGCCTGCCGGCTGTGCCAGAGCATCCGATCGACGAGTGCAACACGGCACCCGAAGCACCCGCGTACGACATCAAGTACGAGCTCAGCCGCGTGCGCATCTACTACACGCCCTCGGCGATCGGGACACAATTCGAAGCTGACCTAACATACACGCAGGATGATTGCGTCGCGGAGTACCATGTCACCGCCGTCTACCCGGTGGTGGCGTGCGCCGCTACACCAGCAGTCGATGCTGGCGTGGCAGCAGACGCGGGTCCTGTGGAAGCTGACGAAGCCGCTGATGGCGGCATGGCATGCCCACCTCCCCCACCACCCGGACCGGATCCGGTGGCGGACGACACACTGTGTGAGAACGAGAAAATCAACCCGGACTTTGCGCTCAGCTGTGACCCCGCGACGATGATGTGTGTGCTGGCGAAGCCGTCGCCTTCACTTAAGTAAGCGCGCGTACGCTCGGTTTTCCGCTGATTCTGGGTCGCGATTATAAATTAATGTAGAAGCATTCTTTCTGTTACGTAGCTTTTCCGGCCGAACGTTTTCGCGGAGAGTTACAGAGGCCTATCAATTGCGACAAAGGCTACAGAAGCCCAGGATGCCTCACGACCCCGATTGAAATTTGCGACGGGTTTCGCCATTCAAGGTCCTGAGCAACTTTCACCTGTGGTGAATAGAATGAATCGGAAGCCTGCAGCTGTCGTTCCAAGGACCTGGCACTCCTTGTGGGACGAAATGTTTTCGGCGGTCGCGGAGCTCGATCCCAATATCGGCATCGGCGCGGAGAATGAAATATCCGACGGCGCGGGCCAGGTTGCCGGTCCTGACAGCGAGCAACTCGAAGCGCTCAAGCAGCTCGCGCAGGTCGGCAACGACAACGGCCGCCGCCGCTGATGGCTGCACGGCGCCCTGAGCGCCTTCCCGAACGACGTATCGCCCAAGCTTATGCCTGCCAGAGCAAGCGACTTGCCGCTAGCGGCAGGCCGGCTGCCAACCGCCCTTGCGGGCCAAGGGAACTCAGCTTGACGATTCGCAGCGGATCCTAGTAACTGGGCGGTCGCGCGAGGGACCCGGGTGCGCCACAGACGACAGATTTTCGCACGTAGGTGGCAAAAGCTGGCTGCTATCAGCATGTTCGCGTCGTGCACACCGATCGCGGCGGTCCAGAACAGCAGCACGGAGCAACGTGCGGACTCGGCTGACACCAGCGCGACCGTCCCGACGGACACCGCGAGCGTGGCGCCTAACATCGTCTCCGCGCAGCTCGCCTCCGAGTGCAGCGAAGCCGGCGCTCGCAGCTGCGCGCGGGGCGAAATGCGCATGCCCGTGATGTGCAGCGACGGCAAATGGGCCGCCCAGGCGAGCTGCGGCATGACCGAACGTTGCGAGACCACTGCGGGTCCGGGTGCCGGTCTGTGCGTCGCGATCGCAACCCAGTGCCTGACGCACGAGCCGGGCGAGGAGTTCTGCGACGGCGAGCTCGTGCGCACCTGCGAAGACCTGGTTTTGCACGACGCGCGCAAGTGCCGCGAACGCAGGCGCTGCATGGAGATCGAAGGCATCGCCGAGTGCGTGTGCGCCACCGGCTGGGTCGACTTTGGCACCGGCGCTGGCTGCGAGCGGCCCACCAGCTGCGCGACGGAGAACGGCGGCTGTGACTCGCTCACGCAATGCAGCCTGCAAGGCACGCAGACGATCTGCAGCACGTGCCCACCTGGCTACGAGGGCGCTGGCAAGACCGGCTGTTCCGCTCAGCTCACCGCACTGAATGTCGAAGGCGGCGCGCTTTTGCCGCTGTTTTCGCCCGACAATCACAGCTATCGCGTCTCGTTGCCGCTCACGCGGCAGCAGCTGCGTGTCACTGCGCTTGCAGCCAATGGCGTCACTGTCGACATCGACAATGTCGCGCAGGACGCGAGCACGCCGTGGCTGTCGCCGCCCATGGCGCTCGGCGAGCACAGGATTACGATCAACTTGAGCACGAGCAAAGACGTCAAGAGCAGCTACGAGCTGATCGTCACGCGCAGCGGCGCGCAAGAGGCTTACCTCAAGGCGGAGGCCACTGAGAGCCAAGCCGAGTTTGGGATGAACGTCGCGGTCTGGGGCGACACGGTTGTAGTCGGGTCGATCTACGAAGACGGCAGCCGCGAAAACCCGCTCGACAAATCCACGACCAACAGCGGCGGCGCATACGTGTTCGTGCGCGATGCCAACGGCAACTGGAGCCAACAAGCCCACTTGAAAGGCAATCCCACGCGCGCCGGCGATTACTTCGGTTTTGCGCTCGCGATCTACGAGGACACGCTGGCCGTGAGCGCCCCGGGCGGCACGTTACTGCTCTCGAGCACGCCACACGCAGGCAGTGTGCACATCTACAAGCGCGAGGCCGGCGTTTGGAATTTCGTTCAGCGTTTGTCGCCTGGCACCGAACAGGGAGATTTGTTCGGGCAAGCCGTCCTGCTGGACGGCGATAAGCTCATCGTGGGCGCGCCAACCGACAGTGCGACGCAGAACTTCAGCGGTCGGGTCTACGTGTATCCTCGCGTAGGCGACGGCTTCGGTGAGCCTACGACGTTCAAGGCGAACGAGCCGATCGAGAGCGGCTTGTTCGGCATGGCGCTGGCAGTCGAGGGCGACACGATGGTGGTGGGCGCACCGCAGTACAACTACGTGCGTTCATGGATCGGTGCCGGCCGAGCGTTTGTGTTCCAGCGCAACAATGGCCAGGGCCAGTGGACAGAGGCGCAAGAGCTCGAGGCGCCGGCCAGTCTGGAAGATGGCGCGACGTTCGGCTGGGCTGTAGACCTCGCAGGCGACGTGGTCGCCGTCGGAGCGCCGCGCGCACGCGGTGCCGATGAGGGTCAGGGCCCAGGCGAAGCGTTCGTCTACGAGCGTGCAGCTCAGAGCGGCACGTGGACCACCTGGACACTGAAGCAGTCGTTCAGAGCCAAAGTCCCACGCGCGTCTGATTGGTTCGGTTGGCAAATGGAGCTAACAGAGTCGCTCTTGCTGCTCAGTGTGCCTGGTGACGCGAGCAGCTCGCTCGGACTGATGGGCGACCCGAATCTCGACGGCGCTCGCAACAGCGGCGCGATCTACATGTACGGCCGCAACAACGATCAGTGGGTCGAGACTGGGTTTATCAAGTCATCGAACAGCAACACACCAGACTATTTTGGCTGGGCGATCGCCATGCAAGGCGACACGATCGTGTCGTCCGCGACCGGCGAGGCCAGCGATGCGACCGGCGTCCAAGGCAATCAGTCGAGTAACAGCTTGGAGAGCGCAGGCGCAGCCTACGTGTTTCGCTGAACGCGAGGGCGCGTGTAGCACCCTCGCGTTCGGCGCGGCTACTCGCGGCGCGTTTGACCGCCGAGACATTGTTCGTAGAGGTTCGACATGCGCGGCCAATACATGCCGTGCAGAATGCACATCTCGTTCTCGTGCGCGCTGTTGCCGAACACGTAGGTCGAGTCGCCTTCGTTCTGGAAGGTGCAACTGAAGTTGATGCGTGAGCCGGCATGCAGCACGGCTGTGCTGTCATTGGGATACGCACGCTGGCTCGGCTCGGCCCAGTCGTCCTCCTCGTACAGCGTCCCGAGCGCTTCGGCGGCTGCGGCATCGTCCGTTTCGACGACGAACTTCACGCCGCGCTCGTGCATGTGCGACCAGAGCAGCGCGAGCTGAATATCGTTCGGCAGCTCGCAGCTCATGTGCGACTGGGCGCTGCCGTGCGGCGGCACGACGATGTTGATGTTGTTGAAGAAGATCGTGCCTGCCTCTTGCTCGATCTTGCTCGGGTCCGTCGGGTGCATCGTCATCTCGACGTGCGCCGCGAGATCCTTGTCGGTGGGATTGAGGTAGTGCGCTTGGATGATCAGCACTTCGCCCGGCTGAAACTTGTGCGCGATGCCATCAGGCAACTTGTGCTCCTCGTCGGGGCGCTGCGCCTCATAGTACGAGCCGCGCATGTTGATCTGCCAGAGACCGTCGCCGCAATCCCAGACACCCGTAGAGCCCTCGGGAATGCTGGTGAGGTTGCTGCGGTACGCGAGCAGGTGATGGCTGCCCGGCGTGTAGTGCGACTCGACGTAGTTCACGTTCACTTCGCCGCGATCTTGAGGGAGCTGCGCATAGATGCAGCGGAACTCCTCACCTCCTTGAGGCACAGTGACGTCGAATGCGTAGCGAATGTCGTCGAGCATGTCGCCTTCGATCACGCGCTCCACGCTCCCTCCAGCGCTGATTACAGGGGCTGGTGCTGCTGCGGCTGAGGGCCGGCCGGTGGCTGCGCGGCTCGGAGCTGCGGCGGGCTGCTGACTGGGCGCGCTCGTGGGAGCGGCTGCGCCCGCGCTTTCAGCAGCTGATTGCGCTTCCTGATCCGATCGACTCTCAGTGGACGCGATGTCGTGCGAGCTTGTGCAACCAAATGCTGCGACAAGCGCCGCCGCGGCCACGAGTTGGCTTGCGTGAGGACTCATGTGTACAAAACCTTATTGCGTGTATTCGATTACTAGATGCAGCTAAGTCGAACGCCTTACGTTTGTTTACAAGCGTGAGCGCTGTCAAGAGAACATGGCGCATGAGCAGCTCACGCGCGCACGAGTGAGCGCGTGTTGACGCGCACCGAATCGGTCAGCGGAACAGCGCAGTAACCGCATGAAATACACAGCGAGCATGTTCGCCTCGCTCGTTCACACGGCTGTCGCAGAAACATGTGAGCCGCTGCACAGCGCTTGGCGAGTGGAGCTACAGGTGCGAACGCACGAGCACGCGCGTGCTCGTGCCAGCCACGTGTTTCGCCCGAGGTGAAAATTCACTCCGGCGCAAAGGCGCGTACGACAGCGCATCGCCGCCAACAACTGCAGCACGAAACCCTGCCGCCATCAGCGGCCGACGAAGAGATCCGGCAACGATGCAGGAGCTACCACCACGCGGCCCAGTTGATTGTTAGGTGACAGAAAATCCAGCAAACCGCCGCAGCTGGCGCACGACGCGACGCTCTTGCTGAGGCAGCCGTGTTTGTAAGTGAGTTACGCCACAGCCGAACGTTTGCGTGATGTACGCGGCTCGCCAAGCTAGTTGTTTTCGTATAAACATTGACCACTATGCATTCTGGATATCGATCCAACTCCTGGCGCCGCTGGCCGCTGATGGCAGCACTGCCGATTCTGCTCGCTGCAGGATCAGCGCAGGCTCAAGCCAAAGCGTCCGCTGCCGCCGGGCACGACAGCGCACTTTTGCACTTGCTTTTGGCGCTCTTGGTCGTCGTTGCGTTCGCGCAGCTGGTAGGCCAACTGTTTCGGCGCATCGGGCAGCCGCCGGTGGTCGGCGAGATGTTCGCCGGCATCATCCTCGGGCCCTCACTTCTGGGCCGTTTCGCGCCGGATCTATCGGATTTCCTGCTGCCCGCCAACGTGGTGCCCTATCTACGCGCGATCTCACAGATCGGCGTTGTGCTCTACATGTTTCTAGTAGGTCTCGAGCTTGACGTGCGGCAGCTCAAGCAGCGCGCCGGCACGGCGATGGTGATCTCCGCCAGCGGAATCGCCGTACCGCTGCTGCTCGGCAGCCTGTTCGCGAGCGTTGTGTACGCGCATACCGCGCCGCCAGGCGTGTCGCCGTTCGTGTTCGGCTCGTTCTTCTGCGTCGCCCTGTCGGTGACCGCTTTCCCGGTGCTCGCGCGCATTGTTACTGAGCGCAAGCTCGACAAAACGATGATGGGCACGCTCGCGTTGACCTGCGCCGCCGCGGACGACATCTCGGCGTGGTGCCTCTTGTCGATCGTGGTGAGCTTCGCGCATGCCGAGCCGACCGCGGGGCTCTACACGGTGTTTCTCGCGGCATCTTACGTCGCGCTGATGCTGGTCGCAGTGCGGCCGTTGTTCATGCGCTTGGTGCGCTGGGAAGACAAGAACGAGAAGCTGTCGCGCCTGACGATGGCGCTCTTGATGTGCTCGCTGCTCGTATCCGCCCTGATCACCGAGTGGATCGGCATTCACGCGCTGTTCGGCTCGTTCCTCGTGGGCGCGCTGATCCCGAGCGAGAGTCGGCTCGCGCAACGCACGACCGAACAACTCGACAACCTGGTCGGCGTGCTTTTTTTGCCGATCTTTTTTGCGTTCACCGGTCTGCGCACGCAGCTCAATTTGCTGGAAGGTGCGAGCGCGTGGGGCCTGTGTGCGTTCATCATTCTGCTCGCGTTCCTCGGGAAAGCCGGCGGCGTTTCGCTGGCGTCTCGCATCTGCGGCGTGCCCTGGCGCACCTCGTTCGGCCTGGGCGCGCTGATGAACACGCGCGGCCTGATGGAGCTGATCGTGCTCAACGTGGGCTTGGATCTCGGCATCATTTCGCCCTCGCTGTTCGCGATGATGGTCGTGATGGCCCTGGTCACCACGTGCGCCGCGGGCCCCCTGCTCTACCTGATCGGCGAGGAGCGCACGGTGCCGCTGCCTGCCGTTCGGTCAGAGGCAAGCTAGCCGCGCAGGGCGGCGGACCCGGAGCTTCCGGCGCCGCCCTGAGCTGCCAACTAGCCTCACCGGGCTCATCGGGTACAATGCGAGCCGATGTTCAACTCCGACGCGCCGACCGCGCGCGAGATCGCAGCGGAGCCCGGGGTGGCCAGCGAGCTCGCGCGTCCCCCTGAGCTGCCCACTTCGCCACTCAGATTCGTGCTGCGCGCCGTCATGGGGCTGCGCCTCATGTACCTCGGCGTGGTGGTGCTCGAGGCACTCAGCGCCGCGTGCACGATGCTGCTGCCACAAGCGCTCGGGGGTATCGTGTCGACCTTGGGGGAAGCGGGTCTGCCTCGCACGGCTGGGCTCGCGGCGGTGCAGCGCCCGATGCTTTGGTTCTTCTTGCTGGCGATCGGCGATCTGGTCGCCACGCGTCTGTCGGGCGGGCTCACACTGCGCATCGGTCCGCGTCAGCGGCAGCGCGTGACACGTGATCTGTACGCCTACCTGCAGCATCACTCGCAGCGCTACCTGTCAGACAACTTCGCTGGCGCGCTCGCGCACCGCATCAGCGAGACCTCGTCGAGCGTCAGCAGCACGCTGTTCATGTTGCTCGTCGAGTTCTGGCCGGTGGCCACGGGCCTGTGCGTCTCGATGACGCTGCTCGCACGCGCCCACACCATGCTGGCCGCGCTGGTGGGCGCTTGGACCGCGGTCTTCTTCGCGATCAGCGTGCGCATGGCGAAACGAGCGCAGCCGTTTGCGGTCGCGGCCGCGGCGGCACGCAGCGAGACCTCGGGCAAGGTGGTCGATGCAGTCACCAACCTCGCGAGCACGCGGCTGTTCGCCCGGCTAGGCTACGAGCGGCGCTACCTGGATGGCTATCTCGGCCGCGAGCTCAAGGCGGTGAGTCGTTCGATCGGCTACTCGGAGCGCGTGCGTTGGTTCCAGTCCAGCGCGACCACGTTGCTCAAGCTGGCTGTGTTGTACTACGCGGTGCAGCTCTGGGCGGCAGGCGAGATCGACGTCGGCGACTTCGTGATGGCGACCAGCTTGTCGCTCTTGGTGATCGCCGATGTGCGGGGGTTGAGCCGGCGCTTCCTCGATTTTTTCGAGAATATCGGCAACATCCAGAACGGCGTGAACACGCTGCTCAAGCCGCACGAGGTCGTGGACGCCGCGAGCGCGCGCGACGAGCAGCTGGCCTTGGGCAAGCTCGAGTATCGCGACGTGCACTTCGCGTATCTCGAGGGCCGGCCGATCTTCGCAGGCTTGTCTGTGACGATCCAAGCCGGTCAACACGTCGGGCTGGTGGGCTTTTCGGGCTCGGGCAAGTCGACGTTCGTGCAGCTGCTCTTGCGCCAATATGACGTGCAGCAAGGGCAGATCCTGATCGACGGGCACGACATCAAAGAGCTACAGCAAGCTTCGCTGCACACGCAGGTCGGCCTGATCCCGCAAGAGCCGCAGCTTTTTCATCGCAGCCTGCTCGAGAACATTCGGTACGGCCGGATCGATGCCAGTGACGCCGAGGTGACCGAAGCGGCGAAGCTCGCCCACGCGCATGACTTCATCACGGCCATGCAACAGGGCTATGGCTCGCTGGTCGGTGAGCGCGGCGTGAAGCTGTCAGGTGGGCAGCGGCAGCGTGTCGCGATCGCGCGTGTGCTGCTCAAAGGCGCGCCTATCGTGGTCCTGGATGAGGCCACGTCGAGCCTCGATTCTGTCACCGAACAAGCGATCCAGGAGACGTTTGGCGGCGTGCTACGCGGCAAGACTGTCTTGGTCATCGCCCACCGGCTCAGCACGATCGCGCGCCTGGACCGTATCCTCGTCATGCACGAGGGCCGCATCATCGAGGACGGCACCCACGAGCAGCTACTCACGCTCCGTGGGCACTATCATCGGATGTGGACGATGCAATCGGGCGGCTTCCTGCCCGACAAAGCGCCCAGCAACTTGGAAAGTAGCGATTCTTCGGCGGCTTGACGCGTGGGCCGCACATTGTGGTAGGCAAAGCGCGAGGACACGCAGGTGACCAAGCCATTGAACATGCCACTGCCCAGCGGAGTCGTGTTCGATCTCGATGGGACGCTGATCGATTCCCGCGCTGACATCGCGCAGGCCTGCAATCACGTGCTCGCTTGGGCCGGCCGCGAACAGCTGCCTGTCGAGACGATCAGCAGCTTCGTCGGCGACGGTGCACGCGCGCTGATCGCACGTGTGTTCGGCATCGCCGACGATGCCCCGGAGGTCGAAGGGCTGTTCGAAGAGTGGCAGCGCTACTACCTCGCGCATCCGGTCGATCACACGCTGCTCATGCACGGCGCGGTGCGCGCGCTGCGCGAGCTCGACGAGCGCGGCATCGGCATCGCGATCGTCACGAACAAGGCGCGCGCGGTGGCGCTCGCGATCATCGAGGCGCTCGGCATCGCACCACAGCTGCGCGCGCTCTACGCGGGCGGTGATGGCCCGCTCAAGCCGCATCCGAAGTCGATCGTGATCATGGCGCAGGCGCTGCAGGTCCTGACCAAAGAGTTGTGGGTGATCGGCGACGGGACGCAAGACATCGCGGCCGCCCACGCGGCAGGCGCAAAGGCCATCGCCATCTCGGGCGGCTTCAACAGCGCAGCGGCCCTGCGCGCTGCAGGGCCGGACGCCTGCTTCGAATCGCTGGACGCGTTCGTCAACGCCCTGCCCCCGCGCATCAACGACCGTACCCGCGCCGACGCCTAGCTCCTGGGAATCTTCTTCTTCACGAACAACACGTGCTTGCGCGCGACCGGGTCGTACTTCTAGTGAAGGAGCGGTCGCTCAGAAGTTGTCCGGCTCCGCTACGAGCGTTGCATCGTTGCCGCTGTGAGCGGCAGCGTTTGCAAGCTTGCCTCGTTCAGCCAGTGCACGTGCGACGTCGAACCGCTGTATGGCTGCGATTCGCGTTCAATATATCGCAGCTCTTAGCGGCAAGTTTGTTCCGGCTTGGTGCTGCTGCGCGCGCGCCAGATCCTTAAGGATGCGCACAAAGGGCTATTTCTTCGCTAAAGCGGTCATTGTGGCGCGTTGCCGAGACGACTCTTCATCACACATGCATTAACTGTGTGGGAGCAGTTATGAACAACGTCGAGATTCAGCAGCAAGCAGCGCGTTGCGCCGCCGAACACACTGCAGCCGGCGCACATCTAGACGTCGATGAAGCCTGGCAACAGTGGTCAGCGAGCAGCGGCGTGTCGGACGCAGGCGCCCGCCTACTGTTCGAATATGAGTACATGCTGTGCCGCCGCGAAGCCCTCTGGTGGCAGCTGCTATCCGCAGCCAGCAACGCCAAAGGCTGGAAGCGCGTCCTCCACTTGGTACGCGGCAGCTGACGCCGACCTCCCACCTCCCACGACGCGCTTCGGAACTGACTGTGTCCGTGAGGTGAGTCACTAAGACTGGCCACGCGTAAGCCTACCCTGATATCAGAACGCACTAGTTTGTGCGCACGGGGGCGGCATGGCGAAGAAGGCGTTGCTGGTCGGCATCAATCAGTACGAGAGTGTTAGTAACTTACGCGGATGTGTGAACGACGTGACGAACATCAGCGCTTTGCTGATGAAGTATCGCGGGTTCACAGACGAAGAAATCCGCGTGCTGACCGACGTCAACGCCACCAAGCACGCGATCGAAAAGCGGCTCGAATGGCTGGCTGCCGATGCAGCACCGGGCGACTACCTACTCTTTCATTTTTCCGGGCATGGCTCAGCCGTCCTCGATCGCGATGCGGACGAGAATGATGGGCTCGACGAGATTCTGTGCCCGTACGACATGGATTGGGATGGGACGTACATCACCGACGACCAGCTGAAAGAGCAGCTGCAGGTTCCGGATGGCGTTCAAATAGAAGCGATCTTGGACTGCTGTCATTCAGGGTCCGAGGGCGAGGCGCTGATCGTCGACCCAGCTGTGCAAGCAGCACCGAACCAGCGGCCTCGCTATCTGGCACCGCCCCCAGACAGGGCGAGCGGGCGCACCAGGCAGGGCGCGAAGGTCCGGTCACGCATCCTGCGCTCGCGGAGTGTCGGCTCGACGCCGGTCATCTGGGCGGGTTGTGGGGCCACACAAACCTCCGCAGATGCGTTGATCGATGGCGTTCCTTGGGGTGCATTCAGTCAAGCGCTGTGCGGGCTGATGCGGCGACATAGCGGCGCGGTCTCGCGCAGACGAATGCTCGAGCTGACCCGGACCGCGCTCATTGAAGGGGGCTATTCTCAACGACCTGAGCTCGAAGCCAGTGATGCCATCGCAGACTCGCTCGTCTTCTCGAGGGTGGGGACATGATGCGCATCGTTAGCGTCTGGCTGTTGTTGCTCGGACTGACGAGCACGACGGCCGCTCAGAGCGGCGCGTCCATCACAGATGCAGAGCTCGAGGTCTTTTGTTCATTCGATGCCCCGGTCGCCACCGGTCTCACGGTCGACGAGGTAAAATCGCAGCTGGAGAAGCTGACTTTCAGCGAGAAGGATGCGCGACAAAAAGAGAAAGACGCAAAGCTGTCTGCGGCAGCGCGAGCTGAGGCTTCTGATTTCCTTTCCAACGTGGAGCAGCAACGCAAGAGCTACGAGCAGACACTGCGCGCTCTAACCAGCGCTCCAGCTTTGCGTGATGTGCCGGGTTGCCCTGACGAGCCGACACGGCAGAACTTTTGTGCAGCGTACCGTGCGGGCAAGCCCATCGGCTGGAGAGCCGCGACAAAGGTCGCGACGTGCATGCGCGAAGCGATCAAGCCAGATGCGCCTAACGCGCAGGCGCTTCGCCAGGTTGCCCCCAAGTTGCTCGAGGCACCCGTAGCGCGCGCGTTGACCGGCACTTCACTCGAGAGTGCGATCCTGCGTGGAACCGCAGAGTTCATCGTCGAGCGCGGCGAGCAAGAGCTGGCGATGTTTGCCAGCGAGGTGATGACGCGCGAGCTCTGCAACAAGGAGACGGTCAAGAGTTTGCTCTCGCGCACGTGTGCGTTGATTGCCGAACCGGATTCTGACGTTCTGTTCGCGGTTACACTTGCTGCGCTGCGTGAAGCCGTACGGGCCGATCTGGATGCGCTGCCCGAGTGGCTCACAGGACAGCTAGGAAAAGCCACCGCGACCAAGTCTGCCGCTTGTGCGCTCCAGATCGGATGGGACTTCTCCGAGCGCGTCTTGCAAGGCGCCGACGTCGCCGAAACGTTGTGGGACCTCCAATCGATCATCGACGCAGCAAAGAATCAGGAGCCCTGCAAGTCGGAGGCGAAGCTCGTCGCGACGCTGACCGAGCTGGCAGCCGCGCTGCACGCGGTCCCGCGCATGAAGGGCGTCGACATAAACAGTCTCGTGCGCGCGGGAGATTTAGATCTGCTCGTGAGCCGCGCCGCCCCCGACCTGACAGATGAACCGAACACTTCGAATCAGCGCGACCTAACAACAAGCACCGAGCTCAACGATCGCGGTAAGGTGATCCGCGAAGTGCTGCGCAGGCTGCGAGAGCTCCAGCGTGCGATCGAGACATCGGAGAAGGACCCCACCGGCCCCAATCGCGCAGCAGCAGTCATCGCAGCGCTGCGTACGGTCGAGCCGCTGCTCGTGCACGCGGGTGACGCAGCCACGAAGGCTCCCGAGTACATCACTACGATCAGCGCAGTCGTAGAGAAGATCGGCAGCCAACAGTACATCCCTGCCGTGATCGCGCTCGCCAACTCGGCGATGTTGCAAGACGCCTTGGGTAACAAGCGCGTCGGTCGAAACTTCCGCGTGCTCATCACGCTCAGCGCGACCATCGCGGAAGCCGAGTCGAGCGATGCCGTGAAAGCCGCGCTCGAGGAGGCCGCAGCGCCGCTGCAGTCTTGGCGCCGCAAAGACATCGAGCAGTGGGGTGCCACGATCACTGGCCTGCCAGGCGTAGGTTTCGCCTACGAGCTGCCGGTCGAAAGAACGAGCAGCCATGAACGCGCACCTGAAGGCATCACCGTAGCGCCCGCGCTCATGCTCGGCGTCGACATTCATCGTGGTTTCGGCTGCTCACGCTTCGGGCTCCTCTTCAATGTGCTCGACCTCGGAGCGGTGGCGACCATTCGCCTCGACAGCTCCAAACGAGAGAGCGACGAAGCGCAAGCCGAAGAGAAGCCCGAGATTCGTTTCGAACAAGTGTTTGCGCCCGGGCTGTATCCGTACATCGGTTATGGGCCATTCGACTTCGGCGTTGGCGTGGGTTTTGTGCCTTCGCTCAGGCCGGCGCGAGTCGATGACACTCGCAACATCGAGCCGCTGAACGTGCTTCGCTTCGGCGCATTCGTCGCCGTAGACGTGAGCATTCTCCCGCTGTTCTGACGCGGCGCTCGGCGAGTGTTTGCGCCGAGCGCGGACCAGAGTGATGCACTCTCTCACTGGATCGACCTGCAGCCCTCGCTACAGGCCGAGGCCGCCGACAGCGGCGCAGCTGAGCGCGGCAAGGAGCTGTTCGAGTCGGAGGCAGTGCGCTGCTCGCAGTGCCATGCTGGCTCGCATCTCACGAACAATCAGACCGCGAACGTCGGCACCGGCGCTGATCTGCAAGTGCCATCGCTCAAAGGCGTGCGCTTCCGAACGCCGCTGATGCATGACGGCTGTGCAGCGACCATCTCTGAACGCTTCAGCAACACGAAGTGCGGCGGTGGAGACAAACACGGCGCGACCAGCCAGCTGAGCGCAGCTCAGATCAGCGACCTCACAGCTTACGTCGAGACGCTGTAGGCTTCGCGCAAGACCACGCCTGCCGCCGACAGCGGCAGGCGTTCAGGCCGCCCATGCCGTCGAACTGGCCGACGTCGACGTGGACTGTAGTGGCGATGTCGTACGTGCTGAGCAGATCGCGACATGCCGCGCAGCTGCGAGCGGCGCTGCGCTCAGAGCAGAGACTTGAGATCGAAGCTGGGGTCTGCCGCTTGTGTGGGCGTGAGCGACGCATTGGCCGCGAGCAAGCGGCGCGCGAGCATGTGGTCGGCCGGCCGATTCAACGATTCCACGCACACGAGCCCGCCCGAGCAGAACAAAAAGACCGAGCAACTCGCCGCGCCTGCAGCGCCGCGCAGCACCTCTTCGCAGCCCGGGCTCGGTAGCCCAGCCATCTGCAGCTTGAGGTGAGCTTGATGGCTCCAGAACCAAGGCACCGCGCGGTACGGCGCAGGCTTGCCGACGATGCGCTGTGCGATGCAGCGGGCTTGGTCCGATGCGTTCTGCACCGACTCCAGCCGCACGCGGCGCCCTTGGGCGTGATGGTTCACGTGCGCGGCGACATCGCCGATCGCGCTGATCTGCGGATCGCTCGTCTGCAGATGCTCGTTCACCACGATGCCGTCGTCGACCGCGAGCTCGCAGGCCGCAGCGAGCTCGACATTCGGGATCACACCGATGCCCACCACGACCAAGTCGGCATGCAGCTGCGTGCCGTCGGCCGTCTCTACGGCGCGTACGCGGCCCTGCTCTCCTACCAGTCGCACGACCTGCGCTCCAAAGCGCAGGCGAACGCCGAGCTTCTCGTGCTCGCGCTGGAACAAGCTCGACATAGTGCGAGACAGCGCGCGCGCCATCGGCCGGTCCGCGACGTCTAGCACGGTGACCGCCAGCCCCTGCTTCACCGCGGCAGCCGCAAACTCGAGACCAATGAAGCCCGCGCCGATCACTACGACGCTCTTGGCTGCAGCCATGCTCGTGCGCAGCGCAGCAGACTCATCCAGCGTGCGCAGGTAAAACACATTTTGCAGATCGGCACCCGGCACAGGCAATGGCCGGTTGCGCGCGCCCGTTGCCAGCACGAGCTGGTCGTACTCGACGACGGAGTCATCATCGAGGCCCACAAGCTTGCGCCGGCGATCGATCGCCAGCGCGCGCCTGCCCGAGCGCAGCTCGATCCCAAATTTTTCGAAGAACGCGCTCGGGCGCAATGCGAGCTGCGCGTCCTGTGCTTCGCCGAGCAAGTACGCCTTGGAGAGCGGCGGCCTCTGGTACGGCAGGTGAGGCTCGTCACCGACCAACACGATCCGACCGGTATGCTGCAGCTCGCGCAGCGATGCGGCCACTTGCAAGCCCGCCTGCCCTGCACCGATGATCGCGATGGACGATGACGTCATGTCAGATCTGACTGATGGGCAAACGCACCACCAAACCGTCCAGCTCCTTGTTGAGCTTGATCTGACAGGTCAAGCGACTGTTGTCCTCAACTCTCAACGCACCATCCAACATCATGATCTCTTCTTCGGTCCGGGGTCCAACCTTCTCAACCCAATCGGGGTCGACATAACCGTGACAGGTGGCGCACGAACAGTTGCCGCCACAGTCACCGATGATGCCAGGCACCATGTTGTCGATCGCGGTTTGCATGACGCTATCGCCAGCTTTGCCCTCGACCAGATGCTCTTCCCCGTTGTTCAGAACGAACAGAACCCTCGGCATGAACGACCTATCTCTTTTCAGCAGTGAATGAATATGAGCCCATGAAGCCTGCTTTGGCTTTGCCGGTCATGCTCGCGCCGGCGATCTCGCCGCGGAACTCGACCTTCAGCTTCATGGGTTTCGTCACGTGGTTCACCCAGAACACCTTGTTGCCATCGACCTTGACGTCGCTGACTTGCGAGGTGTTGCCCTGACCGGTTTGGTTACCGCTGTAAGCGGCGCCGGACTTCTCGACCACCAGCACCGTCGGCTGCGGACCCGTTGGACCCTTCACGACCAAGTCCCAAACACCTTCGAGCGGCACGTCTTTCTTGACCGCTGCAGCAGTTGGCTGCGCCGCAGGCTTGTTGCGTCGCGCGCCACCGCCCACGAATACAGGCAGCGTCTCCCAACCGCGTACGGTCGACGTCGAAGCCAGCACTGCATTCTCGTAGTCGACTTCCCACTCCGGAAAGCGCTTGATCACTTCCTCCAGCGCCACGCGCCCTTCGAGGCGTGCGAGCGCCGCGCCGATGCACACGTGGATGCCGTGGCCGAAGCCGAGATGCGGCCGCTGCTCGCGATGAATATTGAACGACTCACCCTTCTCGAAGCGAGTCTCGTCGCGGTTGGCTGCACCGACCAACAACATCGCGATACTGCCGGCTGGTACCGTCTTGCCTTGGATCTCGACATCCTTCGTGATGTAGCGGCCGATCGCAGGACCGGGCGGCTGGAACCGCAGGAGCTCCTCGATCGTTTGAGGCACCAAGCCGAGATTGTTAGCGATGTCCTTGCGCTGATCGGGATGCTCGGCGAGCTCCTTGCCCGCCCAACCGATCAACCGCGTGGTGGTCTCGTTGCCAGCACCCGCGACCACATTCACGATCTGCACGATCTCGTCACGCGTCAGCTTGCGAACTGTGCCGGTCGGATCCTTCACCTCTGCGTGCAGCAGCTCCGTCATGATGTCGTCCGACGGATGCGTGGTGCGCCATTCGATATATTCTTCGTAAGCACTTCCACTGAAGTTCTTCTCGACGGTGAAGTCCATCGGCTTACCGGCCTCGGTGTGCAGTCGATCGTCGCCCGACTGGCGCACAGCGATCTGGTCCTCCTCGGGAATGCCGAGCAACATACCGATCACCTTCATCGGCATCACCGCGCCGATGTCGGCGATCAAGTCGAAGCGATCAGTTCCGACCAGCGGATCCAAGCACTGCGCGCACAGGTTGCGAATCTTATCTTCCAGCGCGTTCATGCGCTTCGGCGTGATGATGCGCTGCAGCAGCGAGCGGTACATCGTGTGTACCGGCGGGTCCTTGAAGATGAACACCGCATCGGGGAGCTCGACGTTCGCCTTGATAATCTCGAGGATGCCGCCGCGCGCAGAGCTGAAAGTCGCTGCGTCCCGGAGCGCGCGTTCCACTTCGGCGTAACGGCTGACCGCGTAAAAGCCGTGCTCTTCGTTGTACCAGAGCGGCGCTTCCTCCCGCAGTCGGCGGAAAATAGGATAGGGATTGTGGAAGAACTCGGGCCTGTAGGGGTCCCAATAAACCGATTGCGCAGTACTCGCGTCCATGAGTCACCGCTCCTTTCCGCTGACTTGTCGTGCTCGCAAAATCGTTATTGGACGCTGCACTTTGGCAGTCAACGCAGTGCCGGCGACATGTCCGCGCCGGGACAACAGTCTGCCGCTAGGGGCCCCGGCACTTGCTGAAGCTTTTGACGATATCGGCCGCGGCGTTCAAAAACAGTGATAGTCGCGGCCAGCTTGCTTGCCGCCGTCCGCTGCAGTTAGTGACTGAGCTCGGGACGCAACCACTCTGCGATGCGCTCTGCGATCATCAAGCTCGGCAGGTGAATATTGCTCGATGGGATCGTAGGCATGAGGCTCGCGTCCGCGATGTACAGACCCCTGATGCCGAACACTTGACCGCGTTCGTCAGTGACTGCGCTCGCGGGATCGCTGCCCATCGGCGCTGTGCCGCACGGGTGATAGCCGGAGTCGCACGCGCGCGGGATCCAATCGCGCACACTGTCGCGATCGCGCAGCGTGCGCGCGCTCGGCCACAGCGGTGCAGCGAGCTTGTGCATGGCCGCACTTTGCGTGAGCTCGTGCGCGAGCATCATGGCATCGACTGCGAGCTCGCGGTCGTGCGTGTTCTCTAAGAGCCGAGAGACGATCTGCGGCTTCGCGCGCGGATCTGCGCTCGTAAAGCACATCGTTCCTGTACCGCGCGGCTTACCGACCGCCGCCATCACACTGAGCAGCGGAACGTCGGCGCGCGGCAGCGGTAGCTTGGATCCGGGCTGCAGCAGCATGTCGCTCGTGTGGCTCGGTCCACTCGGGTAACGCAGCACCGTTTGGATCAATGGATCCGTGCGTGATCATGGAGTTGCGCCCACCATCGAGCAGATCGGCGGGCAGCGCACGTCCGTGGTAATCGGGCCCTGCTTCGAGCAGCAACGTCGCGCGGTCGCGCTGCTCCGAGAGCCGGCTGGCCATCACGCAACCACACGCGCCAGCGCCCACCACTATCACGTCGGGCCGCATGCCGGACAGCGTAGCAAGCGGGCGCAGCTCAGGGCGGCCAGTCGTAGCGGCCGTGAAGCCCACATGAATGCTGAAGCATGCAGCTGTGCGCGGCAGACCGCAGCCCAAGTAGATAGTTTTGGCAGCCGGCTACAAACAGCCCGCCGCAGCACGTCAGCGCGTGCAAGCCGTCGATCGTCGGGTGGTTTCCTGTGTAATATCCACTAAGTGAAGAAGACCGACCTGACGCGGCGAGGCTACAGAGGCTCCGAAGCCCCCGCCACCGTGCAAGACACGGGCGGAGGCGCGCAGGTGATCATCGACGCGTCGCTCGGCACTGCCGTGCCGACGGTCGGGTCTCGCGTCGGCCGCTATCGCTTGCTGCAAGAGCTCGGCGCAGGTGGCATGGGTGTGGTGTTCGAAGCGAACGATCCCGAGCTCGATCGCAAGGTCGCGATCAAGTTGCTGCACGCGCGCTTCGACAAGACACAGCTGGTGCGTGAAGCGCGTGCGCTCGCACGCTTGTCGCATCCGAACGTGGTCACGATCTACGACGTCGGCGAGGTAGATAGCCGCACCTTCATCGCGATGGAGCTGATCGACGGCACGACGTTTCGCGACTGGCTGTCGCAGCGTACACGCGGTTACCGCGAGATCTTAGACGTGCTGATGGCTGCGGGGCGTGGACTCGCCGCCGCGCATGCAGCTGGCCTGGTCCACCGAGATTTCAAGCCTGAGAACGTGATGGTCGGCCGCGACGGTCGAGTGCGCGTGCTGGACTTCGGGATCGTGAGCGCCGTGGCTGCGCGCGCGAGCAGCATGCCGCCGAGCGACTGCGGGCCCGCCGCTGAGGGCTCTGACTCGCAGCAGTCGACGCTGAGCAGCAGCTTCACCGGAACACCTGCGTACATGGCCCCGGAACAACTGACTGAGCGCGCGATCGACGAGCGTGCAGACCAGTTCAGCTTCTGCGTTGTGCTCTGGGAAGCTATGTACGGCGAGCGGCCTTTCCAAGGTGCGATGCTGAGCGAACGCGTGCATGGCGTCGCTGCCATGAAGGCGACCGAAGCGCCTACGAGCCTTGCACCTGCTTGGCTGCACCGTTTGATCGTGCGCGGGCTGTCGGGAAACCTGGGCGCACGGCACGCCTCGATGGAAGCACTGCTCGCTGCGATGGAGGCTGGGCTCGCCCGAGAAGCGGCGTCTGCGCGCTTGATCGGTCGCCGCTACGAGCCGATTCAAGCATCACAAGATGCCGAGGCCAAGCCTGTCGAGCGCGCGTTGGACCGCCTGACCGGCACGGTGGTCACGATTCATCGCGTCGCCGCTGACAGCGGCGCTGGCGACTCCACCGCGGCGCGCGTCAAGCTCGCGCGTGCCTATCGAGATCTGGCTGCGCTGCGCCATCCGAACTTGGTTTCCGTGCTCGACTTCGGCTTCGAGGATCAACGCGGAGCCTATTTCGTGTTGGACTTGCGCGACGCTGGCGTGGATCTGCGTGCCGCGATGCGCGAGCGCGAGCCGCCAGTGCTCGACTATCTCGTGCAGCTGCTGCGTGCGCTCAGCCATCTGCATCGCCACCGCATGCTGATCGGCACGCTCGCGCTCGACGACGTGTTCGTGATCGAGCATCAGGTCAAGCTGATGCCGCTGCGTGTCACGATGCAGGTCGAAGCTGCCAACGACAACGCAGCCGAGGTCGCAGCCGATCTCAATGCGTTTGGTCGCTTGGCAGCAGAAGTATTGGCGCTCGCTACGCACGCCCGGCAGTTCGAGGTCGATCCCAAAGTCAGACCCGTGATGGAGCGGCTGCTCGAAGCAGCGCCCAGCGCGCGCTTCACGAGCGCGGATGCGGTGATCGATGCGCTGGCCCAAGCGCTCGGTCGATCGTTTGCGACCGAGACCTTTCAGACGCGAGAGAGCCGCTTGCGCGCGGCGCCGCTGATGGGGCGCGAACACGAGGTCGAGCGCTTGAGCAACGCGGTGCAAGCGGTGTGCAACGGCTCGGGTGGTGCGTGGCTGATCGGCGGCGAGAGCGGCGTCGGCAAGTCACGGCTGCTCGATGAGGTGCGGACGCTCGGTGCTGTGCAGGGCGCGCTCGTGCTGCGCGGACAAGAAGAGAGCGAAGGCGCGAGCCCGTATCGCTTGTTTCGCGATGCGCTGCGCTGGCTCGCGCTGCTCACCGATCTCGATGAGCTCGAAGCTGGTGTGCTGTTGCCGATCGTGCCGGATTTGTCACGGATCCTCGGTCGCTTGGTCACGCTCGCACCGGAGCTCGATCCGGCGTCGATGCACGCTCGCACGTGCGATGTCGTGACGGGCATCTTGCGTCGGCAGAAGCAGCCGGTCGTGCTGTTGCTCGAGGACGTGCAGTGGTCGCGCAGTGACAGCCTCGATCTGCTCAAGCATGTCATCCCGATCACCCAAGAGATTCCGCTGCTCGTGGTCGCGACTGATCGCGACGATGAACGCCCGAGCTTGCGCGAAGCGCTGCCTGGGATGCAGCCGCTGGAGCTGCAACGCTTGTCGCAAGACGCCGTGGAAAAGCTGCTCGGCGCCATGATCGGCGAAGCGGCCCGCAGGCCCGAGGTCGTGCGCTTGTTGTGGCGCGAGACTGAAGGCAACGCGTTTTTCCTGGTCGAGGTGGTGCGCGCGTTGGCGGAGGAGTCAGGTGGCATGGCGCGCATCGGTGCCGACGCGCTGCCCGACAAGGTGTTCGCGGGCGGGATCAGGCGCGCGGTCGAGCGGCGGCTGCAGCGCGTTCCAGAGGAGGCGCGGTCGCTGCTTCGGATCGCAGCGGTGATCGGCAGAACACTCGACCTGAGTTTGCTCGCGGCGATCGCCCCCGAGGTCAAGCTCGACCACTGGTGCGCGCAGTGCGTAGAATCGTCGGTGCTCGAGCGCACGAGCGACAGCATTCGCTTCGCGCACGACAAGCTGCGCGAGGGCCTCTTGGCGGAGCTGCCTGCGGCAGAACAGCGGAGGCTGTCGCGGATCGTGGCAGAGGCGGTCGAGCGTGCCGCTGATGGCGGCGCGGAGCACTACGCGCTCTTGGCCTATCATTACGGGAAAGCGGAAGATCGCGCCAAGGAAGGCCGCTATGCCGCCCTGAGCGGCGAGCAGGCGATCCGGAGCTTTGCGATCGCAGAGGGCAGCGCGCTGCTCTCGCGTGCACTTGTGCTGACGCCGGAGTCTAGCGAGACCGCTACGACGCGCGCACGTTTGCATCGCCTGCTCGGGGAGGCGCGATACTACGAAGGTCGCTTCGACGACGCGCTGTCTCAGCTCGAGCAGGCCCTATCGCAGCTCGGGATCCATGTGCCCACGTCGCGCTGGCAGTGGTTGCTCTTGCTGCTCGGGCAGGCGTTGCTGCAGGTCGCGATCTACATGGGTCTCGTGCGGACGAGCACTGTCGGCTCGTCCGACGCGCAGCACGCCAACGAAGCTTCTTGGACTGCAGCGCGTGCAGCGTACATCTACAGCTACGACATGGACATGGTGCGCTCGCTGTCGCTGAGCCTTGTCTCGGTCAATCAGGTGCGACGCGGCGCGCAGGAGAATCCGTTCGGCTTGGGCGTGCTGGGCTATGCCGCTGCCAGCGTCAAGCTAAAGGCGGGCGGCAGCTACTTTCGGCGCGCGCGGCAAGCCGCGAGCAACACGTCTGACAATCAGCGTGCGCTCGCGGATGTGTTGCACCTGCAAGCGTCCTACCTGATCTCGGTCGGGCAACTGGACGAAGCCGAGACCGTGGCGATCGAGAGCGTGGCGGTGGCCGAGCGGCTCGGAGATCGCATGTCGGCATCGGTGGGTTTGAACATCGCGTCGATCTGCGACTATTTGCGCGGGAACCTTCCGCGCATGCTGAGCCGCTCGCAGAGCAACGAGGCGTATTGCAGCGGTGAGCATCGAGTGCTGCGCGCTTGTTCGCTGGCGATCGCGTGGTGCGAGCTCGGTCAGCCCGACAAAGCGCTAGAGGCACTGCCGGCCCGCAGCGCTGGCGATCAAGCGCCACAGCTGCGCGTGGCGCGCGCGACTGTGTTAGGCGTTGTCGCGCTGACTCAAGCCCGCCGCGGAGCGCTGCCAGAGGCCTGGGCTGCGACGCGCGAATGTTTGGAGCTCGGCGTTGCGGGTGAGCTCGTGCCCGCGTCGTGCGGCGTCATCCTGATCGGTCCGATGCACGCGACCCTGCAGCACTGGTCGCAAGCGCGCAACACCGGGGATCATTCTCGTATCGAAGAATATGAACGAACCGCGCGCACGCTCCTGCGCCACCTACGCGCGTACGGCCGAGTGTGCCGCCCTGGCACCGCACTAGCCCCGTACTTCGAAGGCCACGTGCACGCCCTGCGCGGCGACAAAGCGGGCGCTCAGCGAGCATGGACCCGCGCAGCAGAAATTGCACGCACACTGGGAATGCGCCACTGCGAAGCCCTATCCCATCAAGAGCTGAGCCAAGCCAGCCCAGAAAGCTCCGCAGCCCGCACAGAACACCTGCGCCGAGCCGAGGAGCTTCTAACCGAATGCGGAATCACCGACTACGGGCTCGGCGACCGGCGGGCTGCTGATAGTTGAGCGATGTAGATGCAGTCGAATAGGAATGTGGTGATGTACAGGAAGTAGAAGAAGCTGAAGTTGCTGATTTCTGGGTGTTTCGCTGGCATCCACCAGATGCACATGATGGATTCGCAGGCTGTGCCTAACATCTTGAGCCACGCGACCGGATAGGACAAACCACGTAGGTTGGGGCGGGCAAAGAGCATAAATACAAACAGGATGCTCATGCCCATGTTGATGATGAACGCGAGCACGAAACCGTCTTCGTCGTGATAGGTCTTGGGAAAGGTGTACTGGCCCAAGAACGCGAGGATGAGCGTGCCGGCGACGACGATGTAGAAGTACTTGCGGATCTGCGGGATCGTTTGCTGGTCGCGGCCGAAGCGGAGCAGCTGGGAGATGATCACGAGATCCATGCACAACCAGACGATGTCAGAGTAGTGGAACGCCGGTTCTTGGCGCACCGCGACCCAAAAGAAGACTGACAGGATCTCCCATGTGATGTTCATGCAGATCGCGGCCAGTGGAATGCCGTACGTCTTCTGCTTGAAGCCTGTCACGATCACTAAGTAATAAGCCGCTGCCCAGAGCGCGCAGCCGATCACGCCCGCGATGAGCGCACCCAACCAGACCTCGTCGACGGTCTGCTCGCCTAACAAGATCGCAAACAGTGCTCGTAAGTGCATGAGCTACTTCCCTTTGCTAATTTCAAACAGTTTGCACGATGGTCGACCACTGCTCGTGCAGGTCGACAGGGATCGAGAACGTGGCACGGCCGGGCATGCGCTCTGCGCTCAAAAAGCCTTTGATCAGCTCGCGACCGATGAAGCCTGCTACGCTGCTCGATAGGGGATTGTCGATGCCGTGCTTGCTGAGAAAGTCGTCCAACGAAACGGCCAAGCGCGTCACGCTCAGCGTCCAGTCGGGTTTTGGCACATCGAGCATCGCTGCGATGTCGCGACCCGTGAGCGACTCCTTTTCGAGGAAAAAATGCATCATGCTCGCTGGCATGCCTGAGAGAAAGCCCGGCAAGAGGCGCTGGTAACCTCCGATCAGATCCTTCGCGAGCTCTTTGCCTTGTGGCGTCGACTCGCCTTGTGTGTTGAAGATCTGCCAGGCGAGCTCACGACCATTTGCGACGTCGGCAGGGATGAGGTCTTCACGCACGCCCATCATGCGGCCAACCGCCATCCAACAATGAAAGTACGCCTCGCGCTCGGTCGTGCTGACAGGCAGACCCAGACGCTCCACGCCCGCAAGCACGACATACGCAAACGTCATCAGCGTGCCCGCGAGATCTTCTTGGTTGATCGGCATACCGAGCAGCGCACTATCCCAAGGCGCCGTCGGATCATTGCGGATCAAGTGACGAACAGCCGCGTGCATCAGCCGCACTTTTTGTGCAGCGCGCACGCCGCGTCCCGCGGGGCTCAAGCCACCAGGTGACAGAACATCCACTACCATCTGCGTGGTCTCCAACACGCGTCGCATCGGGCGACGTGCCAAGTACGCGGTGCGGTACAGCACTTGGACGCCTTTGCCCGCGGCGTAATCCATCGGCAGACCGTAGAAGCCGAGCACGGCGAGCATCTCCGGCCCGAGCCGCGCGAACAACTGTTCTCCCTGCGCTACGGCGTCGCGGTCCGGCGGACGCACCTGGCCGGTGCTTTCTAGATAGTCTCGGACACTCTGCGGCAGTTGCGCCGAGGGTATGCCATCGTTCGTTACCAGCTTGCGCATGAGGTCGTTCACGACCTCGATCCCGCCGCTCTCGAACAGTCCGCTGACCACAGCATCGGCGACCGGGTCACCAACCTTCCGCATCTCGGCCAGCTTTTGCTCGTTCCACGTTCTTGCCATCCAGTGACTCCTTTGCCGCAATCAGCTGCACATCTGACACAACCATTACAGCGCAACGCGGGGCATCTGATCTAGCTCACTGTCACTGGCTGTAATGGACGAACAATCAATCAAACAGCTATGTCGAGGTAGGTAGTTATGGCGCAGTGCAAGCGAGACTTTCGTCACAGCGCTCTTGATCGCTACCTCAGCAGGCGCGATCCTATTCGCTGGTGTATGCCTTGACCTCGCAGCTGGATACGCATCGGGACGAAGACGAGCACCTTACGGAATCAGTGGGGCGCGGGCCGCGCTGCAAAGCGGCCATGACTGTGTTGCGAGGTGAGCTGCCAGGCGCGCTCTTTCCGCTGCACGCCGAGGAAACAGTGATCGGGCGCGACCCCGACGTCACGATCGCGCTGCCAGAGCACAGCCTCTCGCGACGGCACGCGCGTGTGCGCCGCGCGGGCCACCTGTACTCGATCGAAGATCTCAACAGCACGAACGGCACGTTCGTGGACGGCGTGCGCGTAAACGGCACGCATCCGCTCGAGGATGGCTGCCGAGTGCACCTCGGGACCCGCACCGTGCTGCACTTCCGAATGTACGACTCGGTCGAGCTCGCCGCTGCGTGCGAGACCTATGCTCTGACAGTTCGAGATCCACTAACAGGTGTGTACAACCGTCGCTACCTGCAGGATCGACTGTGGTCCGAAGCGGCCTATTGTCGAAGGCACGGCACGCCGCTGTCGCTCATCCTCCTCGACATCGATCACTTCAAGCGCATCAACGACATGTACGGGCACAGCACCGGTGACGACGCGCTGCGCACGCTCGCCAGCACGTTGCTGCAGCTCACGCGCCAAGAAGACGTGCTCGCGCGCTACGGCGGCGAAGAGTTCGCGCTGATCGCACGCGGCATCGACCGCGAGGGCACGCTGGCTTTTGCCGAGCGAATCCGGCGCGGGGTCGAGAGTCAGCGGTTAGCGGTCCCGAGTGGGCTGGTCACTTTTACTGTCAGCGTGGGCGTCGCACACAGCGAAAACGGCGACGACAGCGACGTCCAAGCGCTGCTCGAAACGGCCGACCGCGCGCTCTACTCGGCCAAAGAAGCCGGTCGCAACCGCGTCTCGCTCTCGCCTGCCGCTGGTTGACGCATCACACCCTAACACTACTGCTAAGCGGATGTGGGCCGATGTGATCGCTGCGATCGCGGATGGTTCGACTATATTCCAGCCTCGAGCATATGGGGGGGGCTGGGATGCTGCATTCAGAGGATACCTCACAGGCACATGCGCAGCGAAACACTGAGACGTTTCTAAGTTACAACCGCAACGACTCAGCACTGGTCAATGAGGTTGCTCGCGAGCTGAAGCAGCGCGGCGTGAATGTGTGGTTGGACGAATCCAATCTGGCGCCTGGCGAGCGCTGGCAACACGCGATCACCAAAGCGTTCGATCGCGCCGACAGCATCGCGGTGTGTATCGGCGGCCATGGACTCGGCGGGTGGCAAAAGATCGAGCTCGAGTTGGCGCTCGCGAAGCATCCCGAACGCGGCACGCGCATCGTGCCTATCTTACTGTCCGATGCACCTCGAACACTGATGTTGCCTCCGCAGCTGTCGCGCTTCATGGCTTGCGATCTACGCAGGTCCGACCGCTCGACGCAGCTCGACAACGTGTCCGCCGTCCTGCTCGCGAGCAGCGAGTGGCCTGAGACACAAACTCAACGTCGGCGACGCAGCATCGCGCCGAGTGCGCCCGCTTGGCTTCAGGCATTCTGCCAAAGCGCAGGGCAGACACTCGATCTGTCGACGACATGGCCCGAAGTGACCGGGCGCGGGGTCGGCTACGATCCGGCCGACCCAATCGACGAGTAACTCGTCGAGCGCCGCTGTGCTGCAGAAGGAGCGCGCGGTGCTGCGTTTGTCTCGATCGCTGTCAGTAGAACGGTCCCTCGGCTTCAGCCAGATAGTTCATTGCGCTCGACCAGTTGGCTGAGTTTTTGTCCCCATTCCAGTGCATGACTACGCTGCCGCCGCGGCTCAGCGCGTCGATGGCCTGAACGGCTCGGCCGTGTGCTTCACCGGTGACGAAGCCAAACATGGCAACATCGTCGCGCCACACGGCGAGCGTGCGCGCGGTTCCGCAGCGTTTCGAGTCGCCGAACGACAGGGCCAGAAGCCCATCGCGTTTCATCAAGTCGGCCATGATTGGCTGCATCAGCTCGCCAAACTTCTGGCGTGCCTCGGGCTCGGCCCGCAGCTGCAAGTAGGTCGAGCTGATGATGTAGTCGCCCTCCATCAGCTCTCCGTCCTGGACCCGTGGCCCGGTGAGCGGTGCACCCTCGAAGTCCGTCTCGAGCTTGAAACGCTCACACTCCGCAGCTGTGGGCTGCGCATCGGCGCCGGCTACAGTGAGGTCGTCAGGTCGAGAGGTACCTGCACGCCTCTCACCGCAGCCCAGTTGAATCAGACACAATAAGACAAGTGTTCTCATACACAGGTTCCTTCTAAGCGAGCGGGAGCGGAGCAGCGAGTTACAGCGGCTTGCCGCGGACAGCTGCAAACAGCAGCGGCACAAAGTCACGCTGGAGGCGCGACGAGCGAAAGTGATCGGCCTGCCCCAACACCAGCGCGCGAACGTGATCGTCTTTGGGCGTCGTCGCCTTGAGCGACACGAGCCACGCTTCCGAGCCGTCCTCTTCGCGTAGCCGCAGATACACGTACGGCCCTGCGGCGAGCCGTTCGTGCACGGTGCCGTGCAACCAACGGCGCTCGCGCGATGGCAGCGAGTGCTCGATGAACGGATTGGGCGAAGCCGACGGCGTGCGCTGGGGCAGCACAGGATCGTGGCTAGCCGTTGTCGGCGCGAACACGAATAACGCTCCCGTGCACGCCAACATCACATAGAACCGACCGCGCTGCAGGCGGTGCTCGGAGTCATCCAGGGCCATACCCTCTATGCCCGCCCACCTCCCGAGTGTTCACGCGTGCGGAGAAAACTTTGGTACGGCCGAGCAGCGGCGGGACGAGCGGAGAAGCGCGCCGAGGCCCGGTGCCGGTGGCCCATTCCCGAGTACGGCGCCCCTCCCCCTCCGAAAGCCTGACTAACACGAGCAATCGTAGTCATTCGGCGTGACGACAAGGTCACGTCCTGCTTCATCCACGCTGTGAAGCGCTGGCGTTTCGTGCCGCCCAAAGGCGGACCTGCACGCGTAGCGTTGCTTCTGAAGCGCTAAGCTCAGGGCGTAGAGCTGTTGGCTTTGGGGGGCTCCGAGCTGCCTATCGCTGGGAGCTTTAGGCGTTTTTGTTCTTCGTCGTATTCGATGGGGACAATGGCCGAGGTTTTCCGGTCTTTGATGTGTACGAAACAAGCTCCGCCGATGAACGGTTCTAAGGTCATGACTGACTTGAGCGGAGTGGCGACGACCATCTGGAAGCCGAACGTCTTGAAGATGTTCATGGCCATGGTGGTGAACTCAGCGTCGGCCTTGTCGAACGCTTCGTCGAGGGCCACTGTGGAAAACATGGGCATGCCGCGGTCTTGGCCGCCGAGCTGGTAGCGTAGCGCCGCAGCCAAGCACGTGGCCGCGAGCTTCTGCCGCTGTCCGCCCGACTTGCCTGCACCGCTCGAGTAGACTTCGACTTCGCGCTCTTCTTCATCCAGCTCGCGCACGACAAACTCGACATGCTGACGAACATCGAGCACGAGGTTGCGCCAGTTCTTATCAGCTGTCTCTTGGCTGGAGAGGCGCGCGACGAGCGTGCGCAAGCTCTCGAAGCGACGCTCGGCGAGCTCGGCATCACCGCCAGGTGCAGTCTTAGACGCGCTGCTCTGACTGGACTGGCTCAACGCCAGCTTGAGTGTTTGTTTGAACTGTCGAACGTCTTCGTTCAAACGGTCCTGAGTCTCGATCAACAAGTGCGTACCAGGATTAAACGGCGCCGTGCGCAAGCTCTCGTTGACTAGCTCCAAGCGCGCCCGAATCGCGCTGCGCTCTTGCTCCAAACGACTGTTCAAGAGTGTCAGGTTTTGATCGCTCTGCTCACGCAGCAGCTGAAAGAAGCGCTCTTCGTAGCGCGGCAACCCATCAGTCTCCAGTCGCGCGAGCTTGGCGAAGTAGTCGTGTGCGCTGTCCAAGCTGGGATCGAGCCCATCACTGTCCGCAGGCCACTCCCGGTTGAACTCGGCGAAGCTGCGCTCGGTCGCGTGGCGCAGCTCGGTCACGCGCACAGCAAGCTCGCTCTGCTCATCGCTGATGGTGCGCTGCACCGAAGCATGCAAGTCAGACAAGCTATCCAAGCTGAGCGTGCGCCCCAGCTGCGCGAAGCGCGCTTGCAGGCCGACTTCTTGCGTAGGCGTCAGTCGCAGCGAGAGCTGCTCAGGCGAAAGCGCCGAACGCGTGCGCTCGTAGCGCGCGACCTGATCCAACAGGTACGTGTGCCGGCTCTCCTCTTTCATGCGCGCTTCTTCCGCACGCCGGTGCGCGTCCCCCTCACGCTGCACTTGCAGATCGAGCTCCGAGAGCTCGGGCCGCGCGCGCGTCTCGTCGAAGATCCGCTCGCGCAGATTGTCGATGTGCGTCAGCAGCGCGGCGACATCGACCTCTGCCCAACTCAAATTCGAGATCGTTTGACAGCCAAGCAGGTGCTCGCGCTGACGATCAGATTCTTCCGCCAGGCGCTCCAACTGCTGCGCGAGGCCGGAGATCTCCCCTGCGTGCTCAGCGGCGTTGTGCTTGAAAAGCTGCAGTTTTTCATGGTTGTCGAAGCCGAGCACCCAGCGCGTACGGTCATCGATGCGTCGCCGGTCGTCTTTTTCGTGGCGCGCGTAGCCGTGGCGCACGAGGCCCTCACGCGTCACAGCCTTTGGCGACTCGCGAAACGCCTGCATGCTCTCCGCACAGTCGTAGTCGAAGCGCAGCGACAGCTCGGTACGCAACCAGTCGCTGTAGCCCCCAGGCGCGTAGTCGAGCTTGCGCACGAGCGAATTCGGCCCTAGCGTGCGGCGCTCCTCCGCGTGCGCGAGCGTGCGAAAATAGACCAAGCGCTCACCGATGCTGCGCTCGTTCAGATAGCCAGAGACCGCAGCGTAGTAGCGATCGTCGACCAACAGCGATTGCGCAAAGCCATGGAGCACGCGCTCGATCGCACCCTCCCAAACAGCCGCGTCTTTCCGCACCTGGAGCAACTCACCCGTAAACGGCAAGTCCTCTTCAGTCAGACCTAGCGCGCCCGCCATCGCCGCTCGCAGCGCCAGCATGCGTGCAGGGATATTCGAGCGCTGACGCTCCATCGCGCTGATCTCATCGCGCAAGCTCTTGAACTCAGCTTCTTGCTCGCGACGCTTGGCCTTTACCTGATCCTTGCGCTCGTCCAGCTCCGCCGCGTGCCGGCCCGCCTGCAACACACGCTCTTTCGCCGACGCCACCAGCTGCACGAACTCCGGACCGGTCTGCGGCTCCTCCCAGCCCAAGCTCACGCAAGCCGCGCGCAGTCGCTCACGCCGCTGCACGCGCCCGGGTCGCTCCGCCTCAGCTTGTTGCATCTCGCGCGACAGCTGCTCGAGCAGCCCACCACCGAGCCCATGACGCTTCTCCTTCAGCTCCAAAAGCACGCGATGCCGCTCGAGCGCCTCTGCCCGGAGCCGCTCCACTTCCAGCATCACGCCCTGCGCCTCGACTCGCAGCTCTGAGCCTCGACGCTCCAGCAGCTCAGCGCGGCGCTGCTCGCGGAACGCGTCGAGCCCCACGAGCAGCTCAGCCAAGATCGAACGCTCGTTGCGCGCGCGATCGAGCGATTGATAGGCGGTGTGCGCAGGCTTGAGCGTCTCGATCTGACAGCGCGCGGCAACCACCGCCTGGTGCGCGGCGTTGAGCTCGCCGAACTCGTTGACCAACCGATCCGCCACCGAAAACGTCTCCGGCGGATCGAGCATAAAGTCGCGCAAGAACAGGTTCAGATCACCCAAGTTCTTGGCCGACTGCGTCTTGTGGAGCAGGCGCAGCGCGCGCTCGTTCTCGATCCCGAGCAGGCCGCGAAAACGCTCCTGGTATGCGCTGAACTCGTCCTTCACGAATGCGTCGGGCAAGGCCTGCTTGAAGCGCCGCACATCGAAGTCCGAAGCTGCGAAGAACTCGAGCTCACGCAAGCTCAGCTCGCGCGGCAGCACCATGTACAGGCGCTTGACGTCCCCCGCGCTCGCCGCTTGCCCACGCACCCACAGCACCTGCGCCAGCACGATGCTGCGCCCGCGCCCGTCACGATAGGTTTCGGCGATCGCGGACCACGTGGTGCCACTTCGGAGATACTGCGTGACGTACTCACCCGCCTCACCCGTTTGCCGCGCCCACGCGCCGCGCACGTAGCTGAGCGCGTTGCGGTCCCTGCCTTGCCGCTCGGCCTCGCGCGCTGCCACGTTGAAGTCCACCCACTTGGGCGGCGTCAAGAGCGCCGTATGCGCGTCGAGCAAGGTCGACTTACCAGAGCCTGACGGTCCAACAAACAAGTAGCCCGAGTACGGAATAGTCAGGTCTAACAGTCCACCAAACGTGCCCCAGTTGAAGGTCTGTAAGCGTGTCAGTCGGAACTGGTCTTCCGAACCGTAGCTGAGCCTCAGCTGGCCCGACGGCGGGGGATTAGAGCGTGCAGTCATCGCCCTCCTCCGCAGGAGCCTCGCCGCGCTCTGCCAACGCAGCGTAAGTCCGCATCAGCGCCTGGATCTCTTCCGCAGGAAACAGCAGCTTGAGCGTCGGTGAGACCTCATAACGCTCTTCCCCGCTCTTGAGCCGGCGCAACAGATTGAGCTCCTTGCAGCGATCGACTGCGCTGTGAGCTTGGCGCTCGAACTTCGCGCGATCGCTGCTCTCCTCGCGCTCGTAAGCCAAGAGGTGCTCCACGAGCTCAGCACGCGACAACACGGCGCGCTCACCACGCGCATCGGCCACTGTCAGTTGCTCGCGCAGAAACAACACGAGCGCTGACTGTATGAATGTCAAGCTCGCCCGACGCAGCAGCACGGGCACATCCACCTCACTGTCCACCACCTGACGGGTGAACGCGACTTGCTGATCGTGATCGACCACAAGCTCTAAAAACAGCTCATGCAGCCGTGAGCGGAGCACGCGCTCATCGCGCAACAGCACGGGCCAAAGCTTGTTCTGGCGCTGCGCGTCCAAGGCAGGCCCGAGCAGCAGCTGCACGAGCACACGCCGCGTCTCGATCCGCAGCTCTCCCGTGTCTCCGCTGAACGCGGCTTCAATCGACGAGCTCGTCATAACGCTCCCTCACAAAATACAGCGTAGGCACGCGCGCGCTGCGCCGCACCTCGTCCTGGCCCTGCCAGCTCACGAGCTCGTCGGCCTGCGCGCGCACGCCGTGCTTGACCCCGAGCGCGATGTACCCAACTACACTGCCCAAGCCCTGCTCCGCGGGAAAAAGCTCTAACACCTGCGCGATGCTGGCTTGCGCGTGACGCTCGAGCACCGCGCGCACGTTTTGCCTCAAGCTGCGAAAGTCGATTTCAGACATCCGCAACAGATCGCTGAGATGCGTGAAATCAAGCTCCGACGGATCCGCATCCGGCATGTGTGTGTCAGTGACGCGGCCCGACGGATCGTACAACAGCCACTGGGCGCTCGAGCGCACACGGCTGCTCGTGAGCGTGAGCTGATAGTCTAGCTCTTGCGTCGGTCTCACTAAGGTCCGCACCTCGAGCGCGGCGTGCGTCGCCTGCTTGAGCAACGTATGCAACCTGCGTTGCTCTAAAAACTCACGGCTCTGCACGAAGCTCTTCAAGCTGCGCGCGAAGCTCTGCAGCACGTCGTGTACGGCGCTGCCTTCATCTGCGAGGACATTGGTGAGGTTCACGAGGAACTTGCGCTCCTTCGCCTCGAGCTGACGCGCAAATGGCCGCTCGACGATCGTATCGAGCGCTTCGCGCAGTGATTCGCTCTGATCTGGATCGGTGAGCAGCCGCCAAAACGCAGCGAACGTCTTACCTGGCTCACTCTCCGCGATCAGATCCACGCCGGCAAACAGCGCCTCGAGCACCTCACCGCGGCTGCCTTCGTGTTCGATCAAGCTCTGACGCAAGCCGCGATTCAAGCGATCAAAGTCGTCGCGCACGCGCCGAAAGTCAGCGGCCAGCTCATCCGACAGCGCGATGATCTCCCGCGAACGCTCGAGCGAGCGCTGCGACGACAGCGCCGTCACACCATGCGTGCGGATCATATCTATCTCGCGGTCGATGCGCTCGCGCTCCGCGAGCAGCCCGATCACGCGAGAATCGGGATCGCCGTCCGTAGCTTCAGCCAACTTGATCACCTGGTGGATTACGCTAGCCAAGCGGCTTTCGGTCGCGAGCGCGCGCTTTTGCGTCAAGCTCGCGATGAAACGAATCGCGATCGCAGCGTCGGCACTCAGCTCAAATACTTCCTCGTCGGCACCGGGCGGCAGTCGGCGCGTCAGGTAACCGTGACCCAACCAGTCGGATACGTAAGCTTCGGGCGTCTGCGGCAAGTCCTCACCGGCGGTGCGCAGCTCGGCGAGCGCTTGGCCGAGCCGCTCGTACAACACCGACGCGGGCAACACCTTCTCCGTGTCGAGCAACAGCTCCTGCAACACGGCGACCACGAAGACCGCTTTGTCCGCAGCCAACAGCTTCCAGAGCGGACGGCCGCGCAGACTCCGCAGATCGGCGAAGTTACGCAGCGGCCTCAGCACGGTGTCTGCTCCCCGGTCACAGGGCGTAGTATAGATGTGTCCGCAGCGTGTTCGGCAAATGTGGCGTTCTCGTCGCCTGCCGCACACCTTTGCGCCGCACACGCACAGGTCAGTTCTCGTCCGCCCGGACCTCTGTTTCCAGCTTGTCGAGCTCGCTCAGGTAGTTCGCGCGCATAATCGTGGCCGCTGTTTCGGCCTGGAAATCCTCGGGCACCGGCAGCTGGGCCGCGCTCGGCGGCGCCTCCTGGTCGGGTGCGGAGACCGGGGCTGTCACCTGCGCCGGGGCCTTGTCGGGCTGGTGTGCGAGCTCAGCCTCGACCTCTTTCGCCTCCTCGGCGCGCCGCTGCTCCGGCTCGGCCGACCGTCCCTCCGACTTGTCTTTGCATGCACCTGCAGCCAACAGCACCACAATCGCGAGCGCGCGGCTGAAGCTCATGGCTGCGGCTCCTGCTGCGCCTGGCGACTCGCGGCCTGATCTGCGGTCAGCTTCTGCATGCGCTGCTCGTGGCGACCGGCCTCGCGCGCGCGCAGCCGAGCCACGCGATCGAGCGCCGCGTTGTCGTTCGAGTCGCGTGCAACCGACTCGATCCGTTGCAGCTTCGCCTCCCTGCGCGCGTTTTTCTCGAACTCACGCTGGATGCGGGCATCGATCGCTTCGGGCGAGCGCAGCTTGGCCCGCCACTGCGCCCACACCCTGGCGCGCGTAAACTCCGCGCGCTCTCGCAGCTCGGCAAACTCGCGGTTGAGCTTCTCACCCGTGATCGCGAGCTCGGTCTTGCCGGCAAGCAAGCCTTCGCGCAGCGATTCCCGCGCACCTTTCAGCTGCTCGTGTGCGGACGAGCCCACCGCCTTGAGCTGATCGCGCGCCTCTAAGAAATGCTCACGCGCAGTCACGCGCGCCTGCTTGAGCTCCTCACGCACTACCTCGCGCTTCTCGCGCGCGGAGTCGCGCAGATCGCTGAGCTTGGCGCGCGCCTCTTCGCGAGAGTGCTTCATGGCCTCGGCCGCGTGCTCGCGCGCCTGCTTGGCGTGGTCGGAAACCTCGCCGCGGCGCTGTTCGATCTCGCGCGCGCTGTCCGGCTCCGGCGGAGGCTCAGCCTGCACAGCGCCGCTCGTCGCGGCAAGCCAGAGTATTGCCACGCCGAGCGCGCTTTGCCTGTTGCTGATCGTCGTCACGCACATCCTCCTGGCTGGTTCGCTCGCGCATAGTATCGCGAGTTTGCCGCAGGGCCAGGTGGCACCTAGTCACGTGCCCGTGCCCGTGCCCGTGCCCGTAGGCGTTCCCCATTCCCGCCCTGTAGGAGCGCGCTGCGAACCGGGAAAGGGAGACGCGTACGGGCACGGCTGACCATAGGTCACAAGTTTTCATGCGATTCTGCGGCTGGGCAGCTCGCGCGGACTTCGGCGTGCGCCTGCCGCGTCGAGAAGGATCAACAAGGAGGCGAGGAGCCGGGGAGATTTTTGAGGTTCGCGACCTACGCGATGAACCTCGCTACACGCTCCGTTCACCCTCTG
>Ga0114940_10000056_pt1 | contig 72746 bp, 63 predicted proteins | sample ColdCreekSource_FD_87195 | JGI IMG/M metagenome (GOLD analysis project Ga0114940, IMG submission 87195) | Groundwater microbial communities from Cold Creek, Nevada to study Microbial Dark Matter (Phase II) - Cold Creek Source | ecosystem: Environmental > Aquatic > Deep subsurface > Groundwater ...
CAAACCCTGCTTGATGAACATGCTGATCTGCTCCGAGATCAGCTGGTCGTTGCGCTGGAAGAACATGCGCGCGACCACGAACAAGTGATCGGGATACGCATCGACGCGTGGCCGCTGCGGCACGTGCAGCACGTCTTCCGCGGCGAGCGTATGGAAGCCGAACGCGTTCTGGAGCTGCGAGACTACATACGTATGCAATCCGTATACGTCGATCCAGCGCACCTTGACCCATTCGGGTTTGGGCGCGTCGAGCAAGTCGCGCACATCGTCGAACCAGCGCGTCTCCACTTGGTTCGGGCAGATGTCGATCACGCGCAGACGGATCTGACCGGGATCGGGCGGCTCGAAGCGCCCGGGCAAGTGATCAATGCCTGCCGGTGCACCGGGCTCGCGTACAGCGCTCGCTTGGCCGTCTTCATCGAGACGTGTCGGCAGGCCCAGCGTGGTGCCGACCAACCGCCCGAGCTCACCCACCGTGCTCGTCATGCGTGTCAGCGTGCGAACGGCGCGAGCGGGCAGCGATGGGTTGTCCTCGTCGTCTTCGCCGGCCTCGGGCTCGTCGCTGTCAGCTGGGGGCCTGCTGGGGGGCAGCCGTGAGCTGCGGGGCGGCAGCAGCGACGAGGGTCGCGCCGGCAGCATCGATTCGCGCCGTCTGGAGGGATTGGTTTTCGCCATGCAGCTCGCCAGTGAGTATACGCACGCCCGCGTGCGCAGAACAGCACCCCCGGGTCACCGGGCGCGGGTCCCTCACTGCTGTATGTTGCTCGCGAGCACGACGCTCAGCGTACGTGTCGTTCCGTTCCGCAGAACGCGCAGGGTGACGGTCTCCCCGGGCTTGTGTTTCTCGAGCTCCAGGTGGAAATCAGCCTTGTTGTGCACCTCCACGCTGTCCACATTCGTGATCAGATCGCCTAGCACGATCTGCCCGGACATCGGATGGTATTGTGTAGGCACGAGGCCGACTTGTTCCGCGGGCGAGCCATTCATGACCTTGCGGACGAGCACGCCCGGCAACCCCCAACGCGCGGTGTACGCATCGTCGACCAGATCGGCACCGATGTCCGGCATGACCTCTTTGCCGTATGCGATCAGATCCGGAACCACGCGCGCCACGGTGTCTGCGGGCACTGCAAAGCCGATGCCCGCCGAGGCTCCGGAAGGGCTGTAGATCATGGTGTTGATGCCGACGAGTCGGCCTGAGCTGTCGAGCAGTGGCCCACCCGAGTTGCCCGGATTGATCGCGGCGTCGGTTTGAATCACGCCGAGAATCGGCAAGCCGCCAGCGCCTTCGATCTCGCGGCCGAGGCCGCTGATGACGCCCGTGGACAAGGTGTAGTCGAGGCCGAACGGCGAGCCGATCGCGCTGACGTCTTGGCCGACGACCAAGTCGCGAGATGTGCCGAGTGGTAGCGGTGTCAGGCTGGCTGGCAGTCCGGTGACGCGCAACACAGCCAGGTCATTGCGTGCGGAGTAGCCCACGAGCTCGGCGGGCAGCGTGCTTTGGTCGGCGAACGTGATCCGTGCGCTCGACGCGCCCTTGATCACATGGAAGTTCGTGACGATATGGCCCTGTCGGTCCCAGAGAAAGCCCGAGCCGGTACCACTCGGAACCTCGAGCGCGCGAAAGCGAAACGGGTCGGCGCGCACAGACAACGTCGTGATGTGGACGACGGAGCGCCAGGTCGCTTCGAACAGGGCGATGCGCGCCTTTTCGCTGCCATCGAGCTCTTCGCGCGGCGTGACCTTGCGAGGCTCGGGCGCACTCGGTCGATCGCGCGGCAATGCGACGCTCTCCAGCCGGTACACGCGATAACTGAGCGCAGCCACCGCGACCAACAGCGCCGCTATCAGCAGCGAGAGCAGGAGCGACCACAAGCGCGCCCCGCGTTCCCTACGTCGAGCGTCGGCCTTATCCGCGCGCTCTTTGGCGTGTTCTCGCTCCGCGTAGGGGTCCGGATCGAAGGATCGCATCGGCTTGCTGAGTACTACGGCAGGCGATTCGTTCCAAGGCGCGTGATTGTCGCAGTTGGTTTCACGGCTTCTTCTGTGAGCCCTCGACATGGCGCTTGAGCAGCTCGGGCACGCGCAACATCCAGGTGTGTATGTTCCCCCGAATCACGCGGATCACCAGGCTGTCGCCGAGATCCGCCATCACGATAAGAGAGACAACACTCCTGTGATCGCCGTACGGGGAGACGCGCAGCTCCGCCCAGGCATCTCGGATCGAGCTCGGTCGCGAGCGGTCTAGGTGGATGCGCAGGCTATGCTGCGAAGCGTCCGAGATGGCGCGCACGAAGTAGCCGGCGCGGATGAGCCCGAGGCGATGCTGAACGAACAAAATCGGAGGCGGACCTGCTTCGACCTTCCGCACGTCCTCCGCAGCCGGGAGGTATTTCACGTGCGCGTGCTCATCCGTCAGCGCTGCAAAAACCGTGTCGATGTTGGCGTCGACCAGTTGCCACGACATGCCGCCGATCAGTTGTCTGCCGTGAGACAGCTTCTCGATTGGGCGCGTGACCAGCTTGCCTGCACGCAGATCGGCTTCTTCCTCGCTGCTCAGCTCACGCGCCTCGCTCGCGCGCAGCGGCAAGGATGTCAGAGTGAGAGCCGCGCACACGATCGCCGTCCATGCAGCTGTGAGCCGCAACGGTTGCGCATACACGGGCGGAGGTGCTGGCGTACTTCGTGTCATGGAGGAAAGGTGCAGACAGGTCCAAGTCTACCAGAACCGGAAACGAGCGGTCAGTTGTGCACAAGGCTGACTCAATCGGTCGCGGGCCATGCATAGAAGGTGGCTTCGAGCCGGAGGATGTGTGCGGGCGTGGCAGTGCGAGCTATGCTCGCCATACTTCCGTGGACGCTCCTCTGGTGATGCGGCATGCTCGCGCGACCTTGTCTGAGAAACGACCCCACGTGCTCATCGTGGAAGAAGATCCCGATTCTCGGGAGGAGCTTCTCCACCAGCTGGTGGGCCAGGGACACACGCTAGAGGTTTGCGACGACTTCGCGCTCGCCCCGGGCCTGGTGCGGAGTCTTCGTCCGCAAGTCGTGCTGGTGGGGTTGGGCGCGGGCAAGCCTCAGGGCTTGTCCTTCCTCGAAGGCGCGCGCACCGAGCTGGGCACGCAGAGCGCGTTCATCGTCGTCTCGAAGAGCTCGCATCCAGAGGTGTTAGTCGAAGCGTTTCGGCACGGCGCCGATCACTGTCTGTGGTTTCCGGAGCAGGCCGAAGCGCTGTTCATGGTGGTGCGCCGCGCGCTGGAGAAACCGGCGCTCGCACGCGAAGTAGAGCGCGCCCGTGAGGGCATCCTCGATCCTGGATCGGCGCAGCAAGTGCATGGAATTCTGGGCTCGCATCCGCAGATGCAGCACCTCCTGGACAAGGTCGTGGCCGCCGCCGTCAGCCGAGCCACGGTGCTGATCCACGGCGAGACGGGTACTGGCAAAGAGCTGATCGCCGCGGCGATCCACAACCATAGTAAGCGCCGGCTCGGTCCGTTCGTGCGCCTGAACTGTGCTGCGTTGTCGCAAGCTGTGCTGGAATCCGAGCTGTTCGGGCACGAAAAGGGCGCATTTACCGGTGCGGTCGCGCGTCGTAAAGGTCGCTTCGAGCAGGCGGACGGCGGCACCTTGTTCTTGGACGAGGTCAGCGAAATACCGCTGACCGTGCAGGTCAAGCTGCTGCGCTTTCTGCAAGAGCGGCAGTTCGAGCGCGTCGGCGGTAACGAGACGCTGACGCTCGATACGCGCATTGTCGCTGCCACGAACAGAGACTTGAGTCAGCTGGTCGAGGAAGGGCGCTTTCGTCAGGACCTGTACTACCGCTTGAATGTCGTGCGTTTGAACGTTCCGCCGCTGCGCGCTCGGCCCAGCGATATTCCTGTGCTCGCCGATCACTTCATGCGTCGCTTCGCCGCTGAGAACGACAAGACTTTGCTCGGGTTTACCGAAGACGCGATGAACGCGCTGCTCACGCAGCCTTGGCCGGGCAACGTGCGCGAGCTGCAAAACGCGGTCGAGCAGGCGGTCGTGCTCAGCAAGGGTGACCGTGTCGGCGTCGTGGACTTGCCGCTGTCCAAGGTCGCGAACAACGCGGACTCGTTTCGCCTTATGATTCCAGGCGTGACGCTCGCCGAGGTCGAGCGCTTCGCTATCTTGCGTACGCTCGACGCCGTTGGCGGCTCCCCCAGTCGTGCGGCCGCGATCTTGGGGATCAGCCGGCGGACGATTCAGTATCGTTTGCAGGAATGGGGCATGCCGCGGGCCAAGCCCGACCGTAAGAACGACGAGCCTGACTGAAAAATGCAGCTACGAGCTGCAGCTCGCTACGCTGATTTTGGCTGCAGCACGAGCGCTTCGTTCTCGATCGGGGCGCCGCAGTCCGCGCAGGTCGCGGGCTTACGGACGAACGAGTTGAGCGGGCCGATCGACGCGATGAAGATCATCAGCATGGGGATGAGGACGAAACCGTCAGCCAAGATCACCGGGGCGCAGAACAGCGCGATGCCTAACATGGCGAAGTAGCCGTAGCGCACACGACGCCAGTGCGGCCAGGGCCGGACCGTGCGAACGCCGCGATCGCAGCGCGAGCAATGACCACTGATGTCTGGAGTTGCGCGTAAAGTCATGGGGTGCCTCTTGGGGTCGGCCACCCAATAGGGTCAGCGAGCCCCGTGTTGCAAGTCTGCCCCATTTCCCGGGCCCGAGCCCGAGCCCGGTCAGCGCGAATGGACGAGTGTGAGTTGTGGCATGCCGGCGTACGCGCGCAGATGTCCACTCTCTTCCGCTACATAGAACCAAGCTCGCTCATCCACGCGCAGGAAATCCGGTACCAGATCACACCCGTTGTCCGTCGACAGTTGTGACCCATCGCGCGGACTGAGCACGTGCACCTGCGCGGAAGGCACAAACAACGCGCCGTGCCGCAACACAGGCAACAGCTGCCGCGGAACATCGTCGGTCAGTGGATTCGCCAGCGCACGCGTCCAGCGTGTCTCGCCACTGTTCAGCGCGATCGCCGAGCAGCGCCCAGCAGGCGTATTCACGATCAGCGTGTCCTCGACCTCGAGCCCACGCCCGCCGTTGTCGAGCCCGGGATCGTGCCGATGCCACCTGCAGCTGCCAGCGGCGGGCTCGAACGCGTACAGCCGCGCGTCGCGCGAGCCACCTGTCGGCACGAGCACCAACTCTTGCGTGCTGATCAGCTCACCGCTCGGCGGCTGAGCGAGCTCCTGCCGCCACAGCGCTTTGCCCGAAAACAGCTCCACCGCGTGCAGGGCACCTCCGCTGCCGCCGAGCTCACCAGACGCAGCCACGACGGTGTCGCCCCACACTACCGGGGCGGCGCAGAAGCGCACGGGCTCGGTGTGTCGCCACACCACTTCACCCGAAGCGACGTCGAGCGCGTCGATGCAACCGTCGCCTCCTGTCACCAGCAACACGCGCCCCGCACGCTGCGCGCGCAGCTGCCCGTGCGAGCGACCGCGGAAGCGCCAGCGCGGCGCGCCGGTTCGCAGATCGATCGCGACCAAGTGCTTGCCCGATTCACTCAGGATCGCGACCGGTGGCAGATCGCCGCCGCCTGCGAACAACGCCAACGTGGAGTTGTGCAAGCGGAGCGAGCTGTCGCAACGCGCGTACACCTGGCCCGCTTCGGGATCGAGCAGCTCGCCGCCACCTTCTGGCAGCAAGCGCAGGAGTGTCCGTCCGAGCAGCAACGTGGTGGCGCGCGCAGAGGGCAACGACCAGATCACTTCGCCCGTGCTGCGATCGAGCGCTAAGGTCAGCTTGGTCGTCGCCACGATCACATGCTCACCCGAGGTGAAGATGGCGTTGGCGTCGAGCGCTTCGACCTCGCGGCTCCAGCGCTCGCTGTAGCGCAGCCGTCCGCCGCGGAACGGGCTGGGCTCCGGTCGTGCCACCAAAGGCAAAGGCTCGGGCGACGACAAGCGCAAGCGCTCGGGGTTCGGGTTTTCGAAGCCTTCGCGTCGGCTGTGACCGCGGATCGTCCGGCGCAGCGCGCGAACCTCGTTGCGGAGCGCAGTCACGCGCAAGTTGTGACTTTGCGCGCGATCCACCGCGACGAGCTTACGAATCAGATCCGAGATCAGGCGCAGCACGGGCAAGGCTGCGGTCGCGATGTCGAGCGCCGGCCACGTGAGCGAGCCGTTGCGTTCGGTGCTGGTCGACCAGCTGATCGCGCCCTGCGCCTCGCGCCGCACGCTCACGCTGAAGTCTCCCGAGCGCAGGCGCACGTTCATCGCGCGCTCGCCTTGCCAGGCATCCACCAGCGAGCGCACAGCCGCCAGCATGCGGAGCGCGACGAGCATGATAGGTCCGCGGGCCAGGCGCACACGCCGCTCGCCGGAGAACGCCCACAGCTCGCCTTCAAACAGCAGCGCGTGCACATCGGCAAACGAATGCTGCTCGCCCGAATCACCGTTGCTCTGCGGGATCAGCGCCTCGAAGCCGAACGACAGCGGCACTTGCGCGCCCGGGCTCGTGAGCGTCCCGCCAGTGCAACGCAGCGGTCTGCTCGCGCGTCGCTCTTCCGTAACGATGCGCGTGCGCCGCAGCTTGGCTTCGAGCCTGCGCAGCGCGCGACCGTTCGCGCCGCTTTGGTCTATGCCAGCTTGCAGAGCACAAGCGCGCGCGCAGGCGTCGAGCAAGCTCTGCAGCGCGATGATGCGCTCGCGCTGCAGCACCTCGGGCGCGGCTTCGGTGCCGTAGCAATCGACGGCGACGTTGTGCTCTCTGCGGACCAGCGCGAACTCGGCTGGCATGCGTGCGAGCGGGAGAATGACCTTGCGCCTCTGACCGAGCGCCAGTGCGAGCGCACCGGCGACGAGGTCAGCCAACGGGGGCAACTCCTGTCGACCGGTTGCTTGCCTGCCGAGTAGCAGCGCAGCGAGCTCCGGAAACACAGGCGGTGCCCCGTTGGAGAGCGCACCAAGATCATCGAGAGCGAGTGGGGGTAAGGTCTCTTCGAACATCGAATCGAAGCACTTGGGCCCATGTGGGCTGTGGTGCGACCGATGGTAGTGTCCCTCTGCGCTTCAGGAAAATTCTCGGTGATCGCCGATTAGTTGCAGATCTCTCGTTCAGTAAAACTCGCTCAGTCCATCATCTTGCGCATGATGACCCAAGCGTCGTCTTTGCAATACGTGCAGTCGGCTCCGTAGAAGAGCGGACGCAGCGCAGTGTCACCCATCAAGTGCACGCGAAACCAAGCGTTGGTGATGATCGCGTACGGATGAGCGCCGCTGGGCGAGAAGATCCAGTTGGTGTGATCGGCGGCTTTGAGCTCGGCGTACATCGCAGGTTGGTTCGCAACTGCCATGTACCCACGGAGATTGCCGCTGCACGCAACGACCGTGTCCATGGTGCCGCACAATCCGAGCGCCGGTCCGTGCAGGCCGCGGCCTCCGCCGAGCACTTGGATCGGCGCGACGGTCTTGATGCGCTCGTCGGCGCCAGCGCTGCTTGCGGCGAATGCGCCTTGCGAGTGTCCGGTCGCGCCGATGTGGTCGCGATCGACCTTTTCGAACAGCGAGCTGCCGGAGGTCATGTCTTGCTCGAGCACCCAGGTGACTCCGTCGAGCATCGGCGGCGGCGTGCCTTGCCCGACGTTCATGCTGTTCGACGCGATCACGATAAAGCCGTGCGACGCGTAAAGCTCGAGCATCGCGCGGTACGTGGGTGGGGTGGTGCCGGTGCCGTTGCCCCACGTGATCACAGGGTGACGACGCTCCATCTCTGCCGGCCGGACCATCGTGAAGGCCATGCCTGGGCCGACCATGTTCTCCGTGGTGGTCATGAACGGTCCCGGCTTCGCGGGATCGGACGTGCCCCAGTCGCCGGCAGGAATCGGTGCGCCGCCGCCGCCGTTGGCTGCAGGCGGAGCTCCTCCGACAGGCGCGGCTGGTCCGCCGGCCGCGCTCGCGACTGTCCCGCCCTGGCCTGTGCTCGGCGCGCTTGTGCCTGCCGCTGATGGCGGCGGTAAATTGTTTCCGTTGTTGCCGGGCGTTGCGCTGCTGCCGGCGCGTGGCGTGGTCGGTCCAACTGCGGTGTTCCCGCCGGCCGCTGAGCTACGGCCAGCACTTGCGCTGCCGAGTGGTGGTGACGCACTGCTCCCTGCTTGCGTACCGGTCGTCGCGGGGGTGTTCGTCCCCGGTGGTGTGCCGCACGCGATCCCGAGCGCGGTCAAGAGCATCAAAGTTGAGCTACGGCCTCTCATCATCCTGCCTCCAGTGCACAGATGCTGAGTATTCCAGCTACTGATACTTGGAAAGACCGCGCTCGGGACTGTGAAGCCGCTTGCTCAGAGGTTTCTTCACTCCGGGGGAAACAGGATTGCCCGCTAATTCTTGGCGATTACGCCGCAGGCGATACGGATCGTGGGGTCGTCCGCGTCGTGGATCACTACGGTTCGGCCGACTACGTCAGTGGCGCTCATGTCGCCTACCGACCAGGCGGTGGTCGCGTCGGTCTTTGCGCGCATGAGCGTGGTGGCGCCTTGGCGTCCGCCGCACTTGATGTTGGGGATTCCCTCGCCGCGCGTCATGTCCCAGTGGCCGCCTTGGGTCATCGCGCTTTCGCAGCTGCTGCCTTGGTGCAGGTGGATCGGATACTCCTTGCCGCTCTGGCAGCCGCTCACCATCACGGTCAGGTTCACGCCGTTCGCGTTGGATGCGAAGTTCGCCGAGCCCATGATGTTCGCGGGTGCTTCGTTGCCAGCGGCTCCGGTTCGCGGGCCTGCGCTCGGCGCGGCTGTGCCCGCAGTGGGCGTGGTCGGCGCCGCCGCCGTCATGCCGGCTGCGCCAGCGGGAGCGCTCATGCCCCCGGCACCGGCTCCTGCTGACGCCATCGCCGCGCCAGCCTCGCCGCCGCTCCCAGCTGCAATGCCAGCGCCCATGCCCGTGCCGCCCGCACCAGCGCCGCCGGTGCTCGTGCTTGCGCCGACTGTCCCTGCCGCCGCGCTCGCGCCCGTACCAGCAGCTCCCGCAGTCGCGCCTGCCGCAGCGCTCGTAGTCATGTCGGTGCTCGTTGCAGGCGTAGTCGGCGCCGCGACGGCCAGCGGCTCGATCCGCGCTGAAGCTCGCACGATCGGTGTCGTCGCCGCGGTGCCTGCTGCCGGCGTCCTCGGTGGCGCATTGTTCGGCGTGGTGCCCTTGGTCGAATCGAACTGCTGGACAGTTTCCTCGGGACCCATGGCCGCTCCGCCGCAGGCTGCAACGAGCAGCCAACTCAGCCCCAACGTGATCTCCACACGCGTCAGTTTACTCATGTCATCTCTCCCCTGTGCGGGTTGCACCACCTTCAGAAAACGTGGTCCCTCGAATCAATCCCGACGGACGCCATCACGTCTGGCCGACACGCGAACAGCACGAGCTGTGATTCACGTGAAAAACGCGAGCCATCACCACTCACGACTGCTCGGTGCGCCACTGCACGAAGCTCGTCTCTCTCGATATGTTCATTACCAGATCACGACGCGATAGCGCGCTCGGAGGCACACGAATGTGACGATGGAAGCCGCGTTCCAAGTTATGGAGGCGGGCATAGTTGTATGCACCGTCCCCATTGCGGCACTACACGCTGGTGCTGCGCAGCAAACCTGGTCAAGCTAGCGGCACTTCTATGGAGCAAATCGACACTTTGATCGTGGGCGCAGGAATCAGTGGTCTGGCCACTGCTGCAGCGCTCAAAGACGACTACCTGATCCTCGAGGCCGACGCAGAGATCGGTGGCTACTGCAAGACGGTGAAGCAGGACGGCTTCGTTTGGGATTACTCAGGGCACTTCTTTCACTTCAAGCATCCGGACATCGAGCAGTACTTGCGCGAACGCATGCGCGAGCAGCGCGTGCTGCGCGTCAACAAGCGCTCGTTCATCCAGTACGGTGATCGGTGGATCGATTTTCCCTTTCAGAAGAATATCCATCAGCTCGACAAAGCAGAGCTGATCGAATGTCTGCATGACCTGTATTTCGCCGGCCGCGAAGCGGGTGAGCCGACGAACTTCAAAGAGATGTTGTACGCGCGCTTCGGCCGCGGCATCAGCGAGAAGTTTCTGATCCCGTACAACGAAAAACTTTACGCTTGTGACCTGGCGCAGCTCGACATCAACGCCATGGGGCGGTTTTTTCCGCACGCCAGCGTCGCAGAGATCATCCGCAACATGCGTGAGCCGGACAACTCTAGCTACAATCAAACTTTCACCTACCCGGAAGGTGGCGCGATCGAATACGTGCACGCGCTCGCGCGCGACGTCGATCCGCAGCGCATCGCGCTCTCGGAGTCGTTGCAGTCGATCGACCTCGCTACACACACCGCACGTACCTCGCGTCGCGAGCTGCGCTACAAGCGCTTGATCTCGAGCGAGCCTTTTATGCGTTTTGTCGCGCGCACTGGGCTCGACTACGACGAGCAGGCGTTCAGTTGGAACAAAGTGTTGGTGTTCAACTTGGGCTTCGACAAGAAGGGCCCCAAGGACGTGCACTGGCTGTACTTCCCCGATCGCGCGCTGTCGTTCTATCGCGTGGGCTTCTACGACAACATCTTCGGCAGCGACCGCATGAGCCTGTACGTCGAGCTTGGCTTGCCTGCGAACGGGCTCGCGGACGTCGACATGTTGCGCCGACGTGTGCTCGCGGACCTGCGCAAGGTGTCGGTCGTGACGGATCAGACGTTAGTCGCTGACCATTCCGTCGTGATGGACCCGGCGTACGTGCATATCACCGAGTGTTCCAACGGCGAAGTCGCGCGGGTCAAAGCACGGCTCAAGCCTTTCGACGTGTACAGCATCGGGCGCTACGGCTCGTGGACCTACTGTTCAATCGAAGACAACATCGTCGAGGCGCGTGCGCTCGTGAAAGGGCTCTCGTGAGTTTTCTCCACGTTGAACGCGTGACGAAGCACTACGGTCCGACGCTTGCCTTGTCCGAGGTGGAGCTCTCAGTCGCAAAAGCCGAGACGCTGGCGCTGCTCGGTCCAAACGGCGCGGGCAAGACCACGTTGATGCGCATCCTCTCCGGTGTCGAGCGTCCCGAGTCGGGCAAGGTGAGCTTGGACGGTCTCGGCGATCCGGCGACGCCTGCTGTGCGACGCGCGATCGGCTTTGCGCCGCAAGCGCTCGCGGTTTATCCGCAGCTCAGCGCGCGCGAGAACCTGCGTTTTTTCGCGGAGCTGTACAGCGTCCCGCGTGCGGAGCTCGACGCGCGCGTAGAGTACGGTTTGCAAGTCGCTGATCTGCAGAGTAGGGCGGATCAACGCACCGGCGGTTTTTCCGCGGGCATGCAGCGCCGCTTGAACTTGGCGTGTGCAGTCGTGCATCGACCGCAGCTGCTGCTCTTGGACGAGCCGACTGTTGGTGTGGACCCGCATACGCGTAACCACCTACTCGAGAGCGTCGCTGCGCTGCGCGAGACCGGCGTCGCGCTGATCTACTCCACGCACCTCATGGAAGAAGCCGATCGGCTGTGCGATCGCGTGGCGATCATGGACCACGGGCGGCTGCTCACTGTGGGCACGCGCGAGGCTTTGTGCGCGCAGCATGACTGTGCGGATCTGTCAGCGCTGTTTCTCGCGCTCACGGGGAACGAGCTTCGGGATTAGCAATTGCGACAAGGCGCTCCTGTGCAGCACACTCGGCCCATGAGCGTCCAAGCGGTGATCTTTGATTGGGGCGGCACACTCACGCAGTGGGCTCCAGTCGAGCTGGAAGACATGTGGCAAGTGGCTGCGGAGCATCTTGCCGAGCAGACCGGTCGCGAGCTCACACAGCTCAAGCGAGAGCTGCATGCCGCCGAGCTGCGGATGTGGGATCGCGTCAACAAGACGCAGCACGCAGGCACGCTCGTCGAGCTGCTCGCGGATGCATCGCGCGAGCTTGGGCTCGATGTCGCTGAAGCCGTGATGAGTGAGGTTGCGACGCGCCACCTCGATGCTTGGACCCCACACATGCATCATCACGCGGATGCGCTCAACACGTTGAAGCAGTTGCACAGTGCGGGTCTCAAGCTTGGCTTGTTGTCCAACACGCACTGGCCCGAGAAGTTTCACGAGCACTTTCTCGAGCGCGATGGACTCGCACCTTATCTACACGTGCGCGCTTACACCTCGAACATGCGCCACAGCAAACCGCACCGCGAAACATTTCTGCACGTGTTAGAGCGCTTGGGTGTCGCGCCCGATAAGGCTGTGATGGTCGGGGATCGCCCGATCGATGATGTGTGGGGCGCGCAGCAAGCCGGAATGCGCGGAGTTTGGCGACCACACGATCAATGTCCGCCGCTTGGGGACGTCGTTCCCGATGCTGTAATCCAGCGGCTCGACGAGCTTCCAGCGCTGATCGCCACATGGTCTAAGCCATGACAGCGCGCGGCCAATGCTGGGCAAAAAGTCCTGCCTAACATCGCGTTTGGCCCCGTGATTGCACAACAATCTCGCTCGAGTGGCGGACGCCTTCTTGTTGCGCAGTTAACGGCCAATATTGCGTTGCTACCTTCTGGCCTCGGTGGTACGAACCATCGCCGTCCTAAGATGTTGAGCGCTGGGCGCCGAGTTTTGGAATTCAACGTGACGCCGAAGTCCGACAGGCGACTGAATGCAGTGATGAGTCAAGCGCCGGATGCGAGCTCCATGAGCTCCCGCAATGTGTTGTTCCTTTGTCTGGGAGTGGTGATCGTCGCAGCTGTGGGCGTGAGCTCGCGCGCGTTCGCATTCACCAATGCGGTCGACTACGGCACTTACCCAACCACGGAGCCAGCGACCAGGGGGTTCGGCGCCGGGAGATATTTCACGGGCTCTCCTGCGGATGGTTACAGCTGCGAGGTCTGTCACTCCGCGACGCCGAACTACAGCTTTCCGCTTGCGCACAAGGGTCTGCCGCTCGACGGTTACGTGCCCGGTGAAGAGTACAAGATCGAGCTCACCTGGCCCGAGGCAGCGAACGCATACGCGATGGCGCGGACACAGGGGTACAACCCAGTGGCAACGCTCGTCGCTGAGTTTGTCGCGGAAGATGGTGGTCCGGCCGGCACCGTCGCATTCCCGAACAAATCCGAGCGCGCTGTGGGGGCATTTTCGAACCTGTATTGCGAGACGCTCGCGACGGCGACGTCGCTCCAGCAGCAGGACGAAGCCTTCGCGACCGACATCTACGTCCAAGACACGGGGAACTTGGCCTTGTTACTAAGCGTCGCGCCGCAGACTAACGCAGCAGCCGCGATGAATGAGCGGTGCACTGTCGATCGCGGCAAAGACGCTGAGGGCAACGACTACGAACGGCGCTGCATTCTCGCGATGAAGGCGTGTGGTGCGCAGCGCGTGAAGTTCACGTGGACAGCGCCTGACGAGTGGCGCGGCCCGATCTGGTTTTCCGCCGGTTTCGTGACAAGCTACGACCGCTCAACCGCGCCGAACGACGATGACTTCGTCACCACGCTCTCGATCCCGCTGAACCCCGGCTACCAAGGTGGCCAGCACGTGAATGTGCTCGAGTCTGGTTGCAGCGTCGCGCATGGTCCGCGTGCCCAAAGTGCCTCGGGTCGCGGCTTTGCGCTCGCGCTGTTGTCGCTCTTGGGCGCGGTGATTGTCCGCCGCCGTCAGCGGCGCCCGGGCTGGCTGGCTGTCGCCTCGATTGCGCTCTTGTGCATCGGCTGCGAGCGCGGTGATGGGTTGATCACCAACGTCGCGGGTAACGTGGGCGCCTATGAGACGGTAAAATGCACTGGCTCGTGTGAGCTGCCGATCGAGTGTCGCGAGAGCGCATGGGTCGATGCTGGCACTGCCGAAGAAGCTGCTGAAGCGAAGAAACTAGCGGCCATGGAGGCCATGGGAACTGGCACGCCTGCTGCCGACCCCGGTGCTGCAGCAGCGGGCACCGGAGCCGCAGGAGCAGACGCCGCCCTGGGCGTGAAGGGCTTAGGAAGCATCACCGCGCAGTTCGCCACCGCGCAGCCAGCCGACTACGTGTCCGACTGGGTGAAGCACGAGTCGTGTCTGCCTATTCCCGGCTGTGTCCCGCACTACGTGACGGTCTGGATCGACAGCGGGGAGGACGGCGATCGTAAGTACGTGCGCACGCTGCTGGGCAGCCAGGGCATGTTCCGTGTCTTGTCGCTCGTGCGCTACTATCGACTGGGCTCCGATTGCCAAGTCCCGACGGAAGTCATCCCGATCGATGCGATGGCTTCCGCATCGCTCTACTTGCACCAACCGCACACGGTGACCTGGGACGGACTCTACGGCAGCGGACACAAAGCGGCTGAGCCCGGGCTCTACCACTTGCGGATCGAGGTCGCGATCGATGAGGTCCACCACTTCGAGGTCGCAGACATTCCGTTCATGTTCGGAGGTCCCGCGCCCACGACCGAGACTCTTGGTGCTGCGGCTGCGCATACAGGCGTAACACTAACGTATACCCCCACACCCCCATAACGAGCAGCTGCGTAGGTTCATGGTGTTCGAAAGAGCTCGGCGCTGCCGAAGGGAAAAGACTGTGCCGCTATGGGTGTGGATGCTCTGCACTCTTGCGGCGCTCGGGGTACACGAGCGGGCGCACGCGCAAGTGATTGCCGGCAGCTCCGTCTACGTCCGCACGGACACCGACAAGACGACGGTGATCGCGCCGCGCTGGCACGTCGGCGCACCGGTTGCAGATCGCACTCGCGTCGACTTCGTCTACACCGCAGACGTGTGGACCAGCGCGTCGATCGACATTCGCACGTCGGCGTCGAAGCGCCCGGTCACCGAGCAACGCGACGAGATCAACACCACGGTCACGCAAGAGTGGGACGACTTCTCGCTCTCCGGCACCTACCGCTATTCGCACGAGTACGACTATCAGTCGCACGGCGGCACGCTGAGCGGCTCGTACGCGATGGCCGAGAAGAGCACGACGCTCGACTTCCGCATCGGCGCGACCTTCGACGCAGTGGGCAGAGCAGGCGATCAGAACTTCGATCGCAACGTGCGCAACACGAACTTCCGACTCGGTCTGACACAGCTGATCGATCAGAGCACGTTTGTGCAAGCTGCCTACGAGATCATGGACTCGAACGGCTTCAACTCCAGCGCGTATCGCTATGTGGGGTTCGGGACGGCCAACGGCCTGTGTAAACAGCCTGACAAGACGTACTGCGTACCGGAGCGCAACCCGAACGACCGCATGAAGCACGCGATCGTCGTGAGTGCTCGGCGTGCGCTCGGCGAGAGCTTCTCCGTGGGGCTCGGCTATCGCTTCTACCTCGATAACTGGGCCGTCTCGTCGCACACCGGGACGGTCGAGCTGGGTTGGCTCGCGAGTCACGATCTGCTGATAGCTGTGCGCTACCGCTTCTACATGCAGGGCGCGGCAAAACACTACAAGCGGCGCTTCGAGCAGTCAGACGCGAACACCATGTCCGCGTTCAGCAACGACAAAGAGCTCTCCGCGTTCATGTCGCATCGCTTAGCGCTCGACTTCGAAAAAGAAGTGGATCTCGACGACCGCGGCCACAAGCTCTCGCTCGTGCTCTCTGTCGCGCCCTCTATCTTTATGTATTCCAACTACGCGCCGCTCTCTCAGATCAGCGCGATCGAGACCACCCTCGCCACGGTGTTCCGGCTATGAGCGCTCGCAGCATCAGCCATCTGGTTTTGCGGCGCTGGGCTAGCTCCGGCATGGCTGTGTGCTTGCTGCTGGCAGCTGCAGCGGCGCCAGCGAGCGCCTACGCTGAGCGCCCGCGCGACAACACGTGTCAGTCGGGCAAAGGCAAAGCCAAGGGGCGAGCCGCTCGCGCTGGCCGCAAGTCCAAGGCCGCTCAACAGGAAGCGCCTCCGCCTGCGCAGGCGTCGTCGGACTCCGATACTGGCGAAGATCTCTTGGGTGGTTTGGACGACGACTCGCCCAAGCAGGAGGAGCGTCCGGCGCCCAAACCGCAGCCGAAGCCTGAGCCTCGTGCGCCCGTGCGCGAAGAGCCGGCAGAAGAGCCTGCTGTCGAGCCAGAGAGCCCCTCAGACGACGCGGAGCCGTCGACCGATGCAACGGGAGAAGCTCCCCCTGCCGAGCCGGAGCAAGGCGCTCAGGCAGCCGACGACGGTCCGAGCGTCTCGATCGAGCCGTTCGCGGGCTTCGGCATCGCCACGCGTTCGGTGCGTATGCCGTGGATGACAGGAGCGCTCGAAGTCGCGCCCGGCGTGACGCCTGCGTTCGAGGTCGGCTTGCGCGTGCAAGCGCGGCCGCGCGCTGACTTTTCGTACTTCGTGAACCTCGTCTATCAGAGCGCGTTGGGCTTCTCGGTGACCGAGCGGCCGCCGCTGGCGCTGCCGAAAGAGGTGGGCGCGCGCTCGGAGCGTGTGGCGCTGGAATTCGCGCCGCGTTGGCGCTTCTCGAATGGCCAGATCGAGCTGGGTATCCCCGTCGGCGCGACGGTTCGAACGCTCTGGGCCGAAGTGCACATGTCGCAAACGCCGAGCTTTAGTCTGGTTGGGCCCCATGCCCGAGCCGAGCTTCTCTTGCGTTTCAGCGACGTGATCTCGCTGCGCATCGCGCCCGAGCTCCAGTACATCATGATGGTGGACAACGACGTGAAGAACGCCGGTGTCAGCTCATCGGGTGTGGCCCTCGGCGGAGACGCGAGTGTGGAAGCGCAAGTCTCCCAAGTCTGGTCTGTCAGGATCAACTACCGGGAGTCGCACGCGCTGCTCAGCGCGACGCGTGGCAGCGTGTCGTTTTCGGATGTAGAACGCTATCTAACCTTACGCGCCGTAGGGAGTTTCTGATGAAGTTACAGCAGAGCCTCATCGTCGCTGGTCTATGCTGCCTTGCGCTGGGTTGCGCCGAGGAGGAGCCTTGGGAGCTCACCGATTCGACGACCACTTCGAAGCTGTGGTCCACGGAAGCTTATCCGGTGCTGATGCGCGACTGCTCGTTCTTCGCATGTCACGGCTCGCCCGACCGGTTGTTTCAAGTCTGGGGGCCCAAGCGTCGACGCGCGTTCGAAGCTACTAATCTCGATGCCGATCAGGAGCGTATGCGCCTCGGCAAAGAGTCGAACGACACGTTCTCGATGGCCATCGGGTTCGTCGACATCAACGACCCTGGCAACTCGCTCTTGCTCCGCAAGGCGCTCGACGCACAGGCCGGCGGCACGGGTCATCTCGGCTTGGACAAGTTCGGGCGGAATGTTTATCGCAGTGGCGAAAGCCCTGGCTACGTCGCGCTCGCTAAGTGGGTTTACTCGCTGCGAGCCACTGCGGACGACGGCGACGGCTTCTGAGTGTCTCGTAACGGCTGATGCCGAGCCACTCGCATGCGAGCCGCTCGGCGAATGTGAACGTCGCGAGCTACTCCGGCTGTGCCGAAGCGCCGCTGCCAGCTTCAGGCGCCGCCATGCCAGTGATCCACTCTTTGACGAACCGGATGTTCTCGTCGTCCGTGTAGTTCGTACCGAGCGGCGGCATCTGTTGCTTGGGATCGCCGCGCGAGGTGATGAGCTTGTACAGCAAGCTCTCCTCGGGCTTCCCCGGCTCGATGCGCTTTTGGCCTTGCCACTGCAGCGCGAACACCTCTTGCCCGATCGTGGTCTGGATCGCGATGAAGTCGTCAGTCTCGCGACCGTCGAGCTGCGTCGGGTCGAGGTTCAAGCGCAGGCCTGACGAGTAAGCTTTGCTGTTCGGATTGGTGTTGTGACAGCTAACACCACAGTTGTTGTGCATCCAGCCGAGTGCCCGCGCTTCAGCGCCCTCTGGCTCAGGGCCGAGCTGATACTGTGTGCTGCCGTCGAAGTTCTTAAGGCGTTCTTCGCTGACCAGCTGGTCGAGCGTCATGCCGCTTTGACTGTCGTGGGTGCTTTGACCGTCTTGATCCATGCTCGTGAGACCGAGGCTGACTGCGTCGAAACCCAGCACGCGTTCACGACGTCCGACGTGACACTCGTTGCACTGGCTGTGGCTGGGCAATGCGTACGTCTTGCCATCGACAGTCAGCTCTTTGCCTTGATCGAAGCGAGTGGCGCGCTTCCCGGCGTCGTCCCAGAGGTACGTCGTGTAACTCCAGTCGCCTTCCTCGCTCTTCATGAGCATGCGGGTTTCGATCTTCCGCGTGCCATCAGGGCTCGAGAACTCTTTCCACAGGCGCGTGCCGTTGGGGAACTTCCACGCGTTCGGATCGCTCGCGTCGATCTGCTCGCCTTCAGGCACGAAGATCCAACGATGCTTCTGCGCTGCGTCGGTCCAGAGCGGGTAGGCCGGGGCGAACACCTCCAGGCTGTCCGCGACCTCTAGCGTGTCAGCGTCTTGGTATAGACCTGTACAGTCCAAATGCTTCGGCAGCTGATCGGTCGCTTCTTCGACTTCGTCGAGACAAGCCCGCGACAGCTCGATGGGAGCCGAGACCGCTGCGCTACCACCAACATCATGCGACAACGCACAGCCAGCGAATACAACTAGATTACACCCAACGAGCGCAGCCTCACTCCATCGCATTGACTCACCTACGTGCTGTCAACCTGACCAGAAAATTGAAGGTGTAAGTTAAACCAAGGCCCCGTCGCGGGCTAGGCCGGACGAGGCCTGGTTTCGTGTTTACTGCCTTACTGTGCACGCCTGCTGCTAATGCAGCATTGTGAGCAGCTGTGCGAGCGAGGCGATCTTGTTAGATCGCCTCACTACGCACGGTGCATGATCACGGAGCGGGCATTTCGGCGGGCGCTGCGCCGCCTGTCATCATCGCTGCACGCGCCATCATCGCGAGACGAGCGAAGTCGATCTCTTGCTGAACGCGCGGTGCGATCGAACGGAGCTTCCAGACGATGCCCTTCTTTTCGTCGTCCGACATTTCCCACGTGTGGAACTCGCCGTAGATGCAGTCTGGCATCGGAGCGTTGCGGAGGAACGGGCTGTTGAACGTTCCGCCGGCCGGCTTTTGACCAGCTGAGAAGATGTTCACGAGATCCTCGTTCGAGTAGCCCGCGGTCTGCGTGGGCGTGTGCTCAACCGAGATGGTGTTCATCGGGTTGTGGCAGTTGCCGCACGCCGAGGTCGTCGGCAGCTCGATCGAGACCGGCAGGCCACAGGTGCCTTCGCCGGCAGCGGCCATTGCTGGACGCATCCACGAGATCATCATTCCGTTGTTGTAGCGCGCTTCGCCGGCATCCCACTCGGCCTGCTTGGCTTCGCTGATGGTCAGCTCGGACTCGCCCCACACCTGGACGCCGCCAAGCGTCTTGGCGGTGACTTTCACCATCGTCTTGCCGGTCTTCTTGGTGGTCAGCTTGGCCGCGGCAGTGAGCTCTGGGAACTCATCCTGCTTTACGAACGCGCTGTCGACCTGCCACTTGACGGTGCCCGCCATGACAGGGTCCGAGTCTGCAGAGCCCTCCGCGGCGCTCGGGACACTTGGGCTCACCGCGTACTCGTGCGTGCCGTCAAACGCCGAGAACATCGGTGAAAAACTGATCAGGTTGTTGCGCTTGTTGCCGGCGGGTTCGTCGCCGTCGCTCGAGGAGCAGCCTACAATCGGCGCTGCGCAGAGCAGCAGCAAAGCAGCGCGCTGCAGGTTGTTTGAGACTCGTACCATGTATTCACCCTCCAAAGGACTGGTGGCGGACCTTACCTCGTACTACAGCGCTGGACAATGCCATTTTCGTACAGGAAACGCGTGTAAACCGCGCTCTTCAGTGAAAGCGACGTAGTACTCGGTTGGGATGTCGATTATCGCAGCGATGCCCCAGCACGAGGTCGAACCGAGAGTGGTTAGATGCGTGCGCACTGATGCTTTCAGCTGTCGCTCTGCAGACTTCTGCAACGCAGCGACGCTCCGAGCGTGCGCGAGCATACCTCGCGCTGATCAGCGCTTTGTCTGATTCGGATCCTGATTGTTGCAGCGCGAGCGAAGGAATCTCGTGAGTTGTCACTGTGCTCGCATTCGTAGCAGCGGGGCTGAACCGGTCAATTTTGGCCCGTTGCGGCTTCATCTGCAGCCATCAGCGGCAACGCGCGCGCGGGGTGGGCTGCGCCGAACGAGCTACTGCATCTGTAGTCTTTTTGTATGTTGCCTGTAATAGGCGCAGTTCTGAGCTGCGGCGCCTGCCTCCGTCGACGTGCAGGCGCAAGGCTTGCCGGACATTTGCGTCGCCTCGTTGCAAGCCTTGACAGTCACCCTTTGCGTCCGACATCTCGTGGGCATGCCAATGGAGCCTCCCGGCCGCGACGAAGGGTACGACTTGGTGCTGGTGGGCGGAGGCCTTCAGAACGGGCTGGCCGCGCTGTGTGCGCTGCGCAGTGATCCCACGTGCCGCATCGCAGTGGTCGAAGCCGGGCCGAGCTTGGGTGGAAACCACACCTGGTGCGTGCACGCGGGCGACGTACCGGAGAGCGCGCGCGACTGGTTCGAGCCGCTGGTCGTCACGCGCTGGCCGGCTTACGACGTTTGCTTTCCTGGCCAACAGCGCACGCTCGCGTCGTCATACGCTTACGTCAGCTCGGAGCGATTCGCGCACGTAGTGACAGATTTGCTCGCCGAACGGCCCCAATGCTCATTGATCCTCGGCGTGCAGGCAGTAGCCGTGGAAGCCGGTCGCGTACGCTTGGAGGATGGCCGCGAGCTGCACGGGCGAGTCGTCGTCGATGCGCGCGGGCCAGAAACCTCCGCCTATGCAGGCCAATGCGGCTATCAGAAGTTTGTGGGCCAAGAGCTCGAGCTGCGCGCGGCGCACGGCGTTCGGCACCCGATCATGATGGATGCGCGCTGCGCTCAGCTCGATGGGTTTCGTTTCTTCTACGTGCTGCCGCTGTCACCGACGCGTTTGTTGGTCGAGGAGACACGCTTTTCGTCGACCAGCGCGCTGTCGGTTTCCGCAGGGCGCGCCGAGCTGCAAGCTTACGCGGCGCGTTTCGGCGAGATTGCCTCGGTCGTGCGCGAGGAGAACGGTGTGTTGCCGATGCCGTGGGCGATGGCGTTTCCAGAGCTGCGTGCGGATCGTGCGTTGGTCGCCGGCTATCGCGGTGGCTTCTTTCATCCTGCCACCGGTTATTCGTTGCCCGCGGCAGTGCGCTTTGCGGAGAGTCTGTGCAAGCATCTACACCACGGCGACCCGTCGGCCCTGCCGCGCTTCTTGCAAGAACACCGCTCGCAGGCGACGTTTGCGCTTCACCTCAATCGCTTACTGTTCACTGGTTTTGCGGAGACTGATATGTGGGGAGTTCTTGCGCGCTTCTATCGTTTATCGGAACCGCTGATCGAGCGCTTTTACGCGCTGTCATCGACCACTTCTGATCGGTTGCGGATCTTGGGCGGACGACCACCGCGTGGCTTTTCACTGGTGCGAGCGCTGAGCGCGGCACTGAGGGCAGCATGACTGCCATGCCACGCGATGACGCCGAAGTACCCGCGCTCTTGTTGTTGTTGGAAGAGCAATTCCTGAAAGGCGATGATCCGGATGCTGATCTCGCGCGCAGCCTGCCTAGTGGGCTGTGGAGCGATGCGCTGCTCGCGCCGCTGCGAGATTTTCTCGCGCGCCCCAGCAAAGGTTTTCGCGCGGAGCTCGTGAGCTGGGGTTATCGCTTGGGGGGTGGCAGCGGTCAGGCACCGGCGGTGTTGGCATTGATCATCGAGTGCTTGCACGCGGGATCACTGATCGTCGATGACATCGAGGATGCGTCGCTGGAGCGGCGTGGTGCGCCGGCACTGCACTGCAGCTTCGGCGTAGCGCGCGCTTTGAATACCGGCAACTACCTGTACTTTTGGCCACAGCTCCTGCTCGCGCGCGCTGGCTTAGACGACGCCGCGCGCTTGTCGGCGCACGAGCGCATCGCGTTGTGCTTGACGCGTTGTCACGAAGGCCAAGCGCTCGACCTGCAGGTGCGCGCAGATCAACTGCCGCAACGCGACGTGCCGAGAGTCGCACTGACGATCTCGCGCATGAAGACCGGTGGTTTGCTCGCGCTTGCGATGGCGCTCGGCGCGCTGGCGGCGGGCGCAGCGCGGGAACGCGTAGACATGATCGCTGATCTCGGGCGTGCGCTCGGCGTAGGTCTGCAGACGCTCGACGACGTGAGCGGCATCATGAACGTTGCGCGTCGCCACAAGGCGCTCGAGGACCTGCAGCACGCGCGTGTGACTTGGTTGTGGGCAACCCTTGCCGAAGAGCTGGATGCGCCTGCTTACGAGACGCGCTTGCGTGAGCTGCGGGCGCTGATGGACGGCGGTCCAGCCGATGCGCTGGTGGAGCGCTTGCGCTTTCAGGTGGGCACGCTCGGTGTGCGCCGCGCGCGCGCGCACGTACAAGCCGCGCTCTCTACGCTCGAGCGTCAGCTTGGGATGAACGGTCTGCGCGAGGAAGTTCTGACTGAGTTTACACGTTTGGAGCGGCGCTATGTCCAAGCCTGAACCACGCAAAGCTGCGGTAATCGGCAGTGGCTTCGGCGGCTTGGCCGTCGCGATTCGCCTGCAAAATGCTGGTTTTCAGACCACGATCTTCGAAGCCCTGGATCAGCCCGGTGGGCGCGCGACGGTGTTTCGTGACGGCGGCTTTGTGTTCGATGCAGGCCCCACCGTGATCACCGCCCCACATTGCTTGGAGGAGCTGTTCAGCGAAGCCGGGCGGAGGATGAGTGACTACGTCGAGCTCTTGCCGGTGGCGCCGTTCTATCGCCTGGTGTGGAGCGACGGCGATGCGTTCGACTACACCGGCGACGCCAGCGACATGTTGCGTGTGGTCTCGAAGCGCAGTCCTGGTGACGTCGAGGGTTATCGGCGCTTCGTCGCCTACGCGAAGCAAGTCTTCGAGAAAGGCTACGAGGAGCTCGCTGCGACGCCTTTCCTGCGTTTCTCGGACATGCTGCGCGTGGCGCCGCAGCTCGCGCGTTTACGCGCTGATCGCTCCGTGTACAGCACGGTCAGTCGCTTCGTGAAGGACGAGCATCTGCGCCAGGCGCTGTCGTTTCATACGCTGCTCGTCGGCGGCAATCCCTTCGAGACGAGCGCGATTTACACGCTGATCCACTATCTCGAGCGCAAGTGGGGTGTGTTCTTTCCGAAGGGTGGCACGGGCGCGCTCGTGCAGGCGTTGGTGCGTCTGTTCGAAGATCTTGGCGGGCGCTTAGAGCTCTCGACACCGGTGGAGCGCGTACGCGTGCTTCGCAACGGCAAGACGATCCATCGCGTGTTGGCGGGTGGCGCCGAGCGTGACTTCGATCTGGTGGTGTCGAACGCCGATCTGCACCACACATACAGCCGACTGTTTCCTGACGAGCCGAGCGCGCAGCGCGAATCGCGGCGTGTTGCCGGACTCGATTGGTCGATGTCGCTGTTCGTCCTGTACTTCGGGACCGACCGCACTTATCGCGAGCAGATCGCGCATCACACAGTGCTGTTCGGGCCGCGCTATCGCGAGCTGCTCCAGGACATCTTCCACGGCGACAGCCTGCCCGATGATTTCAGCCTGTATTTACACGCACCGACCGTGACCGACCCGTCGTTGGCGCCTCCAGGTTGCGACAGTTTCTATGTGCTTTCGCCCGTGCCGCACTTGGGCAAGGCCGCTCTGAACTGGCGCGAGATCGCGCCGCTGTACGCGGATCGCATTTTGTCCGCGCTGGAAGCGCACATGCCTGACTTGCGTAAGCACGTGGTGGTGCGGCGCTACCGAACGCCCGAGGACTTCCGCGATCAGCTCGGCGCGTTCCAGGGGTCCGCTTTTAGCTGCGCGCCGAAGCTCACGCAGAGCGCTTGGTTCCGACCGCACAACCGCGATCCACACATCCCCGGGTTGTACCTCGTGGGTGCGGGCACGCATCCCGGCGCGGGCGTTCCGGGGGTCGTAAACTCAGCCAAGGCCACGGCGCGCGTGATCTTGGAGGACTTTGTATGAGTGACGATGAGGATGTGCAGGCCACCATCCAGAAGCACTCGAAGAGCTTTGCGTTGGCGGCGAAGCTGCTTCCGCCCGAGGTGAATCACGCTGCAGTGGTGCTCTACGCGTACTGTCGGCGTACCGATGACATGATCGACCTGTGCCCCGAGGCGGAGCAGACCGAGCGACTCTCTCAGCTGCAGAGCGAGCTCGAGGCTATCTACGCCGGTGTGCCGCAGAGCGACCCGCTGCTCGCGCGCTTTCAAAGCGTGGTGCGCGAGTACGCGGTGCCGCGTGTGTATCTGGACGAGCTGCTGCTCGGCATGCAGATGGACACGCAGCACGTGCGCTATCGGACGTTGGCAGACTTGCTGTTGTACGCGTATCGCGTGGCCGGCGTGGTCGGGCTAATGATGTGCCATGTGATGGGCGTGCGCGATACACGCGCGCTGCGTCATGCGGCGCACTTGGGCCTGGCGATGCAGCTCAGCAACATCGCGCGCGACGTTCAGGAGGACTGGCAGCGCGGTCGCTTGTACATCCCCGAGTCGTTGCTCGAGGCTTGTGGCGTGAGTGGGCTTGATCCTTCACGCGGTGAGCCGCTGCCGCGCTCAGCGGCAGCCGGGATCGCGCAGGCGACCGAGTCTATGCTGAAGCACGCGGACGAGTTCTATCGCTCCGGAGATTCCGGCGTGCCGTACCTGTCGTTTCGCTGTGGGATCGCGATTCGGGCGGCGCGGCTCGTGTACGGGGAGATCTCTACGCGGGTGCGCGAGCAAGGTTGTGATCCGTTTGCGCCGCGGGCGGTGGTGAGTCGCGGGCGGAAGCTCGCGCTCGTGGGTTATGCGCTGTGGTTGAGCGGCACCGGATCGGTGGGCTTGTTGGGCCGGCCGGCGCCGAAGGTTCCCGCAGATCATGTGAGCGAACCTGAGAGCGTGTTTGCGGTGGGCGGATGAAACGTGCTGCTACAGCGCTGCTGCTCGGCTTGCTCCTCGCGAGCGGCCGTGTGCTGGCGCAGCCAAAGGCTGCAAAGACCGGGCAGGTGGTTGTGGAGATCGTGGGCCTGCACAGCGCCGAAGGGCGGGTTTTTGTGGCCCTCTGGTGCGGTGCGGCAGGTTTTCCGAGCGAACCCAAGAAGGCATGCGCGAGCAAAGTGGCCAACGCGCAGAAAGACCGATTGCGCGTCGTATTCGAGGCCGTTCCCGCAGGTGAGCTCGCTGTGTCGATGATCCACGACGAAAACTCGAACAACACGCTGGACCGGAATTTCCTGGGGATCCCCAAGGAAGGTTGGGGCACTTCGCGCGATGCCAAAGCGAGCTTCGGGCCGCCTTCGTACTCGGACGCGCGGCTTTCGCTGAGCGCTGGCGAGAAGAAGCAGGTGGTGGTGCATGTGCAGTACTGAGGGAGCGCTATGAGTCGGATCTCGCCAGAGTTGCTGCACTTGCCACGTCGCGGTGGCGCCGCGCGCGTCGCTGAGCGCAAGCGTGCGGTGGTCGTGGGCGGTGGCATCGCCGGAGTGGCTGCTGCGACAGTGCTCAGCGAGCGTGGTGTCGAGGTGACGTTGATCGAGCGCGAGCCTGGGCTCGGTGGACGCGCTGGTGGCTTTGCGCATCCGTTGAAGTCGGGTGAGCTCGTGCAGATGGAGCGCGGGTTTCACGCGTTTTTTCGGCAGTACTACAACCTGCGTGCGCTCTTGCGCCGGATCGACCCTGCGCTCTCGATGTTGGCGCCCCTGCCGGATTATCCGATCCTCGGGCCGAGCGGCATGCTGCAGAGCTTTCGTGGCTTGCCTAAACGCACGCCGTTCCAGGTGATGAAGCTGACTTGGCAGACGCCTTATCTGCGCTTGCGCGACCTCTTGCGGGTCGATGGGCTCGCGGCGCTGGAGATGCTGCGTTTTGCCCCGGATCGCACGTACGAGCGCTTCGATGGTGTGAGCGCGGAGAGCTACTTGAGCTCGCTCGGCTTTCCCGATGCGGCGCGACGCATGTTGTTCGATGTGTTCTCGCACTCGTTCTTCAATCCCGAGGCCGAGCTGTCCGCGGCCGAGCTGCTGATGAGCTTTCATTTCTACTTCACTGGCAACGCCGAGGGCTTGATCTTCGATGTGGCGAAGCAGCCGCTGTCGACTGCGATCTGGCAGCCGTTCGAGCGCTGGTTGCGCGGGCGCGGCGTGCAAGTAGTCACCGGGTCCGCCGTCACGGAGGTCAGCCGCACGCGGAGTGGTACGCTGCGTGTGGAGCACGCAGGTGAGCCTGTCGAAGCGGACGATCTGGTGATCGCGCTCGATGTGCGTGGCCTGCAGCAGCTGGTGGCGGCGAGCCCTGCATTGTCTGCGCTCGCGAGTGTCGACAAGCTTCAATTGACTCGGCCGTTTGCTGTGCTGCGGTTGTGGCTCGAGCGCCCGCTCGCGCCTGAGCGTGCCGCGTTCGCCGGGACCACGGGCGTGGGCCTGCTCGACAACATCTCATGCTACGAGCGTTTTCAGGACGAGAGCGCGCGCTGGGCAGCGCAGCACGGTGGCAGCGTGGTCGAGCTGCACGCGTACGCCGTGCCGCCCGAGCTGGATGAGGCGACGATCCGTGCGGACTTGATCGCAGGATTGCACGCGTTCTACCCGGAGACGCGCGGTGTGCGTGTGCTCGATGAGCTGATGCTGATTCGGCAGGACTGTCCCGCGTTTCCACCGGGCTCGCTGCGCACGCGGCCTACACCGCACACGTCGTTGCCCGAGGTCACGTTGGCAGGCGACTATGTGTCGGTGCCTTTGCCTTGCGCTTTGATGGAGCGCGCCACTGCCTCGGGTTTTATCGCGGCCAATCACCTGCTCGCCCGCCACGGTGTCGCGCCCGAGCCGGTGCATAGCGTGCCGCGTCGGGGCTTGCTCGCGCCGCTGGAGCGTTCGACAGGGACGAAGGGCTTCGGTCAGGGAGAGATGGTATGGCCGGCAAATGGATGAGCACGGTGAGCACGCTGCAAACGGCGTGGCGGAGTAACGTGCCGTTCGGCCGAGCGCTGCCGCAGGCGCCGGTGCTCGATACACGCCCCGACTGGGAGCAAGCTGATCCGCGCTGGATCCGGGCGGCGCTCCAGCGCAGCCAACAGCTGCCGAGTGGTGGCTGGTACGTGCTGGACGCATCCGACAGCTTCGGGGCTAAGCCGCGGCGCATGCAGGTGCGTGGTCTGCAGCTGGTCGTGTGGCGCTCGGGGCAGCAGCTGATGGCTGCGCGCGATGTCTGTCCGCACATGGGCGCCGCGCTGAGTGAGGGTCGAGTCTGCGAGGGCAAGCTGGTGTGCCCATGGCACGGCATGGCGCTCGGGCCCGAGCCGAGCCGCGGCTTTCGTCCGCTCAACGCTCATGACGACGGGCAGCTCGCTTGGGTGCAGCTGTCAGCAGCACAGGTTGCTGGCGCGGAGGCTGCATTGGAGCTGACCCCTAAGCCTTTTGTGGCGCCGCGACCTGCGTCCGGTTTGTCGGCGGTGATCCGTATGGAGGCGCGCTGTGAGCCGAAGGATGTGGTGGCGAACCGGCTCGATCCCTGGCACGGGGCGCACTACCACCCGCACTCGTTTGGGCGCTTGCGGGTGATCGATCAGGAGGACGATGCGATCAGCGTGCGCGTCGCGTATCGGGTTGCGGGGCCGCTCGCTGTGGAGGTGGACGCGCGCTTTCATTGTCCGGATCCGCGTAGCATCGTGATGACGATCGTGCGCGGGGAGGGTGTGGGCTCGGTGGTCGAGACGCATGCTACGCCGCTATCTGAGGGGCACACCGCGGTCGTCGAGCTCACTTATGCGACGTCGGAGCGCTGGGGCTTTGCGCTTGTTGCGCGCGCGCAGACGTTGCTTCGGCCTGTGATGCGTTGGGCGGCGCATCGCTTGTGGGTGGAGGATGCGGCTTATGCTGAGCGCCTTTATGAGCTGCGCGCTCGTGCACGTGAGCACCACGTTGAGGCGGACGCCGCTGTGGAGGACGGTCCGACTCAGCCTGTGCGCTTGATTGCACGCTGAGTTTGGGCCGGGGTTCTTCGCGGTGGCGGTTGCGACGAGAGTGGGCGATGCCGCATGCTTACCGGTCCATGACGGATCCCGCTGCGGAACACCTGCAGGTCTCGGACGTTGCGCGCGAGCTGGTGCTTGCCAGTGACGTGATCGACCTGCACGTGGATACGTTCATCTGGACGCGCCTGTTCGGCTACGACTTGCGCAAGCGCCACGGTGCTGGACCTTTTGCCGGTTGCTTGATGAGCCAAGTGGACTTGCCGCGCGCGCTCGAGGGCGGCTTGACTGGTGCGATGTGGTCGATCACCACCAATCCCTGGCGCAGCGCTGGAGGACGCGCGCGCACGCTCAGTGCCAACGTCGCCGAGCTGCGGCGTGTGCTGGACGAGAGCCAAGTCGCGCGCGTGGTGGGCTCTCTTGCTGAGTATCGTGCGGCGCGCGCCGCATGCAAGCACGCGGCGCTCTTGGCCGTGCAGGGCGGCAATGCCTGTGACGCCGATGAGAGTGTGCTCGAGAGTAGAGCGCTCACGCGCGTGACACTGGTGCACATGACCAATTCCGACGTGGGCGCGACGAGCTCTCCCTTTCGCTTGGGAGCTGACAGCGGGCTCGGACGCACGGGCGCTGGGCTCGTGGCGCGGTTGAACGAGACGCGCACGTTCGTCGATCTCGCGCACATCAGTCGGCGTGGGTTCTTCGAAGCGGTCGCGCTGCACGATCAGTCGCAGCCGCTGATCGTCACGCATACCGGTGTGTCCGGCGTGCATGCCAGCTGGCGAAACCTCGACGACGATCAGATCAAGTGCATCGCAGACACGGGGGGGGTCGTGGGTGTGGTGTTTCACGGCGAGTATCTGAGTGGGTGCTTTCTCGGCGGGCCGATGGCGGCGGTGGCTGCGCACATCGCGCATATCGTGAATGTTGCGGGCGAGGATGTCGCGGCGCTCGGCAGTGACTGGGATGGCTTCATCATTCCGCCGCGCGGGCTGCGAAGCTGTGATCGCTTGCCGGCGCTGGTGCAGGTGTTGCTCGATGCGGGGCTCTCCGAGCGCTGCGTTCAGAAAGTGTTGGGCGGGAATTTCTTGCGGGCATTTGGGCGCTTGAGGCCTTCGTGAGCATTTGTGCGCTATACCTGCCGCCCCGAGGTGAATGATGAGCGAACAGGCGATCGAGCTCAAAACCGTAGATGGCGTGGCGGATGGGTATTTCTACCGAGCTGCAGCTGGTAGCGGCCCCGGCGTGCTGTTTCTCACGGACATCCGTGGGGTGCGCCCGGCCACGCGCGAGATGGCTGCGCGGCTTGCCGCTGATGGCTACAGCGTGCTCTTGCTCAACGTGTTCTACCGAACGCGCAAGCCGCCTGCTTTCGATTTTCCGTTCACGTTCGGCGAAGAGCGCACGATGACGCGATTCGCGGAGCTGGTTGCGCCGCTGACCCCGGACGCGATCGAGCGTGATGCTGCGCTGTTCACTGCGGAGCTCCAGAAGTTGCCCGGGGTACATCCGGGGCCTGTCGCTGCTGTGGGCCACTGCTTCACTGGTGCGATCGTGCTGCGTTACGCGGCCGCTTGTCCTGAGCGCATCGCGGCGGTGGGGTCGTTTCACGGCGGCGCGCTCGTGACCGACAAGCCTGAGAGCCCGCACCTCGTGCTGCCGCGCGTGCGCGCGAGCTTGTACTTCGCGCATGCGGAGAACGATGGGCTGATGCCGGCGGGCGATATTCGTACGCTGGAGCAGGCGCTTGCCGCGTGGGGTGGGACGTACGAGAGCGAGACTTATGTGGGCGCGCGTCATGGCTGGACGGGGTTTGATTCGCCGTCGTTCGATGAAGCGCAGGAAAAGCGCGCACACGGGAAGTTGTTGGAGTTGTTCGCCCGGGCTTTCAGCGCGAGATGAGCCTTTGCTGGGGGCGTCAGCTTACTGATCCGGTTGCGGTTGCGAGTTTATAGGGGCCCGTCGGCGTGACTGAGGGGCGGGCTGAGGTCTTGCCAATGGGGTAAGCGGGCTTAGGACTCTGCGATGCGGACACTTTTGTGGTTTCGCGGCAAGGACTTGCGGGTGCACGACCATGCCGCGCTGCACGCTGCCGCGCGCGACAGTCGCGAGCTCCTGCCTGTGTTCGTGCTTTCGTCCAAGTACTTCGGGCCTGGCGCGACCGACGTGGCGCCACACCGGGTTCAGTTTCTGCTCGCGTCCCTGCGCGAGCTCGCGGCTGAGCTCGCAGCGCGCGGCTCTGAGCTGCAGATCTTGAAGGGTCCCGCTGAACGCGTGATCCCCGAGCTCGCAGCGCTTCTCAAAGTCGACCGCGTGTTGGTGAGCGCAGCGTACGAGCCAGAGGCGCGCGCGCGCGATGAGCGCATCGCCAGCGCACTGGAAGCACCGTTCGTGCGTTACCGCGGGGAGCTGCTGATCGACCCGCATGTCGCGCGAACAGGCGCCGGCGGCGCGTTCAAGGTGTACACGCCGTTTGCGCGCTCGGTGCGTGAGCAGCTGAAGGACCTGAAGCTGTACGCTGCACCAAGCCAGCTGCCGCCGTTGCCTGCTGGGCTCAAGCTGCGCACGGCTGCGTTGCCTACGCTGAAGAACCCCAACGCCAACATCATCGCAGGTGGCGAGCAGGCCGGGCGCGAGCGCTTGCAGCGCTTTCTCGCGGGACCGGTCGATGAGTATCCGAGCGAGCGCGATCGCATGGATCACGAGGGCACGAGCCGGCTCGGCGCCGACCTGCACTTCGGCACGTTGTCTGCGCGCAGCGTGTGGTGCGCGCTCGCGGACAAGAGCGATGTCAGTGCAGAAGCACGGGAACGCTTCAGCGCGGAGCTGCTGTGGCGCGAGTTCGCGCACTACACGCTGTGGAATCGACCGAGCGTAGTCTCTGAGCCGTTTCGCCCGGAATTCAAGACGTTTCCGTGGCAAAGTGGGAAGCGAGATGAGGCGGGCTTCGAGGCTTGGTGGCGCGGCACGACCGGCTATCCGATCGTCGATGCCTCTGCGCGCCAGCTGCTCGCGGATGGATTCGTGCACAACCGCGCGCGCATGATCTCCGCGAGCTTTCTCACGAAACATCAGCTGATCGACTATCGGCGCGGCGAAGAGCACTACTTCCGGTACCTCACCGACGGCGATCTCGCGCAGAACAACCTGGGCTGGCAGTGGTCGGCCGGCTGCGGTTGCGACGCGCAGCCGTATTTCCGCGTCTTCAATCCGATCACCCAAGGTCAGCGCTTCGATCCCGATGGAGACTACGTGCGCCGCTACGTGCCAGAGCTGGCGGAGCTGCCCGCGCGCTACATTCACGCGCCTTGGACCGCGCCGGCTGCCGTGCTCGAGCGCGCAGGCGTGCGGCTCGGAAAGACCTATCCGCGGCCTGTCGTCGATCATGCCGAGGCGCGTAAGCGCTTTCTGCTGGTGGCCTCCGAGCACCTGAAAAGCGGGGCGAACGTCCACCCGTAGGGCGCGCGCGGTCCGTCGCTCACAGCGGCGCTGCGTGTGGTGATGAAAGCACGCAGCAGCTCGGCCATACTCCCTGGAGTCATGCAGCTGAGCATCGAACCGCTCAACCACGCGAGCGTGTTGTTGTGCATCGGAGAGCTGCGGCTCCTGAGCGACCCCTGGCTCGCCGGCAGCGCCTTTTCGGGCGGCTGGGGTTTGTCCTACGACAATCCCGATGCGCAGCGCTTGGCTGCAGGCGCGACGCACCTGTGGATCTCGCATTGGCACAGCGATCACATGCATGAGCCGAGCTTGCGTGCGCTCGCGCAGCTGCGGCCCGACTTGCAGGTGCTGGTCAATGAGTCTGCGAACTTCTCGGTGGCGGAGCGCATGCGTGAGCTCGGCTTCGAGCGACTGATCACGCTGCACGAGCGCACGCCGTTGCAGCTCGCGCGCGATGTGGTCGTGACGCGCTATCCTTCGGCAGGCATCGACAACATGTTGCACGTGCAGGCGCACGGCTGGTCGATCCTCAACTACAACGATTGCAACGTGCAGCCGCGCGCTTTGGCCGCGCTCGCGCGGAAGCTCGGCCCGATCGATGTGCTGCTCACGCACTACAACCACTCCAGCAAGCTGTTCGAAGCCCGCCCTGCGCTGCACGAGAAGCTCGCGCTCTGGGAGGCGCTGTGTCGCGTCAAAGAGCTGTTCGCGCCGCGCTACGTAATTCCGTTTGCGTCCGCGCACTACTATCGCTCGGTGTACAGCAGGGCGCAGAACGCATCGCTCTTGAGCTTCGACGACCTGCAAGCGCGGGCGGCGGGCGATCCGCGCTGGGTGATCGTGCGCTTGGGCGATCGCATGACGCTGCAGAGCCGGTACGCGCTGCCAGAGATCGCGCGGCGTGTGCCCGTGTTGGCGCAGCAGCCCGAGAGCTTGCACGAATACGGCGAGAGCGTGCCGTGGCAAACGTTGATGTCAGCGGCCGGCTCGCGCAGCCGTTCGCTGCAGCGCGGCTTTCCGCTGGTCGGCTTCGTGCTCCCGCCGCTGCGCGTCGCAGTCACCGACCACGGGCGCATGTTGGAGATCGATCTGCGCCGTGGTGTGTCGGAGACCACGGGCGCGGCGCACATCGCGGCGCACTCTAAAGCGGTCTTGGATTGGCTCGGGCGACCCTTCGGAGACGACACATTCATCGCAGGGGCACACTTTGCTGTGTGCACCGATGACCCTGACACGATCAAGCAATGGGTCACGCTGTGCTTGTTGCATGCGAGTCGCTTGAGCGTGCCGGACTTGCTGCGCTACGTGATGTCGAGCGAAGGTCGCTGGTTTCTTTGGTGCCGGCGTGAGGAGATCTTGGCGACCCTTGCCGCTGGTAGCTTCAGCGCGCGTGAGCTTTGCAGCTGGGATCCCGTCATCGCGGAACCCAATGTTTAGAGCGCAGTTGTTGTGGCGACGGCGCCGGAGCTGAGGTTGCCCGCGCGATCGGCTGCGCACAGCCGATAGCTGTAGATCGCGCCGGGCGTGAGGTTCTGGTGGATGAAGGTCCGCAGCAGCCCTTCGTAGAGCTTGGTGCCGGCGCTACAGGTCGCCGGCGGCGTCGTACCGGGGGCGAACAGCAGCGTGTACGCCATGATGCTGCTCGCATCTTGTGCTGCATTCCAGCTGACGTTGACACGCGCTTGCCCGGCCATGACCTTGACGTTCACGCCCGTGGGCGGGGCGTTGTCGACCAAGATATTGGCGGTCGCGGGATTGACCGTACGGTTCCCGAACGCGTCCTCGTACCAAACGAACACGGCGGTCGACCCGCTCTGCGTCGCGAGCGACCAAGTCTTGCTCTGCGAGAAATTCTCCCACGTCGTGCAGCTGGTCTTGCTGTTGCTGATGCACATGCGCGCGACGCCGCTGGCGTCGGTCGCGGCGAAGCTCAAGGTCACGTTCTCGGAGCGAGTAACCGACGTGCCGCCGTTGATCTTGAGGCTGCCGGTTGGCGGCTGGAGCTCTGGCGCCGGACGCGCGCTCGCCGTGCTGCCCGCGCCGACGTTGCCGGCCATGTCCGTGGGGCACACGCGATAGCCGTACAACGTTCCGTTGGTCAGCCCGGTATGCGTAAAGGTCCGCGAGTTACCGGTGAAGATCAGGCTGCCTTCGGTGCAGCTGGCGGGTGGGCTGCCTTGAGCGACGGCCAAGCGGTAGCCGCTCAAGCCGCTGCCAGAGTCAGTCGCTGCGCCCCAGGTCAGGCCGACCGCGCTGTTCTGCGGCGACGCTCGCAGCGTGCCTCCAGTCGGTCCAGCCATGTCGAGCCGGATCGTGTCGGTCACCACGGCTTGGTTGCCTGCAGCGTCCTTCAGCGCGACGCGTACGGTCTTCAAGCCATCGCCGCCGGACAGCTTCCACGCCTTTGAGGTCGTGAACGGCTCGGAGGTCGTACAGGTGCCCGCGTTCGAGACGCACATGCTATCGATGCCATTGACGTCAGTGCCCGTGAGCGAGAGCGTCACGTCGGCGCTGGTCGTGGTGGCTTGGTTGCCGTTGATGACCACGCTGCCCATGGGCGCAGTGTTGTCTCGGACGTTTGCGCCTTTGATCGCAGCTTGCAGATCCAAGCGACGCTTGCTGATGCCGTTGCGCGAGTCGCGGATCGCGGTGCCGCTGTCCGTGAGCCGGGCGATGCTCGCGTTGATCGCTTCGCCCGGATAGGCCGAGCGCACGACCGCGTACGCGCCCGCGACGTGCGGCGCCGCTTGCGAGGTGCCTGTCATGCGGAAGCCGCCCGCGGTGATCGGCGCGCCGGGTGCGAGCATCGAAAGAAACGATGCCGAGTTAGAGAAGCACGCGATTTGGTTTGCGGCGGTGCTGCGATCGCTGCACGTGGAGTAGCTGAGGCCGCCCACGTTGGCGTCGTAGACTGCGCCGACCGAAACCGCTGCGGGCACACAAGCCGGCGCAGCGAGCGCGCCCGTCAAGCCGCCGTTGCCGCTCGCGATCACCGGCACGACGCCGGCTGCGCGCGCGTTGGCGAGCGCAGACGCGAACGGACTGGTCGTGCACAACTTATTGTACGAGCCGCCACCGAGGCTCAGGTTCATCGCCACGATGTTGTAAGTCGTGCGGTTCTTGATGCTCCAGTCGACCGCCGCGATGATCGCCGAGGTCAACGCCAAACCGTTGGTCTCGAACACATCGAGCGCGAGCACCTTGGTAGAAGGCGCGACGCCGAGCACGATCGCCGCGACGTTTGTGCCGTGGCCATTGTCATCGGCAGCCGAGTCGCTCTTCGCGAAGTCCTGCGCGAACGCCACTTTGCAACCTTCGCCGGGCTCGTTGCAGCCGCCGAAGTTCGGGCGCGTGTAATCGGCGCCGGTGTCGAGCACTGCCACTGCGGTGTTCTCACCTGTTTTGCCGGTGGCTGCGACCGCGGGCTGGTTGATCAGCGGCAAGCTGTCGGCCAGCTGGTGCTCGTATTCTTTGTTCTCGTGCAGGCGCAACACCTCGGGACGATTTGCGAGCGCATACAGGCCGCGCAGCGTGGTCACCTTCACGAACAGGAAGGGCACGTGCTCGTAGCGCGTGAGGACTTTGACCTCGGCTTCATCGATCTCGGAGGTGATGGCCTCTTGCGCCGCCTCGTAGTACTTGGCGCGTTGCTCGAGGTCTTCATCGATCAGCGAGCTCGCGACCTCGGTCGGCAGTCCGCCCAAGTCGCGCGCCAAGCCTTCGGTCATCGTGCCGATATCTCCGGCATCGGTCGCAGGGCCTCCATCGAGCGCTGGGCCTGCGTCGCCGCTGGACTCTCGCACGACGTCGGGCACGAGCTCGACCAGCACGTCGCGCGCTGCGCCTACATTCAAGCTGCGAAGCAGCGCCCCAGGCACCTTTTCGCTCGCTGTGGGTGTCTGATCGAGGCCGGTGTGGGCTTGCGCACAGCTCATCGCCGTCGCGGCAAACATCCCGATCAGGACTCGGCGCAGGGCCAAGCTCGGGCTTCTACGGTTTAGCGCGTGAGTTGCCACCAGTGTTCCAACGGTCAAAGGGGCGCCTAACTTGAGCGATCCATGAGTGGATTGGCACATATCGACGCGCTGGTTATCTGGCCGCCGATCGGTAGACTGCCCGGCGCATGATCAGTGTAAGCGCTCTCTACATCTATCCGATCAAATCTTGTCGCGGCATCGAGGTCCGATCGTTCCGCTTAGATGACTTGGGTCCGCAGCTCGATCGGCGCTACATGATCGTCGATCCAAACGGCCGCTGCATCAACCAGCGGCAGGAAGCTCGGCTCGCTTTGGTGGTGCCCACCTTACAGCCAACCACGCTGTTGGTGCGTGCGGAAGGCATGCAGCCACTCAAGCTGCCACTTGCGCCGCGAGCTGATGGTCGGGTGGTAGAGGTGGAGCACTTCGACCACCGCAGCCCTGCTTACGACGCGGGCTCGGATCCGGCGGAGTGGTTCAGTGAGTTTCTCGGTAAGCCATGCCGGCTCGTGTACATGCCCAACGCGCAGCTGCGTCGCGTGTCAGAGACGTACTCACCCGAGCCCGCGTTTACATCTTTTACGGATGGCTTTCCCGAGCTGTTGATCTCGACCTCGTCGATCGCGGAGCTGAGCGCGCGCGCGAACGTGACGCTCGTGCCGGAGCGCTTTCGACCGTCGATCTTGATCTCCGGCAGCGAAGCTTACGCTGAGGATACTTGGCGACAGCTACGCATCGGTGATGTGCGCTTCGATGTCTTGAAGCCGTGCACGCGCTGCATCGTGACGACCATCGATCCACAGACGGCTGAGCGCGGCAGCGAGCCGCTCGCCACTCTGGCCAAGTATCGCAAGCAAGGCTCGAAGGTCATTTTCGGTCAGAACTGCGTGCACCGCGAGCTCGGCGACATCCGCGTCGGCGACACGGTCGAGGTGCTCGCGACCGCGCCTTTGGAATAGCTTTACGCTTCGGTGATCGCGCGGATGATCTCGTCCGGTGCTTCGTAGCCAAGCATGTGCCCGATGCCGGGCAACCAGCGACCGCGCGCATTCGGCAGCTCTTTGCTGAGCCGCTCGGAGTGCCACGACGGACACGTGCGATCGAGCTGCCCGCACACGACGCGCGCTTCGACGGTAATCGCACCGAGCTTGTCGTAATAGTTTTCGTGGTTCATCGCGCGCATCAGCGTCAGCGTGCGCGGAAGGTCTTGGCTGATCAGCATCTTGCGCGTGAGCTCGAGCCACGCGGGATCTTGTTTTTGCCCGAACAGCGGCTTCATCAGCGCTCGTCCGAGACCGGGCACGCGCCACAGCTTGGGCAGGAGGCCGATCTCGAGCAGCGGCATTTGGATCTTGTTCGACATGCTGCCGTGTGCGACGCCGCCAGCGTTTGCGCCGAGTAACACGAGCCGGCGCAGGCGGCGCATCTGCTCGGGGTATTGCAGGCAAAACAAGAGGCCGAGAAAGCCGCCCATGGAGTGGCCGACGAGCGTCGCGCCCTCGGTGCCGAAGTGTTCCAACACCACGTGATAGTCGCTCACAGCGGCAGCCGGGCCGCTGCCCGCGCTGCCGTCGCGTGAGCCACCGTGACCGCGTTGATCGAACGCGACCACGCGATAGCCACGCTGCACGAGCTGGTCGAAGATCGGTTGATAGGATGTGACGTCGAGCAAGAAGCCGTGCGCGAGCACCACGGTCGGTCCGCTGCCAGCGCTGATGCAGTGGATGCTGCCGCCGTCAGCGGCCGGAAGATCCAAGGTTGTGATTTTTCCGCTGGGTGCTGTGGCCGAAGTCGTGTTCTCGAGCATGCCGCACTCTACGGCGCGTTCGGGGTCACAGTCTAGACAGCCGACGCCCAGCTCCACAAAAGGGGACGGTAAATATCACGGCTCGGAGCTGAGCGTGGGCGTGACCGAGCCGGAGATCCCGACCTGTACGGTGTGGATGATCCGGTCAAAGTAGATGTTGTAATAGTCGTGACCGAGGAAGTAGCCGATGTACAAGCCGATGTCGGTGTGCGGCGGCTGGATGATGTAGCGCAAGGAGATCGGGAAGCGTTCGATTGCGCGCATAAACGAGCTTTCGCCGGTCTTCATGAAGTCGTCGAGGATCGCGCTGACATGCAGCGCGATTTCGCCCTGCCAGGGCAGCTGCGCGAGCAAGGTGGTCGCGAGGTTTATCCGCGTGAGGCCGTAGCGACCGCGTAACTCGGGGTTCTGGTTGAAGCCCGGGTGCCACTGCAGAGACAAGGCGCTCCAGCCGAACCAGCGGCCGGACAAACCGGTTGTGTACAAGCTAAACTCGAAGAAGTTGGTCGAGAAGTCGCCCCCGTCGTGGCGGATGCTGCCGTCGTCCTCGAAGAAGCTCTGTGTCTGCCCGTTCGAGTGGTGACTGAGCGTGATGCTGCCGTAGAACGCGGCCTGCGATCGCTGCACTTCATTGTCGAACCAGAAGTATGCAGCTATCCGCGGCATGTAGCTCGGGCTCTTCACTGGGGCAGAGTCCTCGTAGAACATGCGCACGAGCACCTTGGGCGTGAGCACGAACGCGACTGGCCAGTCTGGCAAGTGCATCACGAAGTGCGCGACGATGTTCGACTCGAAGATCAGGCGATCGAGCCCGGACAGGCCGAAGGGATACGCGACGTACGCGGGCTCCAAGCCTGCGCGGACGACATCGACCGTGGCCACCGGCTTGAGCTCTTGGTCGTCCTTGTCATCATCACCATCGGTGGGCTTTTCGCCTTCCGCCTTTTCCTCACGGACATCACCGGGCGATTTGTCCGCGCCGGCCGGGCTGCTCTGCGCACTGGCAAGTTGCGGCGCGAGCGACATCAGCAACGAAACATAAAGAAGCGAAACTGAAACACGTTGAACGAGCGACGAACGCATGCAGCGCGAGGCATACAAAAAGAATGTGCCCGCGTCTACGGACTGCTGCGCGCCGCCGCCGCCAGCTGCAATCACTTCTGCTGGCGGCCAAGCTCGTGCGACCCGTTGGCCGCTTCGGTGAGTGTTAATCGCGCACGCCTTCGCGGATCTCTTCGCGTACTTCGAGCGCGCCTTCTTTGATCTCGTGACCGACTGCTTTCATCGCTGCACCGACCTCACGGCCCGCAGATTTGACGTCTTCCTTCATTTCACTGGCAGGCGGCAGCTCTTCTTTGATTTCCCGCGCGCCTTCTTTCACTTTCGCGGCCGCTGCGCGCACGCCTTCTTTGGCTTCTTGCGCGCTTTCACGCGCCTCTTCACGTGTGCAAGCCGCAGCGCTCGCGCCGGTGAAAGTGATCAGTAAGAGCGCGCTCGCGATTCGATTGAGTTGCGTATCCATGGCGAACCTCCTTTGTGCCAACTATGCGGGCGAAGCCAGAAACGCCGCCCCATGTGTGGCGAGCTTGTGCATCGCTTGGCTCCTTGCCCAGCCACGGGCCTGTGCGACGTGTGCAACTCAAGAAGCAGGCCAAGCCATCACGTCACACTCGCGCTCGGCAACGGCGTGCGCGGGCTCGGGCTGCGGATCAACGCGACGCACGCAGCGCTCACGCACAGCAGCGAGCCGAGCAGCGCCACCGAGATGCCAAACGAGCCCGTGCGCGCGCGCAACAGACCTATCAGCGGCGGAGCGACCAGCCCTCCGGTGCTGCCGAGCACAGTCACGAACGTGAGGCCTGCAGCGGCGACGCTACGATCGAGAAAGCTCGTGGGTAGCGCCCAAAACGCGCCCTGCGCTGCGCCGAGGCCAAAGGCGCCCACTGTTAGACACGCGAGCGCGGGCCAGCCGAGCTCGAACGCGGTCGACGCCCACAAACCGAGCGCCGCGAGCAGGCATGCAAGCGCGACGTGCCAGTGGCGCTCTTGTGTCAGGTCGGAGTGCCAAGCGTTCACCATCATGCCCGCGCCCAAGCCGATCCAGGGCAGCGCACTCAACATGCTGACTTCCAAGTCGCGCAGACCCGACAGCTGTTTGATCACTTGCGGCAACCAATAGATGATCCCGTACGAGCCCGACATCAGCCCGAACCAGACCGCCGCTGCAGCCCACAGCTGCGGGAAGCGCAAGAGCTCGGACAGCGAGCGTGGCTGCGATGCCGGGCGATCACGCCGTTCACGCTCGAGCTCGTCGCGCAACCAGCGTGTCTCTTCGGCGCTCAGCCAGCGCGCCTGCTCGGGCTCGTCGACGAACCACAGCGGCGTGAGTAGGCCGACGACCACAGTGATCAAACCCTCGGCGAGAAAGAGAAAGCGCCAGCCGGGGAGCTCCATGCCCGTGTCCGCTGTCAGAAGCCAGCCCGCGAGTGGTGCGCCGAGCAACATCGAGCCGGGGATCGCGAGCATCGAGCCCGCGATCGAAAACGCGCGAAAGCGCTGCGGTATCCACTGGCTCATGATGAACACGATGCCTGGCGCGAAGCCGGACTCGGCCACACCTAACAATACGCGCAACACGTAGAAGTGAACGGGATCGTGGATCAGCGAGAGCGTGGTCGCGACCATGCCCCAGAGCACGACCGCGCCGCAGATCCATCGGCGCGCGCCGATGCGCTTCAAGATTGCGGTATGGGGAAACGAGCACAGCAGATAGCCGACGAAAAACAGCCCCACGCCGAAGCCGTATTGCTCCGGCGTGAAGCCGAGGTCGTGGTTCATCTGCAGCGCCGCGAAGCTCACGTTCACACGATCGATCGAGTTCAAGAACGTGAGGAACGTGAGCGGCGCGACAAGGCGCCAGGTGAGTCGGCTGCGCAGCGCTGCGGTGTCCATGGGGGTCCTATCTATCTTTCACGTACGCGTGCCCTGTGCCCGCTGCGGGTTTGCGCGGGAGAACGGCGGAGCGTGTACGGGCACGCGTACGGGGTACTAGAACGTGTAGCGAGCCGTGGCGAAGATCAGCCGCGGTGCGCCAGCGAGGCCCACCTCTTGTCCGGTGGGGGCCAACGTCGCGCGGTACACGTAGTACACCGTGTCGGTGAGGTTGATGCCGTACAGCGAAAGCTCGAGCTGCTCTAAGCCTGCTGGCACGAACGACGCGCGCGCGGAGTAGATCGCGTACGCCTCTTGGCGCGAGCTGGGATCGACGGGCGTGAGGAATTGATCGCCGCGCCACGAGACGTCTGCGCGCAAGGTCAGCTCGCCGAGCGGGCTGTCGATCGCGTACTGCGCGCCGCCGTTGACCGTCCAGTTGGGGATCTGCGGCAAGCGATCACCGACCATAAAGCCGCTCATCAAAGCATCCGGTGTGAGCGATGCGAAGGTGGCATCGACATAGCCTACGCCCGCGTTGAGCGCGAGCCCGGGCAGCGGTTTGCCGGTGACGTCGGCTTCGAAGCCCTTGATGTGCGAGCGTCCTGCGTTTTGCGTGGTGCGTACGTTCGCGCCGGTCATGGCGTCGCGCGACTGCACGGTGAGCTGGATGTCTTGATAGTCGTTGTAGAAGACGCCGACGTTCGCGAGCAGCTTGCGCCCTTCGAACCAGTGGCTCTTCACGCCCAGCTCGTATGCGGTGACGCGCTCGGGGTTGTACTTGGGCGTGGGATTGCGCGCGTCGTTCGACGGGCCGAAGCCGCCGCTCTTGAAGCCCTGCGACACGCTCGCAAACAACATGACCGGTTCGAGCGGCGAGTAGTCCACGCCAACCTTCGGCGTGAACGAGAGCCAACCTGCAGAGGCTTGGCTCGCAGGCACACGCGCCATGCCTGTTTGCGGCGCATCCAAGCTGTAGTCGTAGTCTTTTTGATCGTGGTTCAAGCGCGCGCCGACTGTGACGTGCAGCTCGGGCAAGAGCGCGAGTGTTTCTTGCGTGAACGCCGCGAGGCTGCTCGCGGTCATCTTGAAGCGCGCGAGCGTGTCCGCGGCGTTCATCGGGTTCGGCATCGCCTCGTTCTCGAACAAGCCGTGGAACGACTGCGTGTCGACGGTGGAATTGCCCGACTCGCGAAACGCGTACAAGCCCAGCATGTAGTCGAGGCGGTCGTTCCAGACTTTGCCGCTCAGCTGAAACTCTTGGCTGAGCTGCACGTCGCTCAGCTCGGTGTTCGAGGTCTGCAATGAGTACGGTGTTTGATCGCCGTCCACACGGACTGACGAGCTCAGCGAGCGCACGGCCGAGATCGATTTGATCTGCAACCAGTCGCTGGCCTGCCAGGTGATCCGCGCCGAGCCGCCGCCCATCAGGTAGCGATCGTGCATCGGCTGTAGTGAATAGTTCTCGTAGCGATTGTTGCTGAGCCAGCGTTGATCGTAGATCGCGTCTTTGGGTAAGCCCAAGCCTTGGTTGAGCGCGGGCGCGGCGGTCTGATTGAACGCGTTGACGCGGTCGAGCGTGGGTCCTGCCGGCTTGAATGCGATGAACTGACCGTTGGGTGGACGCTGGTTTTGCCGGCTGTAATCGAGGTCGACCCTGATCTCGAGTCGCTCGCTGACTTTGAACAAGGCGCCGCCGCGCACGGCGAAGCGCTCTTCGTCGTTGGTGCGCTCATCGGTCAGGATCCTGCGACCGTAGCCGTCGAGGTGTTGGCTGGAGATCGAGAGCTTCGCGCCGATGCGATCCGTGACGATCGGTGCGTTGACGTTGACCGCGAAGTCGTGCCGGCCGTAAGTGCCGAAGCGCAAGAGCGCCGAGCCGGTCAGCGGACCCGAGAGCACGGGCTTGCTGGTCGCGATGTTAAATGCGCCGCCGATCGTGTTGCGACCGAACAGCGTGCCTTGTGGGCCTTTCACGACCTCGATGCGCGAGATGTCTGCGTCGGTCGAGAGCAGCCCGCCCACGGTGCGCGCGATGTACACGTCGTCGATGTACAGACCCACGCCGGGATCGGTGGGGAACTGGAAGTCGCCGGTGCCGATGCCACGGATGTAAGCGGCGTATGCGGAGCCGCCGCCCGCTGGACGATTGGTCGCTTGCAGCTGCAAGTTCGGCGTGAACTTGCCGATATCTTGCAGATTCGAGACGCCACGCTGATCGAGCGCGCGCTGTCCAAAGGCGCTGACTGTGACCGGCGTTTTTTGGACGTCTTGCTCGTAGCGCTGCGCGGTCACGACCATGTCGTCGTTGCCGCTCGTGGCTTCTTCGCTCGCCGGCTCTTCGAGCTCTACCAGTTCATCTGGCGCGGGCGGCGGCTCTGTGATCTCAGCCGTCGCGGGTGGCGCAGCTTGTGGCGGCGGAGTCTCCGGCGCGGTTGGGCCGGCATCTACGCCAGCGTCTTGTGTTTGGGCGAATACCCGTACCGGCGCTGCGATCACGAGGATCGCGCACCACAGCCACTTGCTAAACTGCACCGACTTGCTCCCGCCGCCGAATGGCGTGCCGATGTTGTGGGGCTCGTATACATCGAGTGCGTGCGCAGATGCGACAACGATTCCGTGCGCGAAGCACTACGTTGCAAGTGACACAATAAGAGTGCTTGCTCTCAATGCATGCACGACAGGATCGTGTAGTGGTTGAGAACGGATCACCGAGCTAGATCCGGAGCCCGAGCCCGATCAAACACAACCACTGCGTCAGAGGTCCGTGTGTGTGCGCTGACAGTCCGCACGCAACGCTTAGACGAAGCGAGAGGACCGGACTCGGGCTCGGGCTCGATCAGATAGAGGGCGGAGATCGCTGTCTGGCGGGGTTGGCCGGCATGCTTTACCGGTGAGGTTCGAGCAGGCTGGGTTTGAGCGTCTTCCAGCTGGCCGCTTGCTGACAGGGACGCTAGCCTCTGCGCCGAAAATCCGCATGACGTGCATCGTTTCAGGCTACCGCTTCACTCCCGAAGGTCCGATGTTGCAGCTGGACGACCTCAGCGCGACGTCCACGCGCCGCAGCTTTCGTCCGGTACGTGGCAAGCCCTGCACCTTCAGCTGGCTTGCTGCGCGCTACTGCACGGGTTATCGCGACTTGGACACGCGCACCTCCGTGCCGTGCCCGCAGAAAGCCGAAGTGAACGGCAAGTCCGACCTGTGCTGGTCGTGCGATCAACGCACGGGCTTCAATCCCAGCTTCTACAACGTCGAGCGCTTGTCGCTGTCGCAGCAGCAGCAGCGCTACAACATGAGCAAGCACATCGTCTACCTCGCCGGCTTCTCGCCTGACACGGCGAAGGTAGGCATCACGAGCGAAGGCCGCACGCTCGGCCGTCTACGCGAGCAAGGTGCGCGTCGTGCTGTGGTGGTCGCGCACACGAGTGATGCGTACGAGGCGCGCGCGCACGAAGCAGCGATCCACGAGTGGCTGTATCTGCCGGAGACCGTCCGCGGCTCGCGCAAGCTCGCGCTCTTGAACGAGCGGTTCGACCTTGCAGCTGTGAGCAGCATGCTCGAAGCGCTACGCGAGCGCGCCCAGCAGAAGCTCGAGCTGCCCGCGCTGGCGCAGCCGATCTTGTGCTTCAATGCTGACTATCTCGGCGACAGCGTGCTGGAGCTGCCGTTGGTAGACCTGACCGAAGTGTCGCCCCCGATGATCTCCGGTGTAGGAGTAGGCCTAGTCGGCGACATCCTGATCATGCGCGAGTCCGACCGTCAGCTGGCCCTCTCGATCAAGCCCCTGATCGGCCGCGCGGTCGAGATCCTGGAGCACATCCGCCCAAACGTCGCACGCCCCGCGCAACAGATGGGCTTCAGCTTCTGAGCTTTCGCCCTATACTCACGCGATGCGGCTCGTCACCTGGGTAGTGCTCGCCGTAGTAGTTGGTTTCACCTTGTACAAAGGGGCGGCGTGCGTTTGGCCGCATAGCTGCACCGAGGCCAGCTGCAGCGACGGGGTGTCTGTCACCTTGGCGTTCGCCGATCACAGGTGGCCTGACGGCGCCTACGTGTTCGAGGTCGAGCTCGATGACGTGAAGCACACCTGCTCGTTCAGCTGGCCGGAAGCGCAGCCCGCGAGGGGCAGCGTCCGGGAGGTGCCCTGTGAGCCGACCGAGCTTGAGGCTTCCCTCTCGCAGGACGCCAAGTGTACGGAGCATCGGACCGCCGACGCCGTGACGCAAAGCTGTGCGCCGCTCGAAGGTCAATACAGCTTGCGGATGAGTCGCTTTGGAACCCCGAAGAAGCTGGTGCTGCACTCGACGCGCGATGGTGAGTACCTGAAGGATCTCGCGCTAGATCTGGAGTACGTCGAGGAACGCCCCAACGGTCCGGACTGCGAGCCCTTGTGTCGGCAAAGCAGCCAAGAGCTGCAGCTGGACTGAGAGTCGTACAGCCTGCGACAGGTTCATACCCACGCGGGCCTGGCGCAGCGCCCAGCGTCGTGCGACAGATCAAGGGTAGGCCGCGCGATGAAACAGTCAGCCCGGGTGCTAGCGCTAAGTTGTGTCCTGTGTGGCAATCTGCCGCTGGCAGCTGCGGATGATGTGCACCTCGACAACGGCGAGGTGATCGAGGGCCGAGCGACGCGCTCCGGCGACAAGATCACGATCGAGCTCGAGTCCGGCCAGATCAGCCTGACCGCGGACAGCGTCAAGCGCATCGACAAGCGCGAGTCGCGCGTAGAGCGCTATGAAAAGGCCTATCAGAAGTTGCCGCCCGAGGCGGTGGCCGAGCGCATGCAGCTCGCGAATTACTGTAGAGATCACGGCATGCGCGAGCGGGAGCGCGCGCTGCTCCAGCAAGTGATCGAGCGCGACCCGAACCACGAGCAAGCGCGCAAGCGCCTCGGCTACGTCAAAGTTCCCGAAGGTTGGGTCACACACACGGAGCACATGCGCGCGCAGGGTCAAGTGCAGCGGGACGGTCAGTGGATGAGCCGCGAGCAAGCGCAGGAGCTCGACCGCCGCCAAGCCCAAGCGCGCGCGACAGCTAACGAGTCTCAGCTAGAATCGAAGAAGGTCGCGCTGGAGCGGGAGAAGCTGGCGCTCGAGCGCCAACGCTTGGAGCTCGAGCGTTCGCGCGCACGCGAGGACCAGCGCGCGCGCCAGGTGCCCGTGTTCGGCTACTACGGCTATGGATACGCGCCGCACCAGCGCGATTATCGCGCGCCCGCAGCACACCCGCGCGGTCACGGCTTCGATGCCTCGCGCGCATATCCCATCAACGGAGTGCGCGACCCACGCGACGATACTTGGGCCATTCCGGGCGTCCGCAATCCGCGCGAGACGCTTCCGTGAGCCACGAAGTAGCCGATACTTTCCTGCTGTCAGTTCGAGACACACTCGCTATCTGAGCGTTTTTATCGGCGTCCCGGTACGGACACTTCGAGGCAGAGAAAGGCCGTGGCATGCTCGGGCGAGGCTGCGTCATGCTTGCCAAGCTCGTGGAAAAGTGATCATGTGTGGGCCGCAGTGCGACCAGATAACGCGTGAGTTCACCGCAAGTGCGCTGCACATCCGTGCACGGAGTCGAGGGTCGAGGTCGAGATGAGTTTGGACGGTACTAAGGGTCGACGGGACTTCTTCACATGGATCCTCGGCGTCGGCAGCGCTGCCATCGGCGCGCTGCTCGCGGTGCCTGGCGCGTCGTACGTGCTCGACCCGGTGCTTCGCAGCTCGGGCAAAAAAGGCCGCTGGATCCGCGTCGCGGAGCTGAGCTCGCTGAGTAAGGACCAGCCGGTCACCGCACCGGTCGTGGGCGAACAGGTCGACGCTTGGACCAAGTCGTCAGACGTGCGGCTCGGCACCGTGTGGTTGCGCGTCGTGAACAACGACAAGGTCGTCGCCTACAACGCAGAGTGTCCGCACCTCGGCTGTAAGATCGGGTTCGATCAAAGCAAAGCCAAGTTCGGCTGTCCGTGTCACGACAGCTCGTTCGGCTTGGACGGCGCAGTGCTCGGTGGTCCCGCACCGCGTGGCATGGACGAGCTCGAGACGCGCGTCGAAAACGGTCATGTCGAAGTGCGCTACGTGCGCTTCCGCGCGCAGATCAAAGAGCGCATTGAAGTCGGCTGAGCCGCGGGAATCGAGAACCATGAAGGATTGTGCATGTTGACGCGGGTTGGCGACTGGCTGGATGAGCGCACAGGGTACCGATCGCTGATCGCGCACGCGCTCGACGAGGACATCGAGGGTGGCGCGCGCTTCATCTACGTGTTTGGCAGCGCGCTGCTCGTGATCTTCACCTGTCAGGTGGTTACGGGCTTGCTGCTGATGGCGACATACACGCCGGCCGTGAACGGCGCGTGGTCCAGCGTGTTTTTTGTGCAGCACAAGGTCTCGGGCGGCTGGTTCGTGCGCGGACTGCACGCATACGGCGCGCAAGCGATGATCGTCGTGTTGGGCATGCACTTGCTGCAGGTCACGATCTACGGCGCGTATCGCAAGCCACGCGAGGTCACCTGGTGGTTTGGTCTCGCCTTGCTCGGCATCGTGTCCGGGCTCGCGCTAACGGGCTATCTGTTGCCGTGGGATCAGAAGGGTTATTGGGCGACCAAGGTCGCCACCAACATCATGGGCACCGTGCCCGTGTTGGGTTCCGCGCTACAGACGTTGATCGTCGGCGGCGCCGACTACGGGCAGACGACGCTTACGCGCTTCTACGTGCTGCACGTGGGCGTGTTGCCCGCGACACTCGTGCTGATGGTGGTCGGTCACGTGGCGCTGTTTCGCAAGCACGGCTCGACGCCTCCGCACAACGCGGATCGCAAGGTGATCGGGAAGTTCTATCCGACGCAGCTTGCGCTCGATGTCGTGTTCTCTGTGCTCGTGCTGCTCACGATCGCGATCCTGACTGCGAGCTCGGGTGGCGTGCATCTCGATGCACCCGCCGATCCGTCGGTCGATTATCCGCCGCGTCCGGAGTGGTACTTCCTCTCGATCTTTCAGCTACTGAAGTATCTGCCAGGCTCGATGGAGCTGCTCGGCACGATCATCCTGCCGGGTGTCGCTGGACTATTTCTGTTTGCGCTGCCGTTCCTCGATCGCTCGCCGACGACGAATCCGCGCACGCGCTTGCAGTGGCTCGCGCCGATCTTTCTAGGTTTGCTCGGTGCTGCGTTCCTGACTTGGCAGTCTTGGAACGACGACGCACACGACGAGAACTTCCAGCGCGCTGCTGCGGCGGCGCATGTTCGCGCTGAGCGCGCGATCGAGCTGGCGAACAACGGCATTCCGCCGGGTGGCCCGGTCGAGATGTTGCTCAAGGATCCCGAGACGCGCGGGCCTGACGTGTACGCAGCGAACTGCACCAAGTGTCACGTGCTCAACAAGTCCGGCGAATACGACGCGCCCGTGCATACGGGTTTTGCATCGCGCGCGTGGATCGCCGGCATGCTGCACGATCCGCAAGATCTCCGTTACTTCGGCCGCACCGAGATCGACGACATGAAGTCGATGGACGAGAAGCTCGACGAAACGCAGATGAAGGCCGTGGTCGAGTTTGTGTTCGCCGAAGGTGCCGAACCAGGTGATCGCATCGCGCCGGACAAAGCGCTGGCAGAGCAGGGCGCTGAGGTCTTCGAAGACAAGTGCATGGACTGCCACCTGTACAAAGGCAAAGGCGCAGACACGTTCGACGGTCCTGACATGACCGGCTACGGCTCACGCGACTGGCTCGCAAAACAGATCGTCACGCCCGAAAAGATCTACGGCGAGCTCAACAAGATGCCAGCATTCGCCGAGGATCTGAGCGAGAGCGACGTCCAGATGGTCGCCATCTACCTACGAGGCCAACGCTTCGCAGAGCCAGAAACTGGCCCCATGCCCGAGCTCAAGCCCAAAGAAGAAAAGAAAGCCGACGAGTAGGCTCAGCCTCGCTGGGTCTTTACCCGGATGTCGGTATCGCGCCAGCCAGTGCAGCGATCGTTTGCAGCAGCTCCTTCTGCAGCTGCTGCACCGAGCTGCTGCCTATGCTCACGACATGAGGAGCGATCACACGTACGGCCTCTTCTGCATCGGTTGCGATCGAGAGGCGTTTGCCCCGGCCCACGCTGTTGAGCGTTCTAATGACCGAGCGCAGCAGCTGTGCGACGAAGCCACGATTCTCGATGACAACGGCGATATGTAGCATGCTGCCGCGGAGCATCCCCAGCACGCGCTGTGCCTCGGCATTCGTCTCTTTGGTTCCTACAGACAAGCTGCCGCGCAACAGGGTGATGCCCGCGATTCCGTTGGGGTATGTCTCGCTAAGCTCGGCATACGATTCCCCAAGACGCCGCACTTCAGTCGCGTCCAGATCGCCGTGTACGATAGCGATCACCACGTTGCGCCACACGCTGACCCCGTACTTGCGCTCGACCTTGATGACGGGTGATGCAACCATGTTTACTCGGATCTAACAGGGCTTGCGCGCTCTGCCAACATCGTAGCTTCAGCGCGTCTGGGATCGTCTACGGCGTTCCGATCCGCGCTGACTCTTCAGCCATCTGCTCGCGACGCATGTCAGAATCGAAAGATGACTCCGACGCAGCTCTCCGGCGCGCGAAGCCGCTGGCACCGCCCAGCGTGCTGTTCGCTGTTGATGGTTGTGTGATGGGCCACTGTCAGGATGTAGTGGTCATTGTCTGGGGGATCGACGTGACTCCGACTCTGATCGAGGAGTACGGCAAGCTGCTGACGCACATGGCCAGCACGCACCGCCTCTTTTCGATCGTTCACATCGCGCCCACGCTGAGAGGCTTACCGGGCGGAGAGATCCGCGCTGCTTTTGCGGCGATCGCGGAGGAGCACGTGAACGCGCTGCTGCTTACAGCTGTGTTGATCGTAGGCAGCGGCTTCTGGTCCAGCGCAGTCCGTAGCGTGATCACGAGCGTCCAGGTGCTCTTGCGACGCAAGCTGAATATAAGAGTCTGCGGCTCGATCGATGAAGTGGTGACCTGGCTCGTGCCGGAGCACAGCGGTCAGACTGGCCGACCGCTGGACGGTATGCAGCTAAGAGCTGCAATCGTTGAGATGCTCGATCACCCTTTGGTGCGGCGCTTCGCCGCCGCTCTCCGCTGAGGCTCAGCGCTTGGTGGGAGAGCGTTCGTGCTGCGGTAGGTCGTCGGTGATCTCGGACCACGCTGGTTTCTCCGCGACAAACACGTGCATCGCCGGCTTTTCGCTGATCTCCACGTCCAAGCACCCCAAGCGCAGCCGCACCATGCTGGGGTTCTTGGCGCTGCGCTTGAAGACGGGTGAGCCGCAGTTGCCGCAGAACACGCGGGCTTCGCCTGGGCTCCACTCGAATTGCTTGAGCAGGCTTTCGCCCTCGAGCACGCGAAAGCTTGCCGCGGGCACGGAGCCGTTCGATGCGAGCTCGGAGCCGGACTGCTTACGGCATTGTTCGCAGTGACAACGCGCTACGAGTGAGAGTGGTCCTTCCGCCTGGTACTTCACGCGTCCGCATAAGCAGCTTCCTGTCAGCATGCGGCGATCATAGCAGCTGGCCAGTGCTGTTGGCATCCAAACGCACACGCGTGTGGATGCGTGGGTGCGGACGCACTTCGTTGCTCAGGTGTCATCACCTATCGCAACTAACCGTTTGCTGTCAGAGGTGACACAAGCATCGTGTTTCCAACTAAGTCGCGCGCGCAGGCTTGTGAGCGCGCTGTCACAGGAGGACAAGCTGTGACTGTTACAAATTTAGAAGTGCCCAAAGTAGAGAAAGGGGAGTTTATGAGCCAGTCGGAAGAACCAGCTCGCGAGGACCCGCACTCTTTGGCGCCGATTGCGATCGGAGGCGAAAGCGACGATCGAGACATCGCCAACATGAAGAGCGGACGCGGCATGCGCGTCGCGCTCATGTTGATCGTGGCTGCAGCGGCTGTCGTGGGTGGCGCACAGCTCTTGCGATCGATGGATGATCGTCAGACGTACGTGCTCGCGGCCTCGCAGCTGGAGCGCTCTGACACGGACCAGCGCGATGCCTTCATGCGCTGCGCCTTGCCGAACTATCAACGTTCTCAGCTCACCAATGCAGGCTCACTGCGCAACGCAGTCGAGAGTGCCTCGGAGCGGATGGAGAAAAACTACGCCAAGCTACTCGCGAAGTGCAGCCCGTTGTTGGCCGGGTTTCAGCAAGCGGTCACCGATATCAAGGCGCCGTCCGATGTGACAGAACCTGTCGGCGCGGTGAACAAAGCGGTGACGGATCTCAGTCAAGCCTTTGGCAACTATCGCGAGCTGATCCAAAAGCAAGGTTACGAGCCGACGCAAGCCGCACCGCTGATCGATGCCATCGGTGACTCGTGGCAGAGCTATCTGAACGCACGCGAAAAGGCCAAGTCGGCGCTCACCGCCAAACTCTAACAAGCTCAGGGCGCTGCTTCGAGGCGCTGGATGTGCTCTCGGAGCAGCGCGTTCTTGGGGTCGTTGGGCGAGAGCGCGATCGCGCGCTGCATCGCACGCAGCGCTGCGCTCTTTTTACCGAGCCGTTCGTTCACCAGGCCGAGGCCGCGAAACGCTCCAGCATTTTGAGGATCGGCTTTGGTCGCTTGTTCGTAGAGCGATTGCGCTGCGTTCAAGTGGCCTTGCACGAGCTCGTCTTGCGCTTTGGTTACGAGCGCTGCGGCGGACATGGGCGGGACGATCGTCGCTTCGCGGATCGTCACTTCTGGCTTTGACGAAGTGGTCGCGGACTTCGCGCGGGCTCCAGCTTTCGCTGCGGGCTTTACACTCTCGGGCTTCGCCGGTGGGATCACTTCGATCACGGGCGGCGCTGGCTCCGGCATGGCCGCAGCCGCAGTGGCGATCGGAGCGGGCTGCAAGATCAATGGAGCTCGCGGCGGCTCCTCCGACCGTGTGAGCACCCATATGCCCCCAGAGCCGACCAGCAAGACGCCCAGCGCCGCGATCACCACCTTCGGCTTACGCCAGCGCCCAGGAATGCGTAGCGGCCCGTACGAGGCCGTCGGGCCTGTCTGTGGCTCGGGCGGCAAGCTGCGTTCGAACGACAGCTCGAGCTCGCCGGTGCCGCGCGTCAGGCGATCGCGCGACTGCGGATCGAGCCCCGTGGCGATCGGGTGCGGATCGGTCGGACCCGTTTGGATCGCGGCAGCCAGCGCAGCGATGAACGCGCCGGGCGAGCGCTGCCGCGCGTAGGGATCGCGCGACAATCCGGTCGCGACCACCGCATCGACCGCAGGGTCGATGCGGAAGCCCGCAGCCACACTCATGCGCGGCGCGTCTTGCGACATCTTCAGCTGCAGGAGCTGCATGACGTTGGTGCTGATGAACGGCGCACGGCCGGTCATCAGCTCGAAAGCCACAGTGGCGAGGGCGTACGTGTCAGATGCCGGGCTCGGCGTGTCGCCGCGCACGACTTCCGGCGCGAGATAACACGGTGTGCCAAAGACCACGCCTTCCGCGGTCAAACGCGTGCTGTCGGGTGAAGCCAAGCCCACGATGCCGAAGTCGAGCAGCAGCACCGCTTCCGAGCCGTCTTCACGCACGATGTGCATCAAGTTCTCGGGCTTCACGTCGCGATGCACGAAGCCCTTCGCATGCACGAGATCGAGCGCCGCCGCCGCACCGCGCAAGAGCTCCACCGTGCGGCCCGCCGACTGCGGTCCGTGCTTCTCGAGGATCTTGCTCAGGTCGATGCCGGCCAGCTTGGCCATGACCAAATACGGTCGACCGTCGGGCAGCGTGCCGAGATCCGAGACCTCGACGATGTTTCCGTGCGTAAGCTGACTCGCGATGCGCGCTTCGCGCAGAAAGCGCTGCACTGCGTTCGCGTCACCCGCGACGCCCGGACCGAGCACTTTGATCGCGACCGAGCGACCGAGCTGCTCGTGCATGCCGTCGTAGACCACGCCCATGCCGCCGCGCCCAAGCACCCCGACGACGATATAACGTCCGTCGATACGTGTACCGACGAGGGGATCTCTAGGCTCTATGGCGGCTGGACTGTTCACAACACTTTCGCGCAAATGCCGTTGTTGCAGCTTGGAAGTAGACCGCCGCACGCGCGGTTACACGCGCCGCAGTGCGTTACGCTGTTGAGCGTGTTGATGCAGCCGCCACCGCAGCAGGTTTGGCCGGCGGCGCAGTCGTTGCCGCAAATCGAACAATGGTCATTGCTCGTCTGCGTGTTCACACAGCGGCCACCGCAGCACTGCAGGTTCCCGGCACACACCACGCCGCAGCCGCCGCAGTTCTCTTCGTCGGTGTCGAGCGCGAAGATCTCGTTGGCCATGCCGTTGCAGTTTTCGTCGGTGTTTTGTGGGTCGCAAAGCTCGGCGCCCATCGGGCCGGGCACGCAAGTGCGCTCGCCATCGCGACATTGCCAGCGCGCTTCGGTTTTGCAGACGCCCATGGCAGTGGATTGAGCGAAGCAGCTCGTGTTTAGCATCGGGATGTCGTCGACCATGCCGTCGCAGTCGTTGTCGACGTCAGGATTTCCGCAGGTCTCGGCCTCCGGCTTGACCTCGTTCTCGCACTCGCCGTGCGTGGCATCGATGCAGCTCCATGTGCCTGCGTGGCACGGACCTACGTCCTTCGTCCCAGCGAGACCCGTGTAGCACGGGCTGTCCTCGATGCATCCGCAGCCCTCGTCGACCATGCCGTCGCAGTCTTCGTCGCCGCTGATCTCACTTGTTTCTGGGCACACATCGCCATCCGCCGGAACGACGCGGTTGCCTCCGCACTGTTCTTCGTACGCTCCGTCTGTGCACGACTTCGTGCCGGTGTGGCACGTGCCGACGCATTCAAAGTCGCCGGACTCGTTCTGTACGCAGCCAGTAGCGTCATCCGGATAACACACGACGGCGGTGCCTTCGTCGGTCTTGCCGTCGCAGTCGTTGTCCTTGCCGTCGCACACGTCACTTTGCGGGCCAGTGGCCTGCAAGCACTTGGTTTCTCCGTTGTCACAGACCTGCCGGCCCCGCGCGCATTCGCCGAGGCGATCAGCGACCTGACAATCAGATGCGCTGCCGGGCATCTCATCTGCCGTGCCGTCGCAGTCGTCGTCCATGCCGTTGCAGCTCTCTTGCCCGGGCTTGATTTCACCGTTACACGCGCCGAAGAAACCATCGACGCACGTGCGCGTGCCAGGTTGACACGGCTGCTGCCGGTAGGTCGCTTCCGACTGCGTGTAACAGGAGAGCTCTTGATCCTCCACACACGGGATCGGGCCAGCATCCTCATCGCCTGGACCCGCGTCGTCGTCGCTGACGGCGGCATCCTTCTTCGCGCCAGCGTCGGGGTCAAGCTCACAGTAATGATCTGTGATCGGCTTCCCACGGGCCTTTGTGCACTCGTCGCGGTTCTTGCGCTGCACATTGCGAGACTCATCCACGCCGCAGCCGGGCAGGCTCAGCAGGGTCGCAAACAAAGTCAGCAAGCACGCGTGTTTGATCACCAGGTCGGTCTCCCAAAGCTCTCTAAAAGTCGCCCACTACGCCGACGTAGCCCGGTCCCAGCGCGACGTGTGCGCTCGGCTCGGTGTCTGATCGATGTTTGCGCTGCAAGAAATACACGACGCCCGCCGCGATGCAGCTGGCCGCGCCGACGCCGAACGCGATGTTGGCGATCGTGCTCTGTGTCTGTGCCCTGCTCAGCAAGTCGTCGGTTTCACCAGCGTCCGCTTCGTCTGTCACTCGCATCTCTGCGTAGCGCGACTCGCTGTTGTTGGACGCGATGCCGATGCCGACGCCAAGCCCGAGCACAGCCACGCCCGCCGCACCCAGGACGATCGGCAGGACCAGCGATTGCCGCGGTTCCTGGGCACGCGCAGGCGCTGCAGCTGGTGGCGGCGCGGCTTCGGGAGGCGCGACCGTCGGCGCAGGTGGAGGCGGCTCTTCGATAGGCGGGGGCGCAGGCGCGGGCGCCACCACACCGAACAGCTCACGCACCAAAACTTTGGCGCCATCGATCAAAGCAGCTTCACTCGTGTCGTTCGGGAAGCTGCGCGTCACCACTTGCATCGGCGAGCTGGCTTGCGGGTTGTAGAGCAGCAAGCTCAACACAATGGAGCCGCCCGTGCGCGCCAAGCTGGGCGACAAGAGCCCGTCGACCTTGGAGCGTTCGGTGGCCATGGACAGGCAGCTCGGCGTCTCGCCCACACAGTCGAGCGCGAGCTGCAAGCTAGGCAGGTCGAGCGGGGGCACCGCCCCGACGCTCACCTTTTGAAGCTTACCGACCTCAGCCTGGATCTCCGGGTCGAGGGCCGCCGTGAGCGGCGCGAGCTCCGGGCTGCTCGCGGTCTTGAACAGCGCAATCCGCAAGGATTGCGCCGATGCAGCAGCGCACAGCTGCACCATCCACAACACCATGCAGGCAGCGATGAAACGTCCGTTCCAACGTTCGATCATCATCTGGAATTCCAATCACCGCGGCCAGTCCGTGCGTCCATTAACTTAGCTGGCTCTAGCCGTCTGCGCGATGCACGCATCAGACCCACGTGCTGCCCCTGCAGCGCACAGCTGCGTCACACGTGCGCGAGTGTCAGATCTCGAGCTGCAGCTGCAAGGTCACGCGCGTGAAGTCGAGCGCAAAATAGGGCAGGTATGGCAGCGGTCGCGGTTGCTCGAGCGCGGCCGTTTCGGGCTGCACATCAGTCCGAGTGATCGCAAGAACGCCACGCAGGCTCTTCTTGTACAGGATGTTCAGCGCCGCGCTCAGCTCGAGCCTACCGCCGACGTCGTGCTCGCGATCCGTGTCGAGCCACTCGACGCGTCCGGCGGGCATGATGCCGAGAGGTCCAAGCTTGAAGCGATACGCGACAAGCCCCCACACGGCCCAGAAAGATCGCGCGCCGTAGCGTTCGTCGACATCGACGCGGTCACCGAGCATGCCTTCTGCGCGCACGCTGAAGTACTTGAGCGTGTAGCTGATGTCTGCGCTGTACGCGATGCCGCTCGACCAGCGCTGCTCGCGCGGATACAGCTTGTCCGGTGGGTCCGGCAGGAGCTCGTCGCTGTCGGTCTCGAACGGCTGCTTGTAGCGGATCGACCGGGGCATACCCACGGCGTCGAGACCGAGGCGCAGACCTTTGATCGGCTTACTCTCCAAGCGTGCACCGAGCGAGCCGATCGGCGACGAGTGCTCGCCCTTGGCGCGGCCCCGAAACATGCCGAGCGTGACACGCAGCCAACGCGGACGCGGCAAAGGCGCGAACATCACCTCGAGGCCCACGTCTCGTCCCGCAAAGCCCAAGTTTTTTACCAGATCATCGGCTTGTCCGAGGTTCGGCAGCTCGAAGCGTGCGACCGGATCGAGCTCGAGGATCGAGTAGGGCAGCTTGAACACGCCGGCGACCAGCTCCAAGCGCTTAGGCAACGGGCTGATCTGCATAAAGGCTTGCTTGAGCACGTTGCTCACGTCCGAGCCGCGCAGCTTCGACAGATCCAAGATGCTCTTGAAGCTCAGATATTCGGAGGGCGCCGCTGCGATACGCCAGAAGAAGCGTTGCATGCTGTATCCGTCGCCGTCGTGCGCGAGCACATCTTCACGCAGCGAGAGCCCAGGCTGCGTGTTGCGGCTGGTCGCAAAGGTCTGCTCGTAGCGAGTCTGCAGCAGGAAACGAAACGAAAACACGCCGAGCTTGAGCGGTGATTCCTCGTCGGCCCAAGCATCACCCACGTAGCCCTGTGCGATCGGCGTTTCGCTCGGGTGGTGCAGCCCATCATCTTCCTGCGCGTGCAGCGTCAACGCTGCGATACACACGACCCAGAAGAGTAGACGCTCGCGCATGAGAGAATGAGCGCTGAATGTACACTGCTGCCGCGACGGGCTGCATTCGTTTCAGCGCTTACACACTGCGGCATCTCTTCCCTCTACACACAGCATTTGCCGTCTCCCCGGGGCATTCTGCGCTAGGCTGTCCCGTCATGGCCCGCGCTGATTTTCGACTCAAACACAGCTTGCGTGTCCGTTGGTCAGAAGTGGACCCGCAGAACATTGTCTTCAACGCTAATTACTTGATGTACTTCGACGTCGCAGCCGGCGAGTACTGGCGCGAGCTCGGCTTCGTGTATCCCGAAGGCCTGTCGACGCTCGGCGTCGACACGTTTGTGGTCTCGGCCAAAGTCGACTTCCACCGCTCAGCCCGCTACGATGACATGATCGACGTGCTCGCGCGTACAGCACGGCTCGGCCGCACGAGCTTACGCATGCTGCTCGAGGTCCATCGCGGCGACGAGCACCTGATCAGCGGCGAGCTCGTCTACGTGTTCGCGGACCCCAAAACCCAGAAGCCGCAGCCGATCCCCGACGTGTTTCGCGAGAAGGTGACGGAGTTCGAGATCCTGCCGCCTACGGCTTGAGCATGCGCTGATAGAACGTCAGGTCGAGCCAGCGGTCGAACTTGCGGCCCACTTGCTTGAGGTCCGCCACGCGCGTGAAGCCGAGCTTTTCGTGCAGGCGCATGCTGCCGAGGTTTTCGCCGTCGATGCCTGCGATCATGGTGTGGACGTCGGCCTCGACGGCGCGGTCGATCAGCGCGCGCAGCAGCAATGTCCCCGCGCCGCGTTTGCGCGCATTCGCTGCGACGTACACCGAGTTCTCCACCGTGTGACGATAGCCCGGCCAAGCTCGGAACAAACCGTAGCTCGCAAAGCCGACCAGCCCGTGCTCATCGCTGGCGACGAGCACGGGTAGGTCGTTCGAGGTGCGATCCTCGAACCAGTAGAGCTGCTGCTCTTCGCTGCGTGGCGCGTCGCTGAAGATCGCCGTCGAGACGGCCACGATCTCGTTGTAGATGGCCAACATGCTGCTGCAATCAGCTTCGGTAGCGTCGCGTATCTCGAGCATCAGCCGAGCATAGCGCGATTCACTGGAAAGCTCAGCGCTCGCTGTCGAGCATGGCCATTTGGTGCTTATCGTAGCGCGTGCCGGTGACGGCGTCGGCCGGAATGAGCCGTTCCAGCTCTGCGACAGCCGTCTTGGAGAGCGGGTGTTCCAGCGCGCCGAGCGCGTCGTTCAGCTGCTCCGGCGTGCGTGTTCCGATCAATGGAACGTAACCGGGCTGTTTCGCGCGAGCCCAGGTGATCGCGCGCCGGCCCTTGGTCATGCCGCGCTCAGCGGCGAGCTTGCCCAGCGCGTCGACCACACGCGTGTTGTTGGCCGCGTTCTCGGCAGAGAAGCGCGGCAAGTGGCTGCGGTAATCGCCGGGGGCAGACGGCCTGCTCCCACTCGAGAGGCCACGCGAAACGTCTCATCGAGGACATGTTCCAGAAGCAGCGCAACGTGCGCTGCTCGATCGCGAGCTTCACGCACATCGGCGCGCTCATCCACGACAGCGCGTTGGTCGCCACCGTCCCCGATGTCGTCGCGGGCTTCACGCTGCGCCTCTACCCGCAGCTAGCAGCGGCGGCGCCCCCATTCGAGATGAGCGGGGGCGGCGCCGAGCTGCTCTATCCCAGCGCCAGCGCGGACGACGCCGCCAGCAAGTTTGTTCGTGCGCGCGTCACCGCAGTCGCGAGCGCCCTCTCACGCGAGCTAGAGCGCAGTCGCAAGCGAAAGCGCTGAGAGCTGCTCTGCGATCATGTGCGCGTACGAGGCGAGCGGCCGACAGGTCCAGACATGCCGGCGCTTGCGATTCGCGTGTTACGATCTTCTCTGTCAATCAGCGATGACAAGCCGCGGTTCCATCGATCCGATCACCAACAAGCGCTTTGAGTTTGTGCGTGAGCTCGGTGAAGGTGCAACGGGCGCCGTGTTCCTCGCGCACGACCGCGAAACAGGCGAGCAGCTTGCAGTCAAGAAGCTGTTCAGGCTCGACCAGAAGAGCGTGGGACGCTTCAAGCGCGAGTTTCGCGCGCTGGCGGACATCATTCATCCGAACTTGGTCAAGCTCTACGATCTGCATCGCGGCGACGGAGCCTGGTTCATCACTATGGAGTACGTGAGTGGGAGCGATCTCCGCCAGCACTTCGGCGCTGACGCGCGCTCGACGCGCGAGAATGTGCGGCCGGCCCCGGCCAACGACAACGAGCCGGACGAGCTGTTGCGCGTGTTCTACGGCCTCGCTTGCGGCGTGCACGCCATTCACCGCGCCGGCATGCTTCATCGAGATCTCAAGCCTTCTAACGTACTGGTCTCGGACGCCGGGCGCGTCGTTGTGCTGGATTTCGGTCTTGTCCGTGAGCTCGACAATGGCTCCGAGCAGATCACGCACGACGGGACAGTCGCCGGCACGCCGGCCTACATGGCGCCCGAGCAGTCGGCGGCTGAGACACTGACCGAAGCCGCAGACTGGTACGCGTTCGGCGTGATGCTCTATGAAGCCATCAGCGGCGTACTGCCGATCGACGGCAAAAACGCGCTGGATCTGATCCGGCGCAAGCTCCGAGACGAGCCGGTGCCGTTGCGACACGGTGCGCCCGGCCCAGTGCTGGACCTGTGCATGGCGCTTCTGGCGCGCACGCCCGCTGCGCGACCGGTCGGTGCGGCGGTGCTTAACATCTTGGCCGCTGCGAGCGGCAGTGATCGCGAGCTCACCGAGACACTAGAGCAGCCTGTTACGAATCTGCCTGTGCCGGGCATGAGCACGCCGACGCTGTTTGGTCGCGAGGTTGAGCTCGCCGCGCTGCATGCCGCGACCGCTGCGCTGGACCCGCGGAGCAGCCCAGTCGTGCACGTGCGGGGTGCGTCTGGAAGCGGCAAGTCCACCCTCGTCGAGCACTTCTTGGACGAGCTGGCATCGGAAACAGCCACATCGCCCGTGATTCTGCGTAGCCGCTGCTACGAGCGCGAAGCGATGCCGTTCAAGGCCCTCGACGGAGTGATGGATGTGCTCGTCGCGCATCTGGCGAAGCTGGACGACGTCACTTGCGCCCATGTATTGCCCGCACACGTCGTAGATCTTGCGCGGCTCTTTCCGGCGCTCGAGCGCCTCGGTGCTGTTCAGCGCTTGAAGACTAAACACCGCACTGGAAGACAGGATCAGACGCAGTCCCGGCGCCAAGCTGAGCAAGCGCTACGCTCGCTCATCGCCAATGCCGCTGAGTATCGGTCGCTGATCGTCTGGATCGATGACTTACAATGGGGCGACCTCGACAGCGCCAACGTATTGCAGAGTTGGTTGGAGCATCCGCTCGAAGCGCAGGTGCTGATCCTGCTTAGCTACCGCAGCGAGGAGGTTCACACCAGCGCGACCTTGCGTGCGCTGCTGGAACCAGGCACGACGCCGGTCCGTACTAAGCAGAGCTTCGTGAATCTAGAGCTGCTGCAGCCAAGCGATGTTCGCGCGTTATGCATGCATCGCCTCGTGCGGGTCTCCGCAGCGCCCGAAGCGATGATCGAACGTGTCGTCCAGGAGGCTCGTGGTAACCCCTTCCTCGCGCAGCAGCTCACCGCGCTCGCGGAGGCCAAGCTCGCGCGCAACGACACTTCTCTCGATGGGTTGTCGATGGAGGCGCTCGTCGCGAAAGCCGGCGCATACCTGGGCGAGGCCGCGCGCGCGATCTTGAATGTGCTCGCGACCGCTGGCCGTCCTCTGCGGGCTCAGCTTGCGCTTTCGGTCGCAAATGTCTTCAGTGCTGGCCGCGCGCACATCCATACACTGCGCGCGTTGCATCTGGTGCGCTCGCGCGAAGTGGGTGGAGAGCGCATGATCGAGTGCTACCACGATCGTGTGCGCGAAGCCGTGCAGTCGACGTTGAGCTCAGTCGAAAGCCAGCACATTCACGCGTCGTTGCTGGCCGCCGCGGAGCTCGAAGCGCGTGATGATCACGACTGGTTACACACGCTCGCGCTGGGAGCTGGCAAGCGCGAACAGGCATTTCGTTATGGTTGGTTGGCTGCGGAGCGTGCGAGCGAGGGTCTCGCTTTCGAGCGAGCGGCAGAGCTCTACAGCAAGTGTCTAGTGCTCTTCAGCGGTGAGCTGGACTTGTACGTGGTCTGGATGAAGCTGGCAGCGGCACAAGCGCAGTGTCGGCGCGGCTATGAAGCTGCAAAGTCTTACCTGAGCGCAGCCGAGCACGCTCAGGCGACGCAGCGCCCCGAGCTCTTGCAGCTCGCAGCTTCACACTTGGTGCGCAGCGGCCGCTTCGAGGAGGGGGAGCGCATCGTGTTGCAAGTCTTGCGATCACAAGGCTTGTACGTGCCTACGACCAGAGCAGGTTTGCTCGCCGCGCTGGGCTGGGAGCAGAGCCGCATCGCATTGCGAAGCCTGGATGTACCGACGCGTGATCCCAACGGCATCCCCGCGCGCACGATGCAGACGCTGACCGTGTACGGCATTCTAGCGTTGGAGACTCAGCTGTACGCACCGCTGCGGTCCGCTGTTCTCCAAGCGCGTTCGTTGCGGCTGGCCCTGGACTACGGCACGCCTTCGCATGTCGCCCGCACGCTGTGTCTGGCTGCAGCGCTCGCGTGCGTCGCGGGGACGCCGCGCGCTGCACGTCGCGCCGACCAGCTCTTGGCCCGCGCCGAAGCGCTGTACCGGCGTGATAATGATCAAGAGTGGCGCTTGGAGCTGCTGTGCACGCGAGCGGTGTGCGCGCAGTTCGTTGGCAATCTCGTGCACGCGCTCGAGCCAGCTGACGCTGCGGAACAGCTGCTGGCATCCGCGAAGCATGGGAACAGCGCGCAAGGTGACTACTACTATATCTTCACGACGCGCATGGTCCGCATCACAGCGCTGCAGGGCATGGGTCGGCTGATCGAAGCGCGCCAAGCACTGGACGAGCATCTCGCGTTGGCCCGCTCGACAGACAACGTCTTAGCGACGCTGCAAGTGACGATGAATCGAACTGTCGACGAACAGGCGCGAGACATGTGTGCCGGGACGAGGGCTCGGCTCGATGCGGAATACAACCTGATTCCGAAGAGCAACTTCAGCTTGCTGACTGCGGCTCACGTGCTCGCGGTGATGCGCGCGGCCTGCGCCACACGCGAGTTCGATTGGGCGTTCGAGCGCGTCGACCTGTTTTGGAAGCCGTACTTGCGCTCGCTGGTGCACCGTAGCGCGTTTCTCGCTGTTTTGGCGCATGGCACCCACGCCCGACTCTTGCTGAACCATCACGTCGAAAGCGGTGCATCGGGTGACGCCTTTGCCCTGGTGCGAGACGACATCACAAAGCTCCGGCGCTTGCCCCTCGGCGTCATGCGGGACATATCGATCTCGCGCTTGCAGGCTCGCGTCGCGTATCTGCGTGGTGATCGTGCGCGCGCCATCGAGCTCCTGCGGCCGGGCCTCGACCGACTCAAACAAATGTCCTTGGTGCCGGAGATCGCACACGATCACTATGCGTTGGGCCTACTCGTGGGCGGTGACGAGGGAACGCAGCTCGTAGCGTCAGCTCGGCAGCTGCTCAGCGAGTGCGGCGTGAGCGACCCCGATGCAAACATGCGCGCTTACGTTCCCGAGCTCATGTTGGATGTTCAGAACGCGTAACCGAACGTCATGCTGGGCTGGTAGGCCGAGAGCGTCTGGTCGTATGGCATCATGGTCACCGCATTGACGGCCAAGCTTGTGGTCGCGAAGTAGTACCACTCGAGTGTCGCCATCAGCGGCCCGTCCACGTAGGCAAGCTGGCCTGCCATCTGGATGTTGCGCAAGGCTGTGAAGCCTGCCGCGAGCGCGTCGGCGCGGTTCGGCTGATCGATACCGGCGAACGCCCAGAGGCTCCATTTCTTCGTCAGGCTGAAGCCTGCTTGGCCCCAGATGCCCATGCCGAACACATCCGGCTTGTCAGGCGTTTGCATCTGGAAGATGTGGCCGAACACTTGGCCGGCGTTTTGTCCGACCCAACCGTTGGTCGCGATCAGCAGCGGGCCGAGCTTGACCTTGCCGCCGAACTCCACGATCGCGGTTGTCATCGTGTCGCGGAACGTTGAACGGTTGGGCCCCACGCCCGAGAGATCCTTCTGATCCCAGTGCCCGACCACGTACAGCTGCCACAATGTCGGCGCGTAGTGAGGCCACGGCGTCTCCGCCAGCGGACCGAGCAGCATGAAGCGCGCTTGCACTTGCGGCAGGCCAGCTTCGCCCAAGCTCACGCCGGTGGGCAGACAGTTGACGGCAGGTGGCGCGCCCGCAGTACAGAAGTTGGCGTTGTCGATCCAGCTGTTGCGATTGAGCTGGAAGGCCATGTCGAGCTTGACCGAGTCGGAGAGCGTGAAGCGATGCGAGTAGGTGATGCCAGGCGCGCGCCAACCGAGCTGGCCTGCGCCGTAGCCGAGCACGGCAGGATGTGCGCCCGAAGCCGAGATCATCGCCAGCAGCAGGTTGTGGTACTGGCCAGCGCGCAGCACATTGGTGCCGCCGCCCCAGTTGAGCTCGATGTACGCGACGCGCAACCGCGGCAGCAATGACTCATCGCCCGTGGTCGTGCTGCGCAACGAGCTCAAGGCGACGCCGGTCGGCATGCCTGCGGCATCGACCACCGGGAGCGTGGCTGGACGCGTGCCGATGCTATCGATCTGGCTGCCGCCTCCCATCTCGAACTCGATGCTCGCGAGCGTGGCCGCTTCGAGGATCGGTGGTCCGCTCACATTGAACGCGAAGCGCGACTGCCGCAGATCGGCGCCCATCAACCATCCGTCGCCGAGATCGGGGGCGGGTGCCGTGAGGGCGAACAGACCGTTGCCCGCGTAAGAAGGAACGCTCTGGGCATACAAGGTGATGGCCAGCGTGCCCCGGAACGAGAACGTGAAGGGCAGCGCGCCCAGGAGCGCCGCAGCTGACACAGGCGCTGCCTTGGGTATCGGTGGTGCTTGTGTCACCACTGGGCCATGCATGGCGTCGTCTGATTCATCATCGTCAGATGATGATTCGTCATCATCGGACAATGCCTCCTCGGTTGGGTCCTTGACGTCCGGCGGCCTGCGACTCCCAGCTTTCGAAGATTGTGCAAATGCGCTTCCGACAGCGCACGCACTTAGGAGCACAACGACTGCGACAGACAACACTTGTGATCGAGCAGCCCTCACACTTACCATGTGAGCGAGTACTGTCAGTAATCCTGTCCAGATTCAATTACGGTCTTACGCGTCTGACGAAATATGAGCAACGTAGGACGACACTCATAGAAGTGTAAGGCTGCGTGTCTCGATCAGTGTCTGTCGAGCATTTGCTCCAGATCGCGGTGAGCCGGAGTGGCGGCTGCGAGCGTGCGCGATCACCCGATCGAGCGCGCTCTGAAAACGTTCTCTGGAGTGTTCGCTGGCGATGTATGCCCGCGCACGATCGCTGACCTCTCGGTGCTGCTCGGGTTGGCTCAGCTGCGCGAGCAGGCGGGCGACTGCGTCGGCCAGCGCGGCAGCTCCGGGCGCTTCCGCTTGTTCGGCGCGGGCTCGCAGCGGCAGGCCTGCCGCTGCGAGCGGCGCGAGCGCACAAGGTAGGCCGCGCGCCATGGCGTCGAGCAGCTTCATGGGCAAACCGCCCGGGGTCGCCCTCGGTACGATCGCGAGGTCGGCTGCTGCATGCAGCATGCGCCGGACCGGCTCGTCGCCGAGTGGGAGCGTGCGAAACGGCACACCGAGCTGCACCGCGCGCGTGAGGAAGCGCTCGGGTGGGCTGTTGGTCGCGAGCAGTAAGTGCAGACGCGGGCCGCCGCTGGCTGCGATGTGTGCGAGCGCGGCCAGGCTTTGTTCGGCATCTTGGTAGGCGTCGAGGTTTCCTGCATACAGTGCGACGAGCGCCTGTGCCTGGAGTCCGAGTTGGTGACGTGCGCGGATGCGCTCGCGTCGCTGTATCGGCTCGGGAACAGGCCACGGCGTTGGGACGTAAGTTGTGCGGACGCCTGTGCTCGATTGCAGCGAATCACGGAGCGCGGGCGAGATCGCCGCGATCGCATGGGCCTGCGCGCAGAGCATGCGATCGGTGAGCACGCCCGCATGGGTCAAGATGCCGCGGTAGCGTGGCGCGGCGTAGCTCGGCAGCTCGGCCGCGAGATCGGTGTGCGCGAAAAACACGCGGGGCAGATCGCGCATGCGACAGGCCAGTGCCATCGCTTCGACGTGATGCGCGACCAGCACGTGTGCCGCGCGCTGGCGGCATAGGCTCGGCAGCATCAGTCCCATCCGCAGATCCGCCCAGATCTTCGTCCAGCTCGGCCCGGAGCGCAGCGCAACGCGTGCGTCGTCGGGCCCGCGGTGCAGCGTGAAGCTTGCGCGCCATTCGTAACCGGCCGCACCGTAGGTGAAGAGCTCGGCGCGCTTACCACCACCTGCGGCACGGGCTTCCAGCATGCTGCGAATCGCCGCTTGTGTGCCCTGGTAACTCGGAAACGGCTGCGCTGCGATGTGCAGCTCAGTCATTCGATGTAACCCAAGCGCCGCAACCGCTCCTCCACCCGCGCGCTCTGCGCATCAGTCATGCGCGCTGCAGTGGTTGCCACTGTGCCCACAGGCTCTGGGCTCACGGAGCGCTGCGATAGGAGGATGTGCTGGAGCACGCGGCCGTCGAGGTCCGGTGCGTTGGCGCTCATGCGGGCGAGCAGGGTCGCCGCGACGTCGGCGATGGCTGCGTCGGTCTCGCCCGCTGCGCGCACGCTCGGACCTGCGGCGATGTACAAGCCCCGATCGCGGTGGGAGCCGGCGAGGCTGCGGCCTTTGCGGCCGAGGTATTCGTGCTCGTCGAGCCGGCGAAACGAGCCTGTGCCGCTCGGAGCGGCGCTCGAAGGCATGAGGTTGTAGGAGTAGCCGTCGTTCAATGCGAGCTCGAGCAGCAAGTCCGGAGCGCGCGCGAGCAGCGGGCCGTGGAACAACTCTTCGCGTGCGAAGATGCGCTGGACGATGGGCTTTCCTGTGCTCGGATCGCGCAGGGCGTAGAGCACGGCTTCGATGCGCGCGCGCAGCGCTGGCATTTCAGATGGAGCGACGGTGCCGAGCGGCTCGCGACCTCGCAGGTTGTAGTGCAGGGCAGGGAAGTAGTTGAGCTCGTCGCTGAACACTTGCGTGCGTCGCATGTCGATCGCGCCGAAGCGCGCGCGCGACTCGAGCAGCCCTGGCAAGAGCGCGCCCGCGCCGCGAAACAAGCGCTCACGCACGCGTGGGGGCAAGCGTGTCAGCGCGAGATCTTTGGTGCGTGCCACGAGCGCCCGAGAGAAGCTGCGCGCGTGCATGCTGAGCAGCCCGGCCTCGCTGAGCGCGCGATTCAGATACAAGACCTTGTCGGACGCACCACCCGAACCATGATCGCTGACGACTGTCAGCTCCACACCATCGCCGCCCGCAGCGGCAAGCAGCTCACCGACGGCGCGGTCCAAGCTGCGATAGACGCGCGCGAGCCCGTCTTGCTCAGACGCGCTCACGTGCGCGGGCCGGCGCGGGGAGCTTGGGTCGTGCAAGGACCACAGGTGATGGGACGCAGTGTCGCTCTCGCCGAAATAGATCGCAAACACATCGAAGTCGCTGCGCTGCAAGAGCCAGCGCGCGACCTCGACGCGGCGCTCGATCCTGCGGCACAGTGCCGCTGGTAGCTGCGCATGCCAACCCGGCGCGTCGGCCTCGAACTCGTTCACATCGTCGAAGCGGGAGGGCCCGAAGCGCTCCACGATCTCGCGGTGCAGCGCGCGCGGCCAGACAAACGATGCGTCGGCTTCAAAGGCGACGGGCGCATCCCAGCCGCTCATGTACACGCCGTGCTGCAGCGGCTCGGGTGGGTACGTACCGGGGAAAAATAAGCTCGCGCAGCGCGTACCCGCGGCGTCCAAGCGGCTGATCCACGTGGGAAGCGCACGCACGCTGCCCGCGCTGAACTGCACGCGATAGCCGGTCCGCACCGTAAAATCGAACACGCCATGCCGCCCGGGATTCACGCCCGTGAGCAGCGTAGTCCAGTTAGGCAAAGTCGCTGGCGGCACCACCGAACGCAGCGCCGCATAAGCTCCACGCGCCATGCACGCATGCAAGCTCGGCAGCTGCTCTGGCCCCAGCGCCCGCAAAATATCGAGCCCCGCACCGTCGAGCCCGATCAACAAATGCCGCGCGCTCACGCTCGCGCTCCGTCGCGCACGCATTGGCGCGCGTGGCGCTCGCGCGCGGTGGATAGGACCGTCGCGCTCATGATCGCATCGACGCGCGCTGGACCGAGCGCGTTTTGTCGCGGTGTGCGCGTGATCATGCTTTGACCGGCGCCTGCGAGCGGTCGCGGCCGCGTAGGTCCGCGGCTTGCTGCCCAAGCAAACGAAGGATCGTGACGGCGATGTCTTCGTGGTGGACTTCCGCGACGGGACCGCGGGCGGCGACGTCGGGGCCAGCGAGGGCGAATATGCCGTGCCAATCGTGGTTGCAGGCGTCAGGGCCTGTGTCGTTGGTTGGACTAAACAATGTGGCTCCGCCGACGGCTGCGCTCGAGCGGTAGTTGAGGTCGTCCCAGAACACCATCAAGTCGGGAGGCAAGCCGCTCTGTGCACGATAACATTCTTGCGGCCGAAGCACGCGCTGCTTCAACGTTCGCTGATCGGGACCGCTGATCACGCTGAGTCCTCGCGCGAGCTCCTCGCACAATGTCTGCGCTTGCGATGCCGGCACGATGCCCTGCGGCTCGCGACCAGCGATGTTTAGCATCACCCGGCTGTAGTAGCCGCCTTCGCCGAACGCGCGCGTGCGCGACCAGTCGACCTCGAGCTGAGACCACGGCGTAAGCTCGCGCGGATAACGAGACAGAACCAAGTACCCGTGCTGAATCAACCATTCATTGATGTGCACACAGCCGTACAAGGCGCGCGCACCATGATCGCTGATCACGAGCACGTTCACATCCGGTCCTGCCGCTTCCAGCAGCAACCCGAGCTGACGATCCAGAAAAGCGTAATACTCGATCCCAGCCTCGCGATACGGCCCTTCGGGATCGTACAGCGGGTGCTCCGGATCGATGTCCGCCCAAAACCCGTGATGAAAGCGATCGGGAGTGAGCTCCACCATCACAGTCAGATCCGGCCTGCGCGTGCGCTGCATATGACAAGCGATCGCAAAGTGCTGGGCCGTGCACGCGTACAACTGCTCCAGCAAGCGCGCGCGGTCGTCCGTGCGGTACTCCTCAACGTCAGGAAGGTACGGCCCAAACAGCTGCGACAGCTCTGCAGCCAACGACGGCGGATACGTATGCACGCTGTCGGCGTCAGGCGTCAGAAAGCACGAGACCATCTCCCCGTGCACCGGCCGCGGCGGAAAGCTCGGCGGCACGAACAAACAACACACCCGTTGCGTTGGCGGCAAGCGCTCCCAGAGCAGCGGCCGAGCCAGCTGCCCACTGTGCGCGAGCTCGAGCTGATAGCTGCCGCGCACACGATTGCGAAACCCGTACAACCCCAGCTCCCCGGGATCGTACCCACTCAGTAGACATGCCCAAGCCGGCACCGTGATGGGCGGCACAGTCGTCTGCAGCGGCCCCCACGTTCCACGCTCCATCAACCGACTCAGGTTCGGCATGAAGCGCCGATAACGCTCGAAAGCCAACCGAGGCGGGACACAGTCCAACCCAACCACGAGCACACGGGCCATGCAGATTGCGTCAGCGGTCTTTGCCGATGATCACGAGCGTGCCGCAGCTTGCGACCTTGCCGTCGTTCAGCAGGGTGATCTCGCCACCGTTCGAGTCCGCCGGGATCTGCACCGAGATGCGGTCCTGCTTGCGGAGCAGGATGCGCGTGGGTTTGCCTTCGATGCGCACCACCGGCGCCGAGCCAAAGCGATCACCGTGCACATCGAGCCGACCGCCGCGCGGTTGCTCAGCTTCGCCGAGCTTACACACTGGATCGACCTGCGCCGCTTCTGGCTGCGGTGCGGGCGCGTTAGTAGGGGGTGCAGCCACTGGCGGCTTTTGAGCGTCGGTCGCAGCCGTTGCAGCTGATGGCGGCGTAGCGCTGTCAGCTGCTTTCCTTACGTTCTTGGCCTTTGCCTTGGCAGGCTTAACCTTTGCTGCACCATCGCGGCTCTCAGCTTTGCTTTGATCCGCGCGAGCTTGCGCTTGGTGAGCGTCGTCGGCAAAAGCTGTGCTCAGGCATACGCACGTGCACAGGCCAGCCAGCACACTCTTCAGAGCCACACCTTGCTTTGTAGTTTTCATGGTCGCTCCTTAGTCCACCCCAGTGCATACCACGCGCCAAGCTCAAATCAGCATGACCTCAACCGCGCTGCTGCGCACGCGCATCGAGCTCTCCGCGCGCTCGGCGCACCAACTCTTGGACATCTTCGCGCAGTTGCTCGGCGATGCCCTTGCGCGCTGTGGGCATCGGACGAGGCTCCCCGATCACGCAAGCCACCTCTGTTCGCGGACGGCGGGCCATGCGCGTCATGTGCTCAGCAAAGGTCTCGTTGAGAAACTCGCTCCCGGGCGGATACGCGATGCCGACCGGAACGATCTCCACAGGCAGCCCGCGGGCTGCGGCGAATGCACCCTGTTGAAACGGGCGCACCTCGTCCCCTGCCAGGGTGGTGCCTTCAGGGAACACGATCACTGTATGCTGCGCTGTTAGTCTATCGCGCAGCGCGCGCACCGCCAGCACACCACTCAGTGTGCTCTCGCGATCCACGAAGATAGTTTCCGCTTTGCGCGCAGCCGGGCCCAACACAGGCCACGTCGCGAGGTCCGCGCGGCTCAGCACCACGCCACCGAAGCGCTCTAAAAGCAGCAAGATATCGAGCGGCGAGCGGTGGTTCGACACGATCAAGCGCGCGCCCCGTGGCGCTGGCAATGTCGTCCCGGACCAGCTCGAAGAGACTCCAAAGAGCCACAACAAGCTGTGCGCCCAGGTCTTCATCCAGCGCTGGAAGACGGGCCTGCGCGCCTCGGGCGCAGACATCCACTCATGCACATTCACGCCTGCCAACATACCCAACGTCAGCGTGCCCATGCCTAACGCACGTGCGCCGCTGCGAGCGGCATCAAGGCTCGGCATAGACGATGCAGCGGCTGGTGCAGGTTTCCTCGACGCTGACGGCGGCGAGCTTTCCTTGCGCAAGCTGTACACGCTCGAGCACAAAGCGCGCGAGATTCTCGCTGGTCGGGTTCTCGAGGCCCGGCACTTCATTCAAGTAGTGGTGATCCAAGATCGCGTGCAGCGGGGCGAACGCGCGTGTGATCTCCGCGAAGTCCACGATCCAGCCGAGCTGAGGATCGACCTCACCCGTCACGTGCAACGTGATGCGGAAGCTGTGGCCATGCAGCCGCTCGCACTTATGACCTGCCGGCACATGCGGCAGCCGGTGTGCGGCCTCGATGTTGAACGTCTTCGAAATTTCTGTGCGCGGCATGTGTCGTTAGCGGGCAGTGGGCAGTGGGCAGGGGGGGTTACTTCAATGCGTCGATTCGCCGCTGGATGTCTACCCGATCGACCTGGCCTTGCGCACGTAAAGCCAGCTGATAGTGGTCCTTGGCTTTGGCTTTCTCGCCGCGCGCCAAGAGCGCATCGGCCAGGCGGGCCTGTGCGGGCGCCGAGCTCGGGGTGCGCTCCACCGCTTTTTCCAGGAAGCCCTGCGCCAGCGTGCTGCGCTGCAAGGTCAAGGCGTAGCTGCCCGCTTCCACCAGAGCGCGCGAGGAATGGACCTCGCGGCTCGCGGCATTGCGATAGGCCTCAAACGCGTCTTCGGCCCGGTCGGTCCGCGCGTACACGCGGGCCAGGGCGAGCGCTGCGTCGGCGTCGTTCGGTAGGCCCTCGAGCCCGCGCTTCAGCTCAGCCTCGGCCAGCTTGAGCTCATCGCGTGCGACGAGCGCCATGCCGAGCCGCGCGTGGGCGAGCGGCAGGTTGGGCGTCTGCTTCAGCACCTCGCGAAACAGCTGCTCGGCGCGCGCGTGATCGCCCGAGTCGAGCAGTGCTTCGCCGAGCGCGAGCTTGGCTTCGGCCCAGGTCGGGCGCGCAGCGAGCGCTTTTTCGAGGAGCCGCACGCCCTCGGTGTCATGGGTCAGTCGGCCGAGCTGATACTGCGCGTCGGGCCAGTCCGGCGCCTGCGCCAGCGCTGCGCGAAACGCTTGGATGGCCGCGGGCAGATCGGGCTTGATCAAGTACAGCTGCCCCAGGCCGAAGTGTGCGTCGGGATCGTTCGGGCGCGCGCTCAGCACGCGCCGGTAGGCAGCTTCGCTCGCGGTTGCGTCACCTTCGATGCGCTTGAGATCGCCCAACACCTGGAAGACCTCGGGCTGGTCCGGCGCCGAGACGCGCGCCTTTTCCACATACTCGGCCGCACGCGTGGCCCGCCGCCAGGTCAAGAAGGCCTGCGCCATGCACAAATTGCTGAACGCGTTTTCTGGTGCCTTGGCGAGCAAAGGCCGGCACGCGTTGCGGGCTTTGTTGTAGTCGTCGGTCGCGAAATGCACGCGCGCCAGATCGTAGAGCGCCTCGGTGCTGTTGCCGCGCTCGGTCGCGGCGCGCTTGAGCAGGACCTCGGCCTCTTTCGGCTTGCCCGCGCGCAACAGCGCTCGGCCTTCGGCCACGTGGGCCGCGGCGTTATCGGACCCCGAGGCCTGCGCTGCGGCGGGTGTCGCCAGCGGAACGCTCGCGAGCCAGAACGCCAGTAACTTGGCCGGTGTGCGACGCGTGCTAACAGGTCTGATCATGCCGACCGACTCCCTCGGGGCGTGTGTGTGATAGGAACCCGCAGGGTCGTTCAGCGCCCGCTCGAACACAAGTCCGTGCGAGTGGATGGATTTATGCGCACGGGTCGAGTAGAGGATAGCCCGCGCACGCTGCGACCCGGCGGCCACAGGTTTTCCCATCTGATTAAGTCTGCCCATGCGACCCGCTCTTTCTACTCAGACTTCTCGCTCAGGCTGTTCGCTCGGCCAAGTTAGTGACCTCGGGCTCAGCCGGAAGGCCCGCGCGTGGTGCTGCCTTGTGTTGTGCGCGATCCCCGTGCTCACCGCCATCGGCTGCGCCGGAACGACGAAAGTCTCGGGGCTGAATTACGGAGACAAGGCGCGTCAAGCCTACGCGTCAGCACTCGACGACTTCTTCGACGGCGAATGCCTGCAAGCCGAGCCCGCGTTTCGGAACGTGCGAAGGCAGTATCCTTACACGCGTTTTGCAGCGTTGGCCGAGCTGCGCGTCGCTGACTGCAACCACAAAGACGCGAAGTACGCCGAGGCCATTCAAGCCTACGAGCAATTCATTCGCTACCGGCCTTCGCACGTCGAGGTTCCCTACGCGCGCTTCATGGTAGCGCAGTGCTATTACGAGCAAATCCCGTCAGACTGGCTGCTTTCGCCACCTGCGTTCGAGCGGGAGCAACGGCCCACGCACGATGCACTGCGCTTGCTGCGCCGGTTTATCGTCGATTTCCCGAACGATCCGTTGGTTGCGCGCGCGCAACGCATGGCGCAAGACGCGATCCGCTTGCTCGCCGCACACGAGATGTATGTCGCGCGCTTCTATCTCGACGGCGATCATCCGCTCGCCGCGATCGGTCGCTTGCGCACGTTGATCACGACCTATCCAAGCAGCGGCTTCGAGCCGGAAGCGCTGCTCTTGCTCGGTGAGACGTTCTTGGACCTGCACGACAGCGATCAGGCCAAGCGCGCGTTTCAAGAGGTGACGCAACGTTATCCAGGCAGCGAGCACGCCGCGCCTGCAAAACGTCACCTGGCTGCGCTCGGTGGGTAAGCGACTCGTCTTACACTTGCATACTCTTGCGCCGTCACACGCTCAGCTGCTGACACGCGGAAACTGAAGCGTTCTGCGCCTTGTAGGCGTGCTTTGTTGCTTGCCCACGCACCCGAGCAGTACGCTCAGGTGACGCCATGGACTTGGATGATAAGCTCAAGCAAGCGATCGCACTCGGCCGTGAGCACTACGAAAAGCGCGAGTACGAGAAGGCAGAGCATTACCTGCTGAAGGTGTTGGCGCAGGGCGGCAACCGCTTCGCCGACGTGCACAACATGATGGGCGTTATCCATCATGACAAAGGCCGGCTCGAAGAAGCGCGCGAAGAGTTCAAGCGCGCGCTCGATCAAAACCCCAAGTACACCGAAGCTTCGTTGAACTTGGCCGTGACCTACAACGATCTCGGCGAGTACGACAAAGCGCAGCAAGTTTATCGCGGCGCATTGGCGCGCGACACGCGTGGGCCAGACGACATCGACGGGTTTGCGAAGGGGAAGATCGCGAATCTGCACGCCGAGCTCGCGCAGGCCTATCTCGATGTGAACATGCCGAATGAAGCGGTGCAGGAGTTTCGCGATGCGATCCGCTTGTGCCCGCATTTCGCGGATCTGCGGGTGAAGCTCGCGAATGTTTATCGGCAGATGAATGACTTGGTCGCTGCGCGTTATGAGCTGGAAGAAGCGATGCGCGTGCGGCCTTTGTACAATCCCGCGCGGGTTGCGATGGGTGTGTTGTTGTTAGTTACGGGGCAGCGGCAGAAGGCGTTGGAGCAGTGGGAAGAGGCGTTGCGGATCGAGCCGGAGAATAAGGCGGCGCAGATGTACATGCGCATGGCCACTCATCCTAGCGGTGTCTCGGATCGTCCCCGCTGAATTTCATCGGTTACGGTTACGGTGAAATTAGGGTCTGTCCCTATATTTCCCGTACGCGTGCCCGTGCCCGTGCCCGTACGCGATCTCCAGCAACACCGGTGCGAGGCGGCCGAAGGCGGGCATGACACTCGATCATGAACGCCTGGACGTGTACCGCTTGGCCCTTGATTTCCTGGTGTTCGCGCACCAAGTGTTCGAAACGCTGCCACGGGGGCGCGGTCATCTGAGCGACCAGCTGACGCGTGCATCGACGTCCATCGTGCTCAACGTTGCGGAAGGTGCTGGCAAGCACTCGAAGTGCTGACAA
>Ga0114940_10000058_pt1 | contig 71106 bp, 51 predicted proteins | sample ColdCreekSource_FD_87195 | JGI IMG/M metagenome (GOLD analysis project Ga0114940, IMG submission 87195) | Groundwater microbial communities from Cold Creek, Nevada to study Microbial Dark Matter (Phase II) - Cold Creek Source | ecosystem: Environmental > Aquatic > Deep subsurface > Groundwater ...
CCTGAGCGTCCATTAGTATGGAAGATACTGATTAACATCAACTTGATTTTGAGTGCTATCTTGAACCGCATTTTGGTCGATGACATTGTATCCACCGATGGCAGCAGCTTCGTTAGCGTTACCTTGTACTGATAGTTGAGAATTCGGAGTAGTAGGGTAACCGTACGCGTCAAGACCGACTTGAGTTTGAGTGCTATCTTGAGCCGCGTTTTGCAGAATTAAGTTAGCGTCGCCGACAGCTGCTGCCGAGTTAGTATTGTTTTGTACGCTAGTTTGAGCATCTTGAGCGAAGGCAGCGAGGGGAGAGAAAGCGAGAGCAACAGTAGCGATGATTCCAAAAGTCGATTTTTTCATGGTTTTAAACCTCGTAAAGTAAATAGTAGATTGTGTGTTTTGCTTACATTTACTAGTTACGATTGATTTATTTTTTTATGCAGTTACTTAAAATGCGATCGCTTTTTTTCTAGTCGGCAATATTCCTGACACTGTTGTTTTTACTTTCTTTTTCGCTTCTAGCAATGAAATGACGCTCATTTTTGATTGATTAGCCTCTCTTTACTTATTCGATATTCAAGACAAAAATTAGGATAAATTAATTATCTATCCTGCTTTGTATTCGTTGACTATCATAACGTAGTACTAAAATACTCAGTTCACCTATAAATAGCACAGTAATTATTTTTAGTGATTCGGTATAGTGAATATAGCGGTTCTCAATTGGACGAAATACAGCCAGCGCAGTGTTTTTTTGTTAATCTTTAATCGTTAATCGTTTTTAATAAGATGGAAGAGTTAATACAATTACGAGAAAGCATAGAAGCCAGAGATTATGAAAAAGCTCTATTGATTGTTAGTGAACTTGAAGAAATGTCGGTGGAAGATAAGCTCAATAAAATTTATAGCTATATGATTATTTTGCTGTTGCATTTGATTAAAGCTGATGCCGAAAAAAAGCTCACTAATTCTTGGAAGCATTCGATAAATAACTCAGTAAAGCAAATTAATAGAACTAATAAAAGACGTAAATCAAAAGGGTACTATGCTCAAGCTGAAGACTTAAAAGAAATTATTGATGATGCTTTTAATCTTGCCTTAGAAGGAGCAGCACTTGAAGCTTTTGGTGGTGCTTACACAGAACAAAAACTAATGGAATTAATTAATATGAATGAGATTAAAAAACACGCCCTTGAGTTAATTGAGTACTAAAAATCCATATTTATTCGACATTCAATACAAAAACAGGATAAATTAATCATCTACCCTGCTTTGTATTCGTTGACTATACTAATGGATCATTGGCGATCGCTAGACAATATGTACAAACAAAACACTACAGTAATTATTTTTCTAGCTCACTCTAATTAATAATCAATAAGATATTTACCATATTTTTGGTACACATTTAATCCTGGGATCTTTTCCTTAAATTCTTGGGGAATTGTGTATTTATCAGACGTATATGCTTGGCGCACCATAGCAATAGATTGGTGTAATTTATCCCATTTTTTAAGCAATTCAACTAACTGTCCAAACTTGATATAGGCATCTGCGTGCCGCTCTATCAAACCAATAATTTGTAGAATTCTAGCATAAACGGCTGGAGAGCTTTCTGCTTTTGATATACTTAGGATCGGAGAAAGCTTTTCAAACACTTCATAATTTTCAATTACCAAAGAGACTAAATTCTTAGCTGTTAGTAAATCTTTTGCTTGGAGTGTTTCTACTATATCCGAGATGGTTTTTAAAATTGAAAAATCTGCTAACTCATATTGTTTAAACAAAGCTAATAATTTTAATCCCAAATCATACTGACTAATTACATTAATTTCTTTAACATAAGAATCCAAAGCAGCTCTTCCTTCTTCCGTAGTAATTAAAGGAAGTATTTCTGCTTGTTTCTTTTTGACTTTATTGTTGAAAACTTGCTTATCAATATTATCTGAACTATCTGAAATATTATCAGCCACAAATCGATAAAACTCTTGTTGTTTACGGCTACGGTAGCGCAACTCGGTTTGTTCTAAACGTAAAAAGCTTTTTTGAGCTAGAATAGCTGCTCTTAATAATTCAACCCTGTTATTTAACTGTTGATATTCCTCACCTCCTTTTCTAATATTGTGTTTGATTTTGACATAAAACAAAAATTCTTCAGCGCCAAACTTTTCGTCATTAACTTTTACAGCTTTGAGAGCAATATCGCTAATTTTTGTAAAAGAACGATTATGCAAGAAAACCGAACCTTCAGGTACTTTAGGTTTACCAAATTTATCCTTCAAATCATCTAAAAAGCCTTCATTTATCGCTTCAGTCAAAGATACACCTAAAGCTACAAACATCAAGATAATTGGTGAACTAGTCAGCAATAATATGACTAAGAATATTGGCTTAGGAAAGTCTATAGATCCATTATCAACGTCAAGAATATTTCCTGCAACGCCTTGAGATTGAAGCACTGCTACTGTTTGTTCTAATGGCTCTTTGTCGATATTGTCCAGATCACCTGCATTAAATTCTGCGCCAATTTCATTATCAGTAGATTTTAAAATTTTCTGGGCTTCAACTAAACTGATCTTCTCGTCTCCTTCGACTAAACCTTGATATCTTTCTTGTATATCTTGGTTAATTTTATCGGCTTTAGACGTACCCGAAGCTTTTGAAAGTTGTGACGAGAGGGGCTTGTCTACAAAGGCTGGGGAATAGTCTTTTATTTGTTCGTTTAATTTTTCTGCTGATTGTAGATTATTAACGCTTTTTGATAGTGATTGTTGTAATTCACTATCTTTTGCCGTAGCAGCAAATTGTTTCTGAACCAAACTATTTGATGATTGCTCTATAACTGAAATTAGAGTTTTATTTCCTTGTAATAAACTTCCTAGTACCTGCTGTCTTTGAATCAAAGATATCAGCATCAGCTTCTGATTTAAAAACCCATATTTACCTACAAATAAGACCGCAGCATCAACTTTAGGAGTTTTTAGCGTTATTACTAGGCTTAACATTGAAATAACAGTGGCAGTAATTGTCTGAATCTGTTTCCCCATTATTTGCAACTCATTTAAAAACTATAATCTCAAGCTATAGTTCCCATTTATCAGCTAAAAATTAAAAGACGATTGTAACTAGCAACCAGCAGCTAAGTTAAACTGATGTGCATTTAAACTGCATATTATTACAAACGCAAAACTAACCATCAAAACCTCTCCGTGTCTCCGCGTCAGTCATAACTAGTCAATTAAATGATTAACAGCTTATCTGCTTTCCGGCCCATAAACTGCTCAATAAATTTAGCTATTAGCTAAGAGCTTCTTGATAAAATTGCATTAGTTAAGTTAGCATTAGTCAATTTAGTATTAGTTAGATTGGTATCAGTTAAATTGGCACCAATTAGTTTAGCATTAGTTAAATTGGCATGACTTAAATTAGCATTACTCAAATTGGCAGCAATTAGTTTCGCTTTAGTTAAGTTAGCACCTTGTAAGTTAGCGTTACTTAAATCAGCCTCAATTAAATTAATATTTTCTAGATTCATTGTTGATAAATCTACGCCGTGCAAATTAGCATTACGAAAGTTAGTTCGCCCCAGGGCAAATCCTTGTAAAAGATCGGCGCGATCGCTAATTCTAATTTCTCTTTGAGGTAATCCAGTAAAAGTAAATTTAATTGTATTGTTACTGGCGATTATTTGTGATAGTTCTTTGTACAATGAATAATCACTAATACCACTAATATTTACCCAGCCTCTAGTACGAGTTAGGGCGACAAATAATTGATTACGTAAATAGAGATTGCTTTCGTCTTTAGCTATATTATCTAACCCGATTAAATAAACCATATCGGCTTCTTGTCCTTTAGCGCGATGAATAGCCGAAATAGTCACTGCACCTTCACACCAAAATTGATTAGGTTGACGTTTTTCGGGTTCGGTTTGTAATAGGTTATAACTGCTATTTGTAGGTAGATAAATATTTATTCCTTGGTTGATTAAAAATATAGCAACCTGTTGAATTAAAGGGGTTGCATCATAAAATGAACCTAAAACTATAATTAGAATTTCTCGATCTGGCTGTAAATTGTCTGGCTGCAAATTATGCTTGATATTGTCTGCTAAAGTGGTTAATTCTTGCTGACGAGAAGAGAATTGATTGAAGTTAATAATATCTCCCTGCCATAATTCAGAAATTAAATTTGGCGAATTCTGATGTTGCCGCTTCAGAGTAATTTGTGATCCTGGTTGCCAATGTCCTGTAACTTCGTATCCCATCGCTTGCCATTCTTCAGGATAAATTGAACCAGTTAATATTCCCTCCGTTCTTAATAATCCCATGGCGATCGCATGGGCAGTAATAATAATTTGATGGGGAGTACGGTAACAACGAGAGATAATTTCGGTTTTATTGATATTATTAGGATATTGTCCTGTAACTAAATGTCCCAACTCTTCACCGAATAGTTCACAGGGATCGGGAATACTTAAACTATCTAAACTTTGCAATTCATCATAAGTCCAAATCAGTCTTCTTTGTTGGGGATAAATTGGATCGACCGGACGTAAAGATTGATAGACTAACCAATAGAATGGCTGCTTATCTTGATATTTCCAACGTTCAACTATTAAGTCTTGTCCCTCATCAATTAAAACTGCATCAAATATTTGAGGAATAGCGGTTGTTTCTAATAGTTGCAAGCAAACTTCTGCTAAGGCTTCATTCGGTTTTCTGCTAGTAGTATAAGAAACCGTTGACGCTGGAATTCCCGTCAATTTACATAAAGTGCTATAAAAACCTGGTTGTTTTCTGCTTCCCCATGCGTGGAGGATTTTTAAATTAGACTCCTGGGGATTATAAGTTTGTTCATCTTTAGTAAGGTGACGTATCCACTTATCTACTTGCTGAGTAATCGAATCATATAAACTGCGAGAAAAAAACACTAAAGCAATTCGCCATTCAGGATACTTAACGTGCATAATGGCAGCTTTTTGACATAGCAACACAGTTTTACCAGAACCCGCAATTCCTCGAATTCTTTGCATCCCTGGAGGAATTTGTTTAGCAATCTTTTCCTGTTGTAAATCTAATTGATTAAGACGCGATCGCACTTGTTGAATAATCTGACGGCGGCTTTGATTAGAAGTAGCAATGCGTCGAAAAGGTTGAGTATATAGCGGCGTACCACCTAAGACAGCAAGAAATAATTCCCATTGAGTTGGAGTTAATAAATCTCCTGAAATAATCGGCGTGGTTTCTGCAACAAATTGGTAGATTAATTTAGGTGAATCCAGATGGTCTTTAAATAAGATAGGCGGGCTATTTGGTAACTTATTAAACCCCTTAACTTGCCACTGTTGTTCAGTAATATAAGGAAGGGCAACAATAGCTTTAGCAGTAATATTTTTATGTAACAAAGGTTCGCGATCGCTATATTCTAATAGAGCAAATAATTGATTTTCTGCCTGTTGATAAGGATTACCATAGTTAGTATAAAAATTTTGATATTCCCAGCGATGCCCTTGAATATTAACTATTTGTTCAATCTTAATTGCCTTGACTTCTATTACTATTAAACCTAGCAAGAAATCAGCAATTAAAATATCTGGTTCTTGGCGAAATTTACCCTTCTTAGAAAAGATTGGATAACGCCAATAAGCGAGACAATTGCGATCGCGAAATGCTGTTTGAATTCCATCCCATACTAACTGTTCTCCTTTTTCTCCTCTACTGTCCAAAGGTTCGGTAGTAATAAACTGAGATGGATTATTCATCTAGAGATTGTTAATTGGATAAAACACAGTAAATATAGCAGTTCTCAATGGTATGAGATACAGCAAACATCCTCGTTAATCGCTAATCGTTAATTATTTCTTACTGCTTCTAAAATGCGAGAATAATAGAAGCTAACACTAGTCATTCCTGTTCGTTTAATTGAAAACCCATTACTCTCTAAAATAGCTACAATCTCAGCTTCTTTATGTTGATAAGCGCGGGTAGTTTTAGAAGGACCAGGAAAAAATTCACCAATCTTTTTAAGCACAAATAATAGACAAGTTTTAGGCGCAAAACTCAGAATTAAACGAGATTCTGCTAAAGATGCCAAGTGAGCAATCATTTTCCCTGCATCTTCAGTAGGATAATGAATTAAAACATCTAAACAAATAACCGTATGGTATTTTCCTGTCAAAGCTTCCAAATCTTCTACTACAAACGATACTTTGCCAATATCTTCTAGAGTAGCTTCGGCTTTTTCTTTTGCTTCTCCCACCATCTTTTCCGAGATATCACTAGCGAAAACTGTCGCACCTGCTTGAGCTAGAGGAATACTAAGACTACCAACCCCACAGCCAGCATCGCAAACTGAGATCTCCCCCAAATTACCATCGTCTTCTAACCATTCAACTACCGTATCAATAGTCTTTTGGTGTCCGATGCGAATCTTCTTTTGAACTTTGTTTACGTCTTCTGTTTCACCGTATATTCTGCGCCAGCGATCAAATCCAGTCTGGTTAAAATAATCTTTAACAATCGCCTTATCGTCTGCTTTATCTACTGTGTTCATAAATTGAGATTAAAATTGAGGCGCAAACATCTATTGTACATAACGACGACAAGTTTCCAACCATTCAAGCATTATCGCTTATTGGCCCTTGGTTGGATAGATTGCGTAGGTGTAATTCATAGTTAGCATTCCATTATCTTAGCGCAAACAATGACAAACGATAAGATTTAATTCTTCTTCAGCCAGCCATAAATTTAATTGCTGACTTCTTAATAATTTGTTACAAGTTAAGAGTAACTATATCTATAGCTCTATGTTTGGTGGCTTTGTTGGTTTCGGTAATAATAAAGGCGGTGATTGGGGAGAAAATCTGCTCAATACTGTCGCTAGTAACACCATCCGCCATCTATTTACTCGTAGTGAGTCAGTAGAAGTTGCAGTTAGCTGTAATCCTTCTAGCAAGTTGCTACAGGGTACAATCGACAGCTTTAAAATGAGTGGTCGCGGTTTGGTAATTCGTAAAGAGTTTCGTACAGAGGAGATGTCTTTTGAAACCGACGCAGTTTCTTTAGACTTTGGTTCTGTTGTCCAAGGAAAAATTGCCCTAAAACAACCGACTCAAGCGATTGCTCAAGTCAAACTGTCAGAAACAGATATCAATAAGTCTTTTGAAGCCGAGTTAGTCAGAAAACGCCTAGAAAACCTGACTCCAGATACGTTAACAGCAATATCAGCAGGAGAGCCTATTTCTTTTAGCGATATTGAAGTGGAACTACTGCCAGAAAATAAAGTCAAGCTGTCGGCTCAAGCCACTTGGAGCGATGTGGCTGTTCCAGTTAGTCTTAGCTGTACTTTAGGAATTAGTAAACGCCGACGGGTCAAATTTGAAAATATTCAAGTTGAAAAAGCAAATATTCCCGAAGATTTGCAAGATATCTCTGATCAGCTAACGGTAGCTTTAGGAGAAATTCTGAATGAAATGGTAGATTTAGACCGCTTTAACTTAGATGGAGTTAAAATTCGCTTAAATCGTCTAGAAACAGCGGGAAAAATGCTTTTGTTTAGTGGTTATGCTCAAATAGAACGAGTTCCTCAGGCAGGTTAAATTTGAACTCTTGGTGTCTGAGGATTGGGGATGTAATTGATTAAGATACCGCGACCAAAGAAAGATAAACTTGAGATTGCGTTAAACCTACCCGTTTAGTTAATGAACGGCGGATTTAACCCTTCTGGGGAATACTCGTCAGAATTTCTAAAGTTTAAATTATCTAATAGAATGATTTTTATCAAGCTACTAAAATCAATATTTTCTGATAGTTGTAATTGCCATAAATTATTGCGCTCTTTAATCAAACTTTCTTGCCTCACTTTATTAATTTTTTCACTTAGTTTTTCTGGGTGGTGGACATCGACCGCCTTAGCTACTATCGATGATGATCGCTATGAAGGAAATATCTTTGTTTTGTTTGGCGGGAATGGTTCGTTAGTACCGCCCCGCATGGATTTAGCGACATCTTTAAAAAGGGATAAGCCAGCAATATTGGTGTTTTATATCGATGACAGTAGCGACTGTAAACGTTTCGCTGGTATCGTTACCCGAATGCAGGAATTTTATGGACGTGCCGCTAGTATTATTCCCGTAACAGTGGATTCTCTAATTACAACATCTAAATATACTCCAGAAGAAGCAGGTTATTACTATAAAGGTGTAGTACCTCAAACCGTAGTGTTAGATCAACAGGGGAAAGTAGTTTATAACGGCAGAGGAGTAGTACCTTATGAAGAAGTAGATGATGCCTTGCGTGAAGTCTTTGATCTGTTACCGCGCTCAGAATCTCAGGTACTAAAACGTCGTTCTTTTAACGAGTTTAATTCAGGAATGACTGATTGACACTCCCACCGTTAAAGTTAACTGAAAATACAAACGAGATCGCAGGTTTAGTATTAGTTAATCTGTATTTTAAGTAATATTGCTTATAATATTAAATGAAGTATCTTAAACTCAGTTGTGCAAGCGAATAGCTTCTTATCCTTAGAACAGGTAATCGATCTCCAGCCTTTGAAGGTTGTTCCTCAAACATCTTTGAATGATGTTATTCGACAAATGCAAGAATGGGGTAATAGTTGTTATTTCACAGAAAATGATGATAATACAGCAACGAGTGTTACTACTCCAATCAATAATAGTTGTGCCTTAATAGTTGAGGAAGAAAGACTTCAGGGGATTTTTACTGAGCGGGATTTAGTAAGGCTGATTGCTACTGGAAGATATTTAGCCGATATAGCCATTGGTGAAGTTATGAGCCAGAATATGGTTGCGTTAATTGCAACTGGTTCTGAAGATGTATTTACCGCTTTAAATATGCTGCGCCAGCATCGTATTCGCCATTTACCTGTTGTAGATGATTGCAATAACTTATTAGGATTAATCACAGCCAAAAATTTGCGTCAAAAGTTATCACCAATCAATCTGATAAAATGGCGCAAAGTCTCAGAAGTAATGGAAACTGAGGTGATTTATGCCAATCCCGATGACTCGGTGCGATACACAGCTCAATTAATGGCAAATCATCAGATAAGTTGTGTGGCAATTGCTGAAACTCAATTAGAGGAAGAATCGAATCGCTCTTTGGTTTATCCCATTGGTATTATTACCGAGCGAGATATCGTCCAGTTTCAAAACTTGAATTTAGATTTAGAACAGCCAACTCGAAACTTAATGAGTGCGCCGCTATTTTTAGTCAGTCCCGAAGATACCTTATGGTCGGTACACCAGCAGATGCAGCAGCGTCATATAAGGCGTTTATTAGTCGGAGATGCGCGAGGAGAACTTAGGGGTATTATCACTCAAACTAGCTTGTTTCAGGTATTCGATCCCGCAGAAATGTATGAGTTAATAGAAGTATTACAGCAACAGGTTAGCCAGTTGGAGCGAGAAAGAACTCAGTTATTAGAGATGCGAGAGCAAGAAGAACTATTCAGGGTATTATTAACTTCTGCTCCAGTAGGAATTTTTCAAACTGATGCTCAGGGCGATTGTCTGTTTGTCAATCCAAGATGGCAAGAGATAGCTGGGCTTTCGTTTACCGAGTCGTTAGGACAAGGGTGGATTAGTGCTTTACATCCTGATGATCGAGATCTCATCTACTCCGAATGGTACGATGCAGCCCAAACAGGACGAGAATTTAGCCTGGAATATCGTTTTAGGACACCTCAAGGCAAAGTAATCTGGGTTTCTGGTAAAGCAGTTCCTCGTTATAACGAGGTTGGAGCAGTCACAGGATATCTAGGCACATTAACCGATATTAGCAAACGTAAACGAAGAGAAGAAATTTTAACAGACCTTGCTTCAGGTGTAACTGCTCAAGTAGGAGAGAATTTCTTTCCCTCTCTGGTACAGTACCTAACCCAAACTTTAGATGTAGATTATGCTTTTGTGGGTATCCTGATTGCTCCAAAACAAGAACGGGTTAAAACTCTTGCCTTCTATGATACAAGTAGGGGGGATACCTGCCTGGGAAATTGTGAATATGACTTGACAGGTACTCCCTGTGAAAATATAGCCGATAAACAGCTATGTATTTATCCCGAAACAGTTCGGCAAATGTTTCCTGCCGACCAATTTCTGCAAGATATTGAGGCTGAAGGTTATGCAGGAATGGTTATATTTGATTCAGCAGGACAAGCTTTAGGTTTGATTGCGATTATCGATAGTAAACCGCTACAAAATATTTCGTTGATTACAGAAGTATTAAAAATTTTCGCCACTCGCGCCACAGTTGAGTTAGAACGTCAACAATCAGAAGAGAAAATTCACGAACAAGCAGCTTTACTGGATTTAGCTTATGACGCGATTATGATTAGAGGGTTAGATGACCAAGTTATCTTCTGGAATCAGGGCGCAGTAAGATTATATGGTTGGACGAAGGAAGAAGCTGTTAATAAACAGGCTAATGAACTTTTCTATCGAAAATCTCAGGCTACTAAGGCTAAACTCGACGATATTCACCAACAAATAGGGAAAAAAGGTGAATGGCAAGGAGAATTCAATCAAGTTACCAAGGCAGGCGAAAACATTGTGGTTCAAAGTCGTTGGACTTTGGTTAAAGATGAAGCGGGAAATCCCCAGTCATATTTGGTGGTTAATACCAACATTACCGAACAAAAACAGTTAGAAGCACAATTTCTTCGCACTCAACGCTTAGAAAGCTTGGGAACACTGGCTGGTGGTATCGCCCACGATCTTAATAATATTCTTGCCCCCATTTTAGGATTTGCGCGGTTACTTCCCCTTAAAATACCCGATTTAGACGAGCAAACCAAAGGATTTTTCCAAATCATGGAAACTAACGCTCAAAGGGGGGCAGCTTTGGTTAAACAAATTCTGACCTTTGCACAGGGGCAAGAAGGAGAGCGCGGTACAATCCAAATTCGCCATTTAATCGCAGAAATCAAACAAATAATTGCAGAAACTTTTCCTAAAACAATTGAATTAGAAATAAGTGCGCCTAAAAACCTGTGGACGGTCAATGGGGATGTTAACCAACTGCATCAAATATTAATGAACCTCATAGTTAATGCAAGAGATGCTATGCTCGATGGTGGAAAGTTAATCATTAAAGCCGAGAATTTTAGGGTTGATGCCGACTATGCACGGCTGCATTTAGATGCATCCGAAGGGTCTTATCTTCTAATTACCGTTGCCGATACTGGAATGGGCATTCCTCCTGAAATCATTGATCGCATTTTTGAGCCGTTTTTTACCACCAAAGAAATCGGTCGGGGTACGGGTTTGGGTTTATCCACCGTTATTGGCATTGTTAAAAGTCATGGTGGTTTTGTCGATGTGGCTAGCGACATAAGGGAAGAAACGCGAGGAACTCAGGTTAAGGTATTCTTACCAGCTTCAGAGGCAGTAGTAACAGCTATAGAAGAGACGGAAGAAATACCCCAAGGTAATGGAGAATTAATTCTGGTTGTTGATGATGAAACTTCAATTCTGGAAGTAACTAAAGCTACCCTAGAAGCTTGTAATTACAAAGTGTTAACTGCTAACAATGGCATTGATGCGATCGCTATTTATACTCGCGATCAAGATATAATTGATTTGGTTTTAATTGATATGATCATGCCTTCAATGAGTGGTCAAACACTGATTCGCACCTTGAAAAAAATCGCTCCAGAAACTAAAGTTATTGCCGTTAGTGGACTAGTTTCCAGTCGAGAACTTATTGCCGAATTAGATAACAGCATCATCGCTTTTATCAACAAACCTTACGTCAATGATGAGCTATTAAAAACTATTCATCAGATAGTTAGTGGTTAACGTCAGTTTTGAAGCAGACTACTACTTGATCTTCATTTCGTAGATCGGATACTTACCAAATGTACCCAGGTTAGATATTATAATTTGATAATTGCGATCGCCTTGAGTAAACTTTAAATCTTCTGGTTTAGCTTTAATTACATCGCAACGTTGATGAGGATAACAAATATAGGTAATGTTTTCTTGTGCTTGCTCAATTAAAATCTGACTCAGCTTAATTAATTGTCGCGTATTTTCAACTTTAAACAATATTTTATTATTCATTAGAGATGACTCTAATGCTTGTGCTGCATATTGATTAGAAATAGCAATAATTTGATTACTATTTTGTCGAATAAATTCAATAGCAGGTAAGGTTTTTTGATTATTATTTTCCAAACTAGTAGTTGCTTGAAATATATTTTTATGGATTCCTTTTGCCATCAATAGAATCAGAAAAATTAATAATATATATTTCTGCCAACTTAATTGCCGATCTAGAAAATTAAAATATATTGCTATTAATAAAGAAATAACTGGGACAAGAATTAATAAAAATCTTACCCCCCATTGTTTTCCCCCAGGAATTAAACTAGCTGTGCCAACGGGAACTAAAAAAGAAACTCCAATAATAAACAATAAACAAACTAAAAAGACTAGTAGTAAAAACTGTAAGTTCAACCTAGTTTGAATGGTATTTCTAAATAAATATAAATAAATAGAAACTACAACCAAAAAAAAGATCGCAGGTGAATATTCAATTAAAGCCAAGCTCATTTGCTTAAAATTAAGGCAAGTTCCGATCAAGCGATCGCGCCAAGGAATTGGTTTTACAGCTTGAAAACCATGAATACCAAGAGTATGACCATAAACAAGTTTATTACTTAGAAAAAATCCCGCTACAGTAGTTAACATACTGACAACAAAAATTTCTTTTTTAACTGCCAAAAATTTTATTTCTTTTAGGGACAAGAACTTAGTAACAATCGAGCTTACGAAAAAATTAATAGAAGTCAGAATAGCCAAGCCGAAAAATAAAGCTACTAGACAGAGAAATTCTGGTCTAAACCAAACCGAGAAGCCAATTAAAAACCCACTCGCGATCGCAATAAAATTGGATCTTAGTTGAGGAGGATTACCAACTAAATATAAACTCATACCACCAAAAGCTAGAGCAACAGCTAAAGTGTGTTCCCAGTACATCGCACTGTAAATTGTCAGATAAGAAGCAAAAATTAAACTAGTTAAACCCAAAGAAATACTCAATTGATTCAGCCGATTTTTTTGACATACCCAATAAAAAGTTAGCCAGATAATCCAGGTTGCTATTAAGGGAATTATATATAATCCTCGTTCGCCAAAAAGAGCATAAAAAGGAGCAGTTATTAAAGGAAAAGTATAAGGAAAAGTAATAAAATATTTATCATTAAGATTGTAAACAAAAGGCGGTTCATAAGGATATAAACCATAGTTCCAGAGGTCACGAACCCAAGCAACACTGGGAGTTGCAATATCGGCGTGAAATTCACCTTTAGCAAACTGCTCGGCTAATAAAACTTTTAAACCAGCATCGCCGCTAAAAAAAACTCCATCAGCAATATAGCTTTGAAGAAATAGGGAAAAACCAACGCCGACTAATATAATTATTAAAGGGAAAGAAATAATATTTTTAAATCTCATTAATTTAAAATTTAAAACGTGATTGAGCAAACTGAAAATTTAGATATAGTTGCAGATATTTTAGAAACAGCAGTAAGAGGTTTTGATATCTCAGAAGCCCAAGCCTTGAACTTAGTACAACAAAAAAATATAGAGGTCAGAAATGCGATCGCAAAAACAGCAGATAGTTTAAGAAAAAAACAAGTAGGAAACACAGTTACCTACGTGATTAATCGCAATATTAACTTCACAAACATCTGTGAGCAACACTGTAGTTTCTGCGCTTTTCGCCGTGATGCAGGAGAAACAGGGGCATTTTGGCTCAATACAGCACAAATTATTGCTAAAGCCAAAGAAGCCATAAATATCGGTGCCACAGAAATATGTATGCAGGGCGGATTAAATCCCCAGGCTAAACTCAATGGTGCTTCTCTCCCCTACTACCTCAAGTTGATAACAGAGATAAAAACTCACTTTCCTCAACTCCATCTCCACGCCTTTTCCCCCCAAGAAATACAGTTCATTGCCAGACAAGACGAGATTAGCTACGAACAAGTTTTGATCGCTCTAAAACAGGCTGGATTAGGTTCAATGCCAGGTACAGCCGCCGAAATACTCGATGATGCGGTTAGAAAGATCATTTGTCCCGAAAAAATTAATACAGCCACCTGGCTAGAAATCATTAGCACCGCTCATCGTCTGGGAATACCTACCACTAGTACAATGCTATCTGGTCATATAGAAACCCCCGCGCAACAGATAGCACATTTAGTCAAATTGCGATCGCTCCAACAGACAGCCGTAGCCAAAAACTACCCCGCTAAAATCACCGAATTTATTATCTTGCCTTTTGTCGGACAAGAAGCACCCAAGCCCATCCGCAGTCGCGTTGGCAGAGATCAGCCCATATTAGCCGATGCTCTACACCTGAGCGCCGTGGCTCGCATATTCCTCGGTAATTGGATTATTAACCATCAACCAAGTTGGGTAAAACTGGGCTTAGAAGGGGCGAAACAAGCCCTACAAAGTGGCTGTAATGACATCGGTGGCACATTAATGGAAGAACACATTACCAGCATGGCAGGAGCGCAAGGAGGGACTTGTATGGAAGTAGAAAGTTTACAAAATGCGATCGCAGCTTTAAATCGTCCTTATCGACAAAGAAACACAATTTACGAAGATGTTCCAATTTAAATTGCCAGAAGCTAATAGCTAAAAGCTAATAGCTTCTTGATAAAGTTTAGTAGACACGGCAAACATGACAAGGTTAGTTTAAGATTGACGTTGAAATAATCAAGAGTCAGTCGAAATGAGAATATTAGTAACTGGTGGTGCTGGTTTTATCGGTTCCCATCTAATTGATCGCTTAATGAACCAAGGACACGAAGTTATTTGTTTAGATAACTTTTTTACTGGTCATAAGCGCAACATTCTTCATTGGATGGATAATCCTTACTTTGAATTAATTCGCCATGATATTACCGAGCCAATTCGCCTAGAAGTAGATCAAATTTACCATCTTGCTTGTCCTGCTTCTCCAGTTCACTATCAATACAATCCCGTAAAAACGATTAAAACCAACGTCCTGGGAACGTTAAACATGCTGGGTTTAGCAAAACGAATCAATGCTAGATTTTTACTAGCCTCTACCTCAGAAGTCTATGGCGATCCCGATGTTCATCCTCAACCAGAAGAATATCGCGGTAATGTTAACTGCATTGGAATTCGCAGTTGTTATGACGAAGGCAAAAGAGTAGCCGAAACCCTGGCTTTTGATTATCATCGACAAAACGAGGTTGATATTCGCATCATGCGTATTTTTAATACCTATGGTCCACGAATGTTTGAAAATGATGGTCGCGTGGTAAGTAATTTTATTGTTCAAGCTTTACAAGGCATCCCATTAACAGTCTACGGTGATGGTTCGCAAACTCGCAGCTTTTGCTATGTGTCTGATCTAGTAGAAGGAATGATGCGACTAATGAACGGCGAACATATTGGTCCAATTAATATTGGTAATCCTGGAGAATATACCATTCTTCAGCTTGCCCAAACCATCCAAAAAATGGTCAATCCAGATGCAGAATTAATTTTTAAACCACTTCCTGAAGACGATCCTAAACAAAGACAACCCGATATTACCAAAGCCAAAAATTTATTAGGTTGGGAACCAAAAATCGCCCTTGATCAAGGACTGAAACTAACTATCGAAGATTTTCGCTCTCGTATCGAACAGAAAGAATCTTAAGCCCTGGCAGTATACTATATTGATTTTCTGTTGATGTGTTCAACTCTGAAGTAAAAACACATCAACACCACAAATAACTACAAGAGGTTGATTTTATGCGTGTTTGCGTTATTGGTACTGGATACGTCGGTTTAGTTACTGGCGTTTGTTTATCTCATATCGGACACGATGTAATCTGTGTTGATAACAACGAAGAAAAAGTTAAGTTGATGCAGTCGGGACAATCGCCAATTTATGAACCAGGCTTGTCTGAATTGATGAAATCTTCCGCTGAATCAGGTAAATTACACTTTACTTCTGACTTAAACAAAGGTGTAACTCATGGAGAAATTTTATATATCGCCGTAGGTACTCCACCTTTACCCACAGGAGAAAGCGATACTCGTTATGTAGAGGCTGTAGCTCGCGGCATCGGAACTCACCTGACAAGCGACTATAAAGTAATTGTCAACAAGTCAACAGTGCCGATTGGTTCTGGTGATTGGGTTAGAATGATTGTGATGGATGGCAACAAGGAGTCTGGTAATCAGACTGAACCTAACTTCGATGTAGTCAGTAATCCTGAATTCTTGCGAGAAGGTTCGGCAGTCTACGATACGTTTAATCCTGATCGCATTGTTCTGGGCGGCAATAGCGAAAAAGCGATCGCCATGATGCAAGAACTATATCAACCCTTGGTTACACGAGAATTTGCTGATGATCAAAGTCTTCCTCCTGTACCCGTAGTAGTTACAGACTTGAGTTCAGCAGAAATGATTAAATATGCGGCAAATTCCTTCTTAGCAACTAAAATTAGTTTTATCAATGAAGTTGCTAATATTTGCGATCGCGTTGGAGCGGATATTACCCAAGTAGCCAAAGGCATTGGCTTAGATTCTCGCATCGGTAGCAAGTTCTTACAAGCTGGTATTGGTTGGGGTGGTTCTTGTTTCCCCAAAGATGTTTCGGCTTTGGTTCACACTGCTGATGACTATGGTTATGACTCCGAATTGCTCAAGGCAGCAATCAACGTCAATAAACGTCAGCGTTTAATGACTCTCGAAAAGCTCCAGCATGAACTTAAAATCCTCAAAGGAAAAACTGTTGGTTTACTCGGTTTAACCTTCAAACCAGACACCGACGATATGAGAGATGCACCCGCATTAGATTTAATCGATCAACTCAACCGTCTCGGTGCGAGAGTTAAAGCTTATGATCCTATTGTTTCTCAATCGGGTTTAAGTCACGGTTTATCCAATGTAATTATTGAAACTAACGCCGAAATGCTAGCCGATGGCTGTGATGCTTTAGTATTAGTTACCGACTGGAAAGAATTCTTGAAACTCGACTACGATAAGATGGCGAAGCTAATGAATAATCCCTTAGTCATCGATGGTCGCAATTTCCTTGATCGTGAAGCTGTAGAAGCGGCTGGTTTCCGCTACGTTGGGATGGGACGGTGATTTAGGAAGTAATGATTTTAAATTAAATTTCAAGTGCAATGCAACGCGAAAACTTCTCGCTTTGCATTTTTTATTTTTAGTGGCTCTACAGAAATAAGTTTATTGGACTAGTAGCAGATAACCTCACCGCTAGTTGCTAATTGCTAATTGCTAGTTAAATTTGACAATAAAAAGGCGACTGTCAAAAACAGTCACCAATTATGAGGTATGAATCAACAGTCAATTTTTTTTAATAAACCAACCAATTGTTACTTAGGTTTATCAAAGGGTTTTTATGCATTTTGTATGATTTCTTAACACAAGATTTAGTTGGGTAATCGATCACTTTATCGATGATCGAAAATATTATGGTACTGCAAGATATCTAGGGCAACAAAGACGGGTATTGATTGAAAACACTGCTGTGCTAGTTGATAACGGCCCTCTCGTTTGAGCATTGCCGTTAATTTATCTTGTACCTCTATTAAGTAGCGAACATCATTAGCCGCATAACTCAATTGTTCTCCTGAAAGATTTTCTGTATCTCCCCAATCAGAACTTTGAGCCTGTTTATCTAGTTCAACTCCTATCAAATCGGTAACTAAGCTTTTTAAACCATGACTAGAAGTGTAGGTACGAGCTAACTTACTAGCGATTTTAGTACAAAAAATTGGTGCAGTTTCAACACCAAAAGTACAGTTCAGTTGAGCGACATCAAAACGAGCATAGTGAAAAACTTTAGTGACATCCCAAGAGGTGAGTAATTTTTCCAAATTGGGTGCTGATTTCTGTCCTTGAGCGATGCGAATTGCGGTAACATATCCTTGAGGATCACATAATTGAATCAAACACAAGCGATCGCGTCCCAGCACCAAACCCATCGTCTCTGTGTCTATAGCGATCGCATCTGCTGCTTGATAACGGGCTAAAGTAGCCCCATCTAAATCTTCATCACAAACTTGAATGTTGTCTAAAACCATAGTACTTATTTAATAGTGCTTATTTAATTTTCCAAGATAAAAATCTGAGTGAAATAATATTCCCCTTGTTGATTTTTGGCAACGCCTATTCCTGTTAGATTATAAATAATATTAATTATTTAGCTGAAAAAACGATAAAGGTGCGATCTAGATCGCACCTTCTGGTGATTTTGTCTATATTAATTACCTAAAATTCATCTCCCAAATATTTAGCCACTGTTTCCACGTCTTTATCTCCTCGTCCCGAACAGCTAAAGACAATACGTGGACTACCTTGTAACTGAGGACAAAGTTTTTCTAGATAAGCAAAAGCGTGGGCAGTTTCTAAAGCGGGGATAATGCCTTCTAGTTCTGATAATAGACGTAAAGCCGCGATCGCTTCTACATCTGTAACAGCATAGTATTCTGCCCGTTTAGTGTCTTTGAGATAGCTGTGTTCAGGCCCAACACCAGGATAGTCTAGACCTGCACTAATTGAATGAGCTTCAATTATCTGCCCTTGAGTATCTTGTAAGAGATAACTCATCGCACCGTGTAGGACTCCTGGACGACCTTCGGTAAGAGTGGCGGCGTGTTTGCCCGACGCTACACTCTCTCCTGCTGCTTCGACACCAATTAAACGTACTGTTGATTCAGGAATAAACTCGTAGAAAAGACCCATAGCATTAGAACCACCGCCAACACAGGCAATTAGAATATCTGGTAGTCCACCCCATTTTTCTTCACATTGAAGGCGTGTTTCTTGACCAATAACAGCATGAAAATCTCTAACCATCATCGGATAAGGATGAGGGCCTGCGACTGAGCCAAGAATATAGTGGGTACTTTCAACGTTAGTTACCCAATCTCTAATTGCTTCAGAAGTGGCATCTTTGAGCGTCCCAGTTCCAGCCGATACGGGCTGTACTGTTGCTCCTAACAACCGCATCCGAAAGACATTCAGCTTTTGTCTTTCCATATCTTGAACGCCCATGTAAATGATGCATTCCAAACCAAAGCGGGCGCAGACTGTAGCCGTAGCGACTCCATGTTGTCCTGCACCTGTTTCAGCAATGATTCGTTTTTTTCCCATACGGATTGCTAGTAGGGCTTGAGCTAGAGCATTATTGATTTTGTGCGCCCCTGTATGGTTTAGGTCTTCCCTTTTAAGATAGATTTCTGGCTTAAAGTTAGGACGAGTATAGTGTTGGCTGAGGCGCTCTGCAAAATAGAGCGGGCTAGACCTACCGACATAATCTTTTAATAAACCTTGTAATTCTTGTAAAAATTCAGGATCGTTCTTATATTGAGCGTAAGCAGTTTCCAATTCAGCCAAAGCAGGCATTAGAGTTTCTGGAACATATTTGCCGCCATAAGGCCCAAAACGCCCTAAATGATCGGGTACTGAAGAGGCTGCGCGATCGCGTTTTATTGGAGTAGCAGTCATAAAAATATTTTATCTGTTAAATCTTAGGTGATTCAATAATTTTACAATCGTCAACTTATCAATAGCAGTTTTAAAGATAAGTAAAAATATTAACATTATTTAAAATCAGTGTTTAAGATGTGGTGCAACTTAGAATATATTGATGCTTTATGGCGAGAACTATTATCGTTAAGCCTCTAGGGTTAGTTCTGCAAAAAGCTGGCTTGGTTTCCCCTGAACAAGTGAAAATTGCCCTTAAAGCTCGATTTTCTCTACCAAATTGCAAAATTGGCGAAATTATGGCGAATAAAGGCTGGATCAATCAGCAAACTGCGGATTTTTTTGCCGAGCAATGGCCCAACTTGTTGACTCGAAAACAACAGCAACCTTTAGGACAATATCTTAAGGCGGCAGGTTTAATTGATCAATCTCAAATTATCGCCATCTTGCAAGAACAAACCGATAGTGGCTTGAAATTCGGCGCGTCTGCCGTGATTAAAGGATTAATTTCCCAAACGACTCTTGATTTTTTCCTCGAACAGCTAGAGTTAATTAAAATTAGAAGTCGCTCTAAAAAACGCTCACTACCATCAGAACAACCTGAACACTTGAGTTTAGTTGAGAATTACTTACTGTATAATCAAAAGTGTGAACCGATAGTATTACTGAAACTATATCAACAGATTTGGCAGCAAACAGAAATTACTGCTACTAATAGCGAAGCAGAAGCTCAGTTGATCCAAAGTGGATTGGTAGTTAGGCAGGAGGATAAACTAAAGCTTCCGCCCTCTCTCGATCGCTATAGTTTTAATCAGAATTGGATTGAACAGCAATTAATTAGCTTGCAACCTTACAATAAAATCCGACTTAAGTTATTCGGCTTAGAAACAAAAGCTAGCTCACCTTACAAGATTTTAGCCGAAGTTAATTTTTGGACGAATGCTCAACCTTTTCTGACTCAAAAATTATATCAAATTATTCGCGATCGCGAATCTTTTATTCCCAGAGGACAAGAGTCTGCCAGAATTGCTGATTTAGTCCATAAATATATGATTGATCATTGGGAAACAAAACCAGCAGCCTCACATTTGCTTAAATTGCGCTCAGATATATTAGAATCTCCCATTTGTTCTGTTGTATCTTTGCTAACAGTTTATCGAGAAGTTTGGGAAAGAGCGCAAATTTCCCTAGATCATAATCCAGAAAAAGCTTATCTATTGAAGATAGGTCTCATAAAGTTAGAACAAGATAAAATTAGGGTCGCCAATCACATTTATTACACTATTTTTGATCGTATCTGGATTGAAGAACAATTAGCGATCGCTCATGGTTCAATGACAACACTGAGTGTTCGAGATAATATTACAACTTTTTTAACTGAAAATAATCCTAATCGTCCTGATGTGACTAATAATAATAGCTATAAAATAGCACCGAAAATTCCTCTTGTAATTCTTCTGGGTAGTTCTATTTGGTTGGGTTTCAATTCAGTAATTAAATATATCCAGATACAACAGTTCCAGAAAGCCAACCAATTATTGACGAAAAAAAACTATCAACAAGCAGTAACAGCTTATGATCAGCTGCTTCAGACTAATCTCGCCAAGAGTGATCGCGTATGGATTAATCGCGGCTATGCCTTGGGAGGACTTAAGAAATATGAAGCTATGCTTCAGTCTTGTTCTTCGGCGACTTTAATTGAACCTCAGTCGGCTTTGGGCTGGAATTGCCAAGGAGAAGCTCTTTATCATCTAGAACGATATCAAGCAGCACTAAGAGCTTTTGAGCAAGCCACCGAAACCAATCCTCAAGAAGCAACTTTCTGGCTCAATAAAAGTAAATCATTATCTAAACTAAAAGAATACCAAGCTGCTAATATCGCTAGCGAGCGAGCAATTAAACTGATTGAACAGCAAGCAGGAAGTAATCAAGCCAATAACCACAGTAATTTGGCTCTAGCTTATAATCAAAAAGGACAAAGTCTACTTCAAGAAGATCAATATCAGCAGGCTTTAGCCGCTTTTGAACAGTCCTTGAAATATAACCCTGATTATTTATCTGCTCAACAGGGAAAAGGAATTGCTCTATATGAGTCGGGAAGCTATAAGCAAGCTGCTGAGGTTTTTGCTAACATTCTCACCAAAGATGACCTATCAGAACTATCAGAACCTCAAAAAGCGATGAATTGGCTATATAAGGGGATTAGTCTCTGCCATACTCCCGAATTATCGGCGGCGGATCAGGCTTTTCAACAAGTTTTAGTCTTAAATAGCGATCGCCAAGTAAATGCGATCGCCAAAGCAGGATGTGGAATTAAGTAGGTAGCAGCGTTTCGTTCCTACTATTCGATAGAATAATTCAGATATAAACCAGGAATCAGAGGCTATATGGTAACTAGACGAGTTGCAGACATTCTCAAAAACGGTCAACCAGATGAATCCGTAACGATTAAAGGTTGGGTACGTACTAAAAGAGAATTAAAAGGATTTTCTTTTGTAGAAGTCAATGATGGTTCGTCTTTGGCGAGTCTGCAAGCAGTCCTTGATGCCAATTTGCCAGATTACGAGAGCATTCTTAAACGATTAGGTACTGGCGCATCTGTTGAAATTGACGGTGTATTAACCGAGTCTCCAGGGAAAGGACAAAAAATTGAAATGAAAGCCACTGCTGTGACCGTATATGGCGAAGCTGACCCCGAAACTTACCCTTTACAGAAAAAACGTCACTCTTTTGAATTTTTGCGCACTATTAGCCATTTGCGATCGCGTACTAATACTTTAGGTGCAGTCTTTCGCGTCCGTAATGCTTGCGCTACAGCTATTCATCAGTTTTTCCAAGAAAAAGGCTTCCTGTGGATACACAGTCCAATTATTACCGCTAGCGATTGTGAGGGTGCAGGCGAATTATTTACCGTTACTAATCTCGATTTAAACAACCTGCCTAAAAATGACCAGGGAAAAGTAGACTATTCCCAAGACTTTTTTGGTAAACCTGCATACCTAACAGTAAGCGGACAGCTGCAAGCCGAAGTTATGGCGATGGCGTTTCAAAATGTTTATACTTTTGGTCCAACTTTTCGGGCGGAAAATTCCAACACTTCTCGGCACTTAGCAGAATTTTGGATGGTAGAGCCAGAAATGGCTTTTTGTGACTTAGAAGGCGACCAAAACCTAGCAGAAGAATTTCTCAAATATATCTTTAAATACGTGTTAGATAATTGCGCTGACGATATGGAGTTTTTCAACAACTGGGTTGATAAGTCCCTTTTAGCTACCGCCGATAATATTATCAACAACGAGTTTGAACGAGTTACTTATACAGAAGCAGTTTCTCTATTAGAAAAAGCCCAGAAAAAATTTGAGTTTCCCGTAGAGTGGGGCATCGATTTACAATCGGAACATGAACGCTATCTGGCAGAAGAATTATTTAAAAAACCCGTCATAGTTACTAACTATCCGAAAGAGATCAAAGCCTTTTATATGCGTCTCGATGCAGATGAAAAAACTGTCTCAGCAATGGACGTTTTAGCTCCTGGTATTGGTGAAATTATTGGGGGTTCACAACGAGAAGAAAGACTAGATATCTTAGAAAGACGTATCCAAGAAATGAACATTGAAGCCGACGATATCTGGTGGTATTTAGACTTACGCCGTTATGGTACAGTTCCCCATGCTGGATTCGGTTTAGGTTTTGAAAGATTGGTTCAGTTTATGACAGGAATGACTAACATTCGTGATGTAATTCCTTTCCCCAGAACTCCTTTGAGTGCAGATTTTTAAGCAAGATATCTATCGTTATTCAGCGTTAACTCATTTAAATTCAGCATTAACTCATTTAGTAGCAATATATTATGTGAATTGGCATGAAAGCCTGTTGTAGTAAATGTTGTTTTCTTACTAAGAGCTAATACTTATGAAACTTAAATATCTTGTCGTCGTTGCTACTGCTTCTATTATTTCTCTCGGATTTGCGGGGATTTCCACAGGCTTTAATTTTAATAATGTTGCTGTTGCCTCTTGTGCAGGTGCTAAACCTTGTTCAAGTGCTAATCCCTGTGCAGGTAATCCTTGTGCAGGCAATCCTTGTGCAGGTAATCCTTGTGCAGGCAATCCTTGTGCAGGCAATCCTTGTGCAGGTGCAGCAACTTCTAACTCTGCGCCCGTCGTATACACCGAATCTGCTAGTGGTTTAGCTATTAGGGGAACTGATCCAGTCGCTTACTTTACAGAAGGAAAAGCTGTTCAAGGTAATTCTGAATATGAGTCGAAGTGGCAAGGGGCTACTTGGAGATTTACTAATGCAGAAAACCAACAGCTTTTTGATAAAAATCCTGAAGCCTATGCTCCTCAATATGGCGGCTATTGCGCTCAAGCTATAAGTGAAGGGAACGTGGTTTCAACCGATCCTGAAGCCTGGAAAATTGTTGATGACAAGCTATATCTTAACTACAGTCCAGAAGTTCAACAGCAATGGGTTGAAGATATCCCTGGTCATATTTCTCTAGCCGATGAAAAATGGCCCAAGGTCTTGGAAGGAGCTAAGGTGTTTGAGTAGAGTTTAACTCATTACTACCGATTAAATTCAAACAGTAACCCTCTTCTGTCACTTTAGACAGAAGAGGGTTACATCTAACGTACTTAATTAGATATTTTTGATAATGCCGAGGTAATTATTGCTTGTCGATCTACCATTGCGGCTAATTCATCTGGTTCATAACGCCCTTCTGCCACTTCTAAGGAAGCTGAATCGATCGCATTAAGATAAGCTGTTACTAAAGTTTCTGCCAACTCTTCATTAGATAAATAATATCCGCTAGCTTTACGTCTTTTATTGGTATTGATAATTTCACGAGTAGAATTGCGAATAGAAACATCCCACGAGCGAGTAGTTCTATTTTCTGCTTGTTGTTTGATTAAGTGTAAAAGAAGAATGGTTGCATAGCTACGAATTTTATCAACAATTGCTTTTCGACCCATTTCTTCTAAATCTTCTACTAGTGCGAGAGACCCTTTGATATCTCCTTGCAATAATAATTGCTTGAGGTCTAACAATTCTTCCATAACAGATCGTTTATTTTTAAAAGTATTACTTTTTATCTTATCTTTTAAGACTAGCTTAACTGTCCTTCTGATTTTGTTGACAACACTAGGATGTTAATGGCTTATACAGGAGGTCTAATTTAGTTTAGATGTGCTGACAATTAAACAACACATCTAACTTCCAACTAATTAACTATTTCAACAAAGCTTCCCCACGTCGATATAATTCCCGCGCATAATCCGTCCAAGTGCCTTGCCCCCAGTAGCGGAAACAACTGGTTTCAACTAACAACACATACAACAACGCTTCCTGATATTCCTCGCTTTTAGTAATCGCTGCATCTTTAGCTACTAAAGCATCGTATTTGGCATGGAACATCGCACTTAGTCGATTCATCGGTTCTAAAACATTTTCGTATCCCTTAACCCAACTAAGATCATCTGTCCAAGATGCACCATCCATGTGAAATTGATGGTCATTTGCTTGCAATTGCGCGATCGCTTGTGCTACTTTTTCTGGTGTAGCTGTATCAGGATCGACTTGCTGCCAAATTTTGTGTTGTCCCACGGCTTGGCAAGTAGGGTAGTTATCAGGATCGACTCCTGCGGCTTCGATCAGTTCGATGTATTCAGTACCGTTAAGTCCCACAACGTTACTATTATCTTTAAGCTCATACCAAACGGGTTGAAAATCGCGAGCAAATTCATTCATCATCACGCCGCCATTCTCGCCATCGGCAATTTGGTTAACGCAACTGGGTACAGAAACATCTCCAATTTGTTGTCTACCTCTGCCTTTAGCTTCATGGTATGGTTGCATCTGAGCAACTAGTTTAGTATCAGAACCTTGGGTTTTAATTAGGGCGGTGATACTAATAGTTTCGCCTTTAGAGTTACGGGCAACTAAACGATTGGGAATGTATTTATCGTCGTGGTATAATCCCGAACCGTCTAATCTTTCTACTGAATGTTCCTGCACTAAAAGCCAGCGATAGCCGCATTCTTTTAAGGCTTTGATATATTCATACAGAGTATCGGGATTATTGGGTAGGTGCATTTCTGGAGGCGAAAAACCTTTGACTCTTTGCAGTGCCTCGTAGCCGAAGATAGCCGCAAAGTAATGTTGCCATGCTTGAATTTGCAGCTTGATGTCAGGAATGGGAGTGGAAGGAACAACTGCATGACTCCACATGGTTCCCAGCCACTCTACGTAGGGTTGATATTTAGAGTCACAAGTAATCTTTTTCAGGTTATCAAGGATATCGTTACGCCCCATCTGTTGTAATCCCCAGAGGAGATTGCCAGAGTAATCTAACATGATGCGGGGATTGCCACCATTCGCTACTAATTCAGGTATCCAGTCTGCCATGCGACTATAACACCAAGCGAAAACATCTGCGTTATGGTTGTCACCATCATTGGGATGTTCAAACATATGTTGCAAATTGCAGATTAGTTCGCCGTTGGCACCTGCGGGGATAGTTGGTTGGTGCATATGCAGGGCGCAAGCAAAGCCAGCATTGACATTGTTAATGTTAATGTTGCTATTAGGCAAAAATACTGGCTGGTTATGATTGACTACTGACGAGATTTCTGTTTCCCAGCCACAGATGTTTGGTAAGCCGTGAGTTAGTACTTCTAGGGTGTTGGGATTTGCTGTTGCGATCGCCATTGTCATCCTCTATAATTTATGCAGTTAGAGATATGATTATTGTAAGGGCATGGCATTGTCATGCACTCAACCATTCACGTAAAGACACACGGGAAACGATTAACGATTAACCAAAATGTTGGCTGTACTTCATCCAATTGATAACAGCTATATTAGACGCTCGCGCTTCAGTCATTGGTTTTAAGATTATCCACAGATAAACACAGATAAACGCAGATGAAATTGATGATCAATTTACGCCATGCAAGAGGTGTATTTATTAATCATTTTTTCTAATTAACCGTAACCAATTAGTAATTTTAGTTTTAATTTCTGGTTCTGTTAATACTCCCTGAGTGGGGCTAAAGGTAAATGCTAACAGGAAAAAGCCAAAAACTACAGAGACAATTGCTGCTCCTGATGGAATATCAAAATAATAACTAAGATACATACCGCTGATACTAGAAACTGCACCAAGAATTGCACCCAAAATCATCATTTGATATAGTTCTTTAACTAACAGGTAAGCTGTAATTGCTGGCCCAACTAATAATGACATGACTAGCAATACTCCTACGGTTTGCATACTAGCAACAATCGTTAAAGTAATGGCACAAATTAAACCAAAGTAGATCGAATTGACTGGCAATCCACAGGCTTTTGCTCCCAAAGGATCGAAGGTATAAAATTCTAGTTCTTTATAAAAAAGCTTAGTTAATAAAAGTATGATCGCCGTGATAATTATAGTGCGCCAAACATCTTGACTAGTAACACCTAAAATATCGCCAAATAATATATCGTCAAGATTAATTTGATTAGTTTCTAATGAAGTAATTAAAATTACTCCCAAAGCTAAAAAACTAGTCAGAGTAAGAGACATTGCAGCATCAACTTTAATGCGCGATCGCGTTTTGATGCCGATAACTAATAAAGCACTAGCTACTCCAGCAATAAACGCGCCAATTCCTAAATTTATTTCCAGAAAAAAGGCAATAGAAATGCCAGGTAAAACAGCATGAGAAATTACACAACTCATCATGCCCATCTGTTGCAAAATTAAATAACTCCCCACTACTGCACTCAGAATTCCTAAGGATAAGCCAACTGCGATCGCCTGACGCATGAATTCAAATTCTAAGGGTTCGGTTAGCCAAGTTAATAACACTAGGTTGTTAATAGTTGATTGTTAATAGTTGATTGTTTGCCATAGGCTCGATTCAGATTTTGGTTAGTTAAAACTTCTTCTTGTTTACCAGAGGCAATTAATTGTTGATTTAATAATAATAATTGGTCGTAATTATTTAAGGTTTCACTTAAGTCATGACTGATTACTAATAAAGTTTTTTGTTGGGCTTTTAATTCGGCAAATAGATCATATATAATCTCTTCTGTCTGGCGATCAATATTATTAAAAGGCTCGTCAAATAAAAACAAATCTGCCTGTTGAGAGATCGCTCTAGCTAAAAAGACCCGCTGTTGTTGTCCCCCTGATAGTTCCCGTATCTGACGCTGACGATATTGCCACATTCCGACTCTTTCTAAAGCATTCTGCACGATTAATCGCGATTGACGATTTGGCTTTCTGAACCATCCCGTACTAGAAATGCGTCCCATCATTACTACTTTCTCAACCGTAACGGGATAATCCCAGTCAATTTGCGATCGCTGAGAGATATAAGCAACTCGTTTTAATTGCTTTTTCAGGGGTTTAGAACCAAACATAACTGCACCTTTAGCGATGGGGATTAATCCTAATATCGCTTTGAGTATGGTACTTTTTCCCGCTCCATTGGGCCCTAATAAACCTGTGACTTGTCCTGGTTGCAGTGTAAAAGATACTCCTTGAACTGCCCAGGTATGACGGTAGTTAACCGCGAGGTTGCAAACTTCTAGCATCGGTAATTGGTAATGAGACTTATTATCATTCTATAATAATCCGAATCATTATCATTCTTATATATTTTATTTAAAAATGCGATCGCTTATGTTGAAAAAAACTAGGGTAAAAAGCATCTTTACTGTAAGTATCTTAGGCATAGCAGCGAGTTTAGCTAGCTGTAACCCTAAAACTAATAACAACATTGCCTCAGCCCAAGCCAAGCCTATGGTAGTAGCATCTCATAGCATTATCTGCGATTTAATCGAAACTATTGCTGAAGATACTTTAGATTTAACTTGTTTAGTCGATGGCGCGCAAGACCCTCATACCTATCGCCCAACTCCTACTCAACGCAAGGCGATTGAACAAGCTCAATTAATTCTTTACGGTGGTTATGAGCTAGAACCAAAAATTATTCAACTAGTACAAGCGACCAAAACTCCTGCCCCTAAAATAGCTGTATATGAAAATGCAGTTACAGAGCCGATCTTGGCAGAACAAGAACATGAGGCAGAAGTAACCAGTCAAGCAACCCCAGCCCAAGCCGAATTAGAACCAGACCCCCATGTGTGGCATGACGTGGAGAATGTTGTCGCAATGGTTGAACTAATACAACCCGCATTGATTCAGCTAAATCCTGTTAATGTGGAACTATATCTGCAAAACAGTGTTGCCCTAACAGATCAACTCTGGCGACTCGATGCTTGGATAGATGAACAAATTGCCACGATCCCAGAAGAAAAGAGAATTTTAGTTACTACTCACGACTCCCTCAATTACTATGTGCAAGCCTACCAGCTTAAAGACTATAAAACCTTGCAAGGCTTAAGCTCAGAAGCATCGCCTACCGCCTCTCAATTACGCCAGCTAGCTACAGATATTCGACAGACAGGAGTACCAACTATTTTCGCCGAATCGACTCAGAGCGATCTCGTTATTAGTAATGTTGCCCGCGAAGCTAACGTTAAACTGGCAACCGAAAAACTATTCGCTGACGGTTTAGGAGAGGCGGATAATTATATTAACATGATGGTTAGTAATACCTGTACTATTGTTGATGGCTTGGGCGGTAAATGTACTCCCTTAAAATAATGTGAGTTCGATCCAAGAACATTGACAAAGATGTTACCGCGCCTTGCGTAAGTCTAAAAACTATGAACCTAGATTTCAAAACTGCCAAGTGGATTAACCAACCAAAAAAATGGGAAATAACCGCTCAATCGGTGAAAATCACGACTGAACCAAATACAGATCTTTGGCAACGAACTTACTATGGTTTCAGACATGATAATGTACCCGCTCTTTTGATTGAGAGTGACAATAACTTTACATTCACAGTAAGAGTGACCTTTGAATATCGGGCTAGGTTTGATCAATGTGGCTTAATTATTTACAGGGATAGCGAACACTGGTTTAAAGCATCTATTGAATACGAAAATGAAGATATTTCACGCTTGGGAAGTGTTGTTACCAATTACGGCTATTCTGATTGGTCAACTACAGATATAGCTACTACAACTGCTATGTGGTATCGTCTTAGTCGCCGAGGGCCAGATTTCCTAATCGAGTCGTCAGAAGACGGAATTGCCTTCAAGCAAATGAGAATTTTTCATCTTCACCTGAGCGGTGAAACATCACCTGACATGGGCAAACTCATTCCTCCAGTCCAACCAGAGTTTTCCATGAACTATGGCTTGTATGCCTGTAGTCCTATGAATTCATCCTTTGAAGCTAAATTCGACAACTTTAGACTTGATGACTGTAAATGGATGGCCCATAGTGCCGAATGAAGCAGAACTCACGCGCCTCTCATCCCACACCAAATCAAAGATTATGGTGTGGGGATTCCCGTCTGTTTAGCTAAAACTCATCTTCCGCACCCTAAAGGAAATTATAGAATTGGTTGAACTCTTGATAAAATGAATCAAACTATTATTTGTCAACGAGTTGCACATCGTCGAGAAATTTATCAGATTTTTCCTTAATGCGATCGCAATTAAAGCTATTGATCGCATTAAGAATCACCCGAAACTGACACAAAAATCTTGAATTATGCAAGGTATCTATTAATATCTATTAACTAGCACTTTGAGTTAATAAAGCATCTAATTGCCCTTTCCCATCTAAATCATAGAGATCGTCACAACCACCTAAATGGCGATCATTCACAAAAATCTGCGGTACGCTTCTTTTGCCATTAGAACGTTGTGCCATATTGCTTCTGGCTGATTCATCCCCGTCTATTTTGTATTCAGTAAATTTTACTCCTTTCCACCACAACAATAGCTTGGCACGGATGCAAAAAGGACAAGTCGCCCAAGTATATATTTCCACATTAGCTTTGACTCTTTCTGGGTGACGATTTAATAGAGGATTGAGAAAATCAAACATTTCATTAAGTACAACTAGCTGAATAGACTAATATGATAAGTTTAATTTCATAACTTGTTTCATAAATTATTGAGCTTTTCAGTTTGTACCGAAACCATAAAGTTCCAAAATCTCAGCTAACTTAAATAGGTCGAGATCGACTAAGTTACCCAAGTTTGTCTCGACTAAGCTATCTTTGACTCGCTCGAACAAACCACAACAAAGTCGAGTATTATCATGGCGCGAAAAGTAGCGAATACCATCTACTTGTTGAGGGTGATGATAAATAGCTTCAGCCCAAGAACGAGAAACACCATAATCTGCTCCACAAGTAACGCGAGAATCGATTCCCAGTTGCGCTAGTCCAGCACCAAATAAGTCTACTACTCTAAAAGGACGAAGACTCTCGATCAAAAACAGGTTTCTAGTTCTGATAAATTCTTGCGATACGAATTTTATTCCAAGCTGGCGACCAAAACATTCAATAAAAGCAACTTCTATAGTCTCACCTACATAACAAATACTATAGCTTGCTTCTTTTGAATCAAATCTTCCTCTGCCACTGCGATCAAAATAAGTAGCCGACTTATAACTAGAAGGATTGAGTCGATAATAAGTTAACTGCCGCTCGGTAACGGAAAGCTGTAAAGAATTAAAATCTTCTGGCGGCAATAGATGAGGATCAAGCAGCACTGTGTAATCCGTAAGATAAAGCTGCTGATAATACTGGTTCTAGTTCGGCGTTTTGTAGGCATTCGACAGGAGTAAGCCCATTTAGTTTAAAATCTCCTGTAATCAAGAATCTCAACTTATCCCAATCAGGAACTAAATTAGTCTCTAAAGCTGACAAAGTTTTTGATAGTCCAGGTAAGATACCATCATCAACAAACTGCCAACTAGGAAATCGATAGCCACTAGTGCCAAGAGATAAGCCTAATATTTTACCTGATGCACGCTGTTTACTGACTGCCTGAACTGATATGCCGAAATAATTGGCTACATCAACACTTTTCCAAGACTGTCTTTGATAGTTCAACATTTCTTGTTTAGCTTTAACCCCTCTTAACTTCGCTTTGAGTAAGGGGTCTTCTCGTTCCAAAGTAGCTAATATATCTGACTTAAGTAACTCGTCTAAAAATTCAGAGAATGAGGCTACATCGCCATTCAGAATTTTGGTAACACTTCCTTTCGATGATGCTATTACAGGTCGATAACCTTGAGATAAAACTTCTCTGTAATAGTTGATATATTTGAGGATTTCTCGTTCTTCTTCCTTAGTTAAGCTGTTGACTAGATCTGTAAAACCCATTGCGATCTCTTACTTAATTATCCTTATCTAAATCTAACAGTTTTTCAACAGGTTGATCAACTTCTTAAACCAAGTAACTTGTAGTCTCGACTTTATGAGCAACTTTTGGCGATAAATTCTATGCAATAAACGCATATCAATGATCGAAATAGTTCATATATTTCGGCTTTTTGTGACAAGGTACACAAAAACTTAGGGTGTATCCGAAATTAAATAGAAATATCTTTATTTAATTATTTATTGATTTCGGCACCAACAGCTGACTTTTAAACAGGAGCAAGATAACGATGGTAGGAACTGCTAAACCAGCCAAACTAAACAAATTTGAGAAATTTAAAGCCGAAAAAGACGGACTGGCGGTTAAAAATGAACTAGAAAAATTTGCCGAATTAGGTTGGGAAGCAGTGGATAAAACCGACCTAGAACACCGTCTCAAGTGGTTGGGTATCTTTTATCGTCCTGTTACCCCTGGCAAGTTTATGGTGCGGATGCGTACCCCTAACGGGATTGTTACTAGCGAACAAATGAAAGTCTATGGAGAGATTCTCGATCGTTACGGAGAAGACGGTAGTGCAGATATCACCACTAGACAGAATATCCAACTGCGGGGAGTCCGCCTTGAAGATATACCCGAAATTTTTAATCGCTTTGAAGAAGTCGGCTTAACTAGCGTGCAGTCTGGGATGGATAACGTCCGCAACCTGACTGGTTCACCAATGGCAGGACTAGATCCAGACGAACTAATCGATACTCGCGAGTTGGTACAGAAAACCCAAGACATGATCACCAATAGCGGGTCGGGAAATTTAGACTTTACTAATCTCCCGCGCAAATTTAATATTGCGATCGAAGGTAGTCGAGATAATTCGGTTCATGCTGAAATTAATGATATTGCTTTTGTTCCTGCGTACAATAACGGAGAATTAGGTTTTAATGTTGTGGTTGGTGGCTTTTTCTCAGCTACACGCTGCGAGGCGGCAATTCCTCTCAATGCTTGGGTAGGAATTAATGATCATGTTGTCGAGTTATCTCGTGCTATTTTAAATGTATATCGCGATCGCGGTAGTCGTGCCAATCGTCAGAAATCGCGGCTAATGTGGTTAATCGATGAATTAGGTTTAGAACAATTCCGTTCGTTAGTAGAAGCCGAATTTGGTAAGCCTTTGGCGAATGCAACGGAAGAAGACTTAATTGATTGGGAAAAACGCGACCACTTGGGAGTTCATAGGCAAAAGCAACCAGGTTTAAACTATGTAGGAATGCACGTACCTACTGGTAGGTTGTGGGCTGACGATATATTCGATATTGCCAGAATAGCCGAAGTCTATGGTGATGGAGAGATTCGGATGACGGTAGAACAAAATCTGATCATTCCTAATATCCCCGATGACAATCTCGCTGCTTTCTTAGATGAACCCCTGTTGCAGAAATTTGCGATCGCACCTAAAACTTTAGAAAGATCTCTGATTTCCTGTACTGGGGCGCAATTCTGCAACTTCGCTTTGGTAGAAACTAAAAAGCAAAGTTTAGCTTTAGTAAGAGAATTAGATGCAGAATTAGACATACCCGATACCGTCAGAATTCACTGGACAGGCTGTCCCAATTCTTGTGCGCAACCCCAAGTAGCCGATATTGGTTTAATGGGGACAAAAGTACGTAAAGATGGCAAAAGCGTCGAAGGGGTGGATTTATATATGGGTGGCAAAGTTGGAAAAGGTGCTAAATTAGGCGATCGCGTGGAAAAAGGAATTCCCTGTGCTGATTTAAAGTCAGCTTTAAAAACGATTTTAATTGAACAGTTTGCTGCCAAACCAATAACCATTGAAAGCTGTTAGCTGTTAGCTATCAGCTATCAGCTAATCAATGAATTGCGGTTAGTTGTAAATACAAAATGTAAGGGTCGATACAGTTTAAAAAGCTCGACCCCGTTTTTTTAGGCTGGTTATGCAATTAACGAATAATCATTGTGCAAAAAAGTATTTTATTGAATATTTTGTATATTTAACTACGAAAAAATTATTTATAAACTGTCATTCTATTCTTTAATAATTCGTAATTAATGCAATCTAAATGATCACTAAGTAAACAGTGAAGAATTAAATAAAAAAATAGCAAATAGCAAATATTAAGAAAGCTATCTACTATTGCAATTGCGAACTTGTTTCATCTTTATTTTGATGGGATTACTTCAAAGATAAAACTTTCTAAGATCTTTGATTTATAACTAATTCAAAAGAGTCAGCGAAGAAATAATTGAGGTTCAAGTTGTTAATTATTAACTTCCTGATTTATCAATTTCAATTATTTTTTGATTTCTTGATTACATAATTACCGAATAAGTTTCTGCTTTTTTCAATTCAACTCAAGCCAATATTTTTGTAAGTTATCCTATGTCTAAAATATCTCGTCGCAAATTTATTTTTACTGCTAGTACAACTGCTGCGGCTACTTTCTTAATTCACGGTTGTACTTCTGGAGGTGAAAGCGCCGATAGCAATTCGACCCCAACCGATTCGACGACCGCCCCCGCAACAACTCCAGTCGCTAATATCAAACCAGAAGATGCTCCAGAAATAACTACTGCCAAACTCGGATTTATCGCTTTGACTGATGCAGCTCCTTTAGTAATTGCCAAAGAAAAAGGGCTATTCGATAAATACGGCATGACGGGAGTAGAAGTTCTCAAACAAGCTTCCTGGCCCGTAACAAGGGATAATTTAGAACTGGGTTCGGCAGGAGACGGTATTGATGGAGCGCATATTTTAACTCCAATGCCCTATCTGATGTCTTTGGGCAAAATTACCCAACAGCCCGTGCCAATGTATATTTTGGCGAGATTGAATGTCAACGGACAGGCAATTTCTGTCAGTGAAGATTACCTCGACCTAAAAGTTGGCTTAGATAGCTCTAAAATGAGCCAACTTTTTGCTAGTTCCAAAGCTGATAATAAAGAGCTTAACGCTGCAATTACTTTCCCAGGTGGTACTCACGATCTTTGGATGCGTTATTGGCTAGCTGCTGGTGGAATCAATCCTGAAACAGATATTTCTGTAGTTCCCGTACCGCCGCCCCAGATGGTTGCCAACATGAAAATTGGCGCAATGGAAACTTTTTGCGTAGGAGAACCCTGGAACGCTCAATTAGTAAACCAAGAACAAGGCTATACAGCGTTAGTTACGGGAGAATTATGGAAAAATCACCCAGAAAAAGCTTTTACGATGCGGGCTGATTGGGTAGATGCTAATCCAAAAGCCGCTAAAGCAATACTGAAAGCGGTCTTAGAAGCCCAACAATGGTGCGATAAACCAGAGAATCAGCAAGAAATGTGCGAGATCGTTTCTCAAGATAAGTGGTTTAAAGTCCCAGTCGAAGATATTATCGGCAGAATTCAAGGCAAGATCAACTACGGCGATGGACGCACCGTTGAAAATCCCGATATTTCGATGAAATTCTGGAAAGACAATGCTTCTTATCCCTACAAGAGTCATGACCTTTGGTTTTTAACTGAAGATATTCGTTGGGGTTATATTCCTGCCAGTACTGATACTAAAGCCTTGGTAGATAAGGTAAATCGCTCCGATTTATGGAAAGAAGCCGCCAAAGGGATTGGTGTAGCCGATGCCGAAATTCCAACCAGTGATTCCCGTGGAGTAGAAACGTTCTTTGATGGCGTAAAATTTGACCCCGCTAATCCCAAAGCTTATCTAGACAGTCTCAAAATTAAAAAAGCTTAAATCCGTAAATTCTAATTCCCGATTATTACCCAATGTGCCATGACAGTTAATCTAGACAATCCACTTGCAAAACCGAACTTTCTCGTTTCTTGGTTAAAAAATCCGCCTCATAAATTATTTCGTCCAATTGTCGCGCTGTTATTTATCTTGACCCTATGGCAAGTGTTGTGTAGCAGTCCTGATGCCAATCTACCCAGTCCTTTAAAAACTTTTCAAGATACTTCCAATCTGATTTTCGATCCTTTTTTTGATAACGGTGGTACCGATAAAGGTTTATTTTGGCAGATTCTTGCCAGTCTGCAAAGAGTAGCCATTGGATACACCCTAGCGGCAGTGGTGGGAATCGGGCTGGGGATTTTAATCGGCTCTAGTTCATTCATGTTCGATGCCCTCGATCCCCTGTTCCAGATCTTGCGTACAGTTCCGCCCTTGGCTTGGCTACCAATCGCTCTAGCTGCTTTTGAAGAAGCTAATCCTTCTGCCATTTTTGTGATTTTTATTACAGCAATTTGGCCGATTATTATTAACACTACGGTAGGAGTGCAGCAAATACCCCAAGATTATAAAAACGTGGCTAAAGTTTTGCGTCTTAAAGGTTTTAAATACTTTCGGGAAATTATGTTTCCTGCCGCAGTTCCCTATATTTTTACGGGGCTGAGAATCGGCATCGGTTTATCTTGGTTGGCAATTGTCGCGGCTGAAATGTTAGTTGGTGGTGTCGGGATTGGCTTCTTTATCTGGGATTCTTATAACAGTTCTCAACTCAGCGAAATTATCATCTCATTAATTTATGTCGGCGTAGTCGGCTTGATTTTAGATCGCCTGATAGCTTTGATTGCCTCTCTAGTCGTGCCGTCAGAACCACAGCAATAGAACCTGCAAATCTAGCACTATAAATTTTAATTCATTACTATGACTGCGTTTCTAGAAATTGACCACATCGATCGCGTTTTTCCTCTCGCTGATGGCGGCAGATACATAGCTCTCAAAAATATTAATCTTGAAATTCAACCAGGCGAGTTTGTCTGTCTATTGGGACATTCTGGTTGCGGTAAATCGACCCTACTCAATATCGTTGCTGGACTTGATCACCCTACTCAAGGAGGAATTATCCTCGAAGGCAAGCAGGTTAAAGAACCAGGGCCCGATCGCATGGTGGTCTTTCAAAACTATTCTCTGCTGCCCTGGAAAACAGTTAAACAAAATATCGCCTTAGCCGTCGATCAAGTCTATACCAATACATCGGCCAAAGAACGCCGCGAAATTGTCGAACAAAACATCAATATGGTCAATTTACGCCATGCTGTGGACAAACGACCTGCTGAACTTTCGGGAGGGATGAAACAGCGAGTTGCGATCGCCCGTGCTTTAGCAATTCGTCCCAAGTTATTATTGCTGGACGAACCTTTTGGGGCTTTAGATGCCTTAACTAGAGGTAGTCTTCAAGAGCAATTGATGACCATCTGTCAAGAAAATCGCTTAACTTGTTTGATGGTTACTCACGATGCCGATGAAGCCTTATTACTCGCTGATCGCATCGTCATGCTGACTAATGGGCCAAGTTCTCATATCGGTCAGATTATTAACGTATCGATTCCTCGCCCTCGTAATCGCCTGGATGTAGTCAACCATGCTAGTTACTATGGCTTGCGTAACGAAATTATCTATTTTCTTAATCAGCAGAAAAAGGCTAAAAAACGTCAGGTTCAAGCCCCAGCAGTTGTTACAGGTCATGGTTTAGAAAAAGTAAATCTCAATCTGGGTTTTATTCCTTTAACTGACTGCGCCCCCTTGGTAGTAGCTAAAGAAAAAGGCTTTTTTGCTAAACACGGCTTGACCAACGTCAATTTAGTTAAAGAACCTAGTTGGAATGCGATCGCCGAAGGCATAACTAGTGGTAGATTAGATGCTGCACAGATGGTAGCTGGAATGCCTTTATCCCTTTCCATCGGCATGGGTAATAATTCCTCATCGCCCACGGTGACAGCTTTGACTTTATCTCGCAACGGCAATGCCATTACTCTCGCTCAAGAATTTTATACCAGAGGAATTCGTACCTTAGCTGACTTCAAAGGTGCGATCGCAAGTGACTCAGATCGGGTTTATACTTTGGGAGTAGTCAATCAAGCATCAATGCACAATCTGATGCTACGTTACTGGTTAGCTACTGACGGCATTGATCCCGACCGCGATGTTAATTTAGTCGTCATTCCTCCCGCAGAAATGGTAGCCAACCTCAAAGCAGGAAACATTGATGGCTATTGTGCGGGTGAACCTTGGAATTCTCAAGCAGTCGCCGAAAAGATTGGCTTTGTCATTGCCACCGATTTAGATATTTGGCCCAATTATTTAGAAAAAGTCCTAGGCGTAAGAGAAGATTGGACAAATAAATATCCTGAAACTCATTTGGCTTTAATCAAAGCTTTGATCGAAGCTGGCGAATACTGCGATGATCGTCGCCATCGAGAAGAAATTGTGCAGTTAATCTCTCCGCCTAATTATTTGGGCTGTGATCCCAAATATATTCGTCCTGGATTTCTTGAACCCTATGATCGAGGCACGGAAGCAGCTCCAGAAATGCTCCCAACCTACAACGAATTTTATGTTGATAAAACCAACTGTCCCAGTCGAATCGAAGGACTCTGGATTTTAGTTCAGATGGCACGATGGGGAATCGTTCCTTTTCCTCGCAACTGGATTGAAATTGTAGACAGAGTAAGAAGAACTGATATTTATTCTGAAGCCGCTAGACAATTAAAATTACCAGGTTTAGAACCAGAAAGAACTGCTTTTAAACTGTTTGATGGTAGCGTTTTCAATCCAGATAATCCGATTGAATATCTCCAAAGACTAGAAATTAAACGAGAAATTAAGATCGAAGAAGTTCAGCTCGATTTAGTAGCCACACAAGTATTTTAGCTATTAGCTTTTAGCTATTAGCTTTTAGCTTTTGATTAATTAGCGTGCGAGCTAATTTGATAATTATTTATTCTGATAACTTCTCTAAAATTACTAAAATTTATGCCAACTCTCAACAACAGCGTCCAAAATCAAATTCTCTCTCCTATTTCGTCTAACTTTTTGGAATTCGACGGCGTTTCTAAAATCTATCCCACGGCTAATGGTTCTTATACAGTCCTAGAAGATGTCAATTTAACCATTAAAGAAGGAGAATTTATCTGCCTCATCGGTCACTCTGGTTGTGGTAAATCGACTTTGTTGAATATGGTATCTGGGTTAAATAAACCCAGCGCGGGGCAAGTTAAACTCAAAAATCAACGGATTACTGAACCAGGTCCCGATAGAATGGTGATTTTTCAAAATTACTGTTTGCTACCTTGGAAAACAGCCTACGAAAATGTTTATTTAGCTGTTGAACAAGTATATAAACATAAATCTCCCCAAGAAAGAAAAGAAATCACTTTAGAACATTTAGAATTAGTTGGACTAACTGATGCAATTAATAAAAAACCTGCTCAACTTTCAGGGGGAATGAAACAACGAGTTGCGATCGCTCGTGCCTTAGCAACCCGTCCTGAAGTGTTAATTATGGACGAACCTTTTGGGGCTTTAGACCCGATTACTAGGGAAGAAATGCAAGAAGAATTGCTCAAAATCTGGGAAGCTCATCCCGCTACAGTCTTAATGATTACTCACGATCTTGATGAAGCTTTATTTTTAGCAGATCGCTTGGTAATGATGACTAATGGCCCTAGTGCGAATATCGGCGAAGTCCTAGAAATTCCTTTCGAGCGTCCGAGAAATCGCACCAAGTTAATGGAAAATCCTCAGTATTATGAATTGCGTAATTATGCTCTAGATTTTCTTTTCCGTCGCTTTGCTCATGATGATGCTTTGGAATAGCCCAATTCAATTATTTATTGTCCTTTCATTCATTATAAATAAAACTCCCGCCAGAGCATCCTTTAATTACTAATTACTAAATAAGAAGTAAGAAAGTCGAGAGTCGGAACTCTCGATTTTAAAGGCTTTTATAAATCTTTTTATTTTTCGTTAGTTGCGCATATTTTTGATTAATAAAAATAGTATTTTTTTACTTTTTATTGTCAATTAAAATCAATATTTTAAAAATGTTTTTATACTGTAGCCCGAGAAAGTCGTTTAATCCTAAAAACAACTACAGCTTTCCTCAAAATCAGACTTCGTTGAGTAATATTTAAACTGCACTTAAACTTTTTTTAACTTAGAATTCGGGATAATCTTAACTTCGTAAAAGCTAAATTTTTTATTGATTGTCTATTAATAATTTTATAGTCATTTCTTAATCTAAATATGAAATGCTAGATGAGTATAAATGATCTGACATCAGATATTTATAAAATTTCTCCTGTCAAAAATGCTCTTGTGGTCTGGAATTAGTATTCAATTTCAAATCATCAACAAAGGCAAATAAACAAATTAAAACAACTTAAGTAAGAATGAATAACGAGCTTACTAGTTTCGCTTATCTTCCCGCAGATACCTTTGCCGAAGGCACCTCTGCTGGAGGAGACAGCGGTGATGGGACTCCCATAGATGCTAATGGACGGACTGGCCCTTTTGACGGGCAACCAGTACAAGGATTTAGCGGTGTACAATTTGCCCCTGATGGTAGTGGTGCGTTTTGGTTCTTATCTGATAACGGTTTTGGCGCACAAGAGAATAGTGCAGACTATCTACTGCGTCTTTATCAAGCAGACCCTAGCTTTGCTGGTGGAGAAAATGGCGACGGCAGTATTGAAATTCAAAATTTCGTGCAGCTAGCTGACCCTGATAATTTAATTCCTTTTGATATTGTTAATGAAGATACAGAAGAGCGGCTACTAACGGGTGCTGACTTTGATCCTGAATCTTTTACCTTAGATGCTAATGGCGATGTTTGGATAGGGGATGAGTTTGGTCCTTACCTATTACATTTCGATCAAACTGGTAAATTGCTTGAAGCACCAGTAGCAACCCCTAATATTACTAATCTGAATACTCTTAATGGTCAAGACCCTTTAGTTATCGGACATCGCGGCGCAAGTGGCTTGTTGCCAGAACATACTTTAGAAGCCTATAAAGTTGCGATCGCACAAGGTGCAGATTTCATCGAGCCAGACTTGGTAAGTACATCGGATGGCGTGTTAATCGCCCGCCACGAACCAATTTTAGACGACACTACCAATGTCGCCGAGGTGTTTGGGGAAGACAGAATGTCTACCAAAATGCTAGATGGGGAAGAAGTTACTGCCTACTTTGCTGAAGACTTCACTTTAGCAGAAATCAAGCAACTAAGAGCCGTTCAGTCCAACGATTTTCGTTCTCAAGAATTTAATAATGCCTTTGAGATTCCTACTTTCGAGGAAGTAATCGAACTGGTTCAACAAGTAGAAGCAGAAACAGGAGTTAAGGTTGGTATTTATCCTGAAACTAAGCATCCTACTTTCTTCGATCAACAGGGATTATCTTTAGAAGAGCCTTTGGTTCAAACTCTCGTAGATACTGGATTTACTGACCCCAAGCGTATTTTCATCCAGTCTTTTGAAGTTAGTAATTTAATTGAACTCAGTACTAGTCTTGCCGATCTCGGTTTAGGTGATGTTCCCCTGGTTCAATTATTTGGCAATACTGAAGACGATGATCTTAACGCTGGTGGCGGCGGTTTTTCTGTACCCTATGATTTCGTTGCCAACTTTAGTAACGACGAATTTTCCCAAGCGCAAGCAGTAGCAACCTATGGCGCAGAATTACTAACCGCCCTGGGTATTATCGGTGAAGATGGTAGCTACAATCCTCAAGTTGGAGCAGAAATCACCTATGGTGCATTTGCCAACCCAGAGGTCATTGAAATTATTAGTAGTTATGCTGGCGGTTTAGGCCCTTGGAAGAATAACATTTTGCTGCGGGAAGACCTAGATAAACCTGTAGATGGGAATGGTGACGGTGTAGCCGAGATCACTACTCAACTAACAGGCGAAATCTTTCCCCTAATCGATTACGCCCATGATGCAGGGTTGCAGGTTCATCCTTACACCCTGCGTAATGAAGAACGATTTTTAACCTTGGATACAGATGGTAATCCTCAAACCCCAGAAAGCGAGTTTGAACAGTTAATCCAAATTGGTGCAGATGGTTTCTTTACCGACTTTCCTGGCACTGGAGACCAGGTAAGAGATGCTGTCGTCGCAGATTTGGTGACTTCTCCCCAAAATCCCAACTTAGGAGAAGACGAATTAGCTAACTTAATGCGATCGCAAGGTTTCGAGGGTATGGCATTCAGCTCAGATCGCCAGACACTATATCCTCTATTGGAAGGGACGGTTTTAGGCGACTCTGAAAATGCTTTACGCATCTATGAATTTGATGTTTCTAGTGGCGAATACACAGGTTTAGTTGGTTACTATCCTACTACTAATAGTAACGCGATCGGTGACTTTACCCCGATTAACGATACCGAGTTTTTGGTGATTGAACGAGATAACAACGAAGGAGAAGCCGCCGAATTCAAAAAAATCTTCAAGATTGATATCTCAGAAGTAGATGAAAACGGTTTCGTTGCCAAAGAAGAAGTTGTGGACTTGCTCGATATTCAAGACCCCAACGATTTAAACGGTGACGGCAGCACTACTTTCGATTTTCCTTTCCAGACTATCGAAGACCTAGTAGTGGTAGACGAAAACACAATTTTAGTTGCCAACGACAACAACTATCCTTTCTCTCAAGGAAGAGAAGGCGATATCGACAACACCGAAGTAATTCAAATCGATTTAGAACAACCCCTTAATCTTGATCCTAATCTTGGAGCTAATACTATGGATTCTAATTTTATTGAAAACACCGAAGATACCAAACAACCAGCTCAAATGACGGGCTTAAATGGCTACGAAGTCGATCCAATTTTCACTGTTGGCGAAGAAATTAACGATTACGCACCTCCAGGAATTCCTGACGGGTTGGGTGCATTTGCTCTAGATGACAGCACTGTTCGCGTTCTCGCTAACCACGAATTTGCTGCTGATCTTGGTTATGCTTACACCTTGGAAAATGGTACAGAATTAACTGGTGGCAGAGTTAGCTTTTTCGATATCGATATTGAATCTCGTGGAGTTGTCGATTCCGGTTTAGCTTATAAAACCATCATTAATCGCAATGGTGAAATAGTAGACGAAGCAAGTGACCTGGAATTTGAAGGTCTTGACCGTTTGTGTTCGGCTCAATATGTTGAAGCACATCAGTTTGGTGAAGGTCGAGGTTTAGAAGATAGTATGTTCTTCACTGGTGAAGAAACCGACGGCGGTACAGAATTCGCTCTCGATACCGCTACCGAAACTCTCTATGCTGTACCTTGGATGGGTCGCGCTGCTTGGGAAAATACGACTGAGTTAGATACTGGAACTACCGATAAAGTTGCACTTTTAGTAGGAGATGATCGCGAAGCTGCACCTTTGTTACTCTATGTAGGAGAAAAAGATAGTAGTGCTGATGCTGATTTTCTGGGACGCAATGGTTTAAGCGACGGCAAACTATACACTTGGGTTCCTGAAGGAGATATTGCTGATACGCCAACTTTTATTAACGAAGATGGCGAAGAGGTCGATACTGATAACGCACCCGATCCTTCTGGCTTTAATGGTACTGGTAATAGTTTATCTGGTAGCTGGGTAGAACTTGATCACTACCGTCCTGACTTAGCTGGAAGCGCAGTCGATACCAATGGCGACGGTGATCTTCAAGATGAACTCGGTTATGGCGAGATGGGTTTTGCTACCCAAGCCCAGCAAGACGAACTAGTTATCGAAGCTGGTGGTATGCAATTCTCTCGCCCTGAAGACGTATCTACTAACCCTGAAGACGGTACGCAAGCGGTATTAAATTCTACTGGACGCGGTGGACGTTTTGCTGAAGATAATTTCGGGGATACTTATAAAATAGATGTGGAATTTGGTAAAAATGGCGATCCTGTAACCGCCCAAGTCGATATCCTTTATGATGGCGATGATGCTGGTGCTGGTCAGTTTGAATCTTCTGAACTGGGTTTGCGTAGTCCCGATAACCTCGATTGGGCAGACGATGGTAATATTTACATTCAAGAAGACCGTGCTACGTTTGAAGATGAAGACTTTGGCGGCGAATCAGGCGAGGAAGCTTCGATTTGGCAATTAGACCCCAATTCTGGAGATTTAACTCGCGTCGCACAGATTGACCGCTCTGCTGTCCCCGAAGGACAAACCGACCCCGAACCCGATGATATCGGTAATTGGGAATCTTCGGGTATTTTGGATGTTTCTGATTTGTTTGGCGAAGAGCCAGGCAATCTCTTTATCTTTGATGTTCAGGCCCACAGTCTTGAAGATGGAATTATTGAAGAGGCTGATCTGGTTCAAGGTGGTCAATTAGCTTTCTTGTCTAAAGAAGATACTAATGAAAGCGTAGAATTGAACCCCATATACGGTACGTCAGAAGGTGATACTTTCACTTTAGAAACAGAAGAGATCGTTTTTGGGGTTGATGGAGACGATCTCTTTTATGCAACTAGTGGTGGCGGTAACGTAATTACTGGTAACTTGGGTGCAGATCAATTCTGGATTGCCGATGGAGAAATTCCTGAATCTGCTAATATTATCACCGACTTTACTAGCGGCGAAGATGTCATCGGTATTGCTGGGTTAGGCATCGGCTATGACGATTTAAGCTTTACTCAAAGCGATGCTGGTACAGTGATTGGGGCTAACGGTCAAGATATTGCGATCGCCAGTAATGCTACTGCTGATTTTATCGCTAATCAAGATCATTTTACTTTTATCTAAAAATCTTCCCCGACTAATGACCCGTTAATTAGTAAATCTAAGATTAGAGAATTAATTCTTTAATCTTTTTTTTTAAGTTATTTAATGCAATAACAGTATTTTGATCATGCAAAAAAAACATGACAAGAGACTTTCTACTAGATTTTAGTAGCAAAATATACGATAAAGGAATTTTAAAAATGTAACTGTTAAAACTCAGAGACATAGAAATATAATGATTTCCCTTGACAAAGTTGATGATTTTGTTGAACTGAAACAGCTCTATAAATTTTAAAAAGGAAACTCTTTAAATGACAATTAATAAACCAGTAAATTTACTGAATAAGTAGCAAAAATATACTTGTATTTAACATTGAGATTTCCTTGATTATTGTAGTTTTTGACACTGAAGGAGAGTAATATAATGCTTGGCGAAATGTGGCAATTCAAAGGTAGATACAAAATACTCCATTTGACCTGGATAGCGTTCTTTTTAACTTTTGTTTGTTGGTTTAATTTTGCTCCTTTTGCGACTACGATTGGCAAAGAACTTAGCCTAACACCAGACCAAATCAAAACATTAGCAATTTGTAATCTGGCACTGACAATTCCCGCTAGGATCATCATCGGGATGCTCCTAGACCGCTTCGGACCGAGAATTACTTTTTCTTTTATTCTGTTTTTTGCCGCAATACCTTGTTTCGCTACAGCTTTATCCCAAACCTATACCCACTTAGTAATTAGTCGCTTGTTAATGGGGATTGTCGGTTCGGGTTTTGTAGTCGGTATTCGCATGGTCTCGGAATGGTTTCCCCCTAAAGATATTGGTATTGCCGAAGGTATCTATGGAGGCTGGGGGAATTTCGGTGCATTTGCAGCCGAATTTAGTTTGCCAACTTTGGGTTTAGCCACAGCTTTTTTATCAGGTGGTGCTAGCAATTGGCGAGGATCGATCGCAATCAGTGGTGTCATTACTGCTTTGTATGGCTTCGTCTATCTAAGCAATGCTAGAGATACTCCTCCTGGGCAAGTATATCGTCGCCCTAAGCGTAGTGGCGGCATGGAAGTTACCAGTCGTAAAAGCTTTTTTGCGATGCTGATTATGAATTTTGGCTTAATTTTTGCACTAGGTTTATTGGCATGGCGTTTAGCACAACCCGCGCTTCATTTCCTCAGTCAAGGGCAAATGCTAATCATTTGGGGTCTTTTAGGCGCACTTTATCTCTATCAATCCTATAAATCTTGGCAGGTAAATAAGGAAGTCGTCCAGGGGACTAAAATATATTCTCCTGCTCAACGATACCAATTTCGTCAGGTAGCTTTATTAGAGTTTGCCTATATAACTACATTTGGTTCAGAATTAGCAGTTGTTTCGATGTTACCCGCCTTTTTCGAGAACACTTTTTCTCTCGATCATGTAGCAGCAGCGATGATCGCTTCAGTTTATCCCGTGATGAATTTATTCTCTCGTCCCAGTGGAGGCTTGATTTCCGATAAATTAGGTTCGCGTAAATGGACGATGACTCTGGTTGCTGTTGGAGTAGGGATTAGTTATTTACTGGCATTCAGAATTAACTCCAGTTGGTCGATTCCAGCGGCTATCGCTGTAACGATGGTTTCTGCTTATTTTGCGCAAGCTGGTTGTGGCGCAACTTATGGCATGGTACCTCTAATTAAGAAAGAAATTACGGGACAAATTTCTGGTAACGTAGGCGCTTACGGTAACTTCGGTGGTGTAGTATTTCTCACTATTTTCAGCTTAACTGATGCTTCAACCTTGTTTGGCACTATGGGCATTGCGGGTCTAGTCTGTGCTAGCTGTTGTGCCTTTTTCTTAACAGAACCAAAAGACTCTTTTGCAAGTCATTATGAAGCTGAAGAAGAGCAAGGCTTAAAACCCGCAGAAGTGATGCTAACTTCAGAAGATTAATCAATTCAAACCCTTAGTTGCTAGTTGCTAGTCGCTAGTCGCTAATCGCTAATCGCTTTACTCACAACTTATTTGACTAAATGAATATTTAGATACTATTTAAAAGATTTTTTTAGGTTATTTATATAAAGAAACTAAAATTAAAATTTTTAAATTTCAATTATTAAAAACCAAGTTAACAGCCTGGGAAAATCAACCTAAAACTAATCGCTATGACTGAACCAATTAAAACCCTTTGTCCTTACTGTGGTGTCGGCTGTGGTTTAGAAGTTCTACCTCCAGCGCAACCAGGAAAAGCGATCAATCGGGATGATCAAGGCAATCCGATCTGGCAAGTTCGGGGCGATCGCTCTCATCCCTCAAGTAAAGGTAAAGTATGTATTAAAGGTGCTACTATTGCCGAATCTTTAGATAAAAATCGCCTCAAATATCCCATGATGCGAGATTCCTTGGGCGAAAAATTTCGTCGTGTCAGTTGGGATGAAGCTTTAGACCGTATTGTATCTCGGATCCAAGAAGTTCAGGCAACTCAGGGTACAGACGCAATCTGTATGTATGGTTCAGGTCAGTTTCAAACCGAAGATTATTATATAGCTCAGAAATTAATCAAGGGCTGTTTAAGAACCAATAATTTTGATGCTAATTCCCGTCTCTGTATGTCTTCAGCCGTTGCAGGATATATCCAAAGCTTTGGTTCCGATGGGCCGCCAGCTTGCTATGAGGATTTAGAATTAACCGATTGTGCTTTTCTGATTGGAACAAATACTGCCGAGTGCCACCCCATTGTTTATAATCGCTTGCGGGTTCACCACAAAAAAAACCGCAAAGTAAAAATGATTGTGGTTGATCCACGGCTCACTCAAACAGCAAAAGATGCAGACTTACACTTGGCGATTCAACCAGGCACAGATATGGATCTGCTTAACGGCATTGCTCACTTACTGCTGCGCTGGGGAGAATTAGACACTTTCTTTATCGATGAATGTACCCAAGGCTTTAGCGAATATGCCCAGGTGATTCAACAATATCCTCCAGAAATAGTGGCGCGTCGATGCGGTATTCGGATTGACCACCTCGAACAAGCCGCACGTTATTGGGCTGAAGCGGAAAACGTCCTTTCTCTCTGGTCGATGGGAGTTAATCAGTCCTCGGAAGGAACAGCCAAAGTCCGCACGATTATTAATCTGCATCTGATGACGGGCAATATCGGTAAACCAGGCGCTGGCCCGTTTTCCTTGACGGGACAACCTAACGCTATGGGAGGCAGAGAGACAGGAGGACTATCCCACATTCTTCCTGGCTATCGCGTGGTTAAAAATCCGCAACATCGTGCGGAAGTCGAGCAAGGATGGGGACTAACTCCAGGAAGTATTAATTCGATCCCTGGCAGGGATGCCTGGAGTATGATCACGGGCTTAGAAACAGGAGATGTGGGCTTGTTATGGATAGCTGCCACTAATCCTGCGGTAAGTATGCCCGATTTAGTTAGAACTAAAAAAGCTCTGTTAAAGTCGCCCTTCACAATTTTTCAGGATGCTTACTACCCCATAGAGACGGCTAGCTATGCTCACGTAGTACTTCCAGCCGCTCAGTGGGGAGAGAAAACAGGAACTATGACCAATTCCGAAAGAGTCGTTACCTTATGTCCTCAATTCCGTCAACCCCCAGGAGAAGCTAGACCAGACTGGGAAATATTTGCCGAAGTTGGTCGTCGCTTGGGATTTACTAAAGAGTTCGATTTTGCTAATTCGGCTCAGGTGTATACTGAGTTTGTCCAACTAACTCAAGGTCGTCTTTGCGATATGAGTGGCTTGAGTCATGGAAGATTGCGCCAACAGGGATCAATACAGTGGCCTTGTCCTTTGGAAGAAGTAGGAGAGAACGAGAATAGTAAAGTTCTTTTACAGTGTATGACTCAAAGAAACATAAACCAAGAGAAAGAAAACGAGCAAAATGGATTATTTTCGTCTCTATTCAGAAATAAAGACGAAGAACCAGAAGCCAAACGGCTCTACACCGATAGGCGTTTTAATACTCCTGATGGGCGGGCAAAATTTGCGGCTTTCCACTCTAAAGGATTAGCTGAACCCATAGACAGTGCTTATCCTTTTGTTTTAACCATCGGTCGCTTGTACGAACATTGGCATACCATGACTCGCACGGGACGGATTGAAAAAATCATCAAAAAGCAACCCCAACCATTTATTGAAATTCATCCCAAAGATGCAACTAAATTGGGTATAGAAGAACACACAATGGTACAAGTGCGATCGCGTCGAGGTATGGCTAGGTTTGCTGCTAGAGTTACTAAAGCGATTATCCCAGGTACAGTTTTTGTCCCCATGCACTGGGGCGCGCTATGGACAGACAATGGCGAAGCGAACTTACTAACTCATCCAGAAGCCTGTCCTATTTCCTTAGAGCCAGAATTAAAAGCCTGCGCTGTAAATTTAGTTCCAGTAGAAGCAGAATTAAAAACGATAGAATCAGGAATAAATACCAAAACACCTCAATCTCTTTCTCCAATAAAAGTAAACCAATCATTACCTGTTGCTCCGCGATGAATAAGAGACTTCTTGCACAAAACAAGAATCTTGATTGATAGGAGGTTGGAATTTAAGAACCATCATGAACAATCAACAACTGGCAAGCAACAATCAACCATTCTTCCAATTTGAAGCCGACTTTATCGAATCTCTGCGCTGCATTCCTATGCAGGTGAGAATGAAATTAGATAGCTGCGGTGTCAAACTCAAACTGCTTCACTGGAATCAGTTTAGTCATCAAGAGTGTCAAAATTTGGTGGATATGCTCTGTGAAACCGAAGCTGAAATAATCGCCTATCGGCAATATCTGCAAAACTTAGTTACCGAAAAAACAGGTCAACCAGCCAAAGAATTAGCCATTGATCCTCATCCCCCTTGGTTAAATGCTGTAGCTATTCCCACAGAAGTTCAAACTAAAGCCCAGGAATTTCAGATTACAATTTCACAACAGCAATGGTCGGAATTAATTCCTGCTCAACGCTTTGCCTTAATTAAACTCAGCCGCTCCAGTCACGAAAATCGGAACTTCTTGCCTGCCCTTAAGGAATTTAAGATAACTTAAACAATATACATAAAGCTCCGACTTTATTCTCAACTAAACTAGCGGGATTTTGGAATTCAGATAGTGTTAGGATCGCCTACAAGAAAAGAAAAGTGAGAGAATAAGGAAAATAAACTTAATGCAAGAATTCGACAAGTCAATATCCTTTGATGGTCGTGATATTAGACTCAAAGTAGGCTTGCTAGCACCACAAGCAGGCGGTTCGGTTTTAGTTCAGTCAGGGGATACGGCAGTTCTAGTTACGGCTACTAGAGCTAAGGGGAGAGAGGGGATAGATTTTTTACCGTTGTTAGTAGACTATGAAGAGCGACAGTATGCAGCAGGTCGTATCCCAGGGGGATTTTTTAGAAGAGAAGGAAGACCAGGAGAAAAGGCAACCCTAACTAGTAGATTAATTGATCGCCCGATGCGTCCCTTGTTTCCTGGCTGGATACGGGACGATATTCAAATAGTTGCGACTACCTTGTCTATGGATGACGATGTACCCCCTGATGTGCTGGCAGTTACAGGGGCTTCAGTGGCGGTCTTGTTGGCTGAGATTCCTTTTTATGGCCCAATGGCAGCGGTTAGAGTTGGTTTAGTTGGGGATGATTTTATTCTCAATCCTACCTATAAAGAAATTAAAAAAGGCGATCTAGATTTGATTGTCGCAGGTAGTCCCGACGGGATTGTGATGATCGAAGCAGGAGCTAATCAATTGCCAGAACAAGACGTTATCGAAGCGATTGATTTTGGTTATGAAGCAATTCAAGAATTAATTCAGTCTCAAAGAGATTTAATTAAAGACTTGGGTATTGAAATTGCGATCGCCGAAACTCCTGTGGCTGATGAGAACTTAATTAATTTTATCAGCGATCGCGTCACTGGTGATATTAAGAATATTCTTTCTCAATACAATCTAGATAAAAAAGCTCGCGACGAAGCCTTAGACGAAATTAAAAAAACTAAAGTCACAGATGCGATCGCCCAATTGCCTGAAGAAGATCCGATTGTGATTGCAACCACAGAAGATAGTAAAGCAATCAGCAAGTCTTTTAAAGACTTAACCAAAAAGCTGATGCGTAGTCAAATTCTGGAAGAAGGAATTAGAGTTGATGGACGCAAACTAGACCAAGTAAGACCGATTAGTTCTCAGGTAGGAGTTTTACCTAATCGAGTCCACGGTAGCGGTTTATTCCAAAGAGGATTAACTCAAGTTCTTTCTATTGTCACTTTAGGAACATCGGGAGATGCTCAGGATACCAGAGACGATCTGAATCCTCAAGATGAAAAACGCTATTTGCATCACTACAATTTCCCTCCTTATTCGGTTGGGGAAACTCGCCCAATGCGATCGCCAGGTAGAAGAGAAATTGGTCATGGGGCATTAGCAGAAAGGGCTTTACTTCCCGTATTGCCAAGTGTAGAAGACTTTCCTTATGTACTGCGAGTAGTTTCCGAGGTATTATCTTCTAATGGTTCTACCTCTATGGGTTCGGTATGTGGTTCTACCTTATGTTTAATGGATGCAGGAGTTCCTTTAGTTAAACCTGTTAGTGGTGCAGCCATGGGTCTAATCAAAGAAGGGGATGAGGTCAGAATTCTGACCGACATCCAGGGAATTGAAGACTTCCTGGGAGATATGGACTTTAAGGTTGCAGGGACAAATGCTGGCATTACTGCCTTGCAAATGGACATGAAAATCACAGGCTTGTCTATGGCAGTAATTTCCGAAGCGATCAGAAAAGCTCAACCAGCTAGGATGCACATCCTAGAAGAAATGCTCAAAGCGATCGCTGAGCCTCGACCAGAACTATCGCCCTATGCACCACGCTTGCTAACCATGAAGATCGATCCTGATTTAATTGGTATGGTAATTGGGCCCTCTGGTAAGACAATTAAATCCATTACCGAACAAACTGGGGCAAAAATCGATATTGAAGATGATGGTACGGTGATTATTGCGGCTGTCGAAGCTGAAAAAGCCGAAAGAGCCAGAAAAATGGTCTACAACATTACCCGTAAGCTCAATGAGGGCGATGTATACGTGGGTAAAGTTACCAGAATTATCGATATTGGTGCTTTTGTCGAAATCTTGCCTGGTAAAGAAGGCATGATCCACATTTCTCAATTAGCAGAAGGAAGAGTCGGCAAAGTTGATGATGAAGTTGCAGTGGGAGATGAGATTGTCGTTAAAATACGAGGATTTGACCAAAAACATCGTCTCAATTTAACTAGATTGGGAATTCATCCCGAAGAAGCTGCCGCCGCTAGAGCAGAAGCATAGAAGCATAGTAGACGTTTTAATTAGGTGCATTCAAGGGAATTAAAACCGACTTGTTGCCATCCCCTCTGCCAAAAGTAGAGGGGATAATTAAACTCCAATTTTTTTAAGTAATTGCGTTTGTAATTGCGTTTGTAATATTTTGCTAAATTTTAAGCTTGATCTTGCAGCTAGGAAAGAAGAATTCGCTCTTTGAGTATGGTTTTTAAGGCATTGGGAGAACTAGTGGCGATCGCGACCAAGGCTTTTCCCTGTCCTCGCCATACAAGTCGAATGTTGCGGATCGTTACTGCCTCACTGCGACAAGATTTTAGAAGTTCTGCCAGTGCCCCAGGACGATCTTCTAATTGCACAAGCAATGCATCCTCGCTAACAGACTGATAGTCAAGTTGACTGAGAGCCTGAGTTGCTTCCTCATTTCCGAAGGGACGAGCTTGTCCGTAGCAGCGACCGATATCGAGGTTTTGATTAAGGATTTGTAGAGCCCGTTCTCGGTTATCGACCTGCAATCGTACCACTTCGACATTTTCCGATTCTGCTGCTATTGCTGCGAGACCTTCGATGGAAATTCCTTCGGCAGCAAGGGCTACGGAGACTTCGGCGAGCAAATTATGGTTAGCTTTTCCTACCAAAGTAATGTCCTGTTCTGGTATTGACGGAACGATCTCGCAAGCAGGCATTACAGACAAGGTAGGTAAGGGAACAGTCGGTTCGCAAGAGACTATATCAGCTACTAATCGATCAATCTGAATTGAGGTTACATGAGGCATGGTAATTAGGTGAGAGAGATTCCCCTGACAGGCAAGTTGCCAATATCGAGTCACTTCTGGCGAGGGACGATCAAAGACAACGGTATTCGAGTAAGGATAACGCCAAGCATTCTGATTAATTCGGTTCAATTGAGCGATCGCATAATCGGCTACTTTTAAGCAAGCTGGAATAATCTGCTTAAATCCATCGATACCAACGGTATGAAATGCATACCAGAGAAACAGAGGCGTTAAGGCATTGCGCGAACCGCTCAAAGTAGTATCTAATGTGCCAATATACTCCACACTCTGGGCAATGCGATCAACATTGCTTTTTTTCGCTAAAACAACACCGCAGGGAATGGGCGACCCCACCATTTTGTGTCCACTAATGGCAATGCTATCGATGCCTGCTCTAAAGTTCCAGGGGGGGGGATTGTCAACAAAGGGGAGAATCATACCCCCTAATGCTGCATCAGCATGGATATAGTGTCGGTGAATAGCCAGATCGCTGAAAATATTCTTAATTCCCGCAATGTCATCTACAGCTCCTTTCATCGTAGTGCCAATCGTAGCGCAAACAATGGGCGGCAGGTTGCGATGAATGCGAAGAGTTTCGCGTAAATCGTCTAGATCCATCCTTCCATCGGCATAGCTACGAATCATAATGCTGCGAAGATTTAGGCAGCGTAAAATCTTATCTATGGAATAGTGAGCATCCTGAGAGTAGTAAACCAGTCCTTTGGGAAGCATCTCTCGGGCTAAGAATAATCCGTAGTGATTCCCTTCGGTACCTCCGTTGGTCACGTATCCCCACGTCGTTCCTTGTGGAGCATTGGTAAGGGTTCGGAAAATGTCTAAAACTTCGCACTCGAAGGCATGGGTATTGAGGTGATAGTTACTGGGAAGATACGGATCTCCTACGTTATTGAGCGGGTACTGAAGAAACCGAAACAAAGGCGAATAATCGAAAATTCCATTGCAAGGGTAGCCGAGAAATCGCTCTGCTTCAACCTGAATGTTCTGATAAAATCTATCTAGCCTCTGTTGATCTTCGGATGAAAGTTCATGTTCTGAGAAAGATTGGAAACCCATAGCTTTATCGAACCATCTCTTGTTGGGTTTATAGCTATTTTCAGGTCAATAAACCACGATGATGATTGGGTTTAAAGGAATAAGGAAGTAGGGGTGTAGTTTATTCAGATGAAAACGACTATAAGTTAATTGTAGAGCATTAATGATGGTTTTTAAGCAAAAACTGACTGGGTAAGATGATAGGGAATATTAAGAACTTTCGAGAAAGAAGAGTTTTTTTTGTTTGCGATCGCTAATATCTTGTAAAAATTGAAAGTCTAATGAAAGAGCTTATTAATTCGGTTGTAATCATATTCAATTAGAGTTTTCCGAGCAATTATCGCGATCGCCTAAATTAGGGTCAATTTTAACTGAGGAAGAAAACGAGAATCAGTTCATACCAGAACATTTGGTTCCGAATTTAATTCTAGCAATTTACAATTGTAGAATTAAATAAAGCTTCGCGATATCCAGTCTAAAAGTTTCCAATCAATAATCAAATCAAATCTAATCAAAGTATACCAAAAATGGAAAATCCAGTCATTCAAACCGATTTAGGAGCCATATTAGGACAAATCTCTTCAAAACTAGACAAAATAAGTGAAGACATTACAGAACTTAAAGTAGGTCAAGTAAAACTAGAAGGCAAAATCGAAGCCTTAGATGAGCGATTATCAGGACAAATTAAAGCCGTTGATGAACGGTTATCAGGCAAAATCGAAGCCTTAGATGAAAAACTCTCAGGACAAATCAAAGCCTTAGATATCAAAGTTGATCAACTTGACAAACGAGTTGGCAATCAAGAATTTATTAACCGTGGAGTATTTGTTGGATTAATCCTCGTAATTTTAGGAGGAGCAGCCGAGTTTTTTGGGATATGGAACAATCTATAAATGAAGGCAGTGGAGATATATTTACAAATGTTCATTTTTCTCTATTTTTCTGGGAATTACTGTCGAAAATAACTTCAATTATAATTTTTTAAAAGTTTGTTTTTAGCTAAACTTTGCCGCTATAACTAATATTTGATCTGGGCATTGCGATCGCTTTTAACTTGGCTTGCATCCTGACTCTTACCCATAATTATTCTTCAGGTTGGGCAGTATGTTTTAACCAAAGATAATAATCGCGATCGTAAAGATTAGCTTTATTGGTAGTTGATGACAATTGAGCTGTCATATTAATACTCCAGTTACCATATCTTAAATGTAGACGATAGCTGGTGCGATCGCACCTAATATTAAATTCTGTTTAATTGTTGATTGTAATTTAGTTGAAATTAAAAAGAGCGATCACTTGCACTATTCTAAGATAACTATCTTCAAGATCATGAAAATTTTGCGACGTGTAATACTCAGGATAAACTAAATCGGGACTTTTTACGCGATCGTAAATACTCTTAAGATTTGACGATGTTGGGTTTCACTGCGTTTTACCCAACCTACAAAATCGGCTATCGCACTAATTGGACACAAAAAAAATTATTAATCAGAAGATTCAATTGGCACAAAGTTAATTTCTATCTTAAGTGACAAAAGAGGACTACATGCGGGCAAGCCCTTTGTGTTAAAACGCTCTTAGCGTTTAACGGTGAGATGAATTTTGTCCAGAAAACAAATATATTTTAGCCGACTTGATACTTTCTACACACATTATTTATCTGATAGCAATAAGTTTCTTTCTCAGATCGTAAGCTACAGAAAGAGCCTCATATTCTTTTTTTACTTCGGTATTTGTTAGAGCTTTTTCCTTAAACTTTGTCAATGTAGGGCGTGTCACTTTTTGATCTCCTTCATCTTCTCAGGAAAATATCATCTCTGCTAACTTAAATAACAGCATAGCTAAAAAAAATTGAATCATCAGGAGATAATGGTCTATTCGTAAGAATTTAACTTTATTCTCTCGATGATCCATCATCTAGCCAAAATCAAGTAAAAGGATTAGTTATCTGTGACCAAGATTGCCACTTCCCAACAGCAGCCAACATCATTATCGACTTCCGTAGATTATGATATCGAGTCGGCGGTATTAGAAAGATATCAAGAAGGTGCAAGAGCGCAACAACCTAGTTTGTGTTGTCCTACGGAATACGAAGGGAACTATACAGAAATATTACCAGAAGAAATTATTGCCAAAGACTATGGTTGCGGTGACCCGACTCGCTATGTAAATGCACAAGAAACTGTAGTTGACTTAGGTTCTGGTGCGGGTAAAAATTGCTATATTCTGGCGCAAAAAGTTGGCGCGGCTGGCAAAATTATTGGTGTAGATTTTAACGACGAAATGTTATCTCTGGCGCGTAAGTATCAGGGAGAAATCGCGGATAAGTTGGGATACCGCAATACGGAGTTTGTTAAAGGTAAGATTCAAGATTTGAAGTTACCTCTAGATAAGTTGCAGATTTGGCTACAGAGTAATCCCGTTAGTTCTGTTGCTCAAATTGGTGAATATGAAGCCGAATGCGATCGCTTGCGTCAAAAAGAACCTTTAATCGGAGATAATAGTGTAGATGTGGTGATCTCTAACTGCGTTCTCAATTTAGTTCGTCCTCAAGACAAACAACAGTTATTTGCTGAAATCTTCCGCGTCTTAAAACGGGGTGGCAGAGCCGTAATTTCTGATATAGTTTGTGATGAAGATCCTACGCCAAAAATTCTCAACGATCGTGATCTTTGGAGTGGTTGTATTGCAGGGGCGTTTAGAGAAGATGATTTTTTAGCCATGTTTGAAGATGCAGGTTTCTACGGTGTAGAAATTCTTAAGCGGGAAGAGACACCTTGGCAAGTTATCGACGGTGTGGAATTTCGTTCGATGACTGTCCGCGCCTATAAAGGCAAAGAGGGCATTTGTTTGGAAAGAAAGCAGTCTGTAGTTTATAAAGGGCCTTGGAAACAAGTACAGGATGATGACGGTCACATCTTCTGTCGGGGTGAAAGAATGGCGGTCTGTGACAAAACTTATCAGATTATGACTAATGATCGTAGTCCTTACGCCGATAGTATTATTGGCATACCTGCGTACGAAAATATTCCCTTAAAAGAAGCGGCTGAATTTAACTGTAAAACTAAAGCCATTCGCCATGCTAGAGAAACTAAAGGTTCAGAATATAGCCTGACTGAAACTAGCAATGATGATTGTTGTTCTCCTGGTCAATGTTGTTAATTAATTTGTCGTAGGGGCAAACGATTATTTTTCCCTACGATAATATGTATTTTAAAAAACTAACAAGTGTGATTAATAATGTCGGCGATCGCATTATTTCTAACGATGATATTTTTAGTCTAATGCAATAATTTAAAATCGAGTTAATGGAATCAGAAGACCTTCATCAAGAGAATTACTACGCCTGCAAGGATTTCCAGAAGACTTTAAGATAGTTGTTTCACACTCAGAAATCAGAAAACAAACTGGAAATAGCGTTCCTGTTTCAGTGGTTCGTCATGTTGCTAAAGAAATGGTTGAAGCGTTAAATAAAAGAGAATTTGTCCAAGAAGAACCTAAACAGTTGTCGCTTAACTTTGCTGTGGGTTAATTTAAGTAACATTGCCATAATGAATAAGTCGATAATTCATTGAAACAATGTACAACCACATCAAAGATTCATTTTGGAAATGAAAACCAGATAATCTATTTTTAAAAATCAATAAATAATAATAATTATGCAATCGATAACTAACAAATTAAACATAACTCCTTTTCATCAAAAAATAGCAGCTCCCTTAACTAAACATAAAATTACTGTTTTACAAGTTAACTTAGGGAGAAAATGCAATCTTACTTGTAGTCATTGTCATGTTGAAGCAAGCCCCAGACGTACAGAGGAATTATCTCCTGAAGTCTGCGAACAATTAATAGCAGTAATTAATCGTTTTCCCCAAATAAAAACTGTCGATTTAACAGGCGGTGCGCCTGAAATTAACTATGGTTTTAAACCGATAGTTGAAGCGGCAAAAGCTAAAAGTAAAGAGGTTATTGTTCGTTCTAATCTAACGATATTTTTTGAGTCTGGATATGAAGATTTACCAGAATATTTTGCTAAACATCAGCTTCGGGTTGTAGCTTCTCTTCCTTGTTATTTGGAATCTAATGTCGATCAGCAAAGAGGTTCGGGAGTATATAAGAATTCAATCAAAGCTATCCAACAACTGAATCAACTAGGTTATGGAGAAAATCCAAATCTAATTATAGATTTAGTTTATAATCCCCCATTGCCTATTGATGATAATTTTTCTTTGACTCCTAATCAACAAAAACTAGAACAAGATTATAAAATTTATTTGTCGGAGCATTTCGGGATTAAATTCAATAATTTATTTACTATTACTAATATTCCTATCGGTAGGACTAAGGATTTTTTACATAGGAAAGGAATAGGCGATCGCTATATTAAATTTCTAGAAAATAATTTTAATACTGTAACTTTATCTCATTTAATGTGTCGCAATGAATTGTCAATTGACTATTTAGGTAATGTCTATGACTGTGATTTTAATCAAATGGAAAGCATTGTTGCTAATAGTGATAATCGAGAAAAATTAACGGTAGCCAAGTTATTAGAATTGAATAACCTGGACGTAATTAAAGAAATTAAAACAGCTAATTATTGCTATGGCTGTACTGCTGGAACTGGTTCTAGCTGTGGGGGTTCTTTAGTTTGAAGTAAAAGTGAAAATTAATAAGTTTTTTAAGTTTTTAAAGATCATCAAAAGCTCACGTTTTTGGATTGCGATCGCTTTGACAACATTATCAATTCTTTGTATAATTGGTCCCTTAAAAATTATCTTTGAGCCGCTATTTTTATCAAGTTATCTGCAAAAATATGACGGCTATGTAGAAATTATATTTATTATTATTTATACTCTAATTACTATTGTTGGTATTCCTGGTACGGTTTTAACGATCGCAGGAGGTAGTCTTTTTGGTTTATGGCAAGGTACAATAGTTTCAATCATCAGTGCAACTTTGGGTGCATTGTGTGCATTTTGGACAGCACGCTATCTACTACAAGATTACGTTGAGGAAAAATTTGGTAAAAACAAGAGGCTGGCTAGCTTTCAACAAGCCGTTGCCAACAAGCCTTTTGCTTTTGTTTTGGCAGTACGTTTTGTACCTATTTCACCTTACAATCTCGTTAATTATTTATTTGCCTTAACTCCAATTAACTGGCTTTCCTATACCGTTGCAACTTTTATTGGTGTCATCCCTGGGAGTTTAGCTTATACCTGGATAGGGGTAAGCGGTACAAAAGCTTTACAAGGAGGCGAGCGTACTTCCTTATTTTTAGCATTAACTTTACTAACTCTAATCTCTGCAATTCCAATTTTTACCAGAGGCAAAAAGAAACTTTAGTTTACCGAAACTATCTTTACTCAGCGCGATCGCGTTATATTCTAATTGGATCAAATAGTGACATCTCCCGACACTGACCTTAGGGTACAGTGCGTTCTGGCAATCCTTGCGAATTGGTTTTTCCTGCCCCAACCTCGTCAGTCCTAAAGGATACACCTTCGGATATCGCTTTATGCGGGGTTTCCCCGCCAACGCGCTGACTCGCAAAACGCCACTTATCTAGGCATTGCACCCCCGACAGTACGACTTGGCAGGCGATTTCTTTCCCCGATAGTCCATCGGTACTATTTACTTTTTCCAATCCTCGTTGAAGAATTACTGTTCCAGAAGCATGATCTCTCGTAGTTTGATACCCACACTCAAAACAAATATGAACTCTTTGGCTGAGTCCTTTCTTACCCGTGTGAGTCCCGCATTCGGGGCAGATTTGAGAAGTAAATTTATGGTCTACAGCCGCGAAATATTTACCACGTTTCCAACAAACCCACTTCAACAAATCTCTGAACTGCCCGAATCCTCCATCAAGCATATGCTTGCCAAGAAATCCTTTGGCACTGACACGAAAGTCAATATCTTCAACGAATATCATGTCAGCTTGGTCGCACAAAGAATGAGCGACCTGAAGATGAAAATTCTTCCGAGAATTGGCTGTTTTATGCTGATATCTGGCAACCTTGGTTTGAGCTTTGTCCCAATTCTTAGAACGCTTGACTTTTTTAGCGACTCTCCTTTGCAGCACTTTCAGCCTACGTTGGGAGTCCCTGAAAAAACGAGCAGGTTCTACGACAAAGTTATCGCTGGTTGTCAGAAATTTTTCCAATCCAAGATCAATTCCTATCCCTTTACCGTAAGGCAGTGGATTTGGAACGGAGACATCAGACTGGATAGTTATTACTACAAACCATTTTGTATTTCTTGCTCTGGACAAAACCCGTACCTGTTTAACAACCAACTCTTCAGGAATTGGTCGATGTTGGTTGATAGTTACAAATCCAATTTTAGGGAGCTTGATATTGCAGCCAGTGATGGGATTGTCGGCAAACTGGGGAAACAAAAACGAGCGGTACTGACCAAATTTTTTAAAACGTGGAAAACCAAATTTTCTGGTTTTAAAAGCTTCCCAAGTATTGTGCATCCGTTTAACTACGTCTTGCGTTACTTGAGAATGTACTTCCTGCAACCAAGGATCTTCTTTTTTCCACTGTGTCAGTTGGCGTTTTTGCTCCAAGTAATTGGGGAATGGCATGTCGGCAGACATAATATATTCCCTGTTCAAAGAGCAAGAGTACAAACTACACTTTCGGCTGTTTATCCAATCTTTGAGGTCGCCCAAGCATCTGTTGTAAAGGCGACGACAAGTCTCCATCCACTCAAGCATCGTCGCTTGTTGGCCCTTGGTTGGATAGATGGCGTAGGCGTAGTTCATGGTTAGCATTCCATTATCTTAGCGTAACTTATGTCAAACGATAAAATTAATTACCACACTGGTGATTCATGCCGAGGCTCACGCCTGCGTCAGTTAGAGCGCGGGGCTTCTCGCCAACAAGCTAAAAATATTCATTTAATAACTTGGGTACATAGTTTCTGGAAATTCTCTCGTCCCCATACAGTTATTGGCACTAGTCTTAGTGTTTTTGCTTTATATCTAATTTGTCTGGCAACTACTAATAATGCCGTTACACCGCTAAATATCGAACAGATGTTGGCTGTTTGGTTAGCCTGTCTGTGTGGCAATATTTATATTGTGGGATTGAATCAACTATGTGATGTAGAAATAGATCGCATTAATAAACCCCATCTTCCTGTTGCTTCTGGCGAGTTTTCTCAACAACAAGGACAATTAATTGTCGGGGTTACAGGAATTTTAGCCCTAATTATTGCTGGATTTTCAGGGATTTGGTTATTCGCCACAGTGGCTATCAGCCTCATAATTGGAACAGCTTATTCCCTACCACCGATTCGTTTAAAGCAGTTTCCTTTTTTTGCTGCCTTTTGTATTCTTACAGTCAGAGGAATTATTGTGAATATAGGGCTATTTTTACACTATGGCGACAAGTTAAATGATCACGAGTCTTTAAATCCATACGTTTGGACATTGACTCTATTTATTTTACTATTCACAGTCGCGATCGCGATTTTCAAAGATGTTCCTGATCTAGAAGGGGATCAAAAATATCAGATCAACACTTTTACTTTAGTTATCGGCAAACCTGCCGTATTTAATCTTTCGCGTTGGGTAATTACTGTCTGCTATTTAGGCATGATTTTAGCAGGGGTTTTCTGGCTAACTTCTGTCAATGTCAGCTTTTTTGTTACTAGTCATGTTCTGCTGCTGGGATTGCTGTGGTGGCGTAGTCGCAACGTCGATTTAGAAGAGAAAAATGCGATCGCCGATTTCTATCAATTCATCTGGAAACTATTCTTTTTAGAATACCTGCTTTTCCCTATCGCTTGTTTTATTAATTAATTATTAAATTATTACCCCATAATAAAAAACATATGGTCGTGTGCAAGATAATCTATTACTCAATTCGACAACCTAAAATTGCCATCGCTTCGCTAATTGATGGAGAATTAGCAGTAACTTTTTGAGATTCCCGATAAGTATCGCAGGCTTCGTTATACATGAGGTTGTTCGTTAAGATTGAACCTTTCTGTAGCCAGATTTCTGGGTTTTGGGGTTCAATTTCAATCGCGCGGTCAAGACTAGACAAAGCGTTTCCATTTTCCCCCATCGCAGTCCAAGCAGTTGCCAAGCCTAACCAAGTTTCCAGATCTTGGCCATTTAATTTATTGGCTTGGGAAAAAGATTCAATTGCTTGAGAATACTTACCTTGTTGATTTAAAGCTAAACCACGATCATGCCATACAGGAGCATAATTAGGGTTAATTGAGATCGCTTGATCATATTGGAAGATCGCTTTAGTTAAATCATTTATACCATTTTGGAAGACTAAACCACGAGCTTGCCAAGCCAGATAAGATTCAGGTCGAATTTCCAGAGCTTTGTCTAGTGCGGCAAGCGCTTCGTTATGTTGACCCAATTGGAATAAAGCTTTTCCTTTACCAAACCAAGAATAATAAGAGCTGGAGTTAATTTGAATCGCTTGTTCATAAGTAGAAACCGCTTTTTGATACATCTTAGATGCGACAAAAAAGTCCCCTTTGGTTAGCCAAAGATTTTCATGTTCAGGTTGTTCTTGAGTAAGTTTATCGTAATTATCAATTACTTCTTGATAAACTCGTTGAGCTTCTTGGGGACGCTCCAAAGCTTCCAGGACTAGCGATTTATCTTGCCATAGTTGTAAATTAAGTGGCTCAATTACTTGAACTCGATTTAATACGGTTAAAGCGTCATAATGTCGTTCCAAGGCAATTAAAACTTTAGCGCGGTCGCTTAAAAATTGAGCATTCAGGCTATTAGTCGCCAGTGCGCTTTCTTGCATTACTAAAGCTTCTGGATAACGTTCCAGCTTGTACAAAGCTTTGCCTCGGTGATTGAAAATTGTTCCGTCATCCTGTTGCAGTTCTAGCGCACTATCATAAGCTGCGATCGCTTCTGTAAAACGATCTAAACTATAAAGGGTATCTCCCTGTTTTTTCCAGGTTTGAGGATCTTCTGAATTGAGCCGAATCGCTTCATAATAAGATTCTAGAGCCTCTGGATACCGTTCCAAACTGTAGAGGGCATTCGCTCTTCCTAGCCATGCCAAAAAGCTATTAGGCTTAAGATCGATCGCTTTAGTAAAGGTATTTAGAGCCGTTTCTGGTTGTTTGGCTAAAACTTGCTTACCTTGATACCAATAGTAAATTGGTCGAAGAGTCGGAAAGGCAAATTCAATGCTTCCTAACAAACAAAGTATACCTAACGCACCCACAACAAAATGAAATGGTTGAAACCACTTTTTTTGAGTTTTTACAGTTTGAGTTTGAGTTTGAGGCAGGATCGACTTTTGAATAATTGGTCTAGGAGAGTGGGGATTTATTTTATAGAGGTCGTGAAGAACTTTTTCGGCAGATTGATAACGTTGCCCCACATCCAAATTAATCATTTTGTCGATAATTTTAGCCAAGCGACGATTAACGACGATTCCTTGTTGCCATAACAATTCGCCTGTTTGTTTATTTCTCGATAATTCACCTGGTTTAGTTTTAGTTAAAACTTCAATAGCCGTCATACCCAGAGCATAAATATCGCTACTTATCGTTGGTCTGCCAGCAATTTGCTCTGGAGATAAGTAGTTTTTTTTATCTTTTGTTTGGCTAGAATCTAAAGTCCCATTGGGCAAGGTTTTAATATCTGCCAAGATGCCAAAATCAGTCAGGACAATCTGCTGATCAACATTACGAATCATTAAATTAGATGGTTTAATATTACGATGAATAATTCGGTGTTGATGAATAAACGCCAGTACGGAGAGAGTGCTTTCTAGTATTTGAATTAGTTGCGCTTCTGATATATCTTGTCGCTGTAGTTTTTCAGCTAAATTCTCTCCTGGAATATATTCTTGAACCACATAAAATTCCTCATTTTCTTCAAAATGATCCCAAAGTTGAGGAATTTGTTCGTGATAGCCTAATCTTTCTAAAATTGACAATTCTTCCAAAAAACGTCGTTCTATTTTGGCTTTAGTCGAAGGATTACTATCTGGAAGCTCAATCTGTTTAATCAGACAGGGGGATTGATAATTTCTACGGAGATTATCGGCTATATAAGTTTCAATGCCCGATGTGCCACCTAAATAACGGGTAATACGATAACGTTCTCCCACTACCTGTTTAATTTTAATCAGGGGTTTGAGATCGTATAGAACTTCCAACGCTGACCTATAGCGATCTCCAACCTCAAGAGATATCATTTTCTCGAGAATTGTCTGAAATTTGGGACTTAACTGGTATTTATGTGACCAATCAGGGTTATTTTGTTCTAATTGCTCTTGTGAGCTACCGCTTAAGGCATAAATGACTGTTTTCCCCAAAGCATAAATATCACTACTAAAGCTAGATTTTCCCACTTTTTGTTCTGGTGCCATATAGCCTGACGTATTAAGGGCTTCGGCTGAATTTGATCGTCCTTGAAAATTGATTTCCGTAGCTTCTATTTCGCGAACTGCACCAAAGTTGATTAAAACAAAAGTATTGTCTTGCTTACGTCGAATTAAATGCGCTGGTTTGACATCACGATGAACAACGCCAGTTTTATGGATAAAGTCCAAGATTCTTAGAACATCATATATTAAATAAATCCCATCTGCTTCATCAAATATATTACGTTCAACTTCCCTTTCTAAGTCATCACCATCGATATATTCTCGAACCAAATAAAACTGCTTATTTTCCACAAAGTAGCCATAAATCTTGGGAATTTGAGGATGATCCCCCAGCCTTTCCAGAATTGCCACTTCTTTAGCCAAACGCTGCTCAATAACCTGCCAACTTAGCTCATTATTAAATTGGGGTTGTAATTGCTCAATAGCACATCGAGAATCCCCTGTAGCTTGTAAATCTTTTGCCAGGTAAGTTTTTCCTCTTGCTTCTCTACCTAGCTTTTGAATAATTTGGTAGCGTTTTCCAACAATTGCGCCAGGAACGTGCATTATTTTCTCAGAATTGCGAATTGTTTTTACGGAATTAAGTTGGTTCCGTTTGGGACTGGGCATAATTATCTAAGCTCAAACAATAAAGCTGTAATTTTTAGCAAGAATTAATCCAATTATGTCTCTTAGTTTAATCAAGTGACTCATTGTATATAATTTTTTATTTCTTGGCTAAATTGGTCTGGAAAGAATCTAAATTAAGCGTAATTATAGTCCCTTTACTGCTTTCTCTAGAAACCCTAACTAATAAACCCGCTAACAACAAAGAGGCGACGATTGAATTGATTCCGTAGCTGAAAAAAGGTAAAGGTAGACCTGTGGTGGGTAATGAACCAGTCGCAACCCCGATATTAATCAATGATTGCCCGACAATAAAAACCATCACTCCTACAGCAACTAACCTTTGAATAGGCTGACGACATTTGATGGCTACTCTTAAAGCTAAAGTTCCATAACCGATGATCAGCAACAGTAATAATATGCAGCCGATGAAACCAAATTCTTCGGCATAAACAGCAAAGATAAAATCTGTCGAACGAATTGGTAAATAAGATAATTTTTGTTGAGAAAGCCCAAATCCAGAACCATGAAAACTCCCAGATGCGATCGCCAAAAGACTCTGAATTAACTGGTATCCTTTATTATGATAGTCCTTCCAAGGATTAATAAAAGAGACAATTCTGTCTAACTGATAAGGATTAAGCGCGATACTAAGACCACCGACACTTGCTCCTCCAAATGCGACTGTCAAAAGTTGACTCCAAGGTAATTCGGCAGCTACAGCAACTAACCACAAGCTCATGCCACATAAGCCAGTCGTACTTAAGTTCGGCTGTTTTAAAATCCCCGCTAAGACTAAAGCAAAAACAACTATCCAAACTAGACGAATCTTGACTCGCAGCTTTTCCCAATTGGCAAATAAATAAGCAGCTTGTAAAACTAAAAAAGGCTTGATTAATTCTGACGGTTGTAAAGAAAAAGGTCCAATAGCAATCCAGCGACTTGCCCCCATAGTGGTTTTCCCTAAACCAGGAATTAAGGTCGCGAAGATTAGCAAGAGGAAAATCAAAACGAGCAACGGAGAAAACTTAAGGGTCTGTCGTAAAGGCTGTCTTGCCATAAAATTGAAGCCGACGATGCCAACCCCAACTCCAACTAACTGTCGCTTAATAATATACAGCCCATCATTATTGTTAACTATTCCTTCGGGATAAGAAGCTGATACTAACGTCACTAAACCGATTATTAGCCAAATGCAGGTCAACCAATTTAACAATCGGGCTTCCCATGTCCAATACCTTATTTGAGGATCGACAAAAGGAATTAAATATCGTAAATATTGCCTCACAGTTTTAGTTTTTAGATAGATATTAGTTTTATCCCCTCAAAGGTAGCAAACAAAAAGAGGTCGTTATCGACCTCTTTGTCTAAATATGATAATTTTGATAATTTGCCATCTCAAGAGAGACCAGTATTTGCACCTTGCTTACCTGTGGCTAACTCTACTTTGATGATTTTGCCACCCATTTTCATGATTCGCTGTTGTTCGCGAAACCAGTTGTCATAAGGAACAAGCTTAGTGAAAAAGGTATTTTGTAATTCTCTTTGAGTCCGAATTCTGGTTTGGCTAGGAACGCAAGCCGTAACTTTAAACATACGCATGAGATTATGTCTCCCTAACTTAATTAAAAGTTTGATTTTTTTGTAGTTAATTCTGATGAGCAAAGATTATCTTGCTTGTTTGTAAATTAAAAGTGTGCTGCACCTGCGGCAACACTTGATTTATGCATTGATGCGTGGCCTTAAAAATACCAAAATTCGGGAGTCAGGAGTCAATACTAGATCATCTAAACTTATTTTTGCTTTCGCGCCCGAAAGATTAAGCTTTATTAGAACTAGCACTCACTCTAGACTTCCCGAACCTTTACGTCTACATATTTATGGGTAAACTCAGGATGCTAATCAACTTAGCTTAAGCCAGAGCAAATGTAGTCGAAATAAACACCCATTTCTTTACCAGCGTCGGCACCAACCAAGCTAGCAGTTACTTCTTTCATAGCTTGAATAGCTTGAACGGTAGAAGAAACAGGAACGCCTAAAGAATTATAAGTTTCTTTCAAACCATTGAGTACGCGCTCATCTAGGATCGAGGGATCACCAGCTAGCATTGCGTAAGTGGAATAGCGAAGATAATAGTCTAAATCGCGGATGCAGGCTGCATAACGGCGAGTAGTATACATATTTCCGCCAGGACGAGTAACGTCAGAATATAGCAAAGATTTTGCTACTGCTTCTTTAACGATACTAGCCGCGTTAGCACTAATTACGCTGGCTGCACGAACTCTTAATTGACCAGTTTGAAAATAGCTTTTGAGCTTGTCCATAGCAGCACCATCGAGGTATCTGCCTTGAACGTCGGCTGAATTAATTACAGAGGTAATTGCGTCTTGCATAGTTTTATTTCCTTATCTTACCTAGTCTTAAATCGTTTAACACTGATAAGTTAGTGTGTTTTTGAAAAAGTCTGTTACTGGTATTTCAGCAGTTTTAGGAATACCTAAAATACTACTGCATAGCTCCGATCACGTAATCGAAGTAGGAAGCTGCTTCTGAAGTGTCTTCAGAAGACATCATCGAAGTCGCTACATTCTTCATTTCACGGATGCTTTGAGACATAGCGCCGACATCAGTTCCTAGAGACTTGTACATTTCTCTAGCACCGACTAAACCAATTTCTTCAATTGGAGTTACGTCTCCTGCTACAACACCGTAAGTAATTAGGCGTAAGTAGTAATCCATGTCACGAAGACAGGTTGCAGTCATTTCCTCGCCATAAGCGTTACCGCCTGGAGAAACTACATCAGGACGTTTTTGAAATAACTGATCGCCAGCTTGTTTAACGATACGCTCGCGAGACTCAGTTAAAGTCTGAGCAATACGTAAACGGCTTTCACCAGTTGTAACAAAAGATTTAATTCTCTCTAGTTCGCCTGGGCTCAAATAACGAGCCTCTGCATCGGCGTTCACGATGGATTTTGTAACAATACTCATCGATGGATTCCTCCCAATACAATGAAATCAGATAATGAATGAGCTACCGTAGTTGGTAGTGTCGCTTAAACAAGGCTGTTAGCTCTTTGTCTTAAACAGTTGCTCGATCGCTTTAATGAAAGAGCTTTCCCTAATTTGAAGATAAGTTTCACAACTTAAGCTGATTTTTTTACACCTAGTACAGGGATCAAAAAACTCAGTTTAGCTGTTGCTAATCAAACCCCTCTGGATATAGATTACTCTTTTTCGCTACCCAGTTTTTAACATTTAGCTACAAAATAGTATTGCAGCTTGCTTAAACCAATGTGCAAAAAGTTGTTGTTGCCTTAACAAACTTTTACATAAAGTCAATGTTTTTTATAAAAATTGCTTTACGTTAATTTTTGTTTTTTAAACACGTTGTAGAGCCGAAAATTCGGTGCTTCTCTAAACGCCTTTTTCTAATTGGAGTAATAACCCAACCTAGCTATTCTCTAATATTTCGTTCCAGTTAACTCTTTTCTCTTAACAGAACGTAATGTTGAATTCAGAAAACTTTTTTTGTTTGATTTAAACCCAGAACAAGCCCCTCCCTAAAGGCGCGGCGCGTTGTTAGCAACTAACTGTAAGCTTACAGCTAATGGCTAGTTGCTAACTAAACCGCGTCCATTTTGAAATCAGTAGTTTTTGTTTTTAACAATCACCTTCTGACCCCTGACCCCTGACCCCTATCTCAGAAATCCACTTTTCAAACTAGACAAGGTTTAGTATTGTCTTTTTAGACGTTTAACTTAGTTGGTTCAAAGCTAGGAATCACAATCTCATCGTTTTGCTTAGGGAGCTGATTGTAGAGCTTTTCTGTATTGGGGAAATTAGCCGCAGGTAAAGTAGGAAAGCGACGGTAGGGAACCGTATCTTCGCCGAATACCTGGATATATTCCATACAGTTAACCATGGCATTAATAAAGGCGCGGATACCCTGAGAAGCCAAAATTTTGTTATATTTCTGGATTTCTCGTTGATTTAAAGGTGCGCGTCCCAAAAAGTGCTTAGTTCCCAGTTCAATCGCTTTAGTATTGGGATAAGGAGCATAGAATTCCTTGATGTAGAGTTCAGAACAACCCAACCCTTCAATAAACTCCTTGACGTTGATTTCTTGATTTCCTAATTTGCTTTCTAAGGCAGTAAACTGAGTTTGAATTACATAAGGATCAATATCACGCTCAAAAACTTGACGGTAAGCAGCTTTAACGGCATTTTTGACAGCCACTTTGTCCATAGTGCTAGTAAGTTTAAACACCTTACTTTGCTGACGCTGTACGCTCACACCTTGCTGAACTTTCTGTTGAACTTCGGGAGTTGTTCGGAAAGTAGAAACTTGACCAAGTTCGACAAAACGAGGTGTCTCTTGTTTTTGAACTTTTGCTCCAATACCTGGTTCAAGGGAGCCGGGACGAGATTTCCGTAACCGCAATCCAGCAGGAGTTAAATAACGCTCGTAAGGAACAGTGTCATCGCCAAAAGCTTCGGAGTACTCCTGAGAATCAAGGATGGCATCTACTAAGGCATAGAAACCTTGCTTTGAGCAAATATCGAAATACTTATTGATTTCTTGGCGACCGTAAGTAGGACGACCTAACAGGCGGCGATGAATGTATTCAACAGCTTTAACGACATATAAAGATGTCCAGTAAAGATTGCGGAAAGTATCAGACTTAGCCAACATTCTGACAAACTCACGAACAGGGATATCCCCGTTTTCGAGCTTAATTTCCGCGACTTTAAGACCCTGACCTAGATAAACATCTCGTCCGAATACTTGACGATAACAGGCGCGAATTACTGCTTGAGTTGAATTCTCAGAAAATTTAACGCCTGTCCCGTTGCTAGCACCAGGCAATTCATTATTAAGACGGAATACTTTCGCCCCTAAAGAACCAGGAAACTCTCCTCTAGCTGCTGGATTGCTGTTCTGATTTTGAATTCCTGCGCCACGATGAATTAACAAACGCTTAGTATCTTTGTTAAATGGTGCAGGGCTAGTGCTAGGATTGCGAGTTTCTTTGGGGAAAATCGCTCCGAATTGAATTTCTAGAGGATCGTTGCCTGAACCGTAAACATGTTGGTCTGGTAAAGGACGGTCGTATTTAGCAAAGGTAGTGACAAACTGAGGAATTTTGCGGAAAGGCGCACTGTAGTTAAACAGGTCTTGCTGCATTCCCCAATTACGACACTCTTGAGCTTCTTGACCTAAACCTCGCAGATAAGGGACTGTCTCCTCTCCAAAATAATCAGCGTATTCTTGAGAATTTACCAGTGCATCAACTAATGCCGCTAGTCCGCCTTCAGAAACGATGGAGAAGTAGTCTTGTACTTCTTCACGAGACGAAGGACCACGACCTAAGATATGGCGGAAAGCTAACTCTAAGGCTCGGCTGTTAATAAACGGCTCGAAGAATTGCTGGCGGTACAAAGGCGATTTGCAAAGACGACGGACAAATTCTTTCATGGAGATGTCGCCGTTTTTGACTTGAGATTCCAAGTAGGAAATTGACTGGCTATAAGCGCGAGTAATATCCCGTTCAAAAATCTGTCGATAGGCAGCTTTAATGACTGACTGTTTCTCCAAGGTGGAGAGACCAGGTTTCATCACAAATTTCTGCCGTTTTTCTGCCGCATTGAAATAACTTTGGGGTAGCTGCAATCCTTGTGCATCAGAAGAAGGACGCTGACGCACTTTGTCCGAAGGGGTAGAAGCTTTGAATTCTGTAATTACGACATCAAAGTATTGAGTAATAATTTCTGTAGCTTCTTGATCTTTACGGAAATAGTCTTTAGCAGCGGCACGCATTTCTTGCAGTGCCACAATTGTTGCTGCTGTTGAGCAGGCATTTTCAATGATTTCCCGTAAGCCCCTGACATTGACAACGAGAATGTTAGGGTCGCCCGCTACAATTGCATAGCTGATATAACGCAAAAACCAGGACATATCCCGTAGTGATTTTTGCATATTAGCGGGACCATATTGAGAAACGCTAATTGGTCTAAAGCCCGCAGGGACTGAACCAGAACCACCTACAAATAGATTTCTGAAAGAACCAAAAAGACCGCCACTACTACTTTCGTCTTTTGATACCAAAGTCATCGCTTCGGCAGAGGTACTGGTATTTCCTCCAGCTAAAGCCATCTCTTCTACTTCTGGTGGTTTTTCTAGATACGACATTGGCGAGCCACCAGTAAAAATGCGATTAGCCGCCCGTGAGACGATGATATCGGCATTATTAGTTATGGTTTGTGCAATACCAAGACGTTGAGAACCAGATTTATAATAAGCTGTTAATTCTTTGAGTTCACCTTGCTCCAAAAAGCGGTCTTGTTGCTCTGCTTGCAAAATCGTAGAAACCGCTACTGTCTGATAAAGTTGAGGACGGGCTAATGAACTGCCACCACTTGCCGTTACACTCATTGGATTTTATTTATTTTTTTTACTTATAGTTCAGCTTTTAGATTAAAACGTTTCGGGCTTTCTGAGGGCGTTTATTAAGAACTATGTATTTTTTAGAGTATTTTATCTGGTCGCGATCGCATTTTGTCATAGTCTAATAAAACTATCCTATAAAAAAGAGTAAACCTATTGTGCATCGGGTCGAGGCAATCGGGAGCAAAAGGAATCAAGGTTTTATCAGATGAGTTAGAACGCTATCAACCCTATTGGCAGCCGAATCAAACATTACCCAAATGGGATATCA